>Ga0153916_10003870_pt1 | contig 11218 bp, 10 predicted proteins | sample Opewatmetagenome_FD_109642 | JGI IMG/M metagenome (GOLD analysis project Ga0153916, IMG submission 109642) | Freshwater wetland microbial communities from Ohio, USA - Open water 3 Core 3 Depth 4 metaG | ecosystem: Environmental > Aquatic > Freshwater > Wetlands | place: USA: Ohio, Lake Erie...
AAACCGGGATGCTACGAAATCGGAAAAGGGCTCGGTTCAGGAGAAAAACCTTTTACCTGTTCTGTCAGGAGCTACTCCTGACAGGGGTGTCAGGTCTGAGGACCTGACACAACCTAAGGGTTCGGTTTTGGAGAAAAACCTTACTCCTGCAAATTTCAAACTGGTAACAGATGTAATAGATGGGTTTGGTGGACAAAAGTATAACAGCGGATGCGATAGATATATCTTTGCCGGTGGACAGTCCTCAGCTATTGGTCCTTCCAACAGCACTAACTTCAAACTATATGCTGGTTTTGTTCATTCAACCGTCGTAAAATGCGGGGATGCGAATGGGGATGGTTCTCTGACGGTTGCAGATGTGGTTTATCTAGTGAATTATCTTTTTAAAGGAGGTTCTGTAGCTAAACCGTATGAAGCAGGAGAAGCCAACTGCGACGGCAAAGTTACGGTCTCAGATGTAGTTTATCTGGTCAATTATCTGTTTAAAGGGGGACCTGTGCCAATCTGCTAAAAGCAAAGACAAATGCCAGATGGAAGATGACAGATAGATGTAACATTGCCCTCAATTTGTGGACCGATAAAGTAGAGCAGACACAGGGGTCTGCCCCTACATTCAAAAATAAAAAAAGCGGGAGGGGATAAACCCCTCCCCTACGAAAAAATACAATAAAAAAGGCTTTCTTTTTGAAGAGAAAGCCTTTTTAAATACCCTCAGGTTATTTCTTATTGTGTATTGGTTCCTGATCCTGTATCCAGACTTGATTTTAACCCTTCAGTCTGGGAGGCAACCACTGTTGGTGTGACGAAGATAACCAGATCGTGGTTGATTATCTGTTTTTTCGTATAGCCGAAAAGATATCCGAGTATAGGGATGTTCTTAAGGACCGGTATACCCTTCTGAAGTTTAGTCTCCTCCTGGGTAGTTAATCCTCCAATCACCGCAGTCTGTCCGTCATCCACCACCACATTAGTCTCAGCGTTATTGGTATTTATGATCACGCCATTCGGGTCAAATTGATAGGAGCTTCTCTCCGGACTGAGTTTCATCAGGATCCTTCCCTCTGAGGTGATATGGGGAATAACCTTTAAAATCGTTCCCACCTCGACGAAGGTTATGACTGTATTTCCGGAGGCATCAAATTGCTTGATCGGCACCTTCTGCCCCATCTGAATGAAGGCTTCCTTATTATCTACCGTGGTTATCTCCGGATGAGCCACTATCTTGGCTTTGTTAGTCTGCACCATAGCTGAGATGGCTGCATCCAGGTTAAAATCTGTCTGAACTGTGCTGTAAGTGAAATTGCCAATCTTATCATCTTCTATGAGCTTATTGGCTTTCTGCTCGATAGTCATCTGGTTGTTCCCTTTCAGACTCGGGATAATGCTCCAATCAACTCCCAGTTGATGCAGGGCTTCGGTTTCGACCTCCAGAAGCTGGGCTGATATCTTTATCTGATTCGTTTCCTTGTCCAGCGCTTTCACCATCTCTTTTGCCCGGGCAATATTTTCCGGGATATCTTTGACGATCAAAGAATTCGTTCTCTGGTCAACGTCTACGCTTCCCCGGTCGGAAAGTGAAGCCTTAAGAGGCTTGACCAGCTCAGAAGCAGTTCCATTTTTCACGCTGATTATTTCGGTCTCCAGGGTGGTTATGGTCTTCTGGTCCGCTTCATGCTTCTGGGTGACTGTCAGCTCAGTAAGATAATCCTGTAAGGGCAAAACCCTTATATAATCCGGGTTCTCCACCAGAGCAAAATTATAGGTTTTGCAGATTATCTCTAAAGCCTGCTTCCAGGTTACGCCCTTCAAGCTCAAGGTGATGCTTCCAGTAACTGCCGGAGAGGCAACGATATTTTTCTTGCCCTCTTCTGACAGGAAACTTAAGACCGAGTGAACGTCGGCATTTTGCAGGGAAAGAGATTTCAAGATCTTTTCCTGCTGTCCCAGGACTTGAAGAGCAAAAAAGGTAATCAACCAGCAGGTGACCAGAAAGACTATTTTCCCTAATTTAAGTTTGCTAATTCTCATATTATCTACCTCTCTTCTTGATTAGGTGTGAAAAGCTCTAAAGCTATATTTTTAGTATATCCGTATTCCTGTATTTGAAAGATAACCCTTTCTTTGTCTACAGAGACCAGTGAACCGTTTCTTATCCTGTCCCCAGCCTGGAGTATATACCCGTATCCCAGATCGTTTTCCAGAAGGGCTTTGAACCCGCTATTGTCTTCCAGGATACCCACCAGCTTAAGCTCCTCAATGCTGGGTAAAGGTACGGTGCCTAATTCGAAATTCTTTTTCTCGGTTAAAGGAGAGAAAGGGTCTTTCCGCTGTCCGGTATGGAAAACCAGGAGTTCCCTTTTTGGAGTCTCCTCCATCACTTTGCCCGGTAACTTCGCCTGAGCCTCTTTTTTAAGAGTATCAGATTTCACCGGCTTCAGGGTATCTGCTGACGCTTCTTTGGCTTTTGCTGGTTCAGGAGCTTTGGGTTTTTCAGTCACAGATGCAGGTTTTGTCTCTTTTTGACTCTGGACAGAAGATTTCTCCTGAGTTTTAGGTTTATCGACAGGTTTGACCTCTGTCTTTTGAGTAGGTTTCGCTTCCTTGGCTGCTAAAACGACCTTATCCTCTTTTTTGGATTTATCTAAAGATGGATCAGCTTCTGGTTTCTTACTCTGAGAAATCTCCTTTTGACCCACTTGTATCTTCTCGGATGTCGTTTGAGTCCCCGTAGCTTCCGCTGCTTTTACATCCCCCTTGAGAGATGTTCCCTGTGCAGTGCTCCAGGTCTGGAAAGCCGGCTCCTGAGGAGTTGAAAAGGCTAAAGTGACTTCTTTTTCTCCTGTCCCTTTTACAACTTTATAGATTACTGAATTTTTCAGATCCAGCACTATTCTGCAGACGTTATCCGGAGTGGTCTGGAACTGACTGGTGCGGATAGAGCTGATAATTCCCGCAGGCAGATCTTGAAAGTTTCTCTGGGGCAAGGAATTAACTGCATTCAGGCAGTCGATCACCACACGATAAGGTTTCCCTTCTGTTTTCTCTTCGATAAAATGATTAAACTGAATGGGAGCATCTGCGTAGATAGTCACGTTTGTATATTCGCCCTCCCTTTGCAAAGTAATGTTCTGGACACTGGTCTCAGCCCAGAGCAGTGCAAAGGGAATCAATGAAAAGAATATAAAGAGGATAATTCCTGAATATAGTTTATTGGTTTTCATAGATCTTCCTATTTGGAAAATTCCACCTTTTGAAGTTTTTCCTCTTCTTTGATAAAATAGGTGGTCAATTTACAAGTAACTGCCACTGTTTTCTTTTCTTTTTTCACTTCATCTTTAGGCAGTCCGGTAAAATCGACTTCCGTGATATTGGTCAGGAAAGGAAAATTGGCCACGCTGGCAAAAAAAGTGCCCAGATCTTCATAGGTCCCTTTTAAATCCATGCCGAAAGTAGCCGCATTGTAGAAACTTACAGGTTTTATTCCCTGAGGCATTATCTGGCCGATTCTTGCTTCGGAGTTCTGAGAAGCAGATTGCAACTGGGTTAAGAATAAAGGTATTTGTTTCTCCTCAGGCAATAAAAGCTCTACCTGTTTATACCTGTCAAGCAGACCCTCGTATTCGGCTTTAAGGTTCTGGAAGCTTTTGGCTTTCATCTCCACATTTTTCAGATTGGTCAAAAGCATCTCGTACTCTACCTGCTTCGCATTTATTTTCTTGACATTCACCGAATAAATCCGGGCATACCAGAAATAGATCACCAGGAAGACGACAAGGGCACCCAATAATATTTTCTGGTTTTTTGGATCTTTTAAATCCATTATTCCATCCTCCTAAATCTTAACTATTCCCCCAAATTCACGGGGAAGATATCTCAGTTTGGGTAGTCGCCAGCTCTTTCTTAGAAGGAAGCTGGCTGGTATAAAAAAGGTCGCTGGTTAGCTGAAAGCTAAAAGCTTTCTGTTTTTCTAACTCAGTCGACTTTACGTAATTCAGTTCTATGTTTTTAAAGTAACTTGAGCGCATCAAGTTTATCATAAAAGTAGCCAGGCTATTAAGAGAGAAAGCATACCCCACAATGGTGACTTTTCGACCTAACACCGGAGGAGGCTGGATCTGAGCCTGAGCTTTCTTAAGCGTATCAGCCATTTCTGCTTCAGGGTTCTGGACATTAGGAACAACCGCAGGCACAACTGGCGGGATTTCCTTGAAAGCGGAAAGCCAGAGATAATCAGGCACTCTGGAGCTTAAATCCTCCATAATATCTACCCAGGTTGAGCGATCCCGGTCCAGAGCTTCGATCGCTGAAAGACGCTGTAAAATTTTGATTTTAAGCTCTCCCAAAGCATCTACCAGGCGGATGCTTTCTTTGAGCTCTTCTTTTCTTCGCTGTCCTTCAGCTATCTTACGGTTTAGACTCTGGAGCCTGACACCCTGCAAAATACTGATGAAGATCAGAAGGACCAATATAATTCCGCCTCCGCCTAAAAGATAGGCGGTGTTTTTCTTAAGGGTGAATACCCCTTTTCCCTTCCTTAAGTCTTTGGGCAGTAGATTTATCTCTATCATCTTACTTTACCTTCCTTGCTGCCAGTCCGACCGCAATGGTCAGGAGTGGAGCTATCTTCTCTGGCTGGGCCTGCCTGAAGATATCCGGGTCATATTCTATATTTCTTAAAGGATTAATTATCTCAACCGTGATATTTAACTTCGACTGGATGAATTCTGGCAGGAAAGGAATCAGGGCTCCCCCTCCGGATAACACTATCCAGTCCACATTAGAAACTTTAGCCGAAGATTTGAAATAAGAGATAGCTACCTCCAGCCCCGAGATCAGTTCCTCAGATGATGTCACTACCGTAGCTTTTAGCATATCCTGATCAATCGAAGAACCCATTTCACCTTTCAGAGTCTTAAGGGCTAACTCCGGGTTAAGCCGGAACTCTTTCATTATAGACTCATACAGCATGCGGGCTCCGGAGGAAATATCCCTGGCTGAGTGATAAACTCCATCTTTAATAAAAGTCAAATTGGTAGTGTCAAATCCCAGGTTAACCAGAGCAGTCACTTTTTCCGGGTTTATCTCGTAGTTTATTTCATAAGCGTTCAAAAGCGCCAAAGCCTCAGTATCGACTAATACCGGCCTGAGCCCGGCATCCAGGATTAAATCCAGATAAGATTTTAAAAAGTCTTTGCGCGCGGCCACCAACAGAACGTCCATCTTACTGGTTTCCTCGTTCACCTTGATGACATGATAATCCAGGCTGACATCATCCACATCAAAAGGACTTCTCTGCTCAGCCTCGAACAGGATGGCCTGTTCAGCTTCGTTCCCGGTCTTCTTATCCATGGTAATCTTGTCGTTCAGCACTCCATGTCCTGCCACCGCTAAAGCCACATCTTTTATTCGCGGGTCGCACTGATCAATTAGAGATTGGATGCCGTAAATTAATGCGTCACGATCCTTGATCTCCTCGTCCACAATTGCATCCGGTGAAATCTCCTTAATTCCTAAGGACCTCAGGATATAAGCCCCGCCCTTTTCTTCAAACTTGACCAATTTGATAGAGTTGGCGCCTATATCCAGGCCGGCCACCGTTCTTCCTTTTTTCCCTAAAACCATAACAATTCTCTTTTATGAAAGGTTTACCTGTTTCTCTTTTTTAAATCACTAATTCCTTTATCGACTTTTTTAAAAAAATATTAAGAGGAAAATAATTTTTTTTTAGGGCAGAGGAAAAAATATCCCTGCTAAAAACTCATAATAAAATATGAGAGTTTTTTAGCTCTGAGTCAGCCTGACCCGCCCGGTACTCGCCAGGACATCTGCCCTTACATATTTGGCAAGCTCAGAATTATATATATCCACAGTGCCGGAGGAGGAGGCAGATCCAGCCGAAAGGTAGACCACTGCCGTGTTGGGGAAGGTGCAGTTATTGAGAGCAAAGATGCTGGTCAGCGATACAGTTTTTACAACTGAGTCCCCGACATCATAAGTATAATTAGAAGGATTTACCACGTCCTTAAACAGTACATACTGCCTGGCGTTCTGGTCAAAATAAATCCCGTATTGAGCTCTGCGCGATATCGCATAAGAGCGGGCTAAACGCAGGTCAGAAAGCAGGTCTTTACCAGCAGCTTTCAATCTCTGCTGTCGGAAAAACCTATCGAACTGACCGACTGCCAAAGTAGCCATGACACCCACAAGCACCACCACGATCATCATCTCGATGAGGCTAAACCCTTTTTGTTTTTTTTGTGTAGACATTTTCTTAACCTTTCTTTTTTTATAATTCTCTCCAGCTATTAGGGACAATCTGGTAAGTATAAGTATAAGCAGTTCCTGAGCCAGGCATACCCGGAGGCAGATTATCCGCTAAAGAGGGCACGTGAAACAGGTCCGGCACGTTTGTCATTTGAAAATAGTTTGAAACCATAGCACCAGCTATCTGGTTCTGTTTAGCATTGGTGATTTTATATTCGGCATAAAATGCACCCATAAGATTAAGATGAGAATCTCCTGAGCCGGTTCCGATATTCAGGTCTTTTGCCGCGATAAACCCCATAACATCATCCGCCGGAAACATTCCATTGGATAAGACATGAGTGCTGAGGTTGATGTTGTTAGCAGAGACCAGGGTTCCCTGCCCATCATAAAGGATAGGAGTGCTCTTTAACCCACCGCTTCCCGAGTTTATGTTAATGTTCCCGGTAACATATACTATTCCACTGATCTGCAAATTGCCGGCATTGTCTAAATAGATGCTTCCGTATGCATTAGACTGACTCGGATATGAAATTCCCGGCTGTAAGTTCAAATCGCTGCTGATAACCAGAGCATTACTCTGCAGATAATTTTGATAAGAGGCATAGCTGTATCCAGTACTGGGATCAGTATACGGATCACTGAGGTTCGGAAAATTCAGGTCGTTTTCCAAGTCATAACCCTGGTTAGTACCGTTATCCGAATAAACCTGACTGGCTCCTTTATTACCAGTGTAACCGTCATTTACATAACATCCATCCATAGTTTCCTTTACCGAGTTACCCGATACATTGGGTGTCCCAACTGTGGCAGATCCGGATACGCTTACCTGGCCATGTTTTACCCTGAGTTCGGCATTCAAAGTATTTACTACCTCGCCATTAAGGGTAGTAGTATCTAATGGTGGAATACGGCTGGACAGGGCTGAATTAATTCCGGTGTAGTTATTATAAATCATGGCTGTTCCGCTGATTTCATAGGCGAGGTCAACCGCAGTGAGGGAGGCATCGTAAACTCCGTTTCCGTTAGCATCTGTATAAGCTTCAGCCGGGTCCCATACCCCATCTCCATCTGAGTCGGTCAAGAGAGGTTCTCCAGGATTCCATAGCCCGTTCCCGTTTAAATCGGTATAAGTATCCGGCGGATCCCAATGTCCGTTCCCGTTCGCATCGGAGTAGGGTTCGCCTTCTCCTAAGATATGAACTGGGCCATGAAAAGAGACGTTTCCCTGGATGCTGTGTCCAGATTGACCAACTCCTGCAAAGACAATATTATTCCAGATATTGAAGGGATCTCTTTTCCTCTTGACTATCACTTGAACCTGGCTTTTTCCTTCCTGCGAGTTTCCGCTGGAGGTCAGGGTCTTATAAGGAGCTGTGCCGGTAACATCTACACTAAAGCTCCCACTTCCTAAATTGGGATTTGCATTTATTAGAGACTCCAGTGAATCGTTGTTTAGCGTATTAGGATTATTTCTCAAAACTTTCATCCCCAATTCCAACCCTGCCTCAGCCATATAAAAAGAAGAGGTCCTTTCTTTCATATTCTGTGAGATATCCATATCGGTGATTGAGGTGGTTAAGGCGGCAATGAAAATAAAGGTCAGCATAACCATTATTATCAGCGCCAGGAGCAAAGCGGAGCCTTTTTCCTCAATCAATAGTATCTTTGTCTTTTTCTCTTTTATTATACTATTATTATATGTTCTCATTTTTTCCTCCTTATATATTGTTTCTCACCTTAACATTGGAAGTCAAAATCCTGCGTCGATATTTGTCCCCGATGAAATTCTGGTCCTTAGCAGCCTCGCGGGCGACCAGCCGTACATTGACCAGTTTGCCACTTTGAGTAAATCTCAGGCTGTCTATATTTTCTGCAAAAACCTGAGCTGCTTCTGAGCTAACTTTCTTCATAAGATTGGGATGCACTGGATCCGTTCTGGAGATATAGTAAACTACCGTATCGACGTTAGCTCCAACTTTATAATAGATTTTTAAGGTATCACTGCCAACCACGATTGAAGGAGAGGTTGTCAGTCCAAATCCTGCAATTCTTATATTTCTGGTGATCTCGTCCATAGACACTCTGGCATTCTGCTGCATATCTGAGATGTCTTCCTCCACGATGTACCTATTATGCTGTGACATATAGAATTCTAAGGCTATCGCTCCTATGAAGACCGTTAAGGCGGCTGAGATTAACAGCTCGATCAGGCCTATACCTTTCTGGCAGATTATCTTTCTCATCAACAGCGTTTTCATCTTATGACCTCATCTTGTAAGTGTAATAGTTAACCAACCTGGTTTTTCCAGCTTTGTCAGTCCAGCTTACGGTTACTCTGATCCGATACACCCCGGAGGGCACGCTGCCGTCAGTAGAATCGACATCTACTCTGGTCGATCGGGTGAAAAGTCCATTCAGGTTGTTCGTAACCTCAGTCCAGGGTAAAGGGCTGAAAGAAACCAGACTCTGCATAAATTCGATTTTATCCTGGGCAATGACATTGGCTTTAGTCACTTCGTTAGAGTAACTGTTAGAAAAAATCGTGCTTACCAGCATCGGTGCCAGGCCCAGAATACCGAAGGCCAATATCAACATAGCCACCAGCACTTCCAGCAGACTCAAGCCTTTGTCATTTTTTGCCATTCCCAACATTTTTTTCTCCTTTTCTAATTATTATCTATAAAATGATTTAGCAATACCTGTGCCAAGATACCCTCCTAATCTCTGTAAGTCTAATTATCCCAGTCTGTTAACTATGTCGGCGGATGATTTTGAGCCAGTAAATTCTCTAGAATTATCCTTAATTTCTCTATAATCAATAGATGTATCTCAACAAAGTATTGGAACTTTCCCATACTAAAGAAAAGTCAATTCCATCCGTATAGAAAAATAGTGGTAATAACTGATTGACAGAATTATTTTTAAGTCTAAATTGCTAATTAGAAAGATCCTTGTGCTTATTTAACTTTCCGCTTGAGGAGGTCTAAGATGCAAATCAAAAAGCATCTTCTTTTTTTCGCCCTTTTTGTTTTTATTCAAGCAGGTTTTGCCTGGAGTGTGGAAAAGCCTTTAGTCTTCTCAAAAGAGAATCCGGTAATTCCCTCTGCTTACAGAAATTTCCTTTCAAGCAAACCACCAACTGAAAAAGTCAGAGTCTGGGTATATTTCACGGATAAGGGAGTTTTCGACCAGGATAGTTATGCCAGAGCCCGGAAAATGACAGAGAATCTCTTTACTTCAAAATCTCTTCAGCGCAGGGCTAAAAGTATCAAGGGAGAGCTGACAAGTTTCATTGACCTCCCTGTACAACATTCTTATGTGGAAAGCATAAAAATCCTTGGCGCTGATTTGCGCCAGATAAGCCGCTGGCTAAATGCAGCAAGTTTTGAGGTCTCAATAAATAAATTAGATCAGATCTCCATTCTGCCGTTTGTGAAATCTATTCAGCCAGTCCTGACTTACATACGACAACCTTTAAAGGAGGAAATCCAGCCTGAATTGAAGCCAGTGGAATCACTAGATTATGGTCCCTCTTACAGTCAGCTCCAGCAGATAAATGTGCCGGCAGTGCATACTTTGGGTTATAAGGGACAAGGAGTCTTGGTTTGTATGATGGATACCGGTTTCAGAAAAGACCATATCGCCTTTAAAACTGCCTATCAGGAGGGAAGAGTCTTAGCCGAATATGATTTTATCAATCACGACACCAATACCCAGAATGAGCCAGGACAGGATGCATCTGACCAGCACAATCATGGAACCTATACCTGGTCTGCATTGGGTGGAGAGATAGACGGCTCACTATACGGACCAGCTTATAAAGCTAATTTTATCCTGGCGAAAACCGAATATGTCCCGACCGAAACCCGGATTGAAGAGGATAACTGGGTAGCAGGAATGGAATGGGCAGACAGCCTGGGGGCAGACGTTATCTCCAGTTCTTTAGGATACCTCAATTTCGATAATGGATTCACTTACACTAAACAGCAACTGGATGGTAAAACCGCAGTAACGACCATTGCCGCCAATACAGCCACCCGGTTGGGGATAGTCGTATGTAATGCCATGGGGAACGAGGGACCAGGAGATACTACTTTGATAACCCCGGCAGATGCTGAAACGATCCTTGCCTGCGGAGCAGTGAATAGCTCCGGAACCATTGCCAGTTTCAGCTCACGTGGACCCACCGGTGATGGAAGGATAAAACCTGAGGTAGTGGCACGAGGAGTTTCTACTTATTGTGCCACAGCCACTGATACTAATACTTTTGGCTACGTAGGTGGAACCTCACTTTCGACTCCTTTGGTAGGCGGATGCGCTGCTATTCTACTCTCTGCTCATCCATATTGGAATCCTTGGATGGTAAGGGAGGCTTTAATACGCACTGCAAGCAATTCTAATAGTCCCAACAACACTTACGGCTGGGGGCTGATAAACCTTTTAGCGGCACTTCAATATTCATTTGGATTTGATACCGGAGATGTAAATCAGGATGGGAAGGTCAGCATCTCAGATGCAGTCTATTTAATCAATTATCTTTTTAAAGGCGGACCTCCACCCAATCTTCTATATAGAGGAGACATGAACTGTGATCAGTCAATTACAGTTGGAGATGTGGTTTACCTCATAAATTATCTTTTCAAAGGCGGACCTCCACCCTGCTCTTATTGATAAGAACGAACAGGTGGGGGCACGGTCCCACCTGTGGCGGGACGCCCCTACATATTCCAAACAAAAAAACAAGGCTAAAAGCCTTGCTTTAATTCTTCTGATCGATCATCCGGTATCCGTCATTCGTCATCACCTTCAGGCGTCTATATTATATTTTTTAATCTTCTCAAACAGCGTAGTATAATCTATTTTCAAAATGTCAGACGTCTTTCTTTTGTTACCCCTGGTCTGGGTCAGCACCCTTAAAATCATTGCCTTTTCAGCCTCAGACTGAGCGAAT
>Ga0153916_10003871_pt1 | contig 11216 bp, 6 predicted proteins | sample Opewatmetagenome_FD_109642 | JGI IMG/M metagenome (GOLD analysis project Ga0153916, IMG submission 109642) | Freshwater wetland microbial communities from Ohio, USA - Open water 3 Core 3 Depth 4 metaG | ecosystem: Environmental > Aquatic > Freshwater > Wetlands | place: USA: Ohio, Lake Erie, Old...
GAAGTTCACGTTTTCGATGATGACGCACTGCTCGGTGGCAGGTTCGCCCTTGAGCATCTTCGCGCGGTCGGCGACGCACGCGTGCTTCTCGGTCACGATCGTCTCCGAGATCCGGTTGTCCCCGGTGCTCGTCGGGACGTAGTAGCCGTCGGGCCAGATCGCCGGCCGCGGGTAGTCCGGGAAGAGCGGCCGCAGGAATTCGTAGCGGTAGTACGGCCCGAACGGATCGGGGCCGACGCTCACCGCGTAGCACATCGCGTACGGTCCCTGCGGGCCCTCTTGTCCGCGGCCGCGACCGCCTGGAGGCGGTTGTCCCGGCTGGCCGCCTCGTCCGCGCTGGGCCTCCTGGCCGGGCTGAGCGGGCGGGCTGGGCGGCGGTGGCGGAGGTTGAAAAAGCTCGGCGGCGCGACCGGGCTGACCGGGCTGGCCGGGCGGGCTGAGGTGCGCAGGCTCGCCAGCCTTCCACTCGCCCGGCTGGTCCGGCCTGACGGCAGCGCGCCTGAAAATCGGCATGACGACGAGCCAGCGGTCGGCGAGCTGGTCGTAGCGGACGACGGCGTCGCCGTTGTTCATCGCCTCGCACGTGCCGCCGAAGCCCTTGAAGATGTTGTTGGTTACGACCGAGCCGTACAGCGCTTTTCCCGTCGTGTCGAACCGCTTGCCTTTCTTCGTGAAGATCACCATCCGTGAGTTCACGGTCTGGACGATGTGGTCGGGCCCGACGGCGAGGCTGTTGTCGGACGGATTGCGGACGGTAGAGGTGCCCTGCGGGCCGTCGAACCCGACGCCGAGGCCGTCGAAGCTTGCGACGAGCGTCGCGGGCGGCTTCGGGCCCGGGGACATCTGCTCGACGGCGCCCGAGCCGGCCGGCGTCGTGATCACAGGGGGCACGATCGGCGCCGGCGGCTGCTGTCCCTGGTCGAGACGGGGTCGGGAGCCCTTACGAATTGGTAATCGCTCCCGACTCCATTCCAGCGCCGCGAGCGGCGGAGAGACGTCAAAGGCCGCGGCGGCGTGAACGGTGACGGTGCCCGTCTTCAGCTGGCCCGCCTGCCGATTCGCGCCGAACGTGAACAGGGCGGCTGTGAGGACGATGGCGATCGCAGTCCCTTCGAAAACGCGCAGTGTGTTTTTCATGCGGTGGCTCTCCGAGGGTCGGTCACGAAGCCGCAATTGTAGCGCCGTAATCTCACCAGTTGATGCGAATGAGTCGGTCGAGCCAGTTCAGCACAGGTACAGCGGCAAAACAGGCAGCCAGCGGCAGCCCGTAGATCAAGCGATTCGCCCACCGGCCCAACCTATCCTCGAGCAGTTTATGAAGGACCCGATAAGCTAGCGATCGGGCGGAGAAGCCTCCTCGCCGCGGGTGGCTGCGCGTGTGCGCGGCCGGCACCGTGGCGCGGAAGCCGGGCAAGTGACGGCGGCAGCAGGTCTTGGCAGCAGACGAAGTGGTCGCGCGTGCCCGCGTTACGCGCGAGACCACGCAGGTGACGGCCAGACAACCGGGTCTTCATACCCACCCGTCGTGTTCTTTCCGTCAACCAGAGGGACGCCGGACTCCGGACGTCGGATGCCTGCACGTTCGCTACTACCTCCGGAGCTTGTCCTCGATGAGGCGAATGAGCATGCGATGCACGCGTGCGGTGTCTGCCAGGGCTTCTTCGTCGCCGAAGAACACGTCGTAGGGCGATGCAAGCGCGGTTATGGGTTTCGCACTCAGGTACGCCGGCATGAGGAAGTCGAATTTTCGTTCCCTATTCTGAACGTCCCTGAATCGTATGGTCAGGGCCGGCAGGGTGTTGGCCGACGAGCCTATCTTCCCCTCGTCGAAGCCGATGATGCGAGAGGCGGTGGCGGTGAACCCGTGATCGCCCCGCTGGGGCGCGTACGAGATGGCGCCGGACGAAATCGTCAGATCGCCGCTGCACATGCCGAACGTGTGATTGTGCACGACCCCGACCGAGACGCTGCCGTTCACGGCGAAAAGGCGATCGATCATGTCCTCGGCATCGATCATCTGCTTGTTGTAGAGGAGCGCGCCGACGAGCTTGCCCATGATCTGCGGCGAGTCCGGCTGCAGCGCCAGCGCCTTCTGGTAAGAGTCAACCGCCTGCGCGAAGTACCTGTCCTCCACGTACCGGTCGGCCTGCCTGACGAGCCGCTGGACATCGGCCGGCGAGGGTGGCGCCGCGGAGATGGGAGCCACCGCTCCCAGGTCGTCGGTCGTCCTGGCTCGAACGATCTCGATTCGAACGACATCGCCTTCCTTCGGGCCGCGCGTGCTGCGCGCGCCGCCGGAGGCGAGCTGCGCCTTGGCCCGATCCTTCATGCTGATGTCGACGACCTCCAGCGTGCCGACCTCCACTTCCTCCTCGTATACCACCACCCCTTCCTTGTTCCTGGTCACTTCCTTGGCGAAGACCTTCAACTGATCGCCCTTCCGCAGGCCCTGGCTGCTGCCGATGTCCACGATGAACGACCCGGCGGCCTCTGCGATGATGTGCCCGGACACCTTGACCGGCGCTTCCATCCGCGGCGCGGCAGCTTCCGGCGCGGCGGCGGTCGTCAGCTCTCTCGACAAGTCGGTGATCTTCCGCACGGCATTGCGAATTGCCCCGATCGTCGCCCGGCCGATCAGGCTGTCCTGCGCTTCCGCTGAAAAGACGCCCACCTGCAGGAGCCGGCGGTACGTCTCCATTTCCGACGCCGCGCTCACGGTGCTTTCCGTGCCCATGCCGGACTCGGTGATGACGGCGATGCCGGTCGACGTGCTGACGATCCGGAAATCGACCCGCACCGATGCGTTCTGTCGATAGAGCGTCTGCGTCACCTGGCCCCTGGCCGTCGCCCGCTGCTCCTGGTACGCCTGCTCGTCGAACGAGAAATTCGTGACCTTCCCGAGAAGGAGGAAGTCGGCAGCCGCTCTGGCCTTCCTGGCGTCCACGCCGACCTCGTTTTCAATCTCCTCGAATGCCGACCGTTCGACGAGCCGGAAGAGGCCTGCCCTGCCGACCTCGGTAAAGAAGATGTCCGTCACGGCGTTCCCGATCGTGGAATTCGCACTCGTCGTCGGGTTGTCGAACGTCTTGACCGCGAGTCTGGGCTTCGATGTTTGCGGCGCCGCCCCCGCCATCATGGACACTGTCAATGCCATTGCCGCAATGACCGGGACACAGGCTTTCATGGCTCCTCCTCATCGCGTCAGGTGGGGCGAAACGGACCAGCTGCGGCGAAATCTTAGCATGCCGAGGCGCACCTGGCGGGACCGATCGACGTGCGTCAGCTGATTGCGACAGGGCGATGCGACAAGGGCGCGCCGCCTATCTCACGAGGATTCCTTGAGTCCGGTGATTGCGGACCCCGGCCCAACACCCCTGCACGCCTCGCTCGCCGCATGGGACCTACCTGCTCTATGATTCGCGATGTCCCTTTCGGCACGTTCACAGGCCCCCGGGAGTTGCGCCATGCTCAAACGCCTTCTTCTCACGTCCGCGCTCGGCGTTGTCTTCTGCATTCCGCTCATCGCCCAGACACCCGCCCGCACGCCGGCGCCGAAAGTCGTCGCGATCAAGGCCGGCTTCCTGATCGACCCTGAGAGCGGGACCGTGACGCCCAACCAGGTGATCGTCGTCGAGGGCGAGCGCATCAAGGCGGTCGGGAACGTCCCGGTTCCGCTGGGTGCCGAGGTCATCGACCTGTCCAGGCTGTACGTGCTGCCGGGGCTCGTCGACGCGCACACGCACATGGCGATTACCTACAAGGAAGTGCCCGAGAACAACATCTACTACCTGACCTACATCCAGGATTCGACGCCGCTGCGCGCGATCCAGGCCGCATCGAACGGGATGCAGCTGCTGTCGTCGGGCTTCACCGTCGTCCGCGACGTCGGCAACAACGCGCTGTACGCGGACGCGGCGTTGCGGCAGGCGATCGAGCAGGGGTGGCTCCCTGGGCCGACGGTGATCCCATCGGGGCCGATGATCGGCGGCACGGGCGGGCAGTTCTGGCCGACGCCGGAAATGTACAAGTACCACAGCATCATGTTCCCCGAGTACATCGACGCGAACAGTCCCGACGAGATCGTCCGCGCGGTGCGCGAGAACATGCTGTTCGGCGCGAAGACGATCAAGCTGTGCATCGACTGCAAGCCGTGGGGGTACTCGGTCGATGACATCAAGCTGGCGATTCGCGAAGCGGCGGCCGGCGGGTGCAAGGTGGAAGGCCACGTGCAGACGCCCGGCGGCGCGCAGCGAGCGATCGACGCGGGCATCTACATGATCGCGCACGGGAGTGCGCTGACCCCCGAGCACCACAAGCAGATGGCCGCGAAGGGCATCTATCTGGCGGGCACGGATACACCGTTCACCGCGTACCGGGGCAGCGATCCGGCGTTCAAGCGCACGGCTGCGAACCTGCGCGACGCGTGGGAGAAGGGGGTGCCGCTCACCTTCTCGACCGACATGGACTACTGGAACGAGCGGATGAAGGACGAGAAGACCGGCGAATGGATGACACGCGGCGACCTGACCGTGAACTTCCTGCTCACGTGGAAGGCGGCGGGCATCCCGGCGGCCGACGTCCTGCGCGCAATGACGATCAACGGGTACAAAGCGGCCGACGTGATGGGCGAGCGTGGTCCCATCAAGCCGGGTCTCTACGCCGATTTGATTGCCGTAGCGCGCAACCCGCTCGACGACATCGACGCGGTGAGAAGCGTCGTCTTCGTGATGAAGAACGGCGGGGTCTACAAGAAGGACGGCGTGATGATGCCGGAGAAGTTCTTCCACCCGGGTCCGGTCCGCGGCTGGAGAAACAAGTAGCCGGCCAGCACGCTGCGTGCCAGAGACGCCCGGCATCGGGCAGCTTCCTCGCAGGCCCACATCTGACGCTGATAATGGCCTGCTACGGAAGCTACCCGACGCCGGTCAACGAGCGCGTTCCGTCACGGAGCCCTCTACCCCTCATCTGGCACTCAGAACCGTAGGGGCGGAGCTTGCTCCGCCCCTACAGCCCCAACGTCACCGGTGTCGCATCCGGCAGCTCGTCGAAGACGAAACCGGTCCGGCGTGACAGGAGCCGGCTGCGGTACGCGGCCAGCGCGGCGAGAACGACCAGCAGGATGACGATCAGCATTGCGGACCCGCGCGTGGTCCGCAATGCGCTCCCCTCGACGCCGGCGAACCCGTAGGCATAGATGAGGAAGGCGAACAGGTAGATCGGCCAGAACACCTTCAGGTTTCCCTTCCCCGACACGTGCGAACAGGTGAAGGGCAGCTTCTCGAAGCCGAGGAGCAGCACCTCGACGAGGACCAGCGCCCACAGCACGCCAAAGACGCAGTGCAGCAGCGCCGCCCGCGGTCCCCACAGCACGGCGTGCACCGGCGTCACTGCCACGAACAACGGCACGACGATGCAGATTCCGAGCATGCGCCGGACGCCGGCCAGGTAGCGCCTCACGTCGCCGCCCGCAGCCAGCCGGAACACCCAGTTGGCGCGCAGCTCGGCGGGAATCGTGAAGACGACGCGCAATCCCACCAGCACGAAGAACGAGAGGACGAACTGCAGCGACAGGAGCGGGACGGAGGGACCTTGGAAGATCCACGCCGGAGGCCGAACGACGAGCGGCGCGACCGTCATGTAGATCACTAGCGCGCCGATCGCGAAGCAACCGGCAAGATACAGCTTGTGCCTCGCGCTGCGAGCGAGTGTCTGCAGTGTGAAGAAGAAGCTGGCCTGGGCAATCGGATCGCGTACGACCAACCGGCGGGCGAGACGCGCCAGCGATGAGCGCAGCCGGCGCCCGCCGGCCGGCTGGGACGCGGCGTGGTGTCGCAGGTGGCTGGCATGGCGGAAATGGCTGGCGAAATACAGCACGAGTGCGACCACCGCAGCCGCCGCCAGCGCGACGACCGCGATGACGGCGAGCTGGTGAAAAACGGCCTCGTACCCGCTGTACGTTGCTCGAGCTGCTGCGTCGTCGTGCGGAAGCCGCCACAGCTTCAGCTCGCGACTCGCCCGGGCCATCGTGGGTGTCGTCAACGCCTCGTAGATGCCGAGAAACCACATCGGGGGCGACAGGTACACGAGGGCGCTACCCTGCCTGAGGCTCGATAATGAGAGGCTGTCGAGGAACCCGACGACCAGACTCAATCCCGCGACGAACTGCACGGGCAGTGACACGCGGCGGAACAAACGGGGCCCGAGCACGAGCAGGAGGAATCCGCGCAGGGCAAGGATCGCCAGGAAGCCGAAGACGGCCGCCCCAACGCACGCGGCGGCGTGACCAGCCATCAGCACCGTGATGAGCGGCAGCGGGAGCGAAACGGACCCGGACGAGAGGCAGACCATCGGGAAGAAGAAGGTCGGTACCAGGTTCACGGCAACGACTACCGCGCTGACGAAGAGGGCGAGCGCGACCAGCTTGCCGCCAAGCAGGGTGCGCGACGCGATCGGAAGCGGGCCGAGGATCGCATAGTCCCGGGCGTCGAGCGACAGCGCATCCCAATCGATCAAAGTGACGAGTGCCATCACCAGCATCGACCAGGCGATGTACATGAACTTATCTGGGAGCGACATGAGCATGCGCTGGTACGGCGTCACAAAGGGGTTCGCGTACGTGAACAGGAGGAGCGCCGTGGCCAGCAGGCTCGGCACGGCGAGGAACGCGAGCACGAGCGTGCCCGTGTCGTGAATGTCGCTGTCGGGCGAGATCAGGTCGTTGTCGAGGAACCGCCACAAGAAGTGGCGGGCGAGCAGACGGACCTGGCCGCTCGGCATGGTCGGCACCCTCGTTCTCGAGCAGGAATCGGATTCAGGATTCGGGATTCAGGAACTGACGGCTCCTCCCCTGGCCCCTGAGCCCTGACCCCTCACCCATGCGTCGCGATCACTTCCGCGATGTCCCGCGCGGTTTGCTCCGGGTCTTCCCTGAACACCAGCTGCGCGAACACCTCTTCGAGCGAATCGCGCGCGAGCGTGTCGCGCAAATGCTCGACCGAGTCGTCCGCCACGACCTGACCGTGATACAGCACGATCACCTTGGAGCAGAGCTTCTCGACAACTTCGAGCACGTGCGAGCTGTAGAGGATCGTCTTGCCGGCGGCCGCGAGTTGCTGCACCAGGTGGCGGAAGGTCATCGCCGCGGCTACGTCGAGGCCCGAGAGCGGCTCGTCGAAGATTAGGATGTCGGGGTCGTGCAAAAGCGCGGCGATGATCAGGATCTTCTGCTTCATCCCCTTCGAGTAGGAACCGATTCCCAGTTCCGCCTCGTGGCCCAGCGAGAAGAGTTCGAGCAGCGCGCCGATCTTGCGCTCGAGCACGCGTTCGGGGATTTCGCGCAGGCGCCCGACGAGTTGCAGGTATTCCCGCCCAGACAGGAACGGATAGAGGTGTGGGTCTTCAGGCACATAGCCGATGTGCCGCCGGAACTCGACCAGGTCCGAGGCGATGTCGCGGCCCTTGAACAGCACGTGGCCCGTCGTCGGTTCGAGCAACCCGGTCAGCATGTTGACCGTCGTGGTCTTGCCGGAACCGTTCGGACCGAGGTAGCCCAGGATCTCGGTCGGTCGGAGGGTGAAGCTGACGTTGCGAACCGCCGTTACGCCCGGGAACCGCTTCGTGAGTGCACGCGCCTCGAGCATGGCTGCCTCCGGTGCCGGTTGAATGTGGAATGTCGTATGTGGAATGTCGGGCGGGGCCCAACATTTCACATTCGACATTCTCCCCCATTCAGTTTGACACCGTGGCAACCGCCAGGTTCCGCCAGAATCGGGGACGTGCGCCGCGACACTCGTGGCACAGGGCTTCAGCCCTGTGAATCATTGGACACTCGTCGCGTAGGGCTTCAGCCCTGTGTTTCACCGGACAGCCGCGTACGCCGCCTGCAGCACGCGCTTGCTGGCTTCGTCCTGCACGAAGGCGATGACGGCAAGCCGGGCCGGGTCGATCTGATGCTTCTTTTCGTCGAATCTGTAGCCCGAAGGCGATTGGCGCGCCTCGTAGTCGTCGAGATACGCTTTTATGTCCGCGCTCACCCTCTGCAGGTCGAACACGTGTTCGGTCGTCGTCTTCTTGCGGCCATCGAGAACGAACCCCGAGGCGCCGTTTCCGGCCATGTCGCGCACAACCATCGAGTGGAAACGCACGCCGTTGCGGCCGCTGTACCGCACGCGGTCTTCGACAAGCACAATGTGCAGCTTCAACGTTTTCGATTGCGTCCTGATCCGGTCGGCGGTGACGACAGCAAGGATGTTGGAAGCCTTGGCGATGACGCGAAGAGACAGTCGCGCGTCGGCCGGGACAACGAGCTCGCGCTGCAACCACGGCTCGATTCCCTTCGAGAGAATGGTCGCCGCTTTGTCCGGCGGCCCGCCTCCCTCGAACATGCTGACCGGTGGTTCGAGGCCGTCAATCATGTAATGGGGCGCCGAGCCGACCCGGTAGAACTTCTGCCGGGCCTCGGTGACGCGGTTGGCGAGCGGATCCGGCGAGGGGATGTGGACGTGATGCATCATCACGATCACGTCCTGCCGCTCGTATCGTTGAAGCACCGCCTCGAACGCCAGGTCGACGCCGACGCAGGACCCGCATCCGGTACCGGTGAACACCTCCGCGAGAACCGCGCGGCCGGTCCGCGCCGGACCGGGGCGGTACGGGGTGACAGGAACTTTCGGCCGCGTTGCCTCGTACCGCGCGTCGAGCATCTCCTCCAGCCCGTCGAGCGATCCGCCGTGCGTCTTCCGGTACAGGGCGTGCAGCTGCTCGCGCTTCTCAGGCGTGAGCATTCCGTTGAACGCCATGTCCGTCATGAACTCCAGCGCCTCGGCGTCGCGGCCGCGCTCCTGCGCGATATCGGCCAGGTACGGAAGCGACGTCATCGTCACTCCGAGATCGCTGGGCCGGCCCGCGTACGCCTGGCGCAGCAGCGGTTCGGCCTCGTCGTGGCGGCTCTGCTTGAAGAGGATCTGCCCGAGAAGGCCGCGCAAGTCGGCTTCCTTGAGGTAGAAGTCGGAATTGTTCGCCGTCATCTTTGGATCGCCGCGACCGGGCACCGTCCAATACCCGAGGGCGTTCCTCGCGTACTTCTCGGCCACATCGAGCAGGACTCCGCGGCGCTGCAGGTCGTTGGCCCTGAAGAAGTATTCCCAGCAGCGGCCACCATCTTCTTTCGTCAACGCAAGCCGGGCGCTGATTGCCGCCTCGAAGTCCTTCGTGCTCTTCGCCACTGCATCCAGCGACAACGCCATCACCTGGCTGGCCGCAGGGAACACCGCCGTGCTATCCGGGAAGTCGGCCAGGAATTTCAGGAGCGCTCGAACCCTCTCCTGCGGGTCCTTGATCTTGCTCGCGCGCTGGAACGCCTCCTCGTCGGGCTTGGTGGGTGCCTGGGTGAGCGTATTCGCGGGCGCCTGCGGGTTCTGCGCTCGCGGGGCGGCGGAAAACACGAACATCATCGCTGCAAGCGAACAAGCGAGTAATGGCCGCATGATGGCCTCCACGGCGATGAATGCCGACAACGATCACGTTCGCCGGTCCTGAATCGTGTTCGGCGGCGTGCGTGGCGACGGGTGCCGCCTGTGCCAGATCGACAACGCGAAGGCGCACACGGCACCGCACGCGAGTGCAGCAGCCAGGAACCACTTCAGGGGCGGAACGCCGAGAGTGACGGCGGCGACAGTGCCGATGACCGCGAGAACGCCCGCGATGTCGCCGCCTACGCGTACGCGCGAGATGTTCCACATCACTTCGCCCGGCTTCGGCTCGTCCATCAGTGCCCTCCTTCCGGCTTCGTCACCTTCAGATCGAGCGTCTTCGTTTCGCCCTCGGCCAGCGTGAACTTCGTCGCGAGCGGGCGAAGCGTTTCGAGGTACTCGGGATCTTCCGATTGCCCTTCTTCGAGGTACTCGAGTGCGACGGCGAGGTAACGCCCCGGAGGCAGGTTCGAGATCTTGAAGCGACCCTGCTGATCCGGACGCGCCGTGGCGAGAAACCGCGACGGGTACTTCCAGCGCGCGGCGTCCTCGGCGAACACAACCACCGTGTACTCCAGCACCGGCTGGCCCTTCGCGTCGGTGGGCGCTCCGTTGACCTTGGTAACCTGCGTGGTGACGACAACCTGCAGGTCCGTGACGTCCTCGGTCCCTTTGATGTCGAGAGGAACATCAGTGATATCGCGCCCATCGAGGAGGACCGCTTTCAGCATGTACCCGGGTGGCAGGCCGGAGGTCCTGAAGAACATCCTCCCGCCGATGCCTTTCATCTCGAAGCTCCAGTCCTCCTTCACGATCCCCAGCAATCCGATGTTCTGCATCCGTATCGGGATGTCGGAGGCGACCGGGAACGGATCCACTCGGACCGTCGAGGGCGAGAATCGCGGCGCGGTGCCGTCGTCCGTGACGACGCGGCCCGTCAACCGGCTGCCGGCTGACAGCTGTAACAGGAGGCCGGCGACATCGTCACCGGTTATCGTCATGGGCAGGAACGCCTGCTGTACGCCGTCCGCCCCCCTCACTACCGCGGCCACCCCGTACTCGCCGGGCGAGACGTTCGGGACGGAAAAGCTGCCGTCGGCCTTCACGGGTGCGGAGAGCACCCAGCCGGAACTCGGGCTCACGACGGAGACCGTCGCGTTCGTCAGCGGTCGCCCACCAGCGTCGATGACCGTTCCGGACACTCGCGCCAGCCGGCCGGGCGGCTGGATTAGATCGACACCGCCTCGCTCCTGCCCGATGCCGACCGACACCCGTTGCGCTTCCGCCGCGTTGAGGGTGCCCGGATAGTACGCCGGCGCAAACGGATAACCGTCCACTGAAGGCCCCGGGGTTGGCTGCGTCCCCACGAAGTAGGTTCCCGGCTGAAGCCCGTAGAGGCGGTACTGCCCGAGGTCGTTGGTCTCGACGCTCCGCCCGATCGCCACGAGCTTCCTCTTCCCTTCTTCGTAGCGCGACCGCATCGCGGTGACCCGCAGGCCGGCGACCGGCTCGGCGAGATCGTCCACGACCACGCCGGAGATCACTCCGCCACGAGGCAGCGCAAAGTCGACCTTTTCGAGCGTGGCCGCGTCCGCCAGTTCTATCGGCTTGCCACTCTCGAAGGCGCGCCGCTGGCCGTACTGCAGCGTGACGTACGAGCTCTTGCTCGCGATCAGCGTGTAGCGGCCGGCCGGGAGCTCCGTGAACTCGTAGCGCCCCTGCGCATCGGTCGTGGCGTACAACGGC
>Ga0153916_10003872_pt1 | contig 11214 bp, 8 predicted proteins | sample Opewatmetagenome_FD_109642 | JGI IMG/M metagenome (GOLD analysis project Ga0153916, IMG submission 109642) | Freshwater wetland microbial communities from Ohio, USA - Open water 3 Core 3 Depth 4 metaG | ecosystem: Environmental > Aquatic > Freshwater > Wetlands | place: USA: Ohio, Lake Erie, Old...
ATAGATTTTTCAGGAGTAATCCGGTGTGTCGAGCCATCAATATGACTTTTAAAAGTGACCCCGTCATCGTCAATTTTACGGCTATCGGCTAATGAAAATACTTGAAAACCACCAGAATCGGTCAATATCGGCTGATCCCAATGCATGAAGGTATGTAATCCGCCTAGCTGAGCAATGACCTCGTCGCCGGGTCTTAAATACAGGTGGTAGGTATTGGCGAGGATCAGACTTGTATTAAGGTCCTTCAATTGCGCTGGTGTAACCGCCTTAACTGAAGCCTGTGTGCCAACTGGAGCAAACAGTGGTGTGAGAAGATCGCCATGCGGGGTGTGAAAGATCCCCGCACGTGCACGATGGTCACGAGATTTTATATCAAAATTAAAGCTGGCAGACATTACGTGGCATGATTATAACCCATCCGTGTAGTGTTATAATTTTCCCATCGGGCAAACAGGAACCATTCATTAACCTGTAAACTTTGAACTGCTGGCGCCTTTCCAGTAGCAAGTTATTTTGCTTGTTCAAATGGGGTTTACAGGAGCAAAACAGGAGAAAATATATGCAAATTTATGATCTACCAGGTCCAAAAGCTAAAGCCATAATCGAACGTGATTCAGCTGTAATCTCACCTTCTTATGCACGCGCCTACCCATTTGTGATGGATCATGGCAAGGGGTCTGACGTTTGGGATGTGGACGGCAATCATTTTTTAGATTTTGCGGCAGGGATCGCAGTGACTGCAACGGGACACAGCCATCCAAAAGTCGTTCAGGCGATCAAAGATCAATCAGATAAGTTCCTTCACATCTCGGCTGATTTTTATCATGAAGCGTGGGTCGATCTAGGTGAGCGTTTGGATCAGATCGCACCGTTTAAAGAAGATGCCGTTTCTTTTATGACCAATTCAGGAACTGAAAGCGTGGAAGCTGCAATCAAGCTTGCACGTTATCATACGGGTGCGAGTCAATTTATTGGCTTTTTGGGGGCATTTCATGGCCGGACGCTGGGTTCATTAAGCTTCACAGCCAGTAAACCCTTATATCATGAAGGTTTTTACCCCCTGATGAATGGGGTAGTGCACGTTCCTTACCCTGATCCATACAGACCCGTGTTCAACCAGCGCCCAGGGGAGGATTATGGAGAGACGGTTGTAAGGTATATCGAAGAGCAAGTTCTAGGGAAATTATTACCTGCTGAAGATGTGGCAGGTCTCTTAGTAGAATCAATCCAAGGAGAGGGCGGGTATATTATCCCACCCCCAGGGTTCTACCCAGCTCTACGTGACCTGTGTGACCGTCATGATATATTGCTCATCGTTGATGAGGTTCAATCGGGAATGGGCCGCACAGGAAAGTGGTGGGCAATTGAGCATTTTGGGATTGAACCGGATATCGTTTGTGTGGGCAAAGGGATTGCGTCAGGAATCCCATTAGGAGCAATCATTGCACGAAAAAGCATCGTCACCTGGCCATTAGGCTCTCACGGGAATACCTATGGGGGTAACCCAATTGCCTGTGCAGCCGCTTTAGCCACATTGGACCTGATCCAGGACGAGTATTTACAGAATGCACAAGAGGTCGGAGATTACGCTTTGGATGCATTGAACGAGATCGCAGCAAGGCACCCGAGCATAGGGCAGGTGCGCGGGATTGGGTTGATGATTGGGGTCGAGTTTGTAAAAAACAAACAGAGTAAAGAACCGGCTCATGACCTGCGTGAGCGCATTGTCCAGAGGGCTTTCGAGCGAGGCTTAATCAGTTTGGGATGTGGAAAAAGCACGATCAGGATCTCACCCTCGTTGAATATCACTAAGAGTGAAGTGGACGATGGTCTGGAAATCTTTGAAGAATCCATAACTTTGGCTGAAAAGGAATTCCAGATTTCACATGTTGCCTGATTTTCGCGTTCGACAACGCGATTATTTATTGGAAATTAGCCGTGCACTAACCCAGGAGCTTGATTTGGACAAGCTCCTGGGGCGTATTCTATATATCTCTGCGGAAATGTTGGCAGGCCAGGCAGGATTAATCGCATTGAGAGCGGAAAAAGGGGGATGGAAGATAGCCACGAGTCTTGGCATCCCGGCAAGCTTGGCAAGATATCTAGAGCCACTCCTGGCTGAAATTTCGGATAATGCCGACCCGGAGCGGTTTGAGCTGCCTGAAGTGAATCGCTTGTTACAAAATTTAGTCAGGACAGTTGGATTGGGATTGTTAACTGGGGTAGGGTTACCTCTGATCACTCGCGAAAAAGTGATTGGGGTTATATTTGTGTTTCGCAATTATCCAGGGATATTCTCTTCGAATGATCGGGCGTTGTTACAGAGCTTTGCCAACCAGGCGGCCATTGCGGTGGACAATGCCCAACTCTACCAGCAGGTAAGCCAAGATAAGCAACGAATGGATGCTTTATTAGACTCTGCTGCGGATGGTATTTTGATAATTTCAGCCAGTCATGTCATCACCCGCAGCAACCCTGCATTTGCCCGCATGCTTGTCGAACCGATAGAAAATATCATCGGAAAATCACATGATGAGGTGATCCAATTGACCTGCCATGAGGATATGCTAACGCTGGAACAAGCAGAGGCAGGTGGTTGGCCACTCACGCCTAATGCCACCCTGTACGTGGAAGGTGATCTGCAAAGAACATCGGGAGTCTCTTTACCCGTTGGAATTACTTACGCGCCACTTGTTTCTGAGGGGGGAAATTTGTTGAATATCATTGCGACTGTACGAGATATCACCCGATTTCGAGAGGCAGAGGAATTAAAGAGCACATTTATTTCTGTGATCAGCCATGAGCTGAAGACCCCCGTCGCACTTATTAAAGGGTATGTTGGAACGTTAAGGCGGGAAGATGCAAACTGGGATCGGGAAATAGTCAAGGACAGCCTTGCGGTGATCGAGGAAGAGACCGACCGACTTACCGGCTTGATCGAGAATTTGCTGGATGCGTCCAGGCTTCAGGCCGGGGGGCTCTCCATAAGTCTATCAGACGTAGCCTTGAATGTAGTAGCAGAAAGGATCGCAAAGCACTTTCAAACCCAATCCGCCATCCATAACATCCTTGTCGATTTCCCGGATAATTTCCCGATCGTATCCGGTGATGAAACGCGACTGGAACAGGTCCTTTCCAACCTGGTATCGAATGGGATTAAATATTCGCCCCAGGGCGGTGAGATTCGCATCAGTGGACAGGTACGTCCTGCGCAGGTCATCGTATGTGTCAGCGATGAAGGACCCGGTGTTGCACCAGATGATATTCCTCATATTTTCGATCGTTTTTATCGGTCCTCTGATGCAAAACGAACTACGAAAGGCGCCGGATTAGGTTTATACTTGGCCCGCGCAGTAATTGAAGCTCATGGTGGCCGAATTTGGGTAGATCCACGGCCGGGTGATGGTGCACGCATATGTTTTTCCATACCGCGGAGTTGATCATCATCGATCAGTGATTCTTGCGATATCAAACTTGAGGGAATAATCAATTAGGAGACATTCATGCCAAAGACGCGTATAAACTGCCCGAATTGTCGACAGCCGATCATGGCTGATATCGACCAATTATTTGATGTCGGGCAGGATCCAACTGCGAAACAAAAAATCCTTTCGGGAGCATTCAACCTGGCCTCTTGTCCTAACTGTGGTTTTAAGGGGATGATTGCCACCCCTTTGGTCTATCACGATCCGAACAAAGATCTTTTGCTCACATATTTTCCTCCTGAACTTGCCTTACCCATCAATGAACAAGAACGAATCATTGGTCCTATGATCACCAGGGTTACGAACAGTCTGCCACAAGAAAAAAGAAAAGCATATCTGCTTCAGCCTCAATCCATGCTGACCATGCAAACCATGATCGAGCGTATCCTAGCAGCTGATGGAATCACTAAAGAAATGATCCAGGCTCAGCAGGATCGAATGAATTTATTACAGAAGTTGATCAATGCATCCGATGAAGCTATTGCAGAAATTACTGCGAAAGAAGATTCTCTCTTCGATAGCGACTTTTTTAACTTGTTAAACCGTTTAATCGAGGCTTCCGCGGTCAATGGAGATCAGGAATCAGCCAAGCGCCTGGGTGACATCCAAAAGAAATTGTTAGCGAAAACCAGCTTTGGTCAGCAGATTCAAGAACAGTCTAAAGATGTTGAAGCAGCGATCCAGACCTTACAATCAGCGGGGAAATCGCTGACACGTGAAAAGTTGCTTGAAATGGTGATCAAAGCACCCAACGAGACCCAATTAAGCGTCCTGGCAAGCCTCGGCAGGCCTGGCATGGACTATGAATTTTTCAGGTTGTTAAGTGATAGGATCGATCGAGCCCGTGCGGATGGAAGGGAACGATTGATCACGCTGCGTGACCAGCTGTTGGAGATGACACGGGCAATCGATAAGCAAATGGAAGAAAGATTGTTACAAGCTAGAAAAAACTTAACCACGATCGTACAAGCCAAAGATATCAAAGAGACAATGACTCAAAACTTGTCCTTGGTGGATGAATTCTTTGTACAGGCATTTAATGGGGAAATGGAAGCCGCACGAAAAGCTGGGGATCTTGAAAAAATCAGCAAGCTCAAACAGGTTGAGGAAGTGGTGGATAAAGCAAGCACACCTCCGCCTGAGGTGGCATTAATACAAGAACTTTTGGAAGCAGCAACCTCGGACGATGAGCTGAACAAAAAACTTGAGGAGCATAAAACCCAAATAACTCCCGAGTTTATGGATATACTTTCTAGCTTGTTAGTCAGGACAGAATCGGGTGAGGATGTTGAATTAAAAGCCCGCATGAACAAGGTCTTCAGTTCTGCGTTGCGAATAACAATGTCTGCGAATCTTAGTTAATCTAAACAAAATCGGGGCTGGTTTTCAGCCCCGATACTATTTAATTTATTATTTAATGGGTGGGTTATCCATCCTCAATCCATGACCACGCACTGTAATTAGAAATGAATGCTCTGAGTTAATCGCTGCCAGTCGGTCGCGTAATCTGCGCACGAGAGCATCCAATGCTTGCTCGGAGATACCGATGGCATCCTCTTTTCCCCATACAGCTTGAACTAATTCAGCGCGCGAAACGACACGCCCAGGATTATCAAACAACAATTCTAACAATTGATATTGGGAAACAGAAAGTGGAGGAAGCAACTCTTCATCCCCAATCCAAACGCGGCGAGAGCGTTTATCCAATCGAAGCAAGCGTGGAACAAGTACCATCTCATTGGATTTTTCAGGGGGTGATTCTAAAGGTAAAGTGGAATCGGAGCTCAGATAAATGAACTGCTGGGCAAAAGCGATCTGGATTACATCCCCGTCTTGAAGAATTATGGGTTCCACCACCTCATGCCCATTGATATGAGTTCCGTTTTTACTCCCCAAGTCTTCCAATTGAACACCATGAGGCAGAGTGACAAACCTTGCATGGTAGCGGGAAACCTGGCGATTTTGGATGATTACATTACATGAATCATCCCGACCAACAATGACATCGCCTTTCAAGATCCAACGCCGGCCGTTTAATGGTCCTGCTTGTGCGATCAATGAAGGAAAATCTTCAGTCTCCAGTGCCATTTCATTATCCTCTATGTATTTCTCTGGAAACCTGCTATTGTTTAGGGATTTATAAATATACCATGATTTAATTCTACGGAAATATGGTTTTTTCCCGATTGGTTAAGTTTACCACCGTAGCCTGGCTGGCGGTTACCAAATTGCCTGGTGAAATAAGAATTTCATTCCCCCATACCCCGGCACCAACAGCCAGGATAGTCTCATTCATCATATCCGTATCCAAGAATGACCGGAATCCACCTGGTTGCCACGAAAATGGAGGGATGGAACCAATTTGGTAGCCCGTTATTTGGAATACTTTATCTGGGCTGGCAAGCTGAATATTTCGGGAACCAAGGACTTTTTTCAGGTGACCAGAAATGACATTTTGATCTCCTCCAACCATAACGAGCACCCGCTCGTCTTTATCAGTCTCGAAGATTAGAGTTTTGATGGTTTGGTGTTCCCTCAGTCCCAATGCAATCGCCACACTCGAAGCTCCTTTTGAGGTAGAGGTTGGGAAGCTGGCAATGCTATATGGGATTTTAAGTCGTTCAAGGAAGGCATGCGAAGGAAACATCCCATTTATTATATCGTGTAATTTTCCCTCCTCGGCTGGTTTTATCGTAGCCTCCTTTCTTTTGTAAACCAAAGGTATAATATCTCCATCCGAAGCGCCATCGGACGAAAAAAATATGCCGACGCCCTTAAAGACTGGAGAAGTCCTGAGAAGTCGCTACAAAATTCGCCGGATAATCGGGCACGGAGGCATGGGCAGTATTTACCTTGCAGATGACCTGCGCCTGGAAGGGCGACAATGTGCACTTAAAGAAGTAGAGCATGACCGCACATTACCACAGGAGGTCGTCCAACAAGCCCGAGATCAGTTCCTCCGTGAAGCGACGGTTTTAGCGCGTCTAGATCACCCTAATCTACCCAAAGTATCAGATTTTTTTTCAATCGGACCGCGTGATTACCTGGCAATGGATTTTGTTCCAGGTAACGATTTACGCACTTTGATGATGGAAGCACGACAGCGTGGTGTTTTTTTACCCGAGACAGAGGTACTATCTTGGGCAAACCAAATTGCTGATGCGCTGAGCTACTTGCACAGCCAAACCCCACCGATCTTACATCGGGATATTAAGCCAAGCAACCTTAAAGTTACACCCAGCGGGTTAATCAAACTGGTGGATTTTGGTCTGGTGAAAATTCTGGCTTCTGAGGAAATGACGATAACAATCTTGCAAGGACGTGGTACAGCGCTTTATACACCCTTAGAGCAGTATGGGGGGGATACAGGTCATACCGATCGGCGGAGCGATATATATGCATTTGGTGCGACGCTATATCATTTACTTACTAACCAACCCCCGGTGGAAGCGCGTGAACGATTTTTGCATCCGGAAAATTTAACACCCCCACGGCAGATCAATTCGGAAATCAGTGTGCGCACTGAAAAGGCAATCCTGTGGGCGATGAATTTGCACCCTGATGAACGTCCCCAGGATATCGAAATTTTGCGTCAGGCTTTGATTGGGAATTGGATCCCTCCCATCCGACCTTCGAAGAAACCCACGGCCCCATCTCTGAGGATGATCCTTTCAACCGCGCGTGAACGAGTTTTACTTTGGGTGGCTGCAGGTTTAATTGTTATTAGCCTAATTATTACTCTGGCTCGCTAGATTTTTGCTGGTTTGATCTTTCGAAGATCCATCATCTGCCACAACCATGCCGCCCCAGCTCCAATCCCGGCCCCGAGGATGACAAATAGCAATACCCCCCAGGTTCCCATTTGCTCAAGCATGGGCTCGCTACCAGGCAAATTAATCGCCAGGTAAATATAAGTAAACATTCCGCTTATTAAAGGGAGCAGGGCAGCTCTAACACCCCAACGAAGTCCGTTTTTTAGATTGGTTAGCCAATAATTAGCTCCGCTGATTATAGCAGTCACGATCAGGGCGACCAGCCAATCTCCGAAATTCACATTACCTAGGTTAGATTCATGGACGGGCATGACTGTCGCTTGAGGAGTGGATGTTGGCGTGTTGGTTGGAACGATGGTCGATGTCAATGAAGGGACTGCTGTTTGAGTAGGAGAAAGTGGGGTTGAGGTAATCGATTCGGGAGGGATTTCAAATGTCAGTACATCCGAGGTAACTGCTGACCCACTCTCTGCTCGTATGTTTATCTCTCCAGCTTGGTCGATCATTAAGCTGCCCCGAGCAATTCCCTGGGAAGTTGGGTATTCGACTATTTGGGCAGGGACGCTATCACCGTCGTGATAGAGTGTAAATCTTACGATTGTTCCATCCGGTACCTGGTTTCCATTATGATCTAGAATAATGCCAGACATAATGGAAATTGGATCCCCGATTTTTATGTTTGTAGGGGTGGTGGCAGGCGTCTGGGTCCCTGCTATTTGTGGCAGGCCCTGAATATCTTGATAAATATGGATTACCTGATTTGGATCAGGGGAGGTTGCTTCGAGGATTTCGTATCCGATTCCAGGGACTGATACGGGGAGATGACCAGAAGGCTGGATCTCGTGAAAAAGAATCCTGGCTGCGATCTCAATAAAAGAACTAGAACGACTATATAGGCCATAATAAGCTGATAATTTCGATATATCCGTTGCATCCAGCGCGTAGGGTTCGCTCAGGGCAAAGACGATCACATGCTTCCCTTGAATGAGGTCTGGGCGTAAGTCGAGGAACTGGCGCAATGCCAGTGAAACAGGAACGTCATTAGAAACGGAATCCATCGCAAACACAATCCAATCAGCCCCGCGCAAGTCGTTTTCTATCTGTAATGACCCTGTCCCTGCATTAAGCATATCTATCAGGTCTTGAAAAGTATAAGAAGTAAGATTGTTAGGAATGACTTGACCACTGCCACTATATAATCGGATGACAGCATTTTTAAAAGCATCTACGTCGAGGGAATATTGCTGCCGGCACGTGCTACATTGTTGAAATACTCTCGAATCACTGACAAATATGATGTGATCGTTCCGGCCAGGGGGTGAAGGGATGGCATTATTCAGCTCGTCGAGGGGAGGACTGATCAGGCTGGCAGCCTGTTGGGCGATATTGAATGTCACTCGTGTAGAGAACCCGATCGCATTCAAAGCATCCGAATTTGGTAGTGCCGCCGTTATTGAAAAGGCATTGTTGAATAATTTTAATTTAAGGGTCAGGATGCGCAGTACTGATTGGTCCACCCGCTGGGCAAAGGCAGGGTCTTCACGATATTTTTGAGCAAAAAAGACTAACGTACGCACATAGGACGTGTAAACATCAGGATCACCACTGGATAGGAAATTATCTAAGTAGAGTAAATCATTTCCAGCCAGAAAAGCGTCGCGAGCAACGAGTGGACCATTGAAAGTTTGACCGCTGGGATCATAAAAACGACGAACGGCCCGGCTTCCAAGATTATCACTGATCATCACTCCGCCATTTTGCCTCCAGGTATCGAAGGCTGGCAAGGACATTAATTGTGAAAACGCTTGGGGGTCGAAACTTACGGGACGAGTAGTTGCACGGATATTTCCCTGAAATCCCTGATAGCGGATATGGGATACAAGTAGCGCATCGGTCATGGAATTAGTATCAGGTGCATTACCTGTCACTGCAAAAAATGGTGCCAAATCAATTTGCTTTAGCTGTTCAAGCGATGACCGCACCGTTGCCACTTCATCTTCCGGTAATCGATCGGAGCCACCAAAACCTGGGAAATGTTTTGCCGCCACGATCATCTTGCCATTACTTCCATCGTGAACTCCTCTAATATAGGCCTGACCTAATGCCCCGACCCAAAATGGGTCTCCACCGAAAGTCCTGACACCAAGATCCCCGCCACTATCTGAAGTTGGGACTTCAAGCACATCTAAGGATGGTCCGAGGAGCAAATTAAATCCTAACCCTGAGAGCTCTTTACCGAGGACATTTCCAACCTGTTGGCTCAAATCTGTGCTCCAGGTGGCTCCAAGCGCCATTTGACTTGGCAAAGGGGTCATTCCATTGAGGATTTGATCATAAGGGTACCCATCACCTTCTTGGGAAATCCCGATAAACAGGGGGATATAAGCCGGAGTGAATGATTCATTAGTCTCAGGATTAATTTGCGATACTTGAGAGGCACTATATTCATCCCTTTGCAGCTGGTCGGTCAGGCTCTGAGCAAAGGCAAGGGTTTGATCCGAGCCGAAAAAGTTATCGTTAGCTGAGGCTAAGATAACACCACCAAGATGGTAGTTAACAATGAGATCATAGATTTGTGCGCCTGTAGCTGATCCAATCCCCGCTTCAGGACCAATGAATGTAATCAAAAAGAGCTGTCCTACACGTTCTTCAGGAGTAAGTTGATCCAATAACGCCTGGGCTCGTTCATTACCCGCGACAGCCTGCCCAGAAGGTGCAGCTTGACCCACAGAAATGGGTAACAGCAGGGTTAAGATTAATAATGATATGGAAAAATTTCGAAATATGGATTGCATTCTCAGCACTTGTGTTGAAAAAACACTTATTCCATCTTTAGATCAGACTTTTCTGCCTCAATAATTTGATGTAATTGCTCTCTTCGGGTGGAACCACTAAGGGTTTCAAGACGGCGTATGTTCATCGGATCGATCTCATTCCGTAGAAGGTTCAATTCAATATCAGTAGGCACCGTAGTCTCCGCAACCTCTTGCGATATTTCAAGGGGAAAACCTGTATGAGCCTGGATCTTGTCTATAGTCACACCAGGATGAAACGAGATTAGTCGCATCCGACCGAATGCAAAATCAAACTGACCCAGATCGGTGACCAAATAACGAGGCCCGTTTCCATGTTTGCGCGCGGAATTATGCCCGAGTCCGGCACAAAAGTCAAGCTGAGGAACAAATGTGACCCTCGAGTGGCGAGGGACATATAACATGATTTCGTTCAGATAAGTAGTAACATCTGGAATTCCCCCTGTACCGGGTAATCTTAATCGTGGGTGGTGGAAATCTTTACCGAAAGCGATGTTATTGAAATTCCCAAATGGATCGATTTGGGCGGGACGGAAGAATTCTAATGGATGTAAGCTGGGTAATACCTCGCTCACTGCCCGGGCAAAACCAACATTCACCAATGAACGGTCCAACCATAACCGTTCGACATGACTGAGGCTCAGAGGGGCTGGATGACGGCATATGCCTTGACCGATCGCTGAAGAAAAATATAAATTAGGTGCATGGGTACGACGGGCAAGCAGATAGGCTGCCGCGACCAAGGGAGTAGCAATTCCTTGTGCAACCAAATCACCATCCTGCACTTGGTGAGACATGCATACGACCATAAATTCATCAGATGTAATTTCCATTGCTATACTTCACTCGTTTGGATTATAAATTGGAGTCCTGCAGGATCTGGGCATGGTCCTCTGGGGTTATATTACCACCGGTCAACACGACTAAGGTGGTTTTATCTGATACCCGGCCAGAAGTCACCGCCGCCAGGGAAGCCGCTGCCGATCCTTCTATCCGTTCGTGATAGGTATACCAGGCATATTTTATCGCTCTGCGAATTTCAATCTCTGAAACCAGGATAAAGTCGGTCACTAAATTCTTCACGATCGGGATAGTGACGGAACCCACTTCAACAGGACCCGCTAATCCATCTGCAATGCTGGG
>Ga0153916_10003873_pt1 | contig 11212 bp, 10 predicted proteins | sample Opewatmetagenome_FD_109642 | JGI IMG/M metagenome (GOLD analysis project Ga0153916, IMG submission 109642) | Freshwater wetland microbial communities from Ohio, USA - Open water 3 Core 3 Depth 4 metaG | ecosystem: Environmental > Aquatic > Freshwater > Wetlands | place: USA: Ohio, Lake Erie...
AAAGAGGAAAGCCGCTATGAGGAAGGCGACCCGCTAGACGGTTATTTGAAAACAAGTCTGAACCGCAGCCATCCGGTTCTCCGATAAATCGGGCATTCGTATGAACCGCGAGTTCATCCATAAGAATAGAAGCGGCGCTATAAGTCCTCTTGCCGGAGACAACAAAGAGGCCGCCCTCTCTATTGATATGATCTCTTTTTATGATTTGATTGAGAAACGGGAGTATGAGCAATCCGTTACCACCATTGTTTTGCCGCAGGTCAATAACAAGTTTATCAATATCCCTGGCGTTTTGGTCCATATACTTCCACAGGCGAGCCGAAAATTGGGCAAATGTTTCATCACTGTCCGCTTGATTTGCGACCTGATTGAATTGAAAATATATCGTCCTGTCATTGACGAGGTGTTCAAACCAGTAAAATTTAATCCTTTTCCCTTGATTTTTGAAATACAATGGTATCGTCTCACCAAGCTGGTCTGAAGGGCTGATGTATTCGCCTTTTGTCGGGCCGATATGAAGTCGGTTACTCCATCCATACTCGATAGGGCTGTCATCGCGCATGGAAGGAAGCGCTAATTTCGCGGGGTTTCCATTTTTTAATATCAAGGCCAATTCAATTTCATTAGTATTATCAATGATTTTTAAACCATAGAGGATACGAGCAAAAGAAATTCCATTCAAAGCCCAGTATCTTCGTCCAAACCTATTATCACTACTGACCACCTTTTCTATCGTCGCTAGGACGTTTTCGATTGGCTGACCATTAACGGCTGTGACCCGCGAACCTAAAAATACTTCGTTTTCTTTTCTGATCAAGGTGAGGTAGACGCCATCCGTAAATTCGTCGATGCGGAAAGGGAAGCGTAGATCGAGAAGATTGAAAATGCCGTCCTCTAATAAGCCCGTATGTCCGTCTTCAATTACAGCGATTATTCTTTTAATAGCAAAGTAGCATTCAAGATCAGATATTGACCGGGCGATTTGACTTCGAGATTCTGCAACGACTGAATCAAATTTGGTTTTATTTATCTTATAGTAAATATTGGGATGCTGTGATTTCAAGGTTGATACGACGAAGTCAAGGTCTTCCAGCCACTTTTCGGTCGTCAACAGGGGTTTTTCTGATCCCGCGACCGGCAGCAGGGTGACCAGTATCATATATAAAGAAAGAAACACTGCTTTCATTGGTCGTTCTTTGCATTCTTTCAAATGAAACCTCCATTTATATCCTGGGGACGAGCGTTGTCGCGCGCGTCCCCGCCTATCTCAACTCTATTTTTCGTCTAACGGGGTTCAGTTTCGATCTTTCCCAGCCCGTTGTGGTTTTCATCCATGTTCCGGAGGGGAAGATTGATTTGCCACCGATCAAGATACTACATCTCGAGTGAGATCTTCAACGGGACCTCATCCCATAAAAATGGTCTAAACCAGGGGGCAAGTCCGCACAGCCAAATCTTAGTGCAGGAGTTGGAACAATATGAGGGGGGCAGATCAGTTTGACTCATCCCTATCTTGGTGCTATCTTTTGGCCGGAGTCGACAGAAGGACTTTGCGATGGCGGCCAAATGCCCCAGCTGCAATTTAGACAATTCTCCTGATTCCAAATTTTGCAGAGGATGCGGAACCCCCTTGTCCTCCCCCCACGACAAATCTTCCTCCCTCACCAAGACGCTCGTCGCGCCGAGCCAAGGGCTGGCCCCAGGCTCGGTCTTCGCCGGACGATACGAAATCATCCGGGAGCTGGGCAAGGGAGGAATGGGCATCGTTTATCAGGCGACGGACAGCAAGCTCAAACGCACCGTGGCCCTCAAATTTCTTCCTTCCGCATGGACCTACGATGTATTGGCCAAGGAACGGTTTGTCCGGGAAGCCCAGGCGGCCGCATCCTTGGATCATCCCAACATCTGCACCGTCCACGAGATTGACGAGGCCGAGGGGAGTATGTTCATCTCCATGGCCTTCGTCGAAGGCGAGACGTTAAAAACAAGAATCGAACGGACTCCTATAGAGCTCGACGACGCCCTGGCCATTGGCCGGCAGGTGACCGAGGGCTTAAGGGAAGCCCACAAAAAGGGCATCGTTCACCGGGACATCAAGAGCGCCAACATCATGGTGACCGAGGGCGGCCAGGCCAAGATCATGGATTTTGGCCTGGCCAGAGTCAGAGGAGGAACCCTTCTCACAAAAGAAGGGATGACATTGGGAACGATCGCCTACATGTCTCCCGAACAGGCGCGCGGGGAAGACGTCGATCATCGCACGGATATTTGGTCGTTCGGCGTGGTTCTTTATGAGATGCTCACGGGTCAATTGCCTTTTAAGGGGGAGCATGATCAGGCTGTGATCTATTCCATTTTGAAAGAGCCACCCCGGCCGATCTCGGATTTATGCCCAGGGCTTCCAGCGCCAATTGGGCAGGTTGTGGCCAAGGCCCTGGAGAAAAACCCGGATAAGAGATATCCGTCCGCAGAGGAGTTGTTGGAAGATTTGAGATCCCTATCGGAGGGCGCAGAGCCTGTCGGGGTCAGGGCAAGACTGAGGAAAGCGAAGCTCGGGAGGAGGAAGAGGGCGATATTTTACGCGGGCCTGGCCGCCGTCGTCATCATTATGGGCGTGATCGCGTCAGGTCTTTTTACCGGACATCTTAAGGCCATGGATTCAATCGCCGTCCTGCCGATCGAAAACCTTACCGGAGACCCCGGGAAGGAATACTTCGTCGACGGCGCAACCGATGAGTTGATCGGGCAGCTGGCCCAGATCGGATCCTTACGAGTGATTTCCCGCACGTCAATTATGAAATACAAGGCGCTGAAAAAACCCGTGTCGGAGATCGCCCGCGAGCTCAAGGTCAAGGCCATCGTCGAGGGGACCGTGCATCGGGTCGGCGACAGAGTGCGGATCCGGGTGGAGCTGATCGATGCCCTCCCCGAAGAGCGAAACCTCTGGACGCAGACCTACGACCGGGCCATGACGGATGTGCTTGTGATGTACAGCGAAATGGCCAGGACCATTGCCGGCAGGATGCAGCTCAAGCTGGCCCCGCAGGAAGAGACCCGCTTGGCGGGCGCCCGCCAGGTCAATCCCGAGGCCTACGTGGCTTATCTCCAAGGCCAGTTTCACTGGTACAAGCTCACTCGACCGGACCTCGAGAGCGCGCTTCAGTACTTCGAATTGGCCCTGGCTAAAAACCCCAACTATGCTCAGGCCTATGTGGGAATCGCCAGCGTTTGGGTCGGACTTCAGCAACAGGGCTTCATCCCAAGGAGCGAGGCCGCGCCGAAAGCGAAGGCGGCTGCCGCGAAAGCTCTGGAGCTCGACAGCATGCTCGCGGAAGTTCATGACAGGCTGGCGGGCATCAAAACGTGGACAGATTGGGATTGGGAAGGCGGGGAGGCGGAGTACCGTCGGGCCATCGAACTCAACCCGAACTATCCGGGTGCACGCGCAGGTCTTTCGCATTTATTGAATATTATGAAGCGTCCCGAGGAGGCGATGACGCAAATCCAGCGAGCGCTGGAATTGGATCCTTTAAACGCGTTGTTCCGAGATTTCTACGCTATGGACCTGATGTACGCGCGCCGGTACGACGACGCCATCGCTGTCATCCGCGACACGCTCAAGACCTCACCGAACGACCCGGTGGCATTGTCAACCCTCCGGTCCGCCTACCATATGAAACATATGTACCCGGAAGCGCTGGACGTGTGGAAAGCGTCCTATGCCGCGAGGGGGGATCAAGCAGCTGAAGAAGCCATAACGCGAGGCTTCAGAGAAGGCGGTTATCCGAAGGCCTTGCAGTGTGCGGCCGAGACACTGGCGGCGCGCTCGCGCACGGCTTATGTGCCGTCTTGGCAGATCGGAACACTCTATACCCGTGCCGGAAAGAAGGATGAAGCCCTCGAATGGCTGGAAAAGGCCTATCAAGCTCATGACCCCAATATGCCTTATATCAGCGTGGATCCGATATTCGACATCCTGCGGGATGACCCACGATTTAAGGATCTTCTGCGTCGGATGAACCTGAAATAATTCATTCTCCTGTCGCCTTTCCGGACATCCACTAGCCTCGATTCGCAAGCAAGGGCAGAGGCCGGGGTTGAGGATGCTGGGAAGAGGTTAGCCGGTCTTCGGAATTGATACGGCGGCTTCGCCATCCTTGTGCTTTCGGCGTCCCTTCCTGCTGGATAGTATGAACGTGCCCGCTGGCCTTCGCCCGTTTGTCGCTCGAGCACACAAACCTCACGAGCCGGGTCATCGACGATTTCTACGCCAACCATAAACTCTTTACTCCCGCCTATGTCCGCGAGATGCAGGCGCGGGCGAAAAAGGTAAATCCGGGTCTGGTTTTCATGCCCTTGATGTACTACAGGGAGATCACGGCTCAATTCGCCGAGGATTACCGCCGAGTCATCGACGGTGTCGTGGTCGCGTACCCGCATGACCGCGAGTAAATCCGCAGGGCGCGGACCGTACTCAACGGGGAGGATTCTTCAGGCGGCGGCGGGGGACGGTCGCCTCTCTGGTAAGAAACGAGAATTTGTGACATATTTATGACATGGACGGACCGAAAAGTTTGGACCCGAAATTAAGACGTCTGCAATTACTTCAGAATCAATGAATTAGCACAGATGCGCGCCCGTAGCTCAGTGGATCGAGCAGTGGACTCCGGATCCAAAGGTCGGAGGTTCGAATCCTCTCAGGCACGCTCTCTTATTTCCCTTATTCTTCAGTATATTCCGTTAGTTTTGTCTTTTAACGATTAGACGCGTAGTTTCAGCGTTTTTGAACCTATTTTGGCACATATTTGGCACACGGGGAGATGTCTAGATGAGGGGGCAGTTCAAGGACACTTGCTCAAGCGAGTGCACCCAGGCTTGAAAATCTCGCTTCATAGGTGTTACATTGAACGGGGGCAGGTCAGATTGGCTTCGATTTTGCGTCCCCTGATGAGTCCGCTTCCGGCACGAGTTCTTGTGACCGGCGCGACCGGATATGTCGGGCGGCGATTGGCCGACCGGTTCATGCGCGACGGCTTGGTTCCGGTCCGCCTTCTGGTTCGGAATCCCGCTAAGCTCGATGTATTTTTGCGGAACTCCGCCGAGATCGTCAAAGGAAACACTCTCGAGCCTGAGACGCTCGGCCCCGCGCTCAACAGCATAGAAACCGCCTTTTACCTTGTCCATTCGATGGGAGCCGGCGCCGTGTTTCCCGAGCTCGACAGACGGAGTGCCGAGAACTTCCGGGACGCCTGCATCCAGGCGGGCGTCAAACGGGTGGTCTACCTGGGAGGGCTTGGCGAGAAGGGTACGGCCAGCCGCCACCTGCTCAGCCGGCTCGAGACTGGAGAAATCCTGAGCGCCCGGCCGGACCTTCTGCAGACGGTCTGGTTTCGGGCCGGCATTATCATCGGCTCGGGAAGCGCCAGTTTTGAGATCATTAGGGGCCTCGTCCGCAAGCTCCCGGTCATGATCACGCCGCGATTCGTGAACACGCGAACTCAGCCCATTGCCGTTGCGGACGTCATCCAATACCTCGTCCGGGCTGCCGGCACGTTCCCGCCCGGGAACCTCATCGTTGATATCGGAGGGGAGGCAATGACCTTCCGGGAGATGCTCCTTAGGACTTCCGCCGTCATGGGCCTCAAACGCCTTCTCATCCCGGTTCCGGTGTTCACGCCCAGGCTTTCCTCCTACTGGGTCGTCCTAATGACTCCTGTCCCCTACAGAATCGCCGGTGCCCTCGTCAATGGCTTGAAGTCCGAATCCGTCGTCCAGAATGACCTGGCCACCCGGATTTTTCCGGACATCAAACCAGTGAATTTCGATACCGCTGTCCGCCAGGCGATCGGAGAGGTTTCAGATAATAGGGTCGTGAGCGCCTGGTGCGACAGCAGCGCCAGAGAGGTTTGCGACGTGGAGGGGCGCGCCCGGATCGGGGACAAGGTCTTAAGGGACGAACAGTTTTTCCCACTTCAAAGCATTTCCTCCACTCGAGTTTTTAACACTGCCCAAGCCATCGGCGGGGAGAACGGTTGGTATGCCTACAATTGGCTGTGGAAGATCAGGGGTGGCGTGGACAAGGTCCTCGGCGGGCCGGGACTCAACCGCGGGCGTCGGGACCCAAAGATGCTGCGGGTCGGAGACAGCTTGGATTTCTGGAAAGTCGTTGATCTCCGTGACGGAGAAAGGATCCTTCTTGCGAACCAGATGAAGCTCCCGGGAGAGGCCTGGCTCGAGTTCTTGATTAGGGACGATACCCTCATTCAGAAGGCCTATTTCGTTCCCCGCGGGTTATGGGGCAGGATGTACTGGTTCCTGATGAAACCGTTCCATACCCTGATCTTTGGAGCCATGGGCCAGGCCATCCTCCGGAGGGCAAAGGGTGCCTTCTGAGTCACGGTGGGCTGATTGCTCTTGAGGCGGTGTGGAGGGACCTGCTCGCCGAATCCCGGTCCATTGGGAGGAACAGTTTGCCAGAAAACTCGCATTATGTCTGGGCCATTCTTTAGGGATGAGCTCCAATTGATAGGTGCAAAATTAGTTGATATAATTAAAAGATGAAGATGATCATTCCCTTTATTATAATCATAATACTCGCCCTTTGGTCATTGTGGGGATATTTTTCTTCTCGCGTTGAACATACGGATTATAATGTCATTCAAAAAATGCCGGATTATGAAATTCGAGAATATCCGGCTCATATTGTCGCTCAAACTACTGTTAAAGGAACATATCGAGAGGCTCTGAATCTTGGCTTTAGAATTGTCGCCGGCTACATTTTTGGCGGTAACACTAAAAAGCAGAGCATTGCTATGACAGCTCCTGTTACCGCACAGAGGGATATTTCAGAAAAAATATCCATGACCGCGCCGGTCCTGGCCACCACACAAGGCGACTCGCATATTATCTCTTTTGGTATGCCCCGTTCGTATACTTTGGAAACGTTACCCAAGCCCTTAGACCCACGGGTGGAAATTGCGCCGATACCCCTTAAAAGACTTGCGGCGCTGAAATTTTCTTGGTCTAGGGCAGATGCCAGGGTTAAGATAATGGAAATAAAACTGCTTTCTGCGCTCGCGCGCGATAAGGTGGAGGTAGCGGGTAGCCCGGTATATGCCGGATATAATGCGCCATGGACTCCGCCTTGGATGGTCCGAAACGAGATAATGGTGGAGATAGCAAAATAAATTGGCAAGAATATTATGTTTATAAAACTTTACATTATCGCCCTGCCAGTTTTCCTTGCCATTGATATGGCTTGGCTGGGGCTTGTCGCTAAGAATTTCTACGCCAAACGGATCGGCTTTTTGATGAAGACCGACATTAATTGGACGGCGGCCGTTCTTTTTTACCTCCTTTTCATTATCGGACTGGTCCTCTTTGTTATTATGCCGGCAGTTGGAAAGAACTCGTGGGTACACGCGCTGTTGTTCGGCGCATTGTTCGGGCTCATTGCCTACGCGACGTATGATCTAACTAACCTCGCTACGCTTAAGGACTGGCCGCTGATTATAACAATTGTAGACTTGGCGTGGGGCGCTGTGCTTGCAGGTTCTGTCTCGATGGTGACCTTCTTCATTGCAAGCAAGATCGGCCCATGAACTATTATCTAACCCTTGCCTTAGTCCTATTCGTATACATGAGCCTCTGGTTCATGGCTTCCTTGGTTAAAAAAAGAAATGATATAGCTGATGTAGCGTGGGGGTTGGGGTTTGTACTCCTTGCATGGGAATCTTATTTTATTTACGCCGATTCCGGTATACGAGGACTACTCGTAGGAACGCTGGTGAGCATTTGGGGATTGCGCTTAACGTGGCATATTTACACGCGCAATAAAGGTAAGGGGGAGGATTACCGGTATCTGGCGTGGCGGAAAAAATGGGGCAAGTGGTTTTATCTTCGCTCTTATGCGCAAATTTATTTATTACAGGGCGCGTTATTGTTTCTCATTATTTTACCAGTGCTGCTTACCAATAGGAGCGCCGGACAAGCATTCGGCTTTCTTGATGGCGTCGGTGTTGCGGTGTGGCTTATTGGCTTTTTCTTTGAGTCCGTAGGCGATGCGCAGCTTGCGAAGTTTATTAGGAATCCGATTAATAATGGCAAACTTATGCAAAGCGGACTGTGGCAATATACCCGTCACCCCAACTATTTTGGCGAAGTCACCCAGTGGTGGGGCATTTGGCTTATTGCGCTTTCCGTGCCGTACGGCCTCTTTGGTATCATTGGCCCCATCACCATCACTATATTGATATTAAACGTGTCCGGCATCCCGATGCTAGAGAAAAAAATGGCCGAAAATCCGGAATTTGCGCTGTATAAAAAGCGAGTGAGCGTCTTTTTCCCGATGTCACCAAAAACGAAAATCTAAGCCCCAAAATATATGCGAATATGGGATATTCACCCAAAATTTTTATGCCGTAAGCACTTGCTCGGTGAGCATCGTGAGCTTCATGGCTTGTGGAATATTTTGACCAAGCATAAAGGCAAGTGCGGCTATTCGCGCCATCCGGAGACAATTCGCTGGGTCGGTAAGCGAAAAGCGCTTTATATTCGGCATGAGGCATTGGTAAAGGAATTTTCCCGTCGCGGATATTTACACCACACCCCGCTCGATAAACAATTGGCGACCGGTTCGGGCAATCAAAATGTTTTCATTAACACGGTCAAAGAGCAAAAAGTAATACTTAAGCAGAAACCCTGTGACTGTTTTTTTCATTTCTCCTCTTAGGCTCCCGCAGGGGACAGTCGGCCCTGGGTTTGTCGAAGGAGTTCGATCTGCCGTTCCAGGCTATTGTGCTTGAGGAAGGTTCTAAGTTCGTATATTAAGGCACGCCACGTTTCCCCCTGATTTTAGGCCGTTTGGGCTTTCCCTATTTTCAGCCTGAGCCACTAAAACTGAGCCTTTTTCAGCGGTTTTGTCCACGTTTTCTACATAGGTGTGGATTCCAGGGACGGGTTTTGCTCATTAGATTCGGACGATGGCTCCGTATCCAGAGGTCGCTTGACTTCTGGAAGACTAAGTAGGCTACCGGTAGCTCGGCTTCCGCAGCTTGAGGTCCTTCATCACCGAGGCGATCTTCTTCCCGAATTCCTTCTCGGCCTGGCGGCGGGCCCGGCTGTCCTGCTTGAGAGCCAGGTGGCGGAGTTCCTTGCGCTGCTTGTGGTAGTTTTCGAGCCGGCCGGCATCCAGGTAACCCTTCGACACCGCCTCCCGGACCGCGCAGCCGGGTTCCCCGTCGTGTTTGCAGTCCGCGAAGCGGCAGCACGCCGCGAGCGTTTCCACATCGACGAAGGAGCGGGCCAGGCCCTCGTCATCCGCCCAGAGCTGGAGCTCGCGCATGCCGGGCGTGTCGATGAGGAGTGCACCTCCGGGGAGCACGACGAGCTCACGCCGAGCCGTTGTGTGACGGCCGTGGCTGTCGCCCTCGCGGACAGGCGCCGTCGCCAAACGCTCCTCGCCGAGAAGGCGGTTGATGAGGGTCGATTTCCCGACGCCGGATGACCCGAGCAAGGCGGCGGTCTTTCCGGGCGCGAGGTGACGGCGAAGGGCGTCGAGGTTCGACCCGTCGAGGGCACTCACGGCTTCGACGGGAGTCCCGAGGGCGATCGTTTCGACTTCGGCGACGATGTCGTCGATGTCCGGCCGAAGGTCGCTTTTGTTCAAGATGATCACCGGGGAGGCGCCGCTGTCCCAGGCCGTGGTCAGGTAGCGCTCGATGCGCCTGAGGTTGAAATCGCCGTCGAGTCCCGTGACCAGGAACACGGCATCGACATTCGCGGCCACGACCTGTGCCTCGGTCACGCCGCCGACCGTCTTTCGGACAAAGGCGCTCCTCCGCTCGAGAACCGCGTGGATAAGGCCGCGGCGCCGGCCGAAGGGCTCGAGCGCAACCCAGTCTCCGACGGTCGGGTAGGCGGTCCGGTCGGGGGCCTCGTGCCGGAACCGCCCGGACACCTCGGCCAAAAGGTTCCCCCTCTCGCCCGAGACGAGACATCGTTCCCGATGCTGCGTGGTCACTCGCGCGGCCATGAGTCCCGACTGCCTGTGCGGCTCGAAGAGCGCCGCGAAATAGTCATTCCATCCGAGTTCCGCGAGTTTCATGGACCTTATTCCCTTTTCCTGTCGGCATCGATTTTCGGAGCTAGAAATCAAGAGATCGAAACTTCGGAGAGAGGCACGCCTGACAAAAATCATAGCACGAAACCGCCCCTTGTTTCATCCGATACCTTGCTAAAGGCAGCCAAATTTCCCTCCCCAGGCGGCCACAACGGTTATGATTGGGGGTATCATCGAAACGACGTCAGGTCCAAGCTAAAACACTAATGCTCGGACTCCGGATCCAAAGGTCGGAGGTTCGAATATCATGAACTTGAAAACTCCATCCCAAAGATAGTATAACTGCTCTTAGAAAAGGAGGTGCCAATGGGCCTCGGAACATCACCGTCGTATGTTTGGCATCCCGAGTATATCCTTCCCTGGTGGCTGTGGCCACCTGTCCCTATTCAGTACATCGACCAGTTGCTTGATAAGGATGAGTTGGCCCGTATGACAGTGCGGCAGATCGATCTACAGCTCGAGATGCTAGTCGAGATACAGAAGGAACTTAAGGCGACGCGAAGCCGACTCCAAAAGAAGTACAAGTTAACATAACGAGCTTGACGTCCGGGATCATTAAAGTCGAATTCACGAAAAGCGGGAAGACAAGGATCGTCCCTGTGAACCAGACGCTGAGAGAGATGCTGGCGAGGCCCAGGAAGAGGGGAGAGGTGTACGTGTTTACGAACCCCGACTCCAAGGACAGGTTCCGGGAGACCAAGAGGTCATTCAGGACGGGCTGCCGGAAGGCTGGCATCGAGGGGCTGAGGTTCCATGACCTTCGCCACACGTTCGCCAGCCGTCTTGTCCGGAACGGAGTGGACATCGGAACGGTCCGAAAGCTCCTCGGGCACAGCACGCTCCTCATCACGCAGAGGTACGTTCACTCGGACGAAAGTATGCTCCGTGCGGCGGTCGGCTCTCTTGTCAGAAGCGAGAATTTGTTACACCCGTGTGACATGGACGGACGCGAAAAGTTTGGACCCGAAATTCAGACGCCTGTAAATACTCCAGAATCAATGAATTAACTCATATGTGCGCCCGTAGCTCAGTGGATAGAGCGGTGGACTTCGAATCCAAAGGTCGGGGGTTCAAATCCCTCCGGGCGCGCTC
>Ga0153916_10003875_pt1 | contig 11212 bp, 8 predicted proteins | sample Opewatmetagenome_FD_109642 | JGI IMG/M metagenome (GOLD analysis project Ga0153916, IMG submission 109642) | Freshwater wetland microbial communities from Ohio, USA - Open water 3 Core 3 Depth 4 metaG | ecosystem: Environmental > Aquatic > Freshwater > Wetlands | place: USA: Ohio, Lake Erie, Old...
ACGTCTTACGGGAGAATGGCCGAATGCGGGTGTGCCCGTCACACTCCCTCGCTGACCCACTTCCAGACATGTGTGATGTACAACCCCGTAATTGTCTGGATGAGAGCATGAGTGGGCTCAGCCGGATTCGAACCGGCGACCTTCTGCGTGTGAGGCAAACGTCATAACCGCTAGACCATGAGCCCTTGAATCCGGAAAGACATTTATCTGCTATTAATGTTTGACGGTCATTGCTGGCCTACACGTCTCGATATGTGAGAAATGACAGGATTTGTCTACTCTGATATTACCTGCGTTGCGCGGAACACTCCGTCACTGAAGAGCAGCGAGAAATAGCCGGTCTTGTGGTTCGTGCTTCTCAACTTGACGGCTCTTATGCGCCTTTGTATGTCCGTTTCACCGATTTCCTGAAGCTTGAGGCTGATCACACCATCTGCCAGGTATCCCTCGTCGTACTTGTTCTCCAACATCGCCTCGGGTGATGTCTCGGAGATCAAGAAGGACGTGATACCGAGGTTCCTGAGCCACTCGAAAAGATAGAACAACTCAGTGCGGCGGCTCTCGCCCATCTGCGCGGCCATTTCAAGAACGTCAAGCGAATCAAGGACCAAGATCTCGTATCCGATGCTGTGTTTGAGGCTGTCCGCGTACATCTTGAAGACCTGAAGCCATGTACCCTTCGCACTTATCTGCGTCAGGCTTTTCCTGATCAATCCCAGGTCAAGCACGTGCACGTACTCTTTGACCGATTCATCGTCCATTCCCATGGCCGCCATCTGCTGGATCAGGTTCTCCCTCGACTGCTCCAGGGTCATGTACACGCTCCTTATCTTGTTCTCGAGCGCGTTCCTGTAGAGAATACTGTAGGCGACGGAGGATTTCATAGTGCCGGGGGTGCCGGTTATCAGGACCACCTGGCCCTTCGGTATCCCTCCCTGCAGGTTCTCATCAAAATTATGAATATAAGTCCGCACCCGGTCAATATGTACCGTCATTATCCTCCCGGATAGCGGTTAAGTGGTCTGACCCTATTTAATTTTTCGTCGCCGTCTCGCAATTTTGATTTTGGCTTACTTCAGGAAGTCCCGACCAGCGGTACCGTCAGATTGAACTTCTCACCATCGTGAGAGAAGGAGTAGTACCGCGTGTCGATGTTTGCACCTCTCATCTTCATGCATCTCACCCATCTTTGGATCCTGCCATGACTGACTTCCTTCATGATCAGTTCTATCGCTCCGTCCGCCAGATACAGCTCATCTTCAGTATTCTCAAGGAGCGAGTCCATTGATCTCTCGGAAACTATGAGTGTCGTCAAGTTCATCGAACCGAGCCAATCGAATAGGTCCTTGATGTCAGTGCGTAGGAACTCGAAATCAGTCAGCGCTTTCAACGATTCCAGCGAATCGAGAACGAACAGGTTGAAATTCCTCTCCTCGTAAATGTTCTTCACGTATCTCATTAGGATGCTGCGCCAATCACCCTCCTCGTTCCTCATCGATTTGCGCAGATCGACCATGTCGACTACCATCAAGTCGTCTTTGCATTCCTCGCGGTGCATTCCAAGGCGCTCCATCTGGCGGATAAGCGAATCCCTCTTCTGTTCCAGTGAGAAGTACATACCTCTGATGCCGTTCTCGACGGCGTTATGATGCAGAATGTAGTACGATATCGTCGACTTCATCGAGCCGGCCGTTCCATTGATCAAGATGGTGGAACCAGCTGGTATTCCTCCGTCCAGGATGATATCGAGCCTCTCTATTTGGGTCTTGATCTTCTTTTCCTTCATGATCTTGGTCGGCGAGGAAGCTCTTTTCTCGATGTCCAAGTTGATCTCGTCTATGAGATCGCTCATGACCATCGCGTCCAGCGCGCCCTCTTGCCGCCCCCCTCTCAAAGGCATCCTTGGAGGTCCTCCGATTTCCCTTTCTGTCAAACTCTCCTGGGCGGCCTTCAGTTGTCTCTCCAACTGGTCGATTCTCTCCACTCGAGCTTTCAGTTCTTTCTCCGCGCGTTTCTGGAGATTCTCCCTATCCTTCCTGAGCACGTTCTCGTGGTCCTCGCGCAATGCCAAAAGCCTCTCCAGCTCTTCCGAAGAGAGAGATACGTTCTCCGTGACATTCCTCCTAGTGTCGAGTTCCTTGATGTTCTTTTCAAGTCTCTTTGAGAGTTCCTCGAGCTCCTTCTCTTTCAGAACTAGTGCTTCCTCCCTTTCCCTCAATCCCGCCTCAGTGGCCTCGACCGTCTTCCTTGGTCCCTCCAGCGATCTTGCTTTCTTACTGACATCTCCGAGAGAAGGGAGAATCTGGGCGTTCTCGTCAACGAGTTCGTTGTCGCGCTCTGCAAGGTCGATTTCGCCCTCGTCAAGGAATTCCTTCTGGTCCGATACTGAGTGGCAGGAAGACTGATCGACGCGATCAGGAATCCTTTCCTTATCGACTAGCTCTCCAACATTCATCGAGGGAGCGAGGGGAGTAGATCTGCTCTCGACACCAGTGGTGTCTGGTAGGACCTCGCCGCAACGTCCGCATTGGATGTCGTTGGGTCTTATGCCAGCGCCACATCTCGGACATTCGAATCTCTTTGCCATTCAGATCCCAGGCGTCATTCGCTGATGACCTTCGTGACTTGGAACTTGCCCCCGCTGAAGAGCAGGGAGTAGTACGAAGGATCGTGGTTCGTCTCTCTCATCTTGACGCATCTGATTCGTCTTTGTGTCTCGACTTCTCTGACCACCTGCATCTTGAGGGATATGATTCCATCTGAAAGGTATGCCTCGTCGAATGATCCTTCAAGTATCTTCTCAGGGGAGGCCTCAGAGATGAGGAACACGGTCGCGTTGAATTCTCTCAACCATTCGAAGAGATAGAACAGCTCGGTTCGACGACTCTCAACGTCCGCCATCGTCTCCAGGACGTCGAGCGAGTCGATTGCCAACAGATCGAACTTGAGATTCGCCTTGAGGTTCTCCAGGTAGGATTTGAAGACTTGCATCCACGATCCGCCGCCAGAAATCTGCTTGAGCTTCTTCCTGATAAGGCCCAGGTCGACGACGTTCAACTTGTTGCCAACGTCCTTTATCTTCATCCCCATCTTGTCCATCTGTCGCACAAGGCTCTCCCTCGACTGTTCCAATGTGACGTAGACCCCGGTCTTTCCATTCTCTTTTGCTTGATGGTAGAGCATGTAGTAGGTCAGGGATGACTTCATAGTCCCAGGAGTGCCCGAGACAAGAACAACATGTCCAGTTGGGATCCCACCTTCCAGTATCTTGTCGAAGGCCTCAACATATGTCTTGTACCTCTCATCTGATGTCAATTGAACCCTCCTCAGGTGATAGACTCGATCAGCAGTACTTGGTTCTTGGTTTGGATTAAAAGTGTGAGAAGTACAAAAAGCATTTGACCGGGTTCTCGGATTCGATAATGTTCGTCAAAGCTCTCCGCGAACGACGACCTTCTTCACATAAAGCGCAGCGATGTCGGCCATGGAGCGTATCCTCTCGGTCGGATATGGGTCGATGACAGTGAGATTCGGGTCGATGGTATTCTTCGGTCTGAACTGCTGCAGGGCGTACTTCCTTGCGCCTCCGATGTAGGCCGCCATCGCCTCGATGTCCGCCTCATCTAGCATCACTGGCACTATCGTTGTCCTGAACTCATAGTCGATCGAAGAATCCATAATGAGCGATGCGGACCGCTCGATATCTCCCAGCTGAGCCTTCACTCCTATAAGATCAGAGTACTTCGAGTTCAGCGGTGCCTTGAGGTCCATGGCAATTTAGTCAAGCAGTCCCGCATCGAGCAGATCGGATATCAATCCTGGATTGCTCCCGTTCGTGTCCAACTTGACCTTGATTCCACACCTGCTCAAAGCGTCTATGAGATCGGGGAGATCACTGTGGATGGTCGGTTCCCCTCCGGTTATCACGATTCCATCGAGGAATTCGGCATTGGTTTCGATGTATCTCCTTATGTTGGAAAGCGGGATCTCCGCCATGGCTTCATGGTCCAAGACTAGGTCTCTGTTGTGGCAAAAGGGACAGCGGAAGTTGCATCCTGGGAGGTATAGCGTCGCGGCAACGCATCCATCCCAGTCGAGGAGCGAGGTCTTGGCGAATCCTACTATTCTCATGTTTTCCATCCCTAGAATGCTGACGTAATCTTAGTCTTATCCAAGGGTGTTAAAAACCTTTTAGGGCTCCAAGTCGTTCCCGAACTTGGAAAAGGCCAATGAATCTTCCCTCCGTCTCGGACTGTCGGGAAAAGAATCTGAAGGCGTTGAAGCACAAAGATGTCAAAGTACCACAGGTCGCGATCTACACGGGACCTGGCTCCTCCCACTCATGGATCTGGCTGGTCGAAGCGCTCGAACGAATGGCGTTCTACAGGATGAGATTCGTCAGCTGGAATCAAATCGGGACGGATCTTCCTGATGATGTTCTCATTGTGCCAGGAGGTGACACCTATAGACTGGCCGAGGCTATCGGCTCCCCCCGATTAGAGCACCTCGAGCAATGGATAGTCGAAGGTGGCAGATACGTCGGAATATGCGCTGGTGCTTACCTTCCGTTGTCCTCTTCATCTCCTCCCCTTGATCGGTTCAATCTCGTGAAGAGCAGGATTCGCAATCTCACGAGACACCTACCGACACCCAAATCAATGGAAGGTAAATTCTCTGTTCAGTACGGATGTTCCTACGTCTATCACGCTGTCAGAGGGCCTCTAGTTGTGGATTTTGACGGCGTTCAATTCGTCGCTCCACTGTATGGAGGTCCTGCCTGGGAAGGACGCGGCGACGCGGAGTGTCTCTGCACTTACAGGTCTTTCAGCAGCGGAACGATCTTCCTAACGGAAGAGGCAATCGCTCGCGAGACACTGATAGGCAGACCCGCGGCACTTAGAAAGGAGTACGGCAAAGGTGCGCTCTACCTTCTAGGACCACACTTTGAGCATCCGGATCATCCTGGGAGCAATGGAGTGATCGGCGGCATCCTGCTCGATGAGAACGATCATCCATTTCGCAATGTCGACAACGGAGATGATCATCGCATCGTGTCTGAAGTGAGGCTAGGAGAGCTGAAGAGGATCATCTCGAATGCTAGGGTGACATACAGGGGACTTGATGGCGCTCGTTGGAGGATCGGATGCAAGACCTGGGATCACGAAAAGATAGGCTACTTCGTGAACGCGATCTGGGATAGGATCCTTCGCGCAGAGGAAATGAATCTGGACCTCGCTTTGCCCAGAAGGGTGCAAGATGGGTTTTCGAATTGCCTGACAAGGATGCGGGACATGCAGTCCGCGATGAGGGTCGGAAATTACGCAACGAGACTGGCCGAGCCTCTGTTCATGGAGCTGGCGGACACATCCTCGATTTTCTTCGATTCATATTTCCTAGCGCTCAGGTCCTCGATCGAGAACTGAAGCCTCAACCTCGCAGCAAGCAGCAAAAGGTTTTTTGGAGTGGGATGCCTACCACGACCAAGTTCTGGAGCATGATTCAATGCCAGCAGCAATCGCAGTCATCGGCGGGGGAATCTCAGGGGTCCAGGCCGCCTTGGACATTGCGAACGCTGGCGTCCAAGCCTACATCATAGAGCGCAGCCCAAGTCTGGGAGGTCACATGGCCCAGCTGGATAAGACATTCCCGACCAATGATTGCTCAACCTGCATACTCTCTCCGAAGCTCGTTGAAGCATCCCGGCATCCGCTGATCAAGATAATGACCCAGACCGAGGTCGTAGGTATGAAAGGGGAGAGCCCGAACTTCGCCATAGAGATACGTCACCGTCCTCGCTATGTCATTGAGGACCGATGCGTCGCTTGTGGGATATGTGCTGAGAAGTGTCCCACGAAAGTGCCGAGCGAGTTCGACCTGAACCTTGGGACCAGGAAAGCGATTTTCATCCCTTTTGCCCAGGCCGTGCCGCTCAAGTACTCCATTGACCCCGAGCACTGCCAATACCTATTGAAAGGTAGTTGCGGCGTCTGCAAGAAGGTCTGCCCTTCCAGGGCAGTCGACTTCGATATGTCCGAGTCCCTGGAGACGATCGAGGTCGGTGCTGTGGTAATCGCGACGGGATTCGAACCCATAGAAGCTTCTCAATTCAGAAACTACGGCCATGGCATCTACCCGGGAGTGCTTACCTCGTTGGAGTTCGAGCGTCTGTTGAGCCCATCTGGTCCTACTGGTGGCAGATTGGTGCTACCAGGCAAGACAACTCCACCGAGGTCGATCGTACTGATCCAGTGCGTTGGTTCTCGGGATTCACGTTTCTGCGTGCACTGCTCAAGATTCTGTTGCATGGCCTCGATCAAGCAGGCTCTAGTCGCATTGGAGCATGAACCATCGATTAAGAGTATTCACATCTGCTACCTCGATTTGAGGACATATGGGAAGGACTTCGATAGATACGCGAATAGGGCCAAGGAGGAAGGCATTACTCTCCTCAAGGGGAAGGCCGCTGAGGTTTCAGAAAGCGATGATGGACTTCGGGTAAAGGTCGAAAACGTTGTGACCGGAGAGATCCAAGCGATCGAGACCGATATGGTCGTCCTTGCGATGGCGGCCACCCCTCCTCGAGGTCTAAAGGAATTGGCTGAAGCTCTGAAGGTAGGGATCCGCGAGGACGGATTCATCGACGTCAAAGAGAAGGAAGGTAGCCCGGTCAGGACGACCAGGGAAGGTGTCTTTGCGGCAGGTTGTGTCAACGGACCCAAGGACATTCCTGATAGTGTCTGCGAGGCGTCGGCCGCTGCGGCTCAGGCTCTTGCGCTTTTCCCTGACAGGAAGCCCTTGGGCATACTCGAGCAATCTTACCGAGATGTGTCTGGTGAGGACATTAGAATTGGGGTGTTTCTCTGCCATTGTGGCACGAACATAGCCTCCGTCATCGACTTGCCGACGGTCTCCAACGCCGTGAAAGGAATCCCTTATGTCGTCCATGTGGAGGAGAACCTGTTCTCTTGCTCTGAGAGCACGCTGAATGAGATCGCGAACAAGATAGAGGTTGACAAATTGAATAGGATCGTGGTCGCCTCATGCTCCCCGAGAACCCATGAGCCAGTATTTCGAGATACTCTGGCAGAGGCTCATCTCAATCCATATTTGTTGGAGATGGTGAACATACGGGATCAGTGCTCCTGGGTTCATAGAAAGGAGCCCGAGCGAGCGACGAGGAAGGCGATCGAGCTGGTAAGGATGGGCATCGCGAAAGCATCTCTGCTCGAGCCTCTGCAACCCTCATCAACATCCCTGACAGCTGGCGCATTGGTCGTGGGCGGAAGTCTGGCAGGCATTTCCGCAGCCACGGATCTAGCAGTTCAAGGGTACGAGGTCACACTGGTGGAGGAATCCAATTCTCTCGAGGATCTGAGAATGGCGGTCGAAGAAGACTCGAACGTGACCGCCCCATCATCTCTTCAAAATCGACTAAAGAAGGTGGTCGAAGAGAATAAGGTGGTCATCAAGACCGGCGTGCGATTGAAGGCCGTAGAGGGTTCAGTGGGCAATTTCAGAGTCTCTTTTGACGATGGCACAAACCTCAGCGTCGGTGTCATGATTCTAGCCACACGTGGTAGACCAGCCACGATGAGCACCCCTAATCCTCCTGGCATATTGACCTCCGAAGATCTGGATGAAATGCTCCGGAGAGGTGCTCGTTTCCCAGATCAGATATCTTTCATACAGTGCGTAGGTGTCAGAAACGAAAAACTCGGCTGCTCTAGGTTCTGTTGCCTGAGGACGCTTGAACAAGCGCTCAAGCTGCGGCGAATGGGAAGAATCGTGAACGTTCTATACAGAGACTTGATGTTCTACCAAAGGGGAGCGGAGGAACTCTATGCAACGGCATGTGGGGAGGGAGTGCGATTCTTTCAATATGATGGTGTGCCGTCAATCAAAGAAGGCAGGTTGGAGTTCAATTCTCCTGTCGATGGAGATATTTCAATCCCTGAGGGGCTCGTCGTTCTGGGCGTTGGAATGGCGCCGGCCGCTTCAATCGCTGAGCTGAGCAAGATGTTGAGAGTACCGATCTCCGGTGAGGGGTTCTTCCTGGAGAAACATCCGAAGCTTGCGCCGGTCGAGTTCGCTGTCGATGGCATTTATTTGGCCGGCAGCGCTCAGTATCCAATGACCCCAGTTGAGTCGATCATCCAAGGATCAGCAGCCGCGGCCAAAGCGTCATCGATTCTTAGCAGGAAGACTCTTCTCTCATCGCCGGTCATCTGCACCGTTGACAGCGGGAAGTGCAGGGGATGCGGGGAATGCGAAGCATTGTGCAAGTTCGGTGCCGTCAGAATCGTTCTGATCGGGGACAATAAGGTCTCCGAGATAAACCCAGTGCTCTGCAAAGGATGCGGTGTCTGTGCGGTCTCGTGTCCCTCAAATGCGATAATCGCGAAGGGGTTCACTGACAGACAGCTGACCGAGGCAATATGTGAACTTATGGAGAGCGAGACATGAGCTGGCATCCAAAGATAGTCGCCTTCTGCTGTAACTGGTGCGCGTATGCTGGTGCGGATCTCGCTGGCATATCACGAATACAGTACTCTCCGGACATCAGAATCTTGAGGGTCATGTGCTCCGGAAGGGTCGATCCTGCATTGGTCTTGAAATGTTACGAGAGAGGAGCTGATGGGGTCATGGTTCTTGGTTGTCATCCAGGTGACTGCCGTTACATAGCTGGTAATGAGGAAGCGCAGAGACGGGTTGAGACCACGAGAGATTTGATGGAGCTGCTCGGAATCGACCCAAGAAGACTTCTGCTGGAATGGATTTCCGCCTCAGAAGGTGAGAGATTCGCCAATGTCGCCAACGAATTCGTGGATACGATAACTGGCATCGGGCCATCTAGAGGTGATCACGATGCCGATCATTGAAAGTGCCAGGAAGTTCGGGGTTTCAACCTGCATTGACTGTGGAAAATGCAGTTGGAGTTGTCCAGTGTCTCACAAAGCAAGTGAGTTTTCCCCCCGCTGGGTCGTGGAGAATTTCCTCGGCACGGGTCATATTCCCATGGACAAGGGATTGTGGGACTGCATGACTTGTGGCATGTGTTCGCAACTGTGCACTTCAGGAGTGAGTTTCCATGAATTCATTAGGGAGGCGCGTCCCTCGATCAGAAGATCGATTCCTCCTGAGACCACGCACAGCGACATCCTCCATATTATCCAGAATCTCTCATCTCTCGATCATATCAAGCCAAGAACAAATAACTGGATGACCTCCGACCTGGAGTTGGATGAGCGATCATCGACACTCCTGTTCGTGGGATGCACTCCATATTATGACGTCATCTTCAGACATCTGAGGAATGATCTCCTTGAGATCCCTCGCTCTTCCACGAGACTGTTGAACTCGTTGGGAATTCGACCACGTGTCCTTGAACAAGAACGGTGTTGCGGGCATGATGCTTACTGGCTCGGAGATGAGGAGAGATTCAGGAAGCTCGCCGAAATCAATGTGGATGCGATCGAGAGAACCGGTGTCGACAGGGTCGTGGTCTTCTGTCCCGAATGCTATGTCACGCTAAGACAGCTCTATCCCAAGTTGCTCGGCCCTCTTGGATTCCGAGTCGAGAATCTGACGGTTCTGCTGGCAGACGCTCTTCGCAAAGGCGAGATCGACTTTGCTGGCTCAGCCGGAACCTTGACGTACCATGATCCATGCAGACTGGCAAGACATGCTGGCATCACCGAGGAACCGCGAGAGTTGCTGAAAAAATTCTCGACCCTAGTCGAGATGCCAAGATTTGGAACAATGAGCCCATGCTGTGGGACCTCATGTTGGATCAACTGCGATGCCTCCACCAAGGTATGGCAGTCAGAGAGGCTCAGGGAAGCCAAGATGACGACGGCCGATTCTCTTGTGACGTCCTGCCCCAAGTGCCTGCTGCATTTCTCATGCGCGATGTACGATAGCGCGTCAGAACCCCCAGATTGGAGCATTGCCATAAATGACATTCACGTATTGGCCGCCAGGAACATATCCAAACGCTAATCCCTCGCCGAAGCTTTAACCTGCGATATCCGTGAGCCAATCTTCCAGAGCTTGTACATTCATTTCTCAATCCCCCGAAAGCTCTTTAATGCCCCTCCGACGTGCCAACAGTCGGTAGATGAGCAATGATAAATAACTATGACATGATTCTGCCGGTGTACCCAGGAGGTCCCGCTTGGTAGGCGTCTTCCTTTGTAGCTGCGGCACGAACATCGCCGGAATCGTTGACATCGATGTCCTCCGCGATTGCTTTTTGAAACAAGGACACGAGGTTGAGGATCACCTGTTCTTGTGCTCCCAGGCCGGGCAGGACTTGATCAAGAAGACCGTGAGGGAGAAAGGCCTGGACAGGATAGTCATCGCATCCTGTTCTCCAAAACATCATGGGGGGATATTCAAGGATTGTGTCGGGGAGGTCATCAATCCATACATGTGGGAAATGGCCAACATACGTGAGCAGTGCGCATGGACCACCCTCGACAAGGATAAGGCGACCCAAAAGGCGAAAGCGCTCATAACTGGGGCGATCCAAAGAGTTCAACATCATAGTCCGATCGGAAGCATCGACGTGCCGGTCTTGAAGAGAATTGCCGTGATCGGTGCCGGGATCGCGGGAATGCACGCTTCACTTGAACTGGCAGACAAAGGTTTCGAGGTCATCTTGGTCGAGAAGGAGCCTAATCTGGGCGGCAACATGGTCAGACTGGACAGGACATTCCCGACGGATGACTGCGCGATGTGCACGATATCGCCGATCTTGAATGATGTGATGATGAACAAGAGGATCAAGATACATACGATGACGAAGGTCGACAAGTTCGAGGGAAGACCCGGTGAGTATCGTCTGACCTTGCAGAAACGACCCAGATACGTCGATTTTTTGAAGTGCACCGGATGCGGAGCTTGTGGAAAGAGCGAGGTGCAAGCCTCAGCTCCGACGTTCAACCTCCCCTTCATGGTGGACCGGATCAGGATCAGTCAAGAGAACTGTACGATGTGCGGCGCCTGCTTCAAAGCGTGTCTCCATGGTGCCATCTCACAAGTAGAGAAGAAGACGATCCCCCTCTACGATCGGACGAAGTGTGTTGGATGCTGGAAATGTAGAGAAGCATGCAAGTTCGAAGCCCTTCAGATCATCAATGTCTGTCCAGTCGTCGTTCCGAGCGAGTTCGATCTCGGGCTTGGTTATCGCAAGGCCGTCTTCGTTCCTAAC
>Ga0153916_10003876_pt1 | contig 11209 bp, 12 predicted proteins | sample Opewatmetagenome_FD_109642 | JGI IMG/M metagenome (GOLD analysis project Ga0153916, IMG submission 109642) | Freshwater wetland microbial communities from Ohio, USA - Open water 3 Core 3 Depth 4 metaG | ecosystem: Environmental > Aquatic > Freshwater > Wetlands | place: USA: Ohio, Lake Erie...
CGCGCTCTTTAGCCCGTGCTTTCATGCGCTCGTGGTGTTCCTTGCGGATTTGCTCCCGTTCCTCGGCAGTTTTTGCGGCACGCATCTTGGAACGATATTCGGCGCGCTCCTGAAACGTCATCAATTGGCTGCCGTATATCCGCTCTCGTGTTTGTGCCTGTGTTTGCGTCTGGGCTTGTTGCTGGGTGCGCTCCTGATCGGCTGCCAAAGCCAAGCCAAACGAAAGCCCCAAAGCGCCGGTCAATGCAGACATCATCAATGTTTTCTTCAACATGATTTTCTCCATTCAGATTGCCCGAAGAATTTATGCGATGGGGATTTCCTTGCGCGACGATCCCGGTTTCTTGGGTAAGGTCAGTTCGAGTACGCCGTCGGTATATTTGGCTTGGGCTTTGCTTTGATCGACCTCGTCAGCCAGGTTGAAACTGCGCGAGGTCATGCCGTAGCTGCGTTCGCAGCGAATCACCCGCTCGCCCTCTTTCGCTTCCTTTTCCTGCTTGACTTCGGCGCTGATGGAAACCCGATTGCCTTCTATCGTCACATGGATGTCATCCCGTTTTACACCGGGGATTTCCGCCTTGATCAGATATGAACCATCCGCCTCTTTCACATCCATCTTGATCCGCGGTTCGATCTCCAGTCCTTCGCGAAAAAACGGGCGCATCATGAATTTGTTAATGACATCATCCATATCCAGAAACGGGTCGATACGCGAGAGTTCATTGAATGGATTAAAACGAGTAATGTTGTTCATCTTATTTCTCCTTGATGTGAATTCAGTACAGGAAGCATCAATAAACAGCTGATGAGTCATATTCATTGTGGCTGCTTAGTGAATGCCGGGAAATGAATGATTCGATCTCAGCAGTTACCCTCCCATCGAAAATACTCACGAAAGGCCGGTTCGCAATCACCCCTACCGTTTAATTTCCTGGATGTTGGAAGCCTGTTTGCCCTTGGGGCCTTGTGTTACGTCAAAGCTGATCTTTTGGCCTTCCTTGAGGGACTTGAAGCCGCTCATATTGATTGCGGAATAATGTGCAAACAAATCATCGGTGCCATCATCAGGAGTGATGAAACCAAAGCCCTTTGCATCGTTAAACCATTTGACTATACCGGTTGCCATGTTCTTCTTCCTTTTATGAAAAACGGGAAAAGCTCCCGTGAGCCTTGTTACACCTGCCTTGTAACGCTTATAAATTTTATTTCCGGAGTTTCTGCATCGTCTTTGTCACTCATGAACGCCCATATTTCAGACAGCTGACAGGCGGAAATATTTTTACGTCACCGTGACATTGACCGCCTCAGGCTTCGTCTTGGCGGATTTGGTCAGAGTGATGTTGAGCATGCCATCCTTGAATTCGGCTTTGACGGAGTTTTCATCTGCATCAGCAGGCACCCTGAAGCTGCGCACGAAGCTCCCGTAGGAACGCTCGACACGGTGGAATTTTTTTCCCTTCTCTTCCTTTTCCATCTTGCGTTCGCCCTGCATCGTGAGCATGCCATGCTGGACTGAGACCTTGACATCCTCCTTCTTCACACCGGGAATTTCGGCTTTGATCAGATACGCAGTGTCCGTCTCGGTGATGTCAGCAGAAGGAGACCAATCTGCCACAGCCAACATTTCCCGGCCCCGTTCGGCACGGGCCGGCAATCGCCCAAAGATGCGATTCAATCGATTGGAAACATCTTCCAGCTCCCTGAGGGGATCCCACTTGACGAGGTTCATGACAACTCTCCCTTCATGGCCGCAGCAAAACAGTCCTCACGCCAGATACAGCCGAACTGGTCGCATTCGCCGTCGTAAGCGGTGGCGAAACAGTCGAAATTTCCCTCTCTGGTTTGTATCGTTTTGATCAGTTCGGTTTTTGACAGGTGAGCGGGTTTGATACTGTGCGACCTGGCTATGCTGCGCACCTCTTCCATTTTCATGATGTTCTCCTGATCAAGAGTTCGATTCCGGAAATCTGATTGTTAATTCCCGTTATGAATCGCTCAATCCTGAAAACAGCAATTTATCTCCGCGAACCGTGGGCACGGCGATCGCGAACACCACTACCACTGGATTGCTGCAAATTTCCGGTCACTTCCGGGATGACCGCCTGCGCGATATCTGCGCGGCGCATACCTCGCTCTCCTTCGATTCCGGTTTCATCAAAATAGCGTGCGCGCCGCAGCATGAATTTCGCTGCCGGAGCCGATGAATACCCGCTGCCAGCAGGGTTCAGCCTCGACGCGCGGTCTTCAGGCAAAATATCCGCTGCTGAATTGATGGTTTTCGACATGTTTGTCTCCTGTTATCCATGAATGAAGAAAGCCACTCAGGGAATGTAATTGTGAAGACGAAGCCGCTTTTAAAACATAGGTGATATGCTTAGTTGGCCATAGGAGAACCATGGAATTTTCTATCGGTGTTTGTCCTATGGCACCTGACTCATCCTGAGCAATGACATGCCAGTGTGATGGCTCGCATTACGGCGTCTCGCCAGTTGCCGTGCATCATCGCGTCGGCCAAACCGGAAAAGGGGAAAACAGCTATCGGGTTTGCTGCTAGCCGGATTCAATTGCGCCGGACGCTGGTGGTCAGGATGGCGATCCGGGCCGGAACGGATAGTTGCAAACACTGACCAACCGGTTCCCGATCAAGAGGATCAGGACAGTGTCATTGCTATAACAGGCCATGCTGAATTACGTAAAAAGTTAATTCGGCGTTATTCTTCAAATTCATTTTTTCGAGGATATGCGTACGGTAGGTGCTGACCGTTTTGACGCTCAATGACAGGGCGGCGGCGATTTCGGACACCTTTTTTCCGGAACCGAGCAGCTTCAATACCTGATATTCCCTGTCACTCAAGGTCGAGTGCAATGGTTTATCCAGATCGGAGTTGATTTCCATAAGCAATAATTCGGCGAGCGCGGGACTGATATATTTTTTACCCTCAACTACTTGCCGGATCGCCTCGACCAGCTGTTCCGGCGCAACATCTTTCGTCAAATAACCGGAAGCGCCGGCCCTCATCAGGCGGATGGCATATTGATCCTCTGCGTACATGCTCAGGATCAATACCTTGGCCCCCCTTCTTTCTTCCATGATCTGCTTCAGGGTGTCGGCTCCGTTTTTCTCGGGCATCGATATATCCAGCAGCATCACATCCCATTCAGTCGGGCGGATTTTCTTCAGCGCCTCGACTCCGTTGGAAGCTTCCCCCACGACCTCGATGCCTTCCGCCTCTTCCAGTATCCTGCGCAGCCCCTGGCGCACAATGACATGGTCATCAACGATAAATACCCGGATCACAGTTCACCTCTTTCTACAAAATGACGGTTGCAGCAATTGCACAGGTCATGAATCATTCAACGCATCCTGCCTATCTATTATGGAGCGGGGGAGTGGGAATACTCAGCGTCACCAGGGTTCCCTGGCCTGGACTACTGGCTATCGTGGCTGACCCGCCTATCATCAGTGCGCGCTCCTTGATGCCAAGCAAACCGAAGGATTGTTCATTGCGAGCCGGGTCAAACCCGATGCCATTGTCGCTAATTTGCAGCAGCAGCGATTCCCCTTGTCGCGCAAAACGGATATCCACCTTGCTTGCCTTAGCGTGCTTGGCAACATTGTTCAGGGATTCCTGGATGATCCGGAAAACCGTGACGGATTGATCTTCGTTAAGCGTAACCTCTTCCTCAGGCAAAACAAGTGCGCATTCGATCTCCGTGTCGTGCCGGAACCGCTTCACGTAATCTTCGACTGCCGCCGCCAGCCCGACGTCATCCAGCAGATTGGGCCGCAACTCGGTAACCACCTGACGCAACGTCCTGATCCCGGACGACACCAGATCGGATATATGCTCCACCTCGTTCAAAAGATGCGGTGTCCCCCCGGGCAACTTGGATGCGAGCCAGGCGATCCGCATTTTCAGCGCGGCGAGCGTTGCCCCCATCTCGTCATGCAGATTACGCGCGATCTGCGCCCTTTCCTCCGCCCTGACATTTTCCAGGTAGAGGGCAAGCCGCTGCAGTTCCTTATAGGACTCGGCAAGCTTATCGCCGGACTCCTTCAGCTCGGTGATGTCCACCCCGATGCCCAGCACATTGACCGATCCGTCGTCCTGCAGCAATGGCCGCTTGACCGTATGAGACCAGCGCTGCTTGCCGTTCTTCATCAGTGATTCTGTCATAACCACTTCGCGCCTGTTGTCGATCACTTCATGGTCTGCGGCCAAGAACCTTTCCACTTCCTGCGAGTTATGGTTGAGCTCACTATTTTTTTTCCCGATCAAATCCTTAATCGCTACGTCGTAATAGTCTGCTATCGCCTGGTTGGCCAATAAGAATCTCCCTTGTGCATCCTTGACGAAGATCATATTCGGATCCATGTCGATAACCTGCCACATCAGGTTTTTTTGCCGCCGCAATTCCTTCTCTGCGAACCTGCGTTTAGTGATGTCCCGCACAATGGCCACAAACAACCCGCTGTCGCCTCCCTCCTGCACGAGTTGCAATTGTGCCTCCACCGAAAAATCCGATCCATCCTTGCGCCTCACCATCGTTTCAAAGCGCCGCGTTTTCCTTTTTCCGCTGATGAGAGGGGCAATGAATGCGCGCACCTCGGGCTCGGGTATCAGCGGCAACACATCGAGCGGTGTCATCCGGAGCAGTTCTTCCCGGCTGGAACCGATGCTGCCGATCGCCCCTTTGTTCGCATACACAAAACGCAACGTATCGGGCGCGAAGATGAAAATCATGTCCAGCGTATTGTCAAGGATATTGCGCAGGTGCCGCTCACTTGCCTGTGCCTGATCGCGATTGGTGATGTCAGTAAGTGTGAGGCACACCACCGGTACGTCACCTTCCTTGAACAGATGCATGCCGTCCAGTTGTGCATGAAAACGGGATCCGTCACGGCGCTGCAGCACCAGTTCGCAATTCTGCTTGTCGCCATTTTGCAACGTGTGCGTGAATATCTGATGCCAGCGGTCGCGTTCCTCCGGGGTAACGAAGGCCGTGAAACGCCGTCGGATCAATTTGCCGCGCTCTTCTCCCAACAGCGCGGCTCCGGCAAGGTTGATTTCGGCGATTAAGGCATCGCGTGTGAGGGTGAGGTAGCCGATCGGGGCGAATTCATAAAGATCCAGGTAGCAGTCTCGGGATTTTTCCAGTGCGATCTGGGTTTCACGCAAGACCTCATTCTGCATCTCCAGTTCGGTCTGATGTAGCTGAAGCTCATGCAGCAACTCCTCGGTGGAGCGAGCCGATGCCGCCGCCACTGGAACATGGCGGCCAAGTTGCGCTTCGGCTTTGATGCGTAGCGTGTCTTGCTTGCCTGGTTTCTTGCTCATGGCACTCCCCTGGAGCCGCTCGTAGGACAATATCGCTGTCCGCCCATGGATATAGTATAAGCACAAACCGCATGCCATGCTCTGCGGTATGCCGCAATATGTTTATGTTACATGCACAATCATCAGGATTGAAGACCGGGCATCAATCAAGGCTGGAAGTGTGCAATATGCTTCCCTTGCCGAATATGAGATTGAAACTTTTCCCGCATTTCGTTAGTCTTATGTCCGCTGCATGAGAGGTATTCGCATACCCCTTGCGTGTGCTTTTGAATCAACCCCTAACTTAGGAGCCTCAATAATAATGGAATACCAAACCGCAACGCCCCTCAGCACTGTCGTAACCGAAAGAAACAAGGTGCTGCGCAACACATACATGATGTTGGCGCTCACGATGATCCCGACAGTTGTCGGCGCATTCATCGGCATGGCCACCAACTTCTCTTTCATGGCACAGCATCCGATCATGTTCTCGTTGCTGATGTTCGCCGTGATGATGGGCTTGATGTTCGGTGTTAGCGCGCTGCGCAACAGCGTCTGGGGTATCGTCGCGCTGCTCGGCTTCACCTTCGTGATGGGCATATTCCTCGGCCCGATCCTGCAAGTGGCTCTGCACCTGAAGAACGGCGCGCAACTGGTCGGCATGGCCGCAGGCGGCACCGGCATCATCTTCGGCAGCCTGGCGACGCTGGCCACCGTCACCAAAAGAGATTTCAGCTTCATGGGCAAGTTCCTGTTCATCGGCGTGATCCTGCTGATCATCGCTTCGCTGGCGAACATGTTCTTCCAGGTGCCTGCGCTGGCACTAACCATTTCCGCGATTGCCGTGCTGATCTTCTCGGCTTACATCCTGTTCGACATCAGCCAGATCGTAAATGGCGGCGAAACGAACTACGTGATGGCGACGATGGGCTTGTATCTGGACATCTACAACATCTTCATCAATTTGCTGAACCTGCTGATGGCGTTCAGCGGCGAGCGGGATTGACGAAGCATTTCACCGTCAGAAAAGGCGGCCTGATGGCCGCCTTTTTTATTTGCTATCTGGTATATCCTATCTGCAAAGCACATGTGCAGCACTTCTTCTATTGCCGAATTGCCAGCATGAAAACAATCGCGGCTGGCATCCTGGGCAACTGCCAAGAATTGTCAATCAAGTGACGGCTTTGGAAGGCCGGAACTCGGATGGTTCGGATTACTCAACGTTTTTTATTGGGGAAACAATAAGTTGAAATATTGGCGCGGCTATTGCTTTGATTTTTGCCGGTGTATGTCATTATTGTGTTTTATTCATATAAAGAAACAAAAACCTTTTACATGAAAAATATTCGGAGAGACATTCACAATGGTTTTACCCTGATCGAACTGATGATCGTGGTTGCGATTATCGGGATCCTGGGTGTTGTGGCGATCCCGGCTTATGCCGATTACACCGCCCGTGCACAAGCAGCTGAAGCCTTCACCCTGCTGGATGGCCTGAAAACTCCGCTGACTGAACTCTATACAACGACGGGTATCTTCCTGATAGGCGGTGTCAGCGGCGTAACCGCGAACACCTCAGGAAAATACGTTCAATCTGTGCATATTCCTGCCAGCACGACCAGTCTCCAGGCTGACTTCAAAAATGCGGGTGTGAGCAGCAGGCTGCTGGCCGGCGGCGCACCCAATGGTACTCAGTTGAGCGTACACCTGTACTTTAACCCCCTCTCCCGCGGCTGGTCTTGCGCAAACGGTGATGCCAGTGCAGACATCAATCCTGCAATCGCCAATTCAGATATCGCAAAAGCAGGTGCAAACGCAATACCAGCCAGCGTGTTACCCAAGTCTTGCGGTTGAAAAGTTGCAGCTATGGTTTGCTGGCGTGTCCTGTATCATGATCGAGTTATCCGCCATCTAGCTAATGACCTGGTCGATAAAAGTTCCAGGCAACTAATCAGCCAGCGAAACTTGTTCTCCAATGTCCGTTAGTCGCTGCCATACGGACGCTCCCAGCCGGCAAGAAATCCACAAGCCATTTCTGATTACAGAATCAGACCCAAGTGCATGCGGGACTTCAACACTCGTTCCAGGCTCCCTTCGTATCCCGAACCGGCCTTTCTATTTTTTGATTGCTTTGGTCGCCCGTCTTTTGGGCGGGGCTGTGCGCTTTGTAACCGCTGCTTCAGCCGCAGCCTGTTCTGCCGCTGCCTTCTTGGCCGCTGCCTGTTCTGCTGCAGCCTTGGCTGCGATCCGTTTGGTCACGATGCCACCGCTGGCGGCAGCGAAATCCAAAGCGATGGAAGGTGCGGCCCAAGGGCCGCTCACGCGGATTGGCACCATGACTCCCTTCAACTCTGCCAGTTCTCCCGCACTGCGCCGGTTGAGTGGAGAAGTCACTGTGGCAGCGAGTTGATAATTGATGCTGCCGGAATCGAGCGCAAGGTCGCCTTCGCCCGCGATTCGGAACAACGGCGTCCTCATTTCGAAACTGTTGCCGTGGCTGCCGCCGTCCTTGATATTGAAGGCGGCTTTCAACCCGGAAAAATCGGTTTTTTCGCTGAATCTGGCCTCATGGATTCGCGCTTCGCTCTTGGTTCCCAAGTCATCCTTGCCATCGAGCAGCGCCGTGCGCATATCGATACCCGCCAGTGAACCGCGCACCAGATCGAGCGAGACACTGCCGTTCAATGTCTTGCGCAGCGCAGCGATGCTGCCGCCTTCCGCGCTGACGTCCATCGCGACATCGCCCTTGCCCGCAAGCTTGACGATTGCTGACGTATCCGCGAGCAGCGCGTTCATCTGGATGCCTTTCAGGTTCTGTTTGAGTGTGATCTGCGGCGTAGCCTGCGCAGCTACGATGAGGCTGCCCGCCAACGTGCCGCCGTAAATTTTGGCGGCCAGCGGCGCTATCGTCAGCGCGGATTGCTCGATCTTGATATCCGCTGCCAGTTTGGTGGCCTTGAGCTTTGCCACCTTGATTTCTCCAGCACGCAGCCTGCCACTCAAATTTATATCCTTGAGGGTGCCAAGATTGAAAAGGGTGGCATCATTTTGATACTGCCTGATCCAGTCCGCTGCGATATAACGATCCAGGTCAAGGCGATTGGTGTTAATGTCGAACGTATAGGCGGGGTGGCTGAAATCTTTCAGCGCGATCGCGCCGGTGATATCGCTTTCGTCGATCTTTGCCTTGAAGTCGAGGTTTGCATTCCGTTCGGAAAAATCCGCATTCATGCTGCCCGTGGCTGTCGCGGAAAGCCCGCCCGCAAGCATCGGATGCGTGGCTGAAAGATTCAGGACAATCGCACTGAGCTGCAACTTGGGCGTTGTTTCAAAACCCATATTGACCGGGCCGGACAGCTTGCCTTGCAGCGCGCGCCCATCGCCCTTGAAATCAAAATCTGCACCGAGTTCCGCCGCCTTGAAGATATTGTTGGCGAATTCGAACGCCGGCATCTGCACCGCCGTCGTCCATTTCTCGTCGAACTGCGACAAAGTCGCATCAAGCGCGAACTGGCTGCCGTTCCATGTACCCTTGGCAAATTGCAGCCTGGGGACGCCGAGCCTGGCATCGATGCTGCGCTGCCCGTAATTGCCCGTTGCCGCAATTGTAAGATTCTCGGCCAGCAGCAGTTCTTGCGCAGGATGACTATCCAGACTTCCCTTGAAGTTCAGGTCAAGATTGCTGAGCCCGGCCACCGTGCCTTCCAGCTTCCCTTCGATGTCGGCAAACTCGTAACGCCCCGCTTTGATATCGTAAAACAAACGGCTTTTCAATTCGATGCCGGAGTCGCTGTGCAGCTTTTCGGAATTGAGATGGAAGCTCGCTGTCATTTGGCTGGGCACGGTGTCGGCGAGCCGACCGGTCTCGATCTGCACATCCTGCAACGCGATACGTTTCCATTTGATCTCGTCCTGCCAATTGACAGACGAGTTGGTGATGCGCACGCCGTCGATATCGAGCGTCACTGGCGACAAGGCTTCATTGCGGATCAGCAGGTCGTCGAAGTTGGTCGTGCCATCCTTGAACCGGGTCAGGTTGGCGTGGATGCCGTCGAATTCCACCCGCTCGAGCACCAGTTGTTTCTTAAACAAAGGCCACCAGGCAATGTAGAGCCGCGCGTTGTTGATAGCTGCGAATTCCTTGGCGCTGTTACGCTCGCTCAGCGACATCTTTCCGGAATCCAGCCCAAGCTTGGGAAATAAAGTCAGCTTGAGGTCGCCCTGCAACACCAGATCGCGCTGGGTATGCGTCTTGACGAACTGGACGATCTCGCCCTTGAACCGGTTGGCGTCGACCAGATAGAGAAACAGGCCAATTGCAGCCGGGATCATCAGAATGATGACCAACAACGCGGCCAGCCCGGCTCGCCAATGTTCCTTGGCGAACGATTCGGCAAACGGCACCTTGATGCCGAACATCGAAACCAGGACACCGGTGATGCCGAACAGTCCGAGCACTGAATTCTTGATTGCTTTCATTCATCGTTCCTTGCGATTTGATCCGCAAATCATGCTGCTGATGATTGTAACCCCGCTACGCGATGCCGGGGAGTTCAGCTGAATGTCCCTGTAAATTCATTTTTCGGGTCGGGAACAAAGTAAAGATGAAATGGCAGCCTGTCCAATCAGGATGCTTCAGGGTTGCGCTGTTCCGGGCGCAGGCGCGGCGCAAGCAGCTCGTCCGCCGTATCGGCATCCACCGGTTTGCCGGTGGCATCTACCAGCGGCTGCTCAAAATCATTCCAGCCGCGCACGCCGGTCTTGAGCGAGGCCACGCTGGTGTAGCCCATCTGCTGCATCACGTCTGCGACAAGGGCGGAACGATAACCGGAACGGCAGATCACCACAATCTCCAGCCCGCGACCGGCGGCCAGCAACGGCACGGTTTCGTCGAAATCCCACTCGCAGGATTGTTCCAGCACCCCGCGCGGCACGTTGAGCGCGCCGGGAATATGCAGCGTGTCGAATTCGCTCGGCTCGCGCACGTCAAGCAGGACGAGTTGCTTGTCCGCGGCAAGCAGTTTGCTCAGGTCCCACGGCATGATTTCCTTCACGCGTGTGAGCGCGTCGGCGACAAGGTCGGTATAGCGTTTCATGGCTTCTCGAACATTGCGATCGACTCCACATGCGAGGTGTGCGGAAACATGTTCATCACCCCCGCGGCCTTAAGTATATAACCGTGTACCTGCACCAGCACCTGCGCATCGCGCGCCAGCGTAGCGGGGTTGCAGGACACGTACACGATCTTGCGCGGGGCGTTTGCGGCGCCTAGCGATTTGACCAGCTCCATCGCGCCATCGCGCGGCGGATCGATCAGCAGTTTGTCGAAATATCCCAACTCCGCAAATACAGCTTCCGTCATCTCGAACAGATTCATTGCGGCATATTTGGCGTTGCCCGCCAAGCCATTGGCAGCGGCGTTTTGTTTGGCGCGCTCTACCAGTGCGGCGCTGCCTTCGATGCCCAGCACATGCGCGCCGCTGCGCGCGATCGGCAGCGTGAAGTTGCCCAGGCCGCAGAAAAAATCGGCGATACGTTCTCCCGGCTGCGGGTCGAGCAAACGCATCGCGCGGCTAATCATCACGCGATTCAGCGCGCTGTTCACCTGGGTGAATTCGCTCGGGGCAAACGGCATTGTGATACCGAACTCCGGCAGGCTGTATGAGAGTGGCGGTACGGACACGTTACCGCGTAGCGGCAGTTTGCGGGCAGTGCCGCCAGCAACCCCTTCGCCGCATTCTCCGATCATCTGCCCTGTTTGGGGCTGCGGTACGGACACGTTACCGCGTAGCGGCAGTTTGCGGGCAGTGCCGCCCGCAGCCCCTTCGCCGCTCTCTGTATTCAACCGCTTTGTCAGGGGCTGCGGTACGGTCGGCGGATAGAACGGAACG
>Ga0153916_10003877_pt1 | contig 11208 bp, 8 predicted proteins | sample Opewatmetagenome_FD_109642 | JGI IMG/M metagenome (GOLD analysis project Ga0153916, IMG submission 109642) | Freshwater wetland microbial communities from Ohio, USA - Open water 3 Core 3 Depth 4 metaG | ecosystem: Environmental > Aquatic > Freshwater > Wetlands | place: USA: Ohio, Lake Erie, Old...
TAGGGCCTTTTTGACGATCCGCTCGCTGGCCAGGTCGTGGCCGTTATTGGTGATGGCCATCCGGCCCCGCTTATATTCCCAGTGGGCCGTAGCGGGCTTGCCGACGTCGTGGTAAAGCGCAGCCAGCAGCAGGCCGAGATTTTTTCCCTGGGGCAGGCCAGCGAACCCGGCGATGGCCTTGGCCTGGTCGACCGTGAGCCGGGTGTGGTGCCAGACGCTGTGATGACCGAAGTCGTCCTTCTCCGGATGAAAAAGGGAGTCCTGGATGGAGAGCGTGAGCCGATAGAGCTCCGGGAAGAGCGGCTTAAGGGCCCCTAGTTTGAAGAGTTCCTCTAACCCGACCGAGGGCCGCTTCGAAAGCAGGAGGATTTTGAACAGCTCCTCGTTGATTCTCTCCACGCTCAGGCCGCGCAGGTCGATTTCCTTGGCGACATCGTAGATCTCCGGATCGACGGAAAAACCGAGGACGGAGGAAAAGCGGGCCACGCGCAGCACTCGCAGCGGGTCCTCGGGGAAAGCGCGGGGATTGGTCAGCCGGATCTGCCGCTCCCGGATGTCTTCTTGGCCCCCGAACGGGTCGATCAGAGCGCCGTCGGCAAGCCTCAGGGCCATGCTGTTGCAGCGAAAATCACGGCGTTCCAGGTCCTTCTCTATGGGAAGCTCGGGGTCCGCTGCAATCAGAAAGTCCCGGTGGCGGCGGGACGGCTGGTCCGCCGCGGTGTCGGTCCTCGGGAGGGCGATGTCGTAGGTCTTCTTCCGGACAGTAAACTTAATGATCCCAAAGCTACGGCCGACGAGATCAACCTTGCCGTGGGGGCTGATCCTCCGGATAATCTCGTCCAACGGGAATCCCGTGATGAGGATATCGACCTCATCGGAGGGCGCGCCCATGATCAGGTCACGGACGAACCCGCCCACCGCATAGACCTTCCGGCCGAACAGCCGGACGAAGAGTCCCTTGTCCTTGAATTCGGCCTTAAAGGCTGGCATGGCTGTCAACTCGGACGCCTATTCTATCACGCTTTTTTCCTATTGTGGAGCGGGATGTTCCCGGGTTCGAACGATGTTTGAGCTTGTCCTTTAGACGGCCATCGTGTATCCTAAGGGCTTCGGATTGAACATGGGCAATTCGCTGCTGCGAGGGACGGCTTTCTCCCTCCTCTTGCTTCTGATGGCGACCGGACTGATCGCCTCCCCGGCCAAAAGAAACATCGCCGTCTCCCTGGAAAGAAAAGAGGTCCGGGATTTGGATGGGAATGGTCTCGTCCTCATCTTCTTCCTGGAGATCGCCAGTTCCGCGCGTTCGTCCTATTCCCTGGGTCAGTATGACTACCGAGTCGTTGTTGAGGGGACCGACTATTTCGCTCTGAAGACAAGCCTGGAGGAGCCGATCCCCGTCGAAAAGGACAGGATCACCCGCATCTCACTCCCTGTGAAGATCACCTATGCCGACCTCCTGGAGAGGGTGCCCGGTGTTGCCGATGTCCCCAAGGCCTCCTGTTATGTAACAGGCCTGCTCATATTCGCTGACAGCCGGGGGAGGCAGGAGAAAATCCCATTTGCTTTTTCCGGTGACTTCCCGATTTTCCGGGAACTGGAGGTCGAGGTCAAACCACTTGCCGTCAAAACCCTGACCATCGGAGGCTCGGAATTCACGCTTTCCTTCTCTTTGCGGAACAGGAACGATTTTGAATTGGCGCTCGGGAAACTGGCCTACAAGTTCGAGGTCGAAGGCCGCACCGTCGCCGAGGGCACGATCCCAGCCGGTAAAAAAATCGAGAGCCAGGCCGAAGTCGCCTTCAGCCTGCCGCTCATGCTGGATTTCTTCGAGGTCGGACGGGAGATCTTCGATATATTCCAAAAGCCTTCCGCCGCCGGCCTCTTGAGCGGCGATTCACGCGTCGATTCCGTCTGGGGAGAGTTCAAGCTGAGCTTCGCCAAGAAGGGCGATATCCAGATCATCCGGGCCGAGTGATGAGCCCGGCCCCAACACCCCATTTTTTTAACGGTCAGAACCAGTAGTTGACTCCGAGCGAAATCTGAAAGCCCCCGAGGTCAAAGTTTTCAAACCCTTCGAAGGCCTCGCCCAGACTGCCCTTGCCCCTGCTGTACTTGCACTCGGCCTCGATAGCCAGCCGGGTGGCAACAGGGATCATAAAACCGGCGAAAGCCTGGTAGCCGAAGGAGAAGCGGCCCTCGGCCCGGGCCCGGGTGTCGTAGACGCCGAAGACCAAAACATCGCCCAGGTCAGGATCTTCATAGATCCACTCGTCGTCGAAATAGATCACGTCTCCCAGCAGCTTGACGGTCCAGATATAGAGCGAGACCCCGCCTCCGACGTAGGGGATGAAGCCGGAGCGCCGGCCAAAAGGAGTCAGCTTCAAAGACAGCTGGACGGGAGTGCTGGAGACACTGAAGTTGTGTTCGATCGTATACCCTTCATAATACTGAGCAGGAAAGGCGAGATACAGGTCATCGACCGTACCGCCCACGAAGTCCGTATAATACCCGAGGCGGGTCTGGTTGTAGCTGTCGACTCCTATCACGACGCTGAGTTCCTTGGTGAGGAAGTGCTCGTATTGGATTCCCAGGATGGTAGTCTGGAAATCCGATTTCTGAAAAGACATGTTCTCGAACTCGATTTTCCAGAGGTCGCTCTTGGCCCGGGGGACAAAATAGCCGAGACGGAATGAGAGCGCTCCCGAGAAACCCAGAGCGGGGAGCAAAAGCACAAGGATGGCAACGAAGCCGATCGTTTTTTTCATCTTCTTTCTCCTCCGGCCTATCTTTAGCAAAATATATGCCAAAATGGACCTCGCCGGGGTGCCGGGGCCGGCCAGGGCCCGGCTGTGCCCAAAAAAGGTCAGTTGTCACCTAATTCGGGGCTTTCCCCGTCGGATTGTGTTTATATCCCAGGGGAAAACCGATGTCAAGAAAGGCTCGGGTATGGATTCGTCAGCCCGCTCGTTCCCCCAGCGAGGGAACTCGCTTCGCATCCTCCTTCGGTCTTCTCTCCCTTCAGTCGAGAAACTGTGCCCGCTCAGTCGTCCACGGACTTCCTCATCCATACCCCTCGCCGACCTTTTCCCGAAACGCCGGCCTTTTTTAAACCCCTCCTGATTGGTCAGGAGGGGTAGGGGAGGTTAATGGCTTTAGTTCAAAGTCTTGGAGGCGTTTCGGACCGGATTTGTCGCCAACTGACCCTCGCCCTGTCGAATTTGTAGATGCGTTGACTTTGCCGGACACTGCGTTTAGCATCATCTCGGAGGAAGAGTCCGTTCTGCCGCGATTGAAATGAAAACCCGCGTCCTGAAGATCGATCCCAGTTCTGTGACGTCCGAGGCGATTCTGAAGATCGCCCGGGTTCTCGCCTCTAACAGTGTGATTGTCTACCCCACGGACACCTTCTACGGCCTGGGCGCGAATTCTTCTTCCCGGCAAGCGCTGCGTAGGATATTCGAGATCAAAAAAAGGCCGAGTTCCAAAGGGCTACCCGTCCTTATTTCCGACCTGGAGATGGCCGGAGGATTGGCCGCTGAGCTTCCCCCGGCTTTTCACACGCTGGCTTCCCGGTTCTGGCCAGGACCGCTGACTTTGGTGTTAAAGGCAGCTTCCCGTCTTCTTCCCGAGCTGGTCGGGCCGGGCCGGACCATCGGGGTCCGGCTTCCGGCAATTCCCTGGCTCCAGGCACTCATTCGGGAGACCGGTGTCCCACTTGTGACGACGAGCGCCAACATCTCGGGCCAAAGAGAGATCGACTCGGCTGAGGAAGTGCTCCGCGTGTTCAGGGGAGAAGTCGGCCTTATTGTTGACGGCGGCCGGACGCCCGGAGGCAAGCCCTCGACCGTCGTCGACTTGACAGGAGAAAAGCCGGTCCTGATTCGTCGAGGCGTCTTCGGCAAGAAAGACCTGGGAAGATACGCTTGGGGATTGTGATCCCCGGGTGGCCGGAAATCAACATAAGGTCATTGGTCCCCGCGTCTGCCAGGACATCCTGACAGGCGAGGCTCGGTCAGGGTTGATCTTTGCTCCAAATCTCAGAAGGCTTGTTCTTTAAAAGAATAGTCCCCTGGCCCGACGGTTGGAAGTAAAACGGAAACTCGCAGGTCTGGGAGCTCTCATTCAGGTAATAGACGGTGTAGAGGATCCAGGCCTTGTCCCGTTCTTTTTCTCGATCGACCTTGGTGATGGCATGATGGAATACTTCGCCGTCGGGCGTGCCGAAAGAAATTTGGTCTTTTTTCAACTCGAAAAAGGCGCCCCTGTGGTCAAGGCCCTGAGTTCTCCAAACGCCTATCAGTTCATCCGTGATCGCCGGAGTGCTCTCACAGCTCATAATAGAGAACAAGACGACCCAGAGAGTTGCGGCCAAAAAGTACCTATTTTTCATCGGATTCCTCTTTATCAATATCGCCGATTATCATTAAGAACAGATCGACGACCATAGGATCGTATTTCTTCCCTGCCTCCATCTTGATGCTTTCCACGGCGCTCTTGCGGTCGAGTGCCTGGCGATACGGACGATCAGAAGTCATCGCATCGTAGCCGTCCGCTACACTGAAGATACGGCTATAGATGCTGATCTGCCCGCGGGCGAGACCATTGGGGTACCCCGATCCATCAAAGTTCTCGTGATGCTCGAGCACGATTCGCATGATGTCTGTATAGGCTGATATAGGCTCGAGAATCCGTGCTCCCAGCTGGGGGTGTTGCCGTACGGCAATCTTCTCCTGGGGGGTCAATTCTCCAGGTTTATCCAGGATTTCATTGGGTATCCCCAACTTGCCGATATCGTGAACGGCACCGGCCCGCAGAACTATGTTTCTTTCTGATCTGGAAAATCCTGCGGCTCGACTGATGGCCATCGCAATTTTGGTAACTCTTTCTGAATGTCCGGCTGTCCAGGAAGATTTGGCATCGATGGCCCGAGCCAGCGCGGTGAGAGTCCCCCAGTTGAATTGTTCGACTTCAGCGACCAGTTCAGCGTTTGACAAAGCGATGCCGACCTGATCTGAAAGCTGGCGCGCCTGATTCAAATCCTCTGGAGAGAGCCGGGGCGGGTTTTCATAGCCGAGACATATGATCCCGGCTAATTCCTGCTTGAGGAAAACAGGGAAAACCTGGAACCATGGAATTCCTTGCCGAGAGAGCGTTCTTACGTATTGGGGGAGCGGCTCTCGGCCTCCCAGCGAGAACGTCTCCGGGTTCGCTTCGAGACGTTGCCTGTCCGCGGGCTCGATGTTCGTTCTTTCGGCCGGGAAATCATGGCCGGGATTGCTCTTGGCCGTGTATGTCCATCCAGAGGAACCTGTTTTTTCGCTGATTATAGTGATGGCCGTGCCTTGGCAGGGAAAGACGACGGGAATGCGACCGAGCAATGTCTTCACAATCTTTTTGACATCCAGAGAGGAGAGTATGGCCCCGTCCAGCTCCGCAATCGTGGTCAGGGTTTTAAACTGCCGGCCCAGTTGGACGGCCATTTCATTGAAGGAGCTGGCCACCTCTGAGAACTCATCATGGCTCTTAATGATCACTCGCGTATCGAAATCCTTTTTAGCGACTTGCTGAGCCCCTTCCTTCAGCTGTTGCAGGGGCGCCAGGCTTCTTCGAATCTGGCTCAAACTCAGGAATAGAACCACCCAGATGGAGAGCAATATGACCAGTGGAAATGTTTTTTTAAAATAGGCGATCGGCGCAAATGAATAGGCCTTGGGTTCGCTCAATATTATGGTCCAGTTTTGAGAGGCAAAGCCGCTTTGCAGGAATAATTCCCTTTGATCGGCCAAGTATCTCGTCTGCCCCTCCGCCCACTCAAAGAAAGCCGGACTTCCGTTTTTCCTGTTTTGGGTCAGTTCTTTGGGAACTTCGGCCGCGGATCCCCATGATGCGAACAGGACGTTTCGCGTCTGATCGAGAACCAGGAGTCTTGTCAGCGTCGGCAGAGAGCTTTCACCTGCGGCCAGCCAAAGGTAATCCGGGTCGATTTCAGACTGCAAGATACATTTTTTGGATGGTTCCGTTTCAACCGATACGGACATGTAGATATGAGAGATACCGTCGGGGTCACATTGAGTGATCACGAGAGTCTGCCCCGAAAAGATATCCTTGCTCATTTCGGAAGTCATCCGGGGCCTGTCCTTAAACTCGCCGAGAAGAGAAACGGGAATATCCTTGTCGGCCAGAACCTCGAGACTCTTGATTATATCCTTCAGATGAATCCGATACCCTTGGGTAGTACCAGTCTGATAGATAGGAGGAACGGCTTTGACATCGGACGCTACCCTGTTCAGCTCCGCTTCTAAAAATACGAGACGCTCATAGATGGCCATGGAGATCAGTTTGTTGGCTTGGTGGAGGCGGCTCTGGGTCTGTTGATGAAGTTGATCAGTTACATTTCGAAAGGAAAGCAGAGCCAGGATGGCTATGGGAAAAAGGGCGCAGATTATGAACAAAATGGACATCCGCTGGGCCACTTTGCTGCGCAGAAAGGCTCGGGCGTAATTCATCTAAGGAAGCCCCGGTCAATACTTTGAAGCCTCACCGATATATTCACCATTGTTGGCCCGGATGACGTCATCATGGCTGGCTTGGGCTGTGATCGGCGGCGTGCTCTGCCCATCTTTTCCCATGCTGTAGAGGTCAAAATCCGAGTTTATCGGGACCAAAAACCGATCCTTCCTCCATTTTCCCGCAACCTCGCTCTTATTCTTGCCGAGGATAATCAGGTATTGGTACGGATTTCCCCACGGATCGATGTGTTCTACGAGCTCGATCTCATCAATCGCAGCGGGAAAGTCTCCAGTGTTCACTTGCTGAGCTTGAATCTTGGCGCTGATCATCGCAATTTCCGCGCGGGCCTCTGTTATCCTCATCTTGTTGAGCATTGAGGAGATACTCGGTACCAAAAGCGCAACAAGAGTCCCGAGTATCGCGACGGCCATAAGGATCTCAACTAGGGTAAAAGCGGAATTGACTTTGATCCCTCGCCCTTTCTTGAGCTGAAGGACGATCAATTTCATGATTTTTCCCCTAGCGCCGACGCTTTCCGGCTTTCCTTGCTGCTAAGAAACCTTTGGCCAGGCATTCTTCCGGCACCCAGTGTACTCAATTCGTCAATTCTTCACATTCTGATTCCCGAGGCTACAGATTGTCCTATTTCACGCAATTTGCCGCAATCGCCTTCCAAGACTATTCGAGAGATGAAAATGAGCCTGTTTTTATTACCCCTAAGGGTGATCTTAAACCTGAATCTCACCCCCTCCCCTGAAAATATCAGGCTGATGCCAAAGCCCCGCTCACCGGATTATCTGTTTTTAAGCCTCATTCGCTTCACCTTTTTCGCCGGTTGAGATGATTTCCTGCCTGGAGCCTCGGGTCTCCAGCGCCGGGGAGCTTGACTTCGGTCCGGGCCAAAATAAAATAGGGCTGATGCATCCTGGGCTCGCGAAAGACCGCCTAAAACATCGCCCCGGCTATCAGGCACAGGCCTGGCCGTTTTCTTAAGGAGGTGAACGGAATGCCGAAAGTGAACCTGTTCGCCGACAGCCTTCGAGTTCTGCACAATGGCAAACCCGAGGATATAGACAAGAAGTACATCGAACGGAAGAGAAGCTATATCGTGAAGGTGAGTTTGTATTCTCCCGGATACAACAGCAACAAAAATATGGAGGGGGCCATCTCCTTCCTGGATATCGGCAAGGGGAAGGTGGATTTCAGCACGTCTTTTGGCCTCGAAGACATCCACCTCTTCACCTGCACCTTTGGGAGAAGGGTTGAGCTCACGGCGCATATCTACTATGTGGAATATGAGGATTTTCTCGCTGCCGTTCTGCGGAGCGTGGTGGAGCGGTTGGCGGGCAAGTTCATCGACTATGCGAAAAAGCTCGACCTCAAGAAGATCGCGGTCATTCCGGCGGAGATCTTGCCGGTATTTGTCGATGTGATCAAGAACGGAGTGGAGAGAAAAGCCAACATGTACGAAATCGGTTCGGGCAAGCTGACGAGCCTGGAGATGGGAACCCAGCCAATCGGCCTGTCCGTCGACACAGAGGTGAGAAGGAATCTGGCTTTCTGGAGGCCGGAGAGAGACGACTATGGCCGTGAGGAAGTCGTCCTGGTTCCCCGCGGCCCGAACGGAGAACTGAGACTAATCGTTGAGGCTGTATAGCTCCTTATACTCGGAGCGAAGAACGGCGCGTTTCTCCAGGCCGCTTTTCCTTATCATATCCAGGACAAGAGGCACTTCCAGGAGTTCTTCGTCGGGGAAAGGTCTTTTTCCCTCCCTGAAAAAATCGATGAGGAGCCGGTAGATCGGCATCCAGGAGGATTCCTCTTCCGGGGTCCTAAAAAGCGTGTATTCCGGCGATTCTTTCCGGCCGAAAACCTTCATCCGGAAGCCATACCAGTCGCCGGACTGCTCTCCGGGGACGACTTGAAGCGTGCCGCGGACCGGGCCCACGGCCGAATCCTCTCTGTAGCGGAAAAAAATCACCAGGGGATTCCGGACCGTGATTCCTTCTTTATCGAGCACCAGATCATGCGCGAACACCTCTTCAATGCCGGGTCCGAGAGCGCTGACCAGGGCGCTTATGACATGGGGGACATAATTCCAGAAGTGATGGCTCGGGCCGGTGACATTGACGATCTTGAGAGGCGAGAATTCATCCGTTGTCTGTCTTATGGCCAGGACCTGGGGATCGACGGATAAAGCCGAGGCCGCCAGGATAGGATTCCGGGATTCGCGACTCAGCCTGAGAAGGCCGGCCGCCTCCTCGGCCGTAGCGGCCAGCGGCCGGTTGAGAAAAGTCCGCACACCGGCGCGGATAAACGGCGCCGCCAACTCGGCATAATGAAAGGGCAAGGCTTCGGTAATCAGGACGCCGTCGACCTTGCCAATCATGGCCTGGGGCGTCTCGACGACAGTGAAGCCGTATTTTTCCTGGTCCTCTCGCGGGATTGGCTCTCTCTTCCAGGCATGGGTGACGATCAGGCCGATCTTGGCTCCGAGTCCGCTGTTGAGCTCGTTGGTGAATAGGACGCCGTGGCCTTCATAGCCGACGACGCCGATTCTCAAGGGACGATCCGGGGCCATTGACGCGGACAGCGCAAGGCTGCCCCATAGGAAAAGGCAGGGCCAGAAAAACTTTTTCATATTGGCTCCTTCGCCGCCGTTCCAGCGGTTCTTTTTGGCCGCCCCGGCCAGAATTTCATCGACAATCCGGATTGATAGCCGGGGCGGCGGCGGTTCTGAACCGGAAGCTGACTATTTGACCTTGGCGCCGGGAGCGACGTCGCGGTCGAAAAAGGGGATGATGGCCTTGCCGCCGGTTTCTGCGGCCAGGAGCATGGCCTGGGATTCGATGCCCCGGATGACGGCCGGCTTCAAGTTGACGATGACGATGAGCTTTTTCCCGACCATATCTTCAGGGGCGTAGACGTCGCCGACACCCGCCACCATCGTCCTCTTTTCCGTCCCCAGGTTGATTTCGATCTTGAGAAGCTTGTCCGTTCCCGGGACCTTCTCAGCCTTGAGGATCTCCCCGACCCGGAGGTCCATGCGCTTGAATTCGTCAAACGTGATGATGTCCATCTTCTCCTCCTTTATTTGCGGGGCCCGCATTGCGGGCGGCGGCTGGACCTCCTCTTGGAGGAAGTCTTTAAGCGCGACTCTGGGGAAAAGCGGTGACGGCCTTTGGATCTTGACTCCCGTCCTCAGGTTCTCGAAGCGGCAGTCTTCATAGGGCTCTTCCGCCACGGTCTTCGACTCTCCCAGTAGGTTCCAGATTTTCTGAGCCGAAGCGGGAAGAACGGGATATATGAGATAGCTGATTCCCCGGATGGCGGCCGCGGTCTGGTAGAGTATCCGGGCCAGCCTCTTCTTTTTCGTTTCGTCCTGGGCAAGCTTCCAGGGTTCGTTGTCGGCCAGATATTTATTAACCGCGTTGATATAAGCCCAAATCTCTTCCAGGGCCTTGCTCAAGGCATAATCCTCATACAGCGCCGCAACCCGTCCTTTGAGTGTCTCGAACCCCTCCCGGATCGACCTGTCCTTATCCTGTTCATCATCACCCTCCTCGACAACTCCCTTCTGGTATCCCAGGATCATGGTCAGGGTGCGGTGGACGAGGTTACCCAGGTCGTTGGCCAGGTCGGAGTTGACGCGGTGGAGGAAGCCCTCGTGGGAGAAGTTGCCGTCCACTCCGATGGGTATCTCCCGGAGCAAGAAATAGCGGAGCGGGTCCGGACCGAAGGTCTTGAGGATCACGTGCGGGTCGAGGACGTTGCCCTTGGATTTCGACATCTTGGCCTCGTCCTTGAGCCACCAGCCATGGCCGTATACTGTATGGGGGAGCGGGAATCCGGCGGCCATCAGGAAAGCGGGCCAGTAGATGGCGTGAAAGCGCAGAATGTCTTTCCCGATCAGATGGATGTCGGCCGGCCAGTACCGCTCGAACTTGTTCATGTCCCAGTCATACCCGGCGCCGGTAACATAATTATGGAGGGCGTCGAACCAGACGTAGATCGTATGCTTGGGATCATCCGGGACGGGGATGCCCCATTTGACCGTCGTCCGGGTGATGCTCAGGTCCTTGAGCCCCTGGCGGACAAAACTTACGACCTCGTTCATCCGGCTGGGGGGGCGCACGAATTCAGGGTTTTCGGCATAGAATTTGAGGAGCGGCTCCTGGTAGGCGGATAGCTTGAAAAAGTAGCATTCCTCGGAGACGAGCAGGGCCCTCTTGCCGCAGTCCGGGCAGACCTTATCGCCCTCGGGCTGGAGGGGGACTTCCTCGGCCAGGAAATTCTCGTCAGAAACGCAGTACCATCCTTGGTATGTCCCCTTGTATATGTCTCCCTTCTCTTTCAGCCGGAGGAAGATTCGCTGGACGCCTTTCTCGTGAAACGGCTCGATCGTCCGGATGAAAAAATCGTTGGAGATATTGAGGGCTTTCCAGAGGTCTTTGATCCGGCCGACCACCGTGTTCGCCAGAGCGAGCGGCGTCATTCCTTTTTCCGCCGCCGCCTTCTCGATCTTCTGGCCATGCTCATCCGTCCCCGTGAGAAAGTAGACGTCTTTCCCGCGGAGCCGGTTGAACCGGGCCAGGGCATCGGCGATGATCGTGGTGTAGGCGTGGCCGATATGGGGAATATCGTTCACGTAATAGATGGGAGTCGATATATAAAAAGTCGATTTAAACGTCTTTGACA
>Ga0153916_10003878_pt1 | contig 11206 bp, 9 predicted proteins | sample Opewatmetagenome_FD_109642 | JGI IMG/M metagenome (GOLD analysis project Ga0153916, IMG submission 109642) | Freshwater wetland microbial communities from Ohio, USA - Open water 3 Core 3 Depth 4 metaG | ecosystem: Environmental > Aquatic > Freshwater > Wetlands | place: USA: Ohio, Lake Erie, Old...
GAACGCTTCGGATTGGGATAGCTGTTCATTCGTAGGGCGACTGGATGTAATAGAGATCATCATAAGAGGCGTCCTTTTATTCTCACTAAAAATATAACTTGTGGTTATCGATAATTATTTCCCCGTTTCGAGTCCGTCCATTAAGTGAGAAGTGAAAAGTAATCTTACTACAAATAATGGACAATATAGACAATAATTGGATTAATTATAGACGATAAAAATACAATGAATATTAGGAGAAGATAATAGTTTAGGAGATGAAGGCATTGGCGCGCCTGCTGGAGGCAGGTTACAGTTATGATTTAAGAGCCTGGATAGCTAATGCAACCGCCTGATCAAGGGGTAAATTTTGTCCCTCTGAATAGGCCTTTTCCCATAAATCGGCATCCATCAAAGATTGCACTTGAAGGATGGCTGCTTCATAAAGTGTTTTTGAGTCAGCCCAAACAAAAATCCCTGGTGTGTCCATAAATGGCACTGTAGCCCCGCATAGATGTGCTGCGGTAGGCAACTCAGAAGTGTCCTGCTGTTGAGCATCTGGAAGGTTCGTCGACCGCCTGGCAATCAGGGCGGCTATTCCAACCAGAGAGATAAGCAAAACCCCCTGAATCCCAATTTCATTAGCCGTGGTCAGGCTTTCCAATAAATAGATTCCCGCCTGGTCAAGTTCACCCTGCATTAGCATGACATGGCCAAGATCATTCAATGCCCATGAGAGACTCAGATTGTCGCTGGCTTGGCGCATGAGGTCGACTGCCTCCTTGAAATTCAAGCGGGCCTTGTTAAGATCTCCTTCGAGGACTGCCATTTGTCCGGTTCCCATCAGGGAAGGCATCATGCACCATGGGTCGCCTTGCTGTCGTGCCAGAGCGATGCTCTGATTGAGGAATAATGTGGCACGATCAAGGTCATTCTGATACAGCGCGATCTCACCTAACAAGGACAATGCAAAAGCCTTGTACCAATCGTCTTCGTTTGTTCGTAACAACTCAATACCACGTTGGAGCATCGTGGTTGCTGTTGAAAGATCACGAATCGTTGATGCCACCATCCCTCGAAGGATCATGACAATTGCTAACAAGTGTTTGTCATCCAGTGTGCGGCATAAATCCAGACTCTCATCCAGGCTGGCCACTGCTGAAGGGTAATCACATTGCGTCCAGGCGAGCTCACCCGAAAAGCATAATAGCCCGACACGGATTGAAATTGGTGTTGATTCATCACATAAATCTATCATCCTACTGCACCATAGGCGACCTTCAGCGATATACCCACCGAATTGCCAAAACATCCCGACATTGGCGACGATTTGCTGTCCGATCTCAATCCAATTCTTTGTTGCGTAACTCCAGACCAACACCCCACGTATATTTCCGAATTCCTGCTGCATTACTTGTAGCCAGTGAACCCGCTCAGCCGAACGGATGAGTGGTTCGACCTTTATGACGAAGTTTAGGTAATACTGGGCATGCTGGCAGTGTACAGTATCGGCTTCATCGGTGTCTTTCAATAGCTCGAACGCATATTCATGGATCGTAGAGAGCATCCCAAAGCGCGGTTGATCTTCATTTTCTTGAAGCTGGATAACCAGGTTGTTGTCTATCAATGATGCTAAAGTATCATCCAAGCTTTGGGCAAGGCCGCCATTGATATCGCATACAGTTTCTGCAGCTTCCAGCGTCCAACCGCCAATAAAAATGGACAGGCGCCTGAAAAGCTTCTTCTCCCCCTCTGTGAGAAGATTATAGCTCCAGTCAATCGCACCTCGCAGTGTTCGTTGTCTCTCGGGAAGGTCGCGTGTCCCGCCGCGCAGAAGCTCGAACCGATGTTCCAGGCGGGTAAGCAGCCCTTGGGGAGTGAGCAGCTTAATCCGCGCCGCAGCCAGCTCAATGGCTAGGGGCAGCCCATCCAGGCGATAGCAAATCTCGGCTACGGCCGGGGCATTGGCATTCGTCACATTGAAATCCGGCTTTACCGCCTGGGCGCGTTGGATGAACAACTCAACGGCAGCATATTGTGAGAGATTGTCCAGATTGGTGAAATTTTGATCGGACGGTACAGCCAAAGGAGGCACAGGAAGTTCTTTCTCTGCCCGCAGGCGGAGTGGTGTACGGCTGGTGGCAACCGCTTTCAACTTTGGACAGGTTTCGAGCAGTTCTGCTATACGCGGGGAGACTTCCACAACCTGCTCAAAATTATCAAGCAGTAAGAGCATCTGTTTATCACGCAGGAATTCTTTAAGTATCTCCACTAAAGGCTGGCTGCCAACTGACTCATGAATACCCAAAGTCTCAGCAATGGTGGGAATTACCAGGTTGGAATCGCTGATGGGTTCCAACCCTACCAGGAATACACCATCCTTGAAGCGATCGAGCATTTCCAACCCGATTTGTATCGCCAGGCGTGATTTACCAGTGCCGCCTGCACCAGTTAATGTTACTAAAGCAATGTCATCTCGCCGGAGAAGGTCGCATGCCGCGGCTAATTCTTTTTCTCGTCCAATGAGCGGATTGCGCGGTATGGGAACATTAGTTAGCGAGTGTTTTCCTATCTCGGCGGATGGTTGTTCATTGCGACTTATGACTTCAAAATGCTCGGTCAGCAAGAGCGCCAGATCATTCTGGACTAATTCTTTCAATTGTGCGGGGGTTGAAAAATTGGTATAACTGCTTGAGTTATCGTTCCGGATACGGTCCAACAAACCCGTCAGAGCAGGCTCACGGTCAGGGGCTGGATTCTTTATATAGATCAACCTTGGGATTTTATTTGACAGAATATATTCATCTTCCAATCCCGAAATGTGCATCTCGGGGGCAATCCAGCCATAATTCTGCCAATAGATACCGATAAAGATCTGACTTTGGGAAATATAGGATTTATATAGCTTTTGTGCCGGGTGCGGGCGTGCGCCAGATTCGAACATAACCGGAGCAAGGCGCAATTTGAGAATAGACTGGCGCACTGCTTTACGTTCTTCAACCAGCTCTTTTAATGTTGAACTGACAAAGACACGCAGACGATAATCCGGCGTGCGGATAATCATTATATATATTTTATACCTGATTACTCGGAATTACATTACTCTTTCATTAAGATACTGAATCGGTATAGCCGATGTTGCAGACTGGGTGGGGAATACCCCCACCCGGTTTCTGTAGATTTCAGGGATTATTGGTAACCAGAACGTAGGCCTTGAAGATCGGGTCAGCGGAACCAGCAGTGGTGATATGTCCTGAGAAGATCCAGGCTGGCACAAGCATAAGCCGGTTCATGTACCATTTCAGATCGTAGGTCCCTAATCCAGGTGCTTGGTAAACAAGCTGCACTTTATTAAAAACTGCCTATGCGTTAACCGGTTTGGTTCTTAAGCATCCTTTCTGGTGTATATAAGGAAGGTTACAGAATCGCACGAAAGCTTATTCCTTTGGGTAATGAGTTATACGAATAATTCCAACACTACGCATTATTGAGTATTTGATTTATATCCACCGTTAAAACAAAAATTAAAAACCGGGCCATATGACATATATCACTAATAAGACATGATGAATGTCATGACATAGAATCGTTGATTTCGTCAATGATCTAGATTAAAATATATTAAGGAATATCATACAAATTCTATCCAAACTGTCGTGATTAATTTCACATAAGATAACAAAAACATTATTTCAGGAGTGAATCTTGTATGTTTCTCTTTTCCCAATTACCCACCCACATTAACGCCCATCCTTAATCATCGAAGCGATCTATCGAGGGTTATAAACTGATCTCAGAAATATTCCTGCGGTGGTCTATGCTCCAGCTAATTTTCATTTACTAAAATTGAATAAATTGCCAGAAAACGCGGTCCGAATCAAACATAGGTTTTTGTGATTCGGGTGAATACATGCATTTCGTAAGCGCTGATTTACTACCAGAAGAGAGATGACAGGGAAAAAAATTGAATGAACCGAGGAGGAATCACAATGAAAAACGAGCTTGAGTTCAAGAAATTGATCGTGCCTGGTGTGGTCATGTTAGCATTCTGGGGAATAGCTGCCTGGGGTTTTTTGGCATCGGGAAACACCCTACCGTTGATCATGTTTGGATACATCGGCTTCTCAATTGGTCTGGGGCTTGGGTTGTATGCGGTCTTACCCAAGAAGAACAAACCCAAAGGTCGCCGTCTAGCGCTATTCATGATTGGTGCATTCCTATTAATATTTGCTGTGATCAAGGGAAAGGAAAATTCACAGCTTGAGGGCTTTTTTTTCGGTCTGCTGACTGGCGTGGTACAAATGTCGGTCATCCATTACTTAATTGCGAAGATTATAGGACCAGTGTTGTTTGGACGTTTGTGGTGTGGCTGGGCTTGCTGGACTGTGATGGTGCTCGACCTGCTCCCTTTCAAACGCCCCTCTGGTCGCCTGTCTGGCCGGTGGGGCTGGTTACGCTACTTGCACTTCTCTCTTAGCCTGATCCTTGTCTTAACCCTAATACTCGTTTTCCGGTTTCGGAATGGAGCCACAGGAAGTGTTGCCGTGCTCTGGTTCATCATTGGTAACCTGCTTTACTACGCCATTGGCATTGGGCTGGCCTATGCCCTAAAAGATAATCGTGCGTTCTGTAAATATGCGTGTCCAGTTAGTGTTCCGCTAAAAGTGACCTCCCGGTTTTCGGTGATCAAAATTGGTGGTGAGGCAGAAAAATGTGATGATTGTGGAGCTTGCGTAAAAACATGCCCGATGGACGTGCGCATACCGGACTACATCCTTAACGGAAAGCGTGTGCTCACAACTGAATGCAGCTTATGCCAGACATGTATCACCGTCTGCGCCAAAGATGCCTTGAAATTGACATTTGGCTTTGACCTCGGAGGCAAGGATTTGCTACGAGAGCGAGAGCAGAAGGTGAAAAGCAATCGCGTGCCTGTGCCGTCAACGGATTAATTCAGGTTAATTTAATATGTATCCATACGAAGGCTTTGCTGAACGTTATAATCTGTCTTTTAAAGAAACCAGTAACCTCCTGATTACTGTGGCATGTAAATAAGAGGTGAATCCAATGATAGTTAATCATATAAGCTGGCAGAAACGTCATTCTCTTATCCTTTACTGTGTTCTTACTTATGCGATTTCCTGGTCATTTATGATCCCAGTTGCGCTCAGTGCCCGAAGATGGATAAGCTGGCAGGTCCCATATGCGTTCTATTACTTTGCCTCATTTGGTCCGATATCTGCAGCACTTATTATTACCGGCATCACAGAGGGCCGGGAGGGTATACATGCGATCCTAGGCAGGTTGTTGAAATGGAAGGTTGGGTTTAGGTACTATGCCTTTGCCATCCTTGGACCAATCGGCCTTTTTTCTCTGGCCGTATTGATTAATCGCATCATCACCGGTTCATGGCCTAACTTGAACCTGCTGGGAGAGGCGGATTACTTGCCCAACCTGACTCCCCTTGGCACGCTTGGTCTATGGGTGCTGACTTACAGTCTGGGTGAAGAAACTGGCTGGCGCGGCTTTGCCTTACCGCATCTACAACGCAATCGTCCAGCCTCATCCGCGACATTGATCTTAGCTATCATGTGGGCTGTCTGGCATATTCCTGCTTTCTTCTTCCGCGATACTTACACCGAAATGGGAATTTTTGGTTACCCGGTGTTTGCCATATCGATTCTATTCACGACCATGGTATTTACCTGGCTGTATAACAGTACCGGGGGTAGTCTGTTACTGGTAGTGCTTTTCCACGCCTTCTTTAATTGGCTGTCTGTATCTGAAGCAGGTGGGCAATTTGTTGCTCCTTTCATGAGTATACCTGTCATTCTTTGGGCGCTCTATATCCCGCGACGATATGGACTTGAAAATGTCGCTCCTATCAAGAAACAGGTTGCATACCTGGCAAAATAAGGATTAAAAAATTCATTAAAAAATTATCCCATCTGTGGAGAAGTACGAAATGAAGGACAAAATTTGCATGATTACAGGTGCCACTTCTGGCATTGGTAAAGAGACTGCCCTCGGTTTGGCTAAGAGGGGAGCCTCCGTTGTGATTATTGGACGCGACCGGAGTCGTGGAGAAGCAGCCAGAGACGAAATCAGGGTTCAGAGTGGAAATCCTAATGTGGACCTTCTGCTTGCTGACCTTTCATCACAGACATCCATCCGCCAAATGGTGGCGGAATTCACAGCACATAACACACAATTGCATGTACTGATCAATAACGTTGGATTAGCTCCTATCAAACGCTCGGTGACGGTGGATGGTGTGGAAACCACATTAGCCGTCAGCTACCTGGCGCCATTCCTGCTCACCAACCTGCTTCTGGATACGCTAAAGCGCAGTGTACCCGCCCGCGTGGTGAATGTAGCGGGAGACTTTCACCGTAAAGCGACCATTCAATTCGACGACTTAATGTCGGAGAGAGACTACACCTATGTCAGGGCAAATAACCAAGCAAAGCTGGCTCTAATCCTGTTTACATACGAACTTTCTAGACGGCTTACCGGCGTGGGCGTGACTGCCAACTGCTTACATCCTAGAGCTGTGGGTACTGATGGACCGCTGAAAGACCCTGATCTGTCCCCATTTGCGCGGTTCATGTATAAATTGGTGAAGCCCTTTTTTATAAGCCCTGCCAAAGGGGCTGAAACGTCTATCTTTTTAGCTTGCTCACCTGAAGTGGAAAATATTACTGGCAAGTATTTTATAAAGAAATCTCCTGTCGCATCTTCCGCAGAATCATACAATGAAGAGATTGCCAAGCATTTATGGGAGGTAAGTGCGAAGCTGACGAAGCTGGAAGAAAATTTGCAGTAATGTGGATAAATGATGACGCCTATCAAGCAGGGGGTAATCTACAGACATGGAAATGGATTGAAAATTCTAAAGATGCTTCACCTACAAGCAATGCGGGGTTGAACCCCGCCAGTCAGATTGGTGTTCAAGGATTTCAACTGCCTGAACGTAGGCTTTGAAGATCAGGTCAGCGGAACCAGCAGTCGTGATATGTCCTGAGAAGATCCAGGCTGGCACAAGCATGTCATAAGCCGGGTCAAGCGCTATAACGGGTTGTAAGTTGCTCAGTTTTTATGTCATTTAGTCCTTATTTATCGATTTATAATTTTCATTTTTAACGTAACTATAGTAGCGGATTGCTAACTGCTCACCGTCACACTTTTATGAGAAATCTTAAAAAATTGCGGGTTTATCGTAAACCTCTTGTGGAAATAGAACATCTGTGCTATAATAATGTCGCAAATGAGCCCGTTTTCTTTTTATCTTTCATCATATCTGCCATTCTTCTCTATAGGTCATAGTACGATCATCAATTTTACATGGAAGACTAATTGAATGTTATGAATAATTAATGAAACAATCCCAGTATTATCTGGCCTTATGTCCAACTAATCGCCCTCCATGCTTAACATCCTTCTGTTCATTACACCTCCCCTAACAAAGGCATTCGATGCGTTTCGTTTTATTTCTGAACGAATACCCCGTCCTGCTTTGTACGGAACTTTAACCACCCTTCCGGTCAGTTAGACATCACCTATCCAGATCACCTCAAAGACACCTGGCAGCTATCCAGCGCCATCCTGATCATCCACCTGCAATTATCTGCCCTTTAACAACCCTATATGCTTAAATAAATCGAGACTGGAGAACCAACCTCGCCTGGAGTATGTCACGTCGGGGCAGCATGGATTGGAACACCATCAATGCCACCTCCCCGCTAGCTGCTATCCCCTGCTAACCTATCATGCCAAACACTCCGATGAGGCCGATCCACGAAAGAATAACCATGCCGTGCTTAGCGCCACCCTCCACAACCTCTCCTTACTACCTTCACACTCAATTCACAAACGCCAGCTATACTTTTGCTAAGATCTAGGGCAAAAATCACACTATCCTAAGGAGTAAGAATGAAACACATCGTCGTTCGCATATTGTTCGGTCTGGTACTGATCGCGGCCATCGCTGGCATCGCCTTGCTCGCCTTCAATGCCGGAGTGGCACGCGGCACTGGCTCTACCGTCCAAGTGCCAACCGGTCAAAATGGCACCCAGTCGTATCCAGTTTACGCCATACCCTTCTGGTGGCCTTTCCCATTCTTCGGGTTTGGATTCTTCGGCCTGCTGGCCTTGCTCTTCCTGCTTTCTGTGGCATTCGGTGCTTTTCGGATAATGCTGTTTGGACCGCGCTTTGGCTGGCACAGGATGCATCATAGATATGGCGCCTGGGGTGATCGAGGCTCAGGTGAAAGTATCCCACCCATGTTCGTCGAAATGCATCGTCGCATGCACGCGGCTGAAGAAGAAAAATCTGCTGATCAGTCAACGCAAAAGAAAGAGTAAACGGTAGTTTAGCCGTATAATACATCCGGTATCCCTGTGTAAACAGGGATTCCGGATGAATATTTTTATGAAGATCATTCTGGTTGTTGATGATGAGCCTAAAATTACCAAGCTGGTGCGCGATTATCTCGAGCGCGCCGGGTTTGGTGTGCTCACCGCCGCGGATGGGAAATCTGCATTGACACTGGCGCGCAGCGATAAACCTGACTGTATCATCCTCGACCTGGGCTTACCTCACATGGATGGGCTGGATGTGACCCGTGCTCTGCGTAAACTCTCCAATGTACCGATCATCATGCTTACCGCCCGCTCTGAAGAATCCGATAAGTTGATCGGGCTTGAGCTCGGCGCGGATGATTACATCACGAAACCATTCAGCCCCAAGGAGCTGGTGGCGCGCGTGCGGGTGGTCTTCCGCCGCATGGATAACTTCGCGGCCAGTACGGAAGTGATCCAAGCCTCCGACCTGACGTTGGATATTCCGCGTATGCGTGTGACTGCGCCAGACCGTGAAATCGAAGAATTGACGCCAACCGAGTTTGTCATCCTGTCTGTGCTGGCACGCTCCCCTGGGCGGGTTTTTACGCGCGCCCAGTTGCTGGATGCTGCTCACGGGGTGGCGTTTGAGTCTTACGAACGCGCCATTGACGCGCATATCAAGAATATCCGCCACAAAATCGAGCCATACCCGCCCGCTCCACGCTACATTCTCACCGTGTACAGCGTGGGCTACAAGTTTGTAGACCGCTGATGTCACGCCGGCCGCACTTCTACATGCATCGTCCGCCCTGGTGGCCTGAAAACCAGCCCTGGCCGCCTCCACGGTCAAGGTTTCGCCACAACCCTTTCTTCCGCCGGCTGGGTTGTTTCTTTGGCGTGATTAACCTGTTGGGCTTTACGCTGTTTATCTTACTGGTTGCCTTAATCCTGCGGACATTTGGCCCGGTGGATATTAATAATTTACTCCACTGGGCGCTGCCGTTGGGCCTGGCTGCGCTGTTGCTTTTCATCTCCATCGTTATCGTGGCGATAATTGGACTGCGCCGCATCTCTGTTCCACTCGATGACTTGCTTGAGGCGGCCGGACGCGTGGCAGATGGAGATTATTCTACACGTGTGCCAGAAAAGGGGCTGCCTGAGGTCCGTTCAATGGCGCGCGCCTTCAACAATATGGCCTCGCGTCTGCACCAGGCCGATGAACAGCGCCGCAACCTGCTGGCGGATGCCACCCACGAGCTGCTCACCCCGCTAACGGTCATTCAGGGCAACCTGGAAGGTATGCTGGATGGGGTCTATCCCGCCGATGAAACCAACCTGCGCGGGCTGCTGGATGAAACCAATATCCTGTCACATGCGATGGAGGATTTACGGACGCTAGCGCTGGCTGAAAGCGGAGCTCTGCAGCTCAAAAAAGAATCCACCGATCTTTTACCTTTCCTGCGCGAGGTAATTGGTGTCTTCCAGGCTCAGGCTTCTTCCGCCGGGGTGACAATAAGCGTCAATGTGGCCGACAACCTGCCCTTGCTTGATATCGATCCCAGCCGGATGCGACAGGTGCTCGCCAACCTGCTGGCCAACGATCTGCGCTACTCGCCTGCTGGCGGCACCATCAGGCTGACTGGTGAAAGCGATGGGAAAAACCTCCTGCTTGCCGTACAGGACGACGGCCCCGGCATTCCTTCCGATGATCTGCAACACATTTTTGAGCGTTTTTACAAATCTACCGATTCGGGCGGGATGGGTCTAGGTCTGGCAATCGCCAAACATCTCGTTGAAGCCCATGGCGGCAGCATCACCGCAGAAAATGCTCCAGATAAGGGAACGATTTTCCGCATTTTATTGCCTTTAACTGCATAATAAACTTCGGAAGCCAACTTCTCGGAAGATACCCTGCTGTTCTGTTCCCATCCAAAGTCTGAAATTGATTGACAGCTCTGTTGCGATACTTCAGGCCATAACCCGACCCCTAAATGTGCAGCCGTCATAAACGACGTCAGCATCCATCGCTGTGCTCTAAATCGGATTAATCCTGCTGCCCAACAATGGTGACGCTTCGCAACCTTTCCACGTTCACTTCATACTCACTACACAATCTTATTTTATTATTGAAAGCATAAATCACAAGGCTCACCGATTTGAAAGGCCATAGAGTGTGACTGGTGTGGTTTCACCTATATTCATCTATCAGTACAAAACCGGAGGAGCCAACCAGAAAAATAGGAGAAAAGAAAATGGAACGCAGAATGGATTCTGATTGTGGAGAAGGTTCGCACGGTGGTCTCAGGCATCTTTTGCCTTTCCTGGCCATTCCCATGGCTTTCGTCTTGATGCGCGGTATGGCTCGCCACACACATGCCCACATGGGAGGGCAGCACCGAGAAGAATGGAAAAACGGTGTGCCGCCCATGTTCGCCGAGCTACACCGCCGGGCACACGCTACTGAAGCCGAAAAACCGATTGAAACACAGGCGTGATCTATAAAAATATATAACTACTTTGACCTTGTCACGTGCACCATATACGGGAAGCTCCGGTTATATCCTCCTATATGGCGCATTGCATCATGGTTATAACTGGGTAAAAGTACCGGTTTTTTAACCAGCCACCTGCATATAGCCGTGTGGCTCAAAACGGTTGGTGGCGCTAGTTAAAACTAGAAGACACTGCTAGAACGTAGATCTCGCATATCGCTCATTAATGGCGCTGTCGATATCTGATGACACAAAATGCACGTCAGGCGAATCTGCAGGGCGTCTCTACAAACAAATCTTACTTCCTCGAGGAGCTGTCTACTATTGGGGTAAAATCATCCTGAGTTCCGCCTGGGTTGGGGCTGTTCAGATTCAGCCATAATCACTTATTC
>Ga0153916_10003879_pt1 | contig 11205 bp, 10 predicted proteins | sample Opewatmetagenome_FD_109642 | JGI IMG/M metagenome (GOLD analysis project Ga0153916, IMG submission 109642) | Freshwater wetland microbial communities from Ohio, USA - Open water 3 Core 3 Depth 4 metaG | ecosystem: Environmental > Aquatic > Freshwater > Wetlands | place: USA: Ohio, Lake Erie...
TTCAACTACTTTGGCTCAGTTAATTCACAATTTCAACTTGAGAAAAGCCCAATCCTTCGAGCTTTAGCAATTCCAAGCATCTAGCAACCGGATCTACCCTCAGCCACCCCCTTTAACCTGTAACTTTTCTTCAATTTCTCAACCCGCAATAGCCTGACCAGGCAATTTGTAAATGCAAGCGCTGTATCATAAAGAACCTTGGGTTCATAGAAAAAAAGGGACCGCAAAAACACGAAAAAACTTATTGTCGATGTCGACAGCCAAGTGCTAGACCAAACTAGACTACGACCGCTTTTACATGGTTTCTTATTGGACTACGACCTCTGTCGTTATCTGAACGTAAGTCTGATTTGCATTTATTTAGGTTTTCTGTAGAGACTTGTACCGTTTTTTTTAGTTTTTACCTGTCGCACGACTTGATCAAATGTGGTTTTTTCTTGTTCCTGATTGTTTATTAGGACGTTTTTAGATTGTTGCGTGGCATGTGCTACATGCGGTAATAGTACAGCTTGGTTAGTACATAGGCTTGCCAAGTCTAGGACCCGGGTTCAAATCCCGGTTACCGCACTGTAATCTTTTGCTTATGCTAGTCATGCCCTATTGTTGCCGCTGACCTAACTTGTTTCTTGTAGAGGTATCGGTTATTTTCCTTGTCTTCTCTGTGTAGAATCCAGCCTTCATTTACTGCTTCTAATTCTTCTTCATCATTATAGATCCATTTGCTGACGTATTTCGGTGAGCCGCCAAAGTAGATATGGCTTAGCTGAACGTACATGTACATCTGTTGGTTTGTTTTGTGCCCAAGCAATAACATAACTGGTCCCTCCTTGCCGTACTCCTGATACTCAACTGTTGCTCTCCAGTATCGAAAGGTGTACTCATGTATTTTTTTTAGCTCTGGGATTCCTAGTTTAACGATTGCTCTTTGACGCATCACTCTGAAAGTTTTAGATGCGCTATCGGTGTCTTTGTAGGTGAATACTGCTTGTTGATTTCGGGATAGAACTTTAAGCATGTCCATGAGTTTCTGAGTGACAGAGATGGTTCGTGTATTGCAGTTTTTCGCGGGGTAATTTATGGAGATTTTATTTTGCAGAAACTCAGATTAACGACGCAAATAAGACTGCAATAGTTTTCAATTTTATTCCAACACCTAGTCCTTCACCGACAATTGCACCAGCCAGTCAGATGATTCAAGTTCTCAATACAGGAATTGTTTTGGTGATAGTCATAGTGGTTATTGGTTGTCTATTAGTAATTAGAAGGCATCGAAGAACAAGCATCGTATCTGCTGTTTAGAAAGCGCAAATTGCTTAGTCAAGAAACTTTGACTAACAAGAATTAGAGATTGGAGAGCTAGTCAAGGAAGTTTGACGAAAACATTTAAAAATGAAAGATTAATGAGCGGTAAACATTAGACTTGGGGTAATCTTCGTTGAAGAAAAAGGCTTTAAGCGCATCCTTGGCTCTAGCACTTCTGATTTCATCACTAGCTTTAATGCAACTTATTGATTTGGCCAACGCTAATCCCGTCGCACCGAAAGGGTATCCCCAGATAACGATTAACAGTGATGGCAGCATAACCCCGCCAACTGCCCCTATAAACCGCACGGGAAATATCTATACGCTCACAGAAGATCTTGTTGAACAAACAATTGTGATTCGTCGGAATAACGTAGTGTTTGAAGGAGCCGGACATACTATAGATGTCCCAAAAAAGGCTGGGCCTGGTCTGGTAATTTATCAAACAATTGGCATCTGGCTGCTGCCAGACGAGGGGGCTGATTATGTAATAAATAGAAAAAATGTAATAATAAGAAACCTGACGGTTTTAGGCACAATTGAAATTTATTGTGGTGATAACTGTCAAATTGAAAAAGTGAAAGCACAAAATATTTGGATAGAAGGCAGCTACAATACGATAAGAGATAGCACTTGCGGATTAGGATTTAGCAATAACGCTCGAAATAATTTGATTACACAAAACAAAATAAACTATTTGTGGATCGGGAGTGATTGCTACTCAAATAATTTTTGTCTAAATAATTTCAACCTAACTGATTACCCAGAAATACTCAGTACGATTTCTTGGGATAATGGGGCCATCGGCAACTTTTGGAGCAACTACACAATAAAATATCCTAACGCCAAAGAATTAGGCAATTCTGGAATCGGCAATACACCATACACTATAGAGAGAGACTCTTATTCCGCAGGAAGTTATCCAAACATCATTAGCATCGACCGTTTCCCACTTATGTATCCTTGGGGAGCACCGCAAGTAACATTGCTCAACCTTGAAAATCTCACATCATCTGATCTTTTTTCCCTCAACTTTTCAATCAACAAGCCAGTTGTATGGACTGGATATAGTCTTGATGGCGGAGAAAACACAACTATAACAGGCAACACTACCCTTAATGGCTTAACAACGGGTTCTCATAACATAACAGCTTACGCTAAAGACAAGGTTGGAAATATTGGCGCTTCAGGAACTTTTGAATTTGAAGTTGCCCCAGTGTCCATTTTGGCTGAAGCCTCAGTGTCCATTTTACCGGTGATAGTTGTTGCGGGAGTATTGTTTGGCTTAGCCTTTGCATTGACAGTCAACAAGAAAAGACACAAAGCGATTCCTAAGTAAACAAAGTACGCTACGGAAAAAAGGGGCGTGCGAGCGAAATTTCGCACCTGAGAAGGGTTCAAATCAACCTGTAGATCAAAGAGAACCTGAGGGCAAAAACAAAGACAGGTTAAGTTGGGTTTGCTGAAGCTCTGGACCTTTTAAGAAAAGAAAGAATTCAAACTCTTTATGGCAATTTAGTGTGATTGCTAGAGCCTTCTCCGCCTCGTTTTTTTCCCATTTATTTTTTAAAACTAAAAAAGGAGTAGGTGTTTTGGCTTAACATCTTATGGTCGTTTCCTGACTACTATCAGCGCGAGGACAATGCCGACGATAACTATTGCAATCAAGATTGCGACGCCAACACCCAAAATAGTCATGATAGGGTCAATCGCTTGCGGACTCTCAGGACCAATCTTTCAAAAATGACTGAGAACGCAGCAAGGAGCAAAATTAGGGTATTTTATTAAAACTATCGATTTTTCCAAATTAAGGTTACCCGTGATCAAAAAGAAGAGGTTGTCATCATCCGTGTTTTTCGATGCGCCGCGACTGCTTACAACAGAATTACTTGTCAAATTATTTTTTGCCATTTTCAGCGAAATATTTTGACTTCTATCAACGTGTTGTTTACTCAAAAATTTAGCACTCATTCCTTCTTGAGAATTTATCGCATGTAGGCGAAGAAGCAAGTTGGTTAATGTGAAGTCTTTTATTTCGACAAACGGGATCAAAACTAAACAAATTTATTCAATTTGGCAAGCTTTATTGCCCTCGGTAGTTAATGAAATAGTGTGGAAACTATGTTCTGTCCCTTTTGTGGCAAACAAAACCGAGATAACGCTTTATTCTGTGCATACTGCGAAAAAGCGTTGCCCAATAGAAGTTTGCCGCCGCCTATTCAACTTATTATTAAGGGAAATCAAAGCTCCAAAAAAGCTTCCCGCCCAAAAGCCATAATGTCAAACAATGCAAAAAAAGCTGTAATTACTGTCATCTCGATAGTTGCATTAATTATCATTGTTCTTCTAATCTTTTATCCAAGTATTTTTCCATGGAATTGGTAACCACCGCAATGTAGGCATGTTTGACTGAAGGAAAAGACAACACAAGGCCAATGAAACAAGAAAACCTTAGCCGCAAACGCCCTACTGGGCTATATCACACCTTCAGAAGAAGAAACACAAAAGGTAGTAAAGAGACTTCAACAACAAAAACTTAACTTGCTAAGCGACCTTAGTACTCGTCGATACTAAATTGCCTCTTGCCGTTACAACCCACATAACTATATCGCTCATTGAACCTCCTAAATTAAAAACAATAGTCTCGGATGATTTCGCCCCCGGCTGTAAAACAATCGATAACTTTTGACTCGTGTATTCGTTTTCTGAATCTGCTCCCCATATTCTTATCAATTGAACAGGAATTGGACCGGTATTGCTCACTGTAAAAGCAACGATGTAATTATTGCCGATGCCATGCGTGCAGACCACGTCTGAAAACGACACGTGTTCTGAATTGCGGTCCGCATCAAGTTGTTGGGATTGGCTTGTGACATCTTGAAAACTAACGTTCTGGTTTTGAACGAAAATAAAAACGTTGTAGTACAAATACATGACTACAAGAACCATGAATATAGTAGCGATTATTCCGGAGTACCCTTTTTTCGATCTTAGAAATCTTTTATAGCTTGACAAATGATCCGTCAAAGCTTCGCCCCCTTTGAGTTACTACCCGAATACTAAAGTAAGAATTATTTCCGTATGGGTCAAGTGCTAAGCCTACATTGAAGGTAATATATCCTTCATTGCCAATATCGAGAACATTTCCTTGAATTGGTTCATTAGTAGTTATATCCTTAAGCACTAAATCACTGCCACTATAGGATCCCACTGGTTCGTGGTTGTTATCCCAAATGTAAATTCGAGCTATACCAGTGTTCTTGGCTTTCCCCCAGTTGAGCAGATTAACGGTTAAATTCTTGCTGGAACTTGAATATGAGATGCATTCAAAGGAAATTCGTTCTTCCATAGCGTTTGAACCAGTCTGCATATTATCGACATATTGCTTGTTTGCCATGTTACCCCACGAATATGTCCAATACAACACGGCTATCCCCATGGCGATGACTCCCGCGGTAATTATCATTGTGCTCACCGCCACGCTTACTGCTCGCTTATCAAAAAGCAGTTTTCTTAACATTTTTGGTACTAAAATTCTGAAGTTCAAAACAGTCAAAATATTTTTTCTTCTACAAGACTTCGCCATCCATCTATCCTCCTCCAATAAAGGGCAATGTTAAGTATCTAGCCAGCGGAGTGAATAATAAGCCAAGCGATATGAGAATTAAGGAATGTTTAAAACCGTTTGATACTTTTCCTCCGCTGAGTTTTCCAGTAACTAAGCCCATGAAAAAGATTTGTACCATTAGCGTAGGCAGTAGAAGTGTTACAACCTGCGAGAATGGTATGCTTTGGTTACTGTATGAAGAAAGAATACTTCTACTGAAGGCCAAAAAGACCAGAGTAGAAAAAATCAAAATGCCAACTCCTAAATAAGGCATAAAAAGAAGAGGGCGCTGGGTGGATTTTCTCTCTTTTTCAATAGATGAAAGCTCTTCACTGAAGTGAGCTAAAGTTTCAAGTGTTTCAGGCGTTCCGCCACCTACCTCAACTGCATCCACCAAAAGGAAAATGTTAATGAGCGCCAACCAAGAATTAATTTTGACCTTGAAGGTTTCGTAAATAACTTTGAATGGCAACCCCCACCTAATCTGCCGAGAAGCAGTCTCAAGAATAGGTGTAAACCTGCCGTATTTTCTCCCGGCAAGGTTTTCGATACATCTTTCAGGCGATGACCCTGTCTTTCGAGCTTCAGTTAAGTCTCTCATAAAATTTGATACTTGTTCAGTAATGTCTTTATTCATTCGAGTGTAGTAACTGTGAGCAATTGTTCCAATAATGGACGCAAACAGGAGCGAGATTCCCATTCCAAGTCCAGCTTCGTAACCCCTCTCTAAGCCAACAGCTTGCCTGAGACCTGAAATCAACGCCTTAAATGGTTCCGCAAAAAAAAGATTTGACTCGGACGCCGCAAAAGGTAAAAACATAACCAAAAGCAAAAATGCAAATATGGGGATACAGGCAAAAAACGCTTTGTAGGTTTTCCAATCATTAAGCGGTTGACTGATTTGTTGTGAATCTGCAATAAAGAAGAATAATACAGCCATAAACGGCACAAGAAAATAACCATAGATCAAGAAGATGCCGACATCCGTACTACCGCTCCAATAGCTTTCCAATGAAAGCGATGTCATGTACATTACTGTTAGCATAAGAGTCAAAAGAATACTTATTGTTACGTACGTTTCCATCAATAAGTTTGCTCTTTCACCGAAAGACTTCACCTTTGCAGCCAAGTCTTTAAACATGGTTTCTGTCCTAACAAAAAGGTAATGAATGACATCTCCACCTGTCCTCATTGTTGAGGCATATCCAAGCATTAATTCTTTGTAATCTTTTGATGGAAGACTTTTAGCCGAATTTTCCATTGCAGAAACAGGATCAACTCCTCTTATTTCCACGTCTATTTCAACATTATTTATAGATTTGGAAACGTTCGGAAGTAAAGCACATTCCTTTAGTCGCTTTAAACTCGCATAGGGTGACATCCCACCTGTGGCCATCACACTTATGTAAGTTCCTGCGAAGGGGACTTCTAAGTCTAATTTTTGTGCTCTATCATGCGCCATGACCTGTGGAACTACATATCCTAACAAAATAACTATAAGTGGTATAAAAAATGCAAAAATGAAGCCTGTTAATGAAATTATAATAATCGTCGCGAGCGTAGTTATTAAAAACAGAAAACCCAAGATGGAAACGTAAGCTTCAGGATACATTCTGATGCCTGCGTCTTCCAAGGTACGTTCGAGATTTGAGTGGTCGTTAAAATAGAAACGTCTAAATATTTTTCCTATCCAATAAAAGTGCTGATAGCTAAAACCAGCAAAAGAAAACTTTCTTTTTATGCTTTTTCACTCCTTGTTTCCAGCGAATATTTTAAACGCATTCGCGCATTGTGAAAATTTGTGATTTTCTGTTTTAGATTTACATTTTTCCGGATTCCTTTCTGCTGCAAATCATTAAGAAAAGAAGCACGCCTTTGTATCTCAGCTAAAATATTTGAAAATGATTCGCCCCGCCTTGTAGCTAATTTCCGTAGTTGGTCACTATTTGTAAAATCGGTCTTGAAGGTGTCTGTTAATGGATCCCACTCACTTATTGTCCTAAACTCTTCTGCGTCAATAATCTCGAAAAGTGATTTTATTCTTCTTCCGAAGGTATTTCCTAATCTTATTTCTGGAAGTTGAACTCGCTCTACTATAGGAGCCACGTTCAGTAGTGGAATATAAGGTTTAGCAACATTCATTGGTGGGCTTGTTAGCCGTTTAACCACATAATCCAAATTTTCTGCGTGAATTGTAGTTAAACCGCCATGTCCAGTTGCTAAAGCTTGGAAAAGAACGAAAGCTTCTTCCCCCCGAACTTCGCCAACTACAATATAGTCAGGTCTGTACCTTAGGGAAGTCTTAACTAGGTCAAATAGGTCAACTTCACCAGTTTTAACGGCACCTAGGCCGTAACTTTCACGGCTTACCAATTGGATCCAATTTTCATGAGGTAGATTGAGTTCGGGGATTTCTTCTACAGTTACAATTTTCATTGAAGGCTTAACTAGGCTTGCTAATGCATTTAGTGTGCTCGTTTTGCCAGCCCCAGTTCCGCCAATAACTGCAATGGTGACCCTATTCTCTATCAAAATCCAGAAATAAGCAGCCATTTCCTTATCTAATGTTCCTAGCTCCATAAGGTCAATTACTGAGAAGGGCTCATCTCTGAACTTTCTTATGCTGAATGAACTCCCTTTAGGTGAGACTTCTCGTTTGAATGTGGCTGCCAGTCTGTCTTTTCCGGGCAGCATGCCATCGAGAATTGGGAATGCTGTTGAAATGTGTTTGCTTGATAAGTGAGTCAGTTTTATAATCAGGTTATCTAAGGCATTTTCATCTGTAAAAATGAGGTTTGTGGGTAGGCTCTCGTATTTCCTATGCCAAACATAAACAGGCAAGTTTACTCCATTCACGGAAAGATCTTCAATCATTTCGTCATTCATTATAACATCAATTTCTCCGAAGCCAACAAGATCCCTATGCAAATAATATTGGAATTTAGGCCAGGATTCTTGACCAATCTTCTCAGTCAAACCGTACTTGCTAGCAAGCCTCCGGGCTTCGTTCAAAACGTGGGTTTTAGCGTCCGTGCCAACTTCAAGAGGGTTCAATTCTTTGCTTAGAATGTTTAGAAGGTTTTGGTAAACAGCTTTCTCTTCTTCAAACAAAGCGATTTCTTCTATGTAATAAGCGTAGCCGCCACCAAGCTCAGGCAATGACGCTATTGTTACTTTTGAATGAGGGATATCTATTTCGAATGATTCAACCGGTTCAGCATCCTCGGGGAGTTTTTTGAAAATAACCGGTGATTTGCTAGATAAAAATGAGTGCCTGTTAGCTTTTTTATCCGAACGCTTTCCTGCATTAAGCTCTTCCGATACCTTTCCTTTTAACCTCAGTTTGCGCGTTTAATTTATCCCTCGATTGAATCGTTCATTATTATTAGGATTTTGGATACACAGACAAAAAAGGTGGAGAACAGATAGAGTTATGGAAGGGTTACAGTGTTAGGGTAGTCTCTGCCTGCGGTTGTTCCAATCGTGACTGCTACATAATCTCCGCTGCGCCAATCTGGTGTGGTAGTTGGCAAGAAAATGTATCCTGTTATTTGTCGTCCTGCCAGAATTGATTGGCCAATTAGTCCATTCTGACCGACTGAGGGTGTTGCAGTATATGTTGAATATGGTCTTCCATTAAGTGTAATTGTGTCTACAGTTGCTGTTGCAGATCCAGTATTCTTGAGCGTTAAAACTAATCTGAATGCTCTTGCGTCACCACTATTGTAAGCTGTATAATTTGCCGGTGAATCCGAGTATATATTTATAAATTCTATTTTCTCAAACTTTGTAAACGAGTTGCCGATACCCATGGCCCAATATGCCACTGCAATTGCCATGACGATAGAAATAGAAACGATAATAATGGTTGCAATAACTGTACTAACTCCCAAATTTCGTTTGAGGTTCCTTCTCACAAATCCTCACCCCCAACTCGCCTTCTTAGTTAGCCCTATCTCTTAAACAAGCAACAATTGGGCTGTTTTAGTATAAAAGATTTATTGGAAAATAAGCGGCGTTAAAAAATATAATAATCAAGAATGTGATTGAATCTTATGATGCTTTAAAAGGAAACGCAAAGAGAAACTTCAAAAAGGCGAAAAATCCTTTGCCGGTCAAGGGAGCCTAGTTTGGCAGCTGAAGGTTAGACCAAAGTAGACTACAACCCTCATCGTTCCTTCAAAAGCGTTATCATGATTGGCAAATCATAAGTTTTCTGAACCTCACTGATTTCAGAAGGTGGCAGCGTTCGCTTTCTTGCTGTTGCTGTTGTTTGACAGTCACAAATGGTTATTTTATCAAATGCTAAAGTTTATTTGGTAAGATTATGCCTGACATAATAACGGTGAAGAATCTTGTTTTGGTTTATTCTGATGGCACCAAAGCTGTAGACGACATTTCCTTCAACGTCAAGGAAGGCGAATTTTTCGGTTTTTTAGGTCCTAATGGCGCTGGCAAGAGTACAACCATCAAGATTCTCACATCGCTTCTGAGAAAGACATCTGGCTCGGTTACTGTAGCAGGGTATGATATTGACACAGACGCGTCTGCCATCCGCAAGATAATTGGCGTTCAAAGCCAAGAAACAACTGTTGACGGAGACCTGACAGGCAGAGAAAATTTGATGCTTCAGGGGCATTTTCAACAGATAGAAAGCAAGAAGCTCAAAGCACGGGTAAACGAGCTGCTGAAGCTTGTTGAGCTTGAGTCAGTGGCGGATAGGCGTGCGAGAAACTATTCGGGCGGTATGAAGAAACGGCTGGATTTAGCAACAGCCCTTGTACATGACCCTAAACTTTTGTTTTTGGATGAACCAACGACAGGCTTGGATCCGCAGTCGCGGTTGGCGATATGGAGTTACCTTCAGAAACTCAACAAGGAGAAAGGCACGACTATTTTCTTAACGACTCAGTATCTGGAGGAGGCGGATAGGCTTTGCCAGAGGCTGGCGATTATTGATTTTGGGAAGATTGTTACGAGCGGTTCTCCTGTTGAGCTTAAAAGGGAAATTGGCGCCGACGCAATAAAGTTGGCTATTGATAACTGTGAGCGGGATAAGCCAAAGGCAAAGGAACTTTTAAAGACTCTCACTGACGTCACAGATGTTGTCGATTCTGGACCTGAAGAATGCCTAAACGTTTATGCTAAAAACGCTGGACCTTTGGTGGCGGATATTGTCAGAGCTTTTGACAGCGTCGACATAAGATTGCTTTCAGTTACTTACTCTTCGCCAACGCTTGACGACGTGTTCCTTCAGCATACGGGCAGAAGAATTCGGGTTGAAGATCTCGTTAAGGCTCCGAGTATGATGATGGGTGGGAGGCGCTAAACGATGACTCTGGCATCTGACACATGGTACCTGTTCGTACGATACCTAAAAAAGCTAATCAGAAACCCTATACTTCTCTTTTTCTCGCTGTTCCAGCCCATAATTTTCCTTGTCCTCTTCACCCAGCTTTTTTCTGAACTCTCCAATTTTCCAGGATTCCTTCCAGATGGTGTAAGTTACACTCAATTTGCCACTGCAGGCATCCTGCTCCAGAACGCGTTTGGCAGTGCCTTGCAGTCTGGAACATCCATAGTGCTCGACATCGATTCGGGCTTTCTCCAGAAGATGCTTGTCACCCCAATGCGGCGACCAGCCATATTGCTGGGTAGATTAACAAGCGATGCCTTTCGTGTTGTAGTGCAATCAGCCATTATTTTGGGATTGTCTTACGCTTTAGGCGGCTATGTAACCACAGGCATCGTCGGCATCATACTAATCTTCTTCACGATTGCCTTCTTTGGGCTCGCGTGGTCAGGAATCTCGTTGGCGTTAGGTATGAAAACAAGAAGTTCAGAAACAGTATTCGCCATCGGAGGCTTCATCACTTTTCTGCTCTTATTCCTCAGCACTGCGTTGGTTCCCACGAAGTCTCTGCCTACATGGATAAGCACAGCATCAATGTTTAACCCCATAAGCTATGCTGTAAACGCCATCCGAGCCTTCATGATTACTGGGTTTGATTGGTCAACGATTCTTCAAGCATGGGGCGTTATCGCGTTAATTGCTGTTGTAACTTTGGGTGCCACTTTATACCAATTTAGAAAAGTAGTCAGTTAAAGCCTCTGTTGCTCGGAGTTGCTCACCCATTTTTTTTATAAAGTGAAACATGATTTCAACATATTAAAGAGCATCAGAAAACTTTAAAACACTTCAGTTCATCTTTGATTTGATATCCCAGACGCAGTGTGCCGAGGTAGCTCAGCCTGGGAGAGCGCTCGGCTGAAGACCGAGTCGTCGCAGGTTCAAA
>Ga0153916_10003880_pt1 | contig 11200 bp, 12 predicted proteins | sample Opewatmetagenome_FD_109642 | JGI IMG/M metagenome (GOLD analysis project Ga0153916, IMG submission 109642) | Freshwater wetland microbial communities from Ohio, USA - Open water 3 Core 3 Depth 4 metaG | ecosystem: Environmental > Aquatic > Freshwater > Wetlands | place: USA: Ohio, Lake Erie...
CATCGACCTGATCAAGAATAAATACATCATGCGCTTAGAATTAACCTGAGATTACGAAAAGTTAATAAACAACCCCAAAAACCTGACCTCTCCGAAGTGGACAAAGCAACCCGGTCTTAATAAGTAAATTAAACATACAAAACTATCAGTCCAGGTTGGCTCCCTGCCCTTGCCCGCAGGTACAAGGGGCTTTATAATTTCATTACATCGTTGATATCAGGCTAGCTACGATGGTATTTATATTTGATGTTGGAGGAATGTGGAAGAATTTCAGAGCCAGGCAACTCCTGTGAACAAGCCAACCGAACCAGGTCGTTCGAGCCTATACCGTTCTCTGGTCGATGTTCTGGAGACCCTGCTTTTAGCTCTCGTTCTCTTTATTGGTGTTAATGCAGTTTCAGCGCGCATCCGAGTGGATGGGTCAAGTATGGAACCGACCCTGCATAATGGCGAATTTATTATCGTAAATAAATTAGCCTATAGACTCGGCAAGCCGGCTCTGGGTGATGTGATTGTCTTCCGTTTCCCGAACGACCCTGGGCAGGATTACATCAAACGGGTGATAGGCGTGCCAGGAGATAGGATTGAAGTTTCGCAGGGACACGTCTTTGTGAACGGGAAAAGGTTGGACGAACCCTATATTGCTGCTATGCCAAACTACTCGGGTGACTGGACCGTACCGGCTGATGCTTTGTTCGTCTTAGGCGATAACCGGAATAATTCTTCCGACTCGCGCAACTGGGGTCCAGTAACGATGGAAGCTGTAATTGGTAAAGCATTACTTATTTACTGGCCTCCGGAACAATGGGGCGCAATTGCTTATAATGATTTATCGGATAACTTTAAATGACTGAACAAGAAAACGACTCTCCAGAATATGTTTCGATATGTCCGGAATGTAAGGCTGGGGTAATGCGGATAAAATATATAACCTACTTCACCTGGCTAGAAGAGGAACTGGTTACTGTCCCCAATTTCCCAGCCTGGGTGTGTGATATGTGCGGGAGACGCGAATATGATGCGCGTGCTATCAGCTGGCTCAACACACTTTTAAATCCTGCCACTGGTCGACGTTCTGCATCGAAGCGCAGGAGTAGACCAGCCAGCCATGACCGCCCTCAACCGTAAAGAGGATCCAGAGAATTGTTTGCTATCTACAGGAGGTATAACCAAAAATGGCAACTCGAATTATCCAAGTTGACTTCTTAACCTCCAGTTATCGGGTGGTTGGAAATGTGAATGCTACCGCGGGTGGAGTCCTGGGTATACTAGGCGATCACACTACTTCCCTTATGGAAGTGAAAGACGCTTCCATGGCTCGCATCCATATGGCGACTAAGTTGGTCGAGCAGGTTCCACTGGTGAAGGTAGTTAAAAGCCAGGTGCTGGCGGTATGCTTGACCAAGAGAGAGGATGTTGGTCCGTTAGCCAGTCCGCGCACCGGTTACTCCCGTCTCTATGAATACTCTATCCGGATCACTACCCCCATTTATGAGCTGGAGGGTACCCTTGAATATGGGGGAAGGTTTGATCTCTCCATCATTTTAACTGAAGGGACCTGTGATTTTATCCCTCTCTTCGATGCCTCCTTGGGAGCGATTTTGTTCCCCAGCTTGCTTATCCAAAGCCCGGCGATCTTATTCAACCGTACTTATCTAAACACTTTGGTGCTAATGAGCGAGGGAATTTAGTAAAAATAGGGCCGCCAGCGTTTTAGCGTCCCGGATCTGTCCAACCTGCGCCATCTCCAAAACCTGCTTCAGCGGGATTTGTTCAACCTCCATGAACTCATCCTCATCCCTCACCAAGGGATCGGGTGTTAAATCCCTGGCAAGAAAAACATACATGTATTCCGATGAATATCCCGGGGCAAGGAAGAATTCCCCGAGCTTTTGGATCTGTCCGGCTGCCATTCCGATCTCCTCGCGTACCTCTCGTAAAGCACAGTCCTCCGGGCGCTCATTTTCTTCGATAATTCCTGCCGGCAATTCCAAAAGGATTTGTTCCACCGGATGGCGATATTGGCGCACAAACCAGATTTGTTCCCGATCATCGATCGGTACCAGGGTAACTGCCCCTCTGTGTTCCACAATATCGAGCCCTATTCGCCGACTGTTGGGCAATTCGACCTGGTCACGCCTTACATTAAACACCTTTCCTTGATAGATCATCTTAGAGGATAGTTTTCTAAAAACCATATCTGCTCCTCAGAAAACAAAGAGCAGCCGAGTTAGAGAACACGGCTACTCTCATAATGCTGAAGAATAACAAGTTAATCTTGATGGGTTATGGAATCTGGATACTCTTTCCAGCAGTCAATGTATAAGGTGATTTTATGCTGTTGGCTTGGGCAATTGACATCGGATCCACATCACCATAATAACAAGCAACGGTATAGATCGTGTCGCCTGTCCGGACTGTATAGGAGGTTGGGTGCTTGTGAAGGGCGCGTGCACCCGGGAAATGCCGGGCATTTTGTGGGATGGTTAATTTCATCCCAGGATACACAGTCGAGTTCCGGTTCAATTTATTCGCGTTCATGAGATCATCTGGATTGATGTTAAAACGCCGGGCAATACAATAGATGAACTCACCCTTTTGTAGAGTGTAGTTGGCAGGGATGCCTGGCGTTGCTGAAGGAACAACGACTTTGGTCTTTATGGGGGCTTTGGTTTTCTCCTCCGTTGGCCTGGCGGGCTTGGGGGTGGGTGTCGCTTGGGACTGTGCTCCGGGTTTTTCGGTCGGCTTCGTGGATGGCTTTATTGCTGCCTGTGCTGTCTCAGTAGCAATTTTCTCGAATAAACCTATTGTTTCGGTTCCTGGAACCGGAAAACCACTTTCCGTAGTCGGAGTCGCTGGAATGGGAGTAGAAGCTGGCAGCTTACATGCTGGCAACCCGATAATACTCAATACAATAATCAAAACCAGGAGGAAGCGCTTAATTTTCATGATTCGTCTCCTTTTATTAAAAATTCTCCTACCTCGCCTTCACAGTATTAAACTCACAGGCTTCGGATGGTTTGTTAGAAAATGCACTTGTTAATGATACTAGCACAATCCCTTAAACGCGTCAAGCGAGTTAGGCTGGCAAGTTGGTTAAATTAGATGCAAAAAACATGCCAGTTTAGACAGTCAGATCAAACAGGTTACCAGGTATGTCAAGGTTTCTGTCGGACCTGGTATCTTACGAACCAGGCTTCTTACGAACCTTAAAAAAATCTTGTTTTGGGAGTATTTTAAGGTTCAATTTAATGGTATTATAAAAGTTATTAATTTTCTCAGATATGTGAAAACATATCCCATTAGCGCGATGCAATTGCACCGCAAGAGGTCAGGATGAAAGACGAAGATGACTTACGTATCGTAATTATTTACAACTATGAAGACGCAATTACTCAAGGAAAACCACAAGATCTAATCGCTCTACAAGACACCGCTCAAAGTGCCCAAGCAATCAATGAGGCTCTCCGGGCGCGGGGGTATAAAACCCGAACAATCGCCGTAGGCAATTCCCTAGATGAATTTGAAAAAGAACTGCTCCCTCTGCCAAGGCAAAATACCTTTCTCTTCAACGTCTGTGACGGGTTAAATGGGGTCAACCTGGGAGCCATCAAGATCATCCGATTAATTGAAAAGCTAGGTTTCAAACACACTGGCTCCTCGGCGGATGTGATTTCCATCTGTATCAACAAAAAACGTACCAAGGAAAAATTGATCAGGCATGGTATCTCGACCCCTCGGTTTCAGGTGTTCTATAAACCTACAGGGGTCGTTGATTTAAACTACCCCGTGATTGTAAAACCCCTTAATGAAGACGGGAGTATTGGAATCGATCTAGACTCCGTCGTTAACGATAAAGCGAGTCTCTTCTCAAGGATAAATTACGTAATTGAAACATACTACCAACCTGCTCTTGTAGAAGAGTTTATCGTTGGCCGCGAGCTGGCAGTCGCCATGTGGGGAAACCATGAGATCGAGGTCCTGCCAGTTTATGAAGACGACTATTCCAGGATCCCCGACCCTCACCAATGGCTCCTGACTTTCGAAGCAAAATGGCTGGTCGATTCTCCTTATTACCAGAATATAACGACAACCTGCCCCGCAGCGCTCGATCCAACCATGGAGCAGCGCGTTAAACAGACTGCCAAAGATACCTTCAGGACGATCGGGCTGCGTGATTTCGGTCGTGTTGACCTCCGCCTCAATGATGGAATCCCCTATGTGATCGACGTAAATGAACTCCCTGATCTAGCCCCTGATTCTGGATTCCCCAAGACGGCCGGAATTGCTGGATATCGATATGAAGATATGGCAGAGAGGATATTAGATTTAGCCTTGCGACGTGAGGGCTGGCGATGATCGATGCCGCCACAAACAAAGACGGGGATGAAATATTAGCGATCACAGCCAATGCAGGTGTTTTTAGTTCCGAGGAAGTGGACTGCGTCGACGAGTTGTGGAGTGACTATATATACCGGGGCGCCGAGGCCAGCGGTTATTATTTTCTCGTCTATCGCGTTGAAGATCATGTGGATGGGTTCGCCTGTTATGGGCCGCGCGCTCTGACCGAGGGCACTTACGATCTTTACTGGATCGCGACCGACCCAACTTGTCGCAGGCGGGGTATTGGCCGGGCGCTTCTCCGGCAGGTCGAAAATGAAATCCATGCCCTGGGTGGGCGATTATGCGTAGTGGAAACCTCCGGTATCGAGAAATATGCATCCACGCGACAGTTCTATCTTGCTGAGGGTTACCAACTCGAAGCGACTATCCGCGATTTCTACAAACCCGGCGATGACCTGGTGGTCTTTACCAAGCACCTATAAGGATCGGTAAACATGCGGAAAATCAGGGCCGGTTTTGTGGGCTTCGGGGAGATCAATAGCCCAGGTGAGTTAATTATAAAAAAGTGCCAGTCTGCCAGGCAAGCTCTGGAGGAGCGCGGGTTGGAGCTGGTCTACACCGATCCTGTGCGGGATGATCCAGAAGGAAAGGACGAAGACCGCGCTCGCGAGGAGCTCTCCCGCCAGGATTTCGACTTCCTGGTAATATGCGTCGCGGGTTGGATCCCATCCCATACTGTTATTGATGTAATCAGCACATTTTTCCATAAGCCTATGCTTTTATGGGGCTTAACCGGGGAAACGGAAAACGGGCGTCTGGTTACCACAGCTGACCAGGCAGGTACCAGCGCACTGCGTGATCCAATGGAAGCGCTAGGTTTTCAGTTCAAATATGTTTACGATACTCCCAATGCCCCTTACCGCGCCGCAGATAAGGTTAAAGCGTTCGGTGAAGTAGCTCGGGCAGTATCACTCCTCAAGCAGGCGCGGGTGGGCATGATGGGTTACCGCGATATGAAATTGCATGCCACCCTGATGGACGCCATTTCCCTACGGCGAGTTATAGGCACCGAAATAGAAATATTCGAAACCCTCGAAATCGTCCAAAAGATGGAAGGAATTCCTGGAGAAGAAATATCAAAAGTATCGGATGCCATCCTGAGGGACTGGCGTTTCGATAGACCGGTTAAACCCGAGATGCTGGAAAATGGGATTCGGATGTACCTGGCTGTAATGCAGAAAGTTAATGAACGCAGTTACCAGGCCGTCTCCCTAATCGATGTGGATGGGGTCAAAAAACTGTTGCATTTCCCGCCCGCCATGGTGTTGATGTTGCTGGCAGATCAAGGTGGAGTCGCCTCAATCCCGGAGAATGACGGCCCTGGGGCTGTCACACAACTTATGATCCGGTTCCTGACCGGACAGGTAGGCGCTTATTTAGAGTTCTACGAATTTATGACTGATCGGGTGCTGGTAGGTGTGCCAGACTATGTGCCCTCGGAAGTCGTGGATGGACATGTGCAAGTGATGATGGCGAAATTTGGGGGGCTATCGGATGGAGTGTTAAACGTATCCAAAGTCAAGACTGGCAAAGTGACCCTGTGTCGCCTGGCAAGTCGGGGAGACCATTATCGCCTCCATATCATAGTCGGTGAAGCTGTACCCCCCCGCACCTGGGAAGAAGCCGGTTGGACACAGCCGGCGCCGCAGCTTCCCAGCCTGGAGGTGATCCTCGAGTGCCCGGTGGAAGATTTCGCCCAAAAAGTATTGGGGCAGCATTACATCTTAGCTTACGGTGATCATCGCCAGAACCTGACCGATTTATGCAACCTATTGGGAATTGAGGTCATCTAAGATAGCAAAGCTGTCAGCAGGAGATAATTTGCTTCATTCCTCTACCTAAATACGAATTAACCCCAATTTCTGAGCACTCAATTCAATATTCGCTTTCACCTGTTTATTAATATCCACACCGGCTTTTTCTAATCCCAGCAAAACTCCTCCCACGACCGGTTCATAACGGGCATTCACAATCCGAGCCTTAGGCACGTCTTTCCGGATCGTGTTCGTAATTATATCGATCAATAAAGGACCTTTCGCCTTGAAGATGTTACCCGAAAGGACCACCTCCACTTCCAGGTCTAGCATCCCAAACCGGCGGAGCCCGGCCACCGCCATTTCAGCATTTCCTTCCGCAAAGTGTTGCACGATCCGCCGGGCAACCACATCCCCCTGATCGGCCTCTTCGAACAGGAGTGGAGCAAGGTCTTTGTATTCACCTGGTAGGCGATTTTCTACATTGGCGCGCAAGAGTTGCTCTACCGTGCTAAACCGGTACTTAGCAAGCACTCTGGATGTCAGGCTGGTGGATGGTTCCCTACCCGTCTCAGCCCGGTAGATGGCGCGTAATACATGATCACCTAAAGAGCTACCTCCTTGTAAATCCCCCTCATGGTAGTAGCCATAAATAAATTCCTTTCCCTCGGGTGAGCGGATAGCGACATTCCCACCCGATCCAGCGATGATTATCACCCCATAGGAATGATCGGTTCCCCCCCGTAAAGCAACAATGCAATCATTTACAATATATACCGCCTCTGAGAAACCGAGAGCACGCACATTCTCTTGTAAAGCCAGATATTCATCCGACCAATCAGCGCCGGTGAAACCTCCGTAAATCACCGCGATGTCCGGGTTTGTCATACCAGCCTTATTAATGGCTATTTGACCGGCCTCTTTTACCGCCATCATGGCGCGCTCCATGCCATTAAATGTATGTTGAGCGCCAAAGGCATTGCCATAACCCAATAAAAATCCGTCAATATCGCTCAGCAAAGCCCGCGTACCACTATTTCCTTGATCAATTCCTAAAACATAGCTCATAAAATGTCCTCTCCAAAAAACTGAGGTAAAAAGCTTCGATTAGCTTCTAGCATTTCATTCAACATAGGACGCGCGACATCATAATCTCCCACCAATGGATGAGCCATCAGAGCCAGCAAGGCAGTTTCGCGATTGCCAGTCACGGCGGCTTCCACTGCTAACTGCTCGTAATTCTTCACTGCTGCCACCAAACCCCAGACTGCCCTGGGTATCTCCGGAATATGCAGAGGAAAAATACCGCCCGCATTGATTACGCTGGGAAGCTCAAAGACAGCCTCGGCAGGAAACCCATGAACGGCGCCCTGGTGAGGGACATTGACGATGATGACCTTATCGATATTGTTATAGATTGCATTCATCACCCCCAGGGCAACTTCTGAATAGCCACCGCCCCCACGCTTTGCAAGCGCGGGTGGTATGGTGTCTTGTGTCTCATTCGCATAGGCCTCAAAGACTTCCTGCTCGATCCTTTGAACTTCCTCGCCACGCGTATAAGCCTGGTCGCGCGCCTGGTTGACTTTATGTGAGCGATGGAAATAGTATTGCAGGTAACCAATGGGGAGCAGCTTCATTGCTTTAATTACTGCCGGATCAATTGCTCCCCAGGCAGCCTTCTCCGCCAGGCGGTTAAATTCAACCTCTGTGATTAAACGGTCTCCCACCCGGACATTGTATGCAAAATTGAGATGGTTCAACCCAAAATAGTCATAATGTACCAATTCTGGCGGGACATCCAACACATGGCTGACCAACCAGCGCGGGTGGAGAGCCCCGGAGCAAAGCCCGGTGATCCGGGCATGCGAATATCTACTGACCGCCTCAGCCAACATCCCGGTAGGGTTGGCGTAGTTGATGATCCAGCTACTCGGGTTGACCTGTTCTACATCTTTGGCGATCTCCAGCATGACGGGAATTGTACGCAGAGCTTTGAACATCCCACCCGGACCGGTGGTCTCCTGGCCGATTACCCCATACTTCAATGGGATCTTTTCATCCAGAACACGCTGCGCGTTCCCACCCACCCTGATCTGAGTAAGGACAAATTGTGCATCTGTAATCGCCTTACGTCTGTCAGTGGTTGCCGTAATCGAGATTACATGCCCCAGGCGTTTAAGCAGCCGCCGGCAAAAACCCGCCATGATCTCAAGTCGGTTTTCATCGATGTCTACAAACGCTAACTCATCGACTGGAAGTCCATCCTTCTGTGATACAAGTCCTTCAATGAGTTCAGGGGTATAACTACTCCCTGCACCGATAATAGCAATTTTTAATATGCTCATAAAGTATCTCCAAGGGATATGCGGTTAGCGTAAGTTTATCATACCCTCCGTAAGAGTTATGGGGAAGATGCAGGCACCCTTACCGAAGATTTTCGTAGGCTATGAGCCGATCCCGACGCCGGGCAAGCTCGCTGGCATAATATCTACCGAGAGAATCGGAATGTTGGCGCGCCCAATCGGTAAGCTTCGTTTCCCCAGTTGGCGGGGAATTTGTACAGAGTAGATCCTGCATCAACCCCTCAATTTCCTCCCTTGTGATCAATACATCCCCTACCAGTTTACCCAGTATCGACCCCGCCAGATAACCTAGCCAAGGTGGAATTGAGATTACCGGTCTCCGTTTTCCTATAATGATGCCGATCTGTTTGACCAAATCTCGATAAGTGAAAGTTTCCGGTCCAATGGCATCGATGATTTTATTTGGGGTCGTTTTTCCGTGTAAGACGGCTAATTTTGCCAGGTCATCTACGTAAATCGGTTGCAACCGGTACAGGCCATTTCCAAAAACCCCAAAGACTGGCAGGCGACGAAGAACCCAGGCGATATTGTTGATCAGGATATCCTCCCTCCCAAACAGCACTGTCGGGCGCAGGATGGTATATTCCAAACCCGACTCGATCAAGGCACGTTCCAGCCTGGCTTTACCGGAAAAATATTCTAATGGAGAAGTCTCCGAAGGGTTGGTTATACTGATATGAACGACTCTCCTTATACCTGCCTGTTTAGCGGCTTCAAACAGTTTCTGAGTATTCTCAACCGCGGTGGCATGCTTGAAACTGGTATAGTTAAACCGAACCCAATAGGTGTTGTAGAGCACAGTCGCGCCGCGCAACGAATCGACTAACTTGTTAAAATCATCGAAATAAAATGGCCTGGATTCAACCTGACCTTCGAATGGATTCGCACGTTGTGGAGAATTCGTCAAAGTTGCAACCCGGTATCCTGCCTGCAAAAGGCGTGTCGCAATATATTTTCCTGAATAACCAAACGCGCCAGTAACAATATGCAGCTCCTGATCGTTCATAGAAGCCAACTCCTACGTACTATTTCCAGGCGTTCCAAGGGAATCCACCATAAATCCCAAGACAACACCAACCCATCCGGACCTGCCTCACGGATAGCCCGCAGATCCCCCTCAATTTGATCCGAATTGAGATGAGTCACCCCTTCCAGATCGACCAGTTCGACACCTGCCAACAAGGTTTGAATCCTGGCAGCCCGGGCACGACGGATTTCGACGCCCAGTGCTTCCGGTGATAAACCAAACTCACGCAAAGCAATCATATCGGTTGGAAGAGGCAGGTGCGCAGCTTGCGCCAGCCAGTTCAATGCCCTACCCTCATCGATCGTAGGAAAGCCCGTTAGCCACCCGGCTAAGGCGGACAGCTCGAATGGCAACCCGGCTGGACCATAAGCGTGGGCGTAGGTCATGACTTTGATCCAATCACAATGAGCATCTAAAGCAGCCAAATCCTGACCAACCATATAAGCCAGGGCTGGGGTGAAACAATCCAAGCCCACTGACAGACCTTCCGAACGGACAATCTCCGCGGCTGCTTGGACGATCCGGGTAACACTCCGTGTTCGAAAATCAAGGAAGTGGCGTAACATTTCGAAATCTGGATCGGAAGATACATCCGCGGTGGCATCGAGCAGTACCTTAAGATAGGCTGGTAATCGTCCAGACGCTGGTTCTGCCAAAAGCGTTTGCAGCATCTTCTGAACAACCCGCAAGTCCAATCCTTCAGCAGCCGCAAGACGCTGGCAGTCTGAACAGAAACACGCCAGATCACGGTTGGGGTCAGCGACGGGCGACGGATAACGGATACGGTCAAAAAACACCCCCTGGTAATCTCGCCCCCAGATAACCTGCCGCAGGCGCCTCAATGTCGCCTCATGGGCTGCGGGCTGGTTCGGACAAACGAAAGTGAAATCCGGCTGGTCCCTAAAACCAGGTACCCGTTCTCCATTCACCCCAATGGTCTGCCATTCAGGTTGGACTGGATTAAAGGAATCCCCGGTCAACAATGGATGCCAGATGAAGGTTTTTGCGCCGGCACGGCTGGATTCTTGGGCGCAAGCCTCTACAAATTTCTTGGGTAAATTCCAGCCCAGGATAACATAGTCGATCGGCAAGCGTGCAAAAGTTTCCCCCAGCCGGGCGCGCGCCTGTTCGGGCGAGATGCCTGTAATATATGATCCATTTTCCAGGTACTGGACAGCCAACATTTTACACTTTGCGGTCTAAGGAATAGGATTTATGAATTGTTTCATTTGAAATGGTCTACCGTGTCCGGGAAAAACGGTATTTATCGCCATACTTTTCAGCTTATTGACACTGGCACTCGCTGAATCCGGGTCTTCTAACATGGAATTGAGAACCGGTTTGTCTGTATTTACGAGTAGATCACCGCAAAACAGGTCGCCGCTGGCTGTCAAGATTCCGATAGAACCCTTTGAGTGTCCTGGAATAAAAATAACTTTAGCATCATATCCATATTCAGAAAGGTCTTGTCCATCTTCAACAGAAACATCGGGTTTAAATCTATCCGATTCCTTCATCCCAAAGACAAGATCGAATATTATTTTCATTAGGCGATTGGGTTTTTTCCTATTCCAAAACATATCGCCATGTTCAACCATTCCCGAATCGTCATAATGCATGCTTATTTTTGCACCAAACTTATTTCGGAG
>Ga0153916_10003881_pt1 | contig 11200 bp, 12 predicted proteins | sample Opewatmetagenome_FD_109642 | JGI IMG/M metagenome (GOLD analysis project Ga0153916, IMG submission 109642) | Freshwater wetland microbial communities from Ohio, USA - Open water 3 Core 3 Depth 4 metaG | ecosystem: Environmental > Aquatic > Freshwater > Wetlands | place: USA: Ohio, Lake Erie...
ACGTGCTTGCCGAGGACGTCGTATACATCAAGCTTCGTCGGCCCGCTCTCCGGGAGCGAGAAGCTGATGGTGGTGGTCGGGTTGAACGGGTTCGGATAGTTCTGGTTCAGCGAGTAGCTCGCCGGTATGGCAAGGCCCTCACGCTCGACAGCAAGCGGGTAGATACCGAGCGACTTCTGGAGGATGGAGATCGTCAATTTCGGATTGTGCATCCCACCGCTCCCCTCATCCACCACCGACCAGTATGTCCAGATCCCTTCGACGAGGTCCAGACGGCCGTTGACTTCCGCGGAGTCGGAGGCATTGACCGATCCGCCGCCGATCACCGCGCCGTTCCGCTGGGGAAGGCGGGCCTTCAGCTGCTCGAGGAGACCGGCGATTTCCGACTCCACACCCTCGACCCCGCCGTCCTTGTCGTAGTCGTACATCGCCTTGATGTCATCATAGCTGGTCATCGGGCCGTGGCAGCCCACGCAGGCCGTGACCGGATTGAAGTTGCGCGAACCGCCGAACTGCGTGTAGTTCGGATCCGCCGGATCCATCGAGAACGTGTGGTTCGGCAGGCCGTTCCGCATCCCCATATGACACGTCACGCAGGTGTTTTCCAGGCCTGTATGCGTAGTCAACCCCTCGAGCTTCGTATCGCCAAACACGTACTCATTCCGGCCAAGTAACATATCGGCCTGGCTGCTGTGGTGCGGGTAGAACCGGCTCTTGAACCCGTAGTAGGGAGCGCTCGTGGGTTTCACGTAGGTAGCAACGTTGCTCCGGGCATGGTGGCAGTTCATGCAGAGCGCGCCAGCGCCACCCGTCCCGGCCGGCGGACGATATCCGTTCATCAGCGAGTCAAGCGTCGTCACACGGAGTTCCATCGAGTGCGGGTCGTGGCAGACCGCACAGGTGACGTTCGTGTTGTCCATCGTCAGCGCATCATACTGGGCAGAGGGGAAGGGGAGGGGTCTCCCATTCTTCGCATAGTAGACAAAGCTCCCGCCCGTATGGCATGGGGCGCATCCTGCACCGTTCTCCTCCACCATGTCGGCGTGCACTGAACCGCGGAAGTATGAACCGACGCTGTGCTTCGAGGAAGCGTCGTGGCAGACATTGCAGACGTCCGGCTCAAGCGTGATGTCGACGTACTGCTTCCCCGCCGAGAGCACGTGCTGACGCATCGGGCCGTGGCAGTTCTCGCACCCGATGTTCGCGGTCGACCGGAGACCGACATCCATCTTTCCCCAGACCAGGGTCGTGTCGCCTGTCGTGATGACCGCATCCCCGCTCCCGTCAGCAGCCAGGGGAAGCGCGTTCGACCACGAAGTGTCGAACTGGCCGTACATGTTCCGGGCTTGATAGGCCCAGTTCCCGTTATTGGCCCCAACCTCGAAACCGGTGGTGTGGCACTGCACGCAGCTCTCCTTGTACACACCGATGCCCGCCACCGCCTCGGTCTCCAGGCGCCCGGTCACGCCACGATAGAAAATCGTCGCGTGGTTGGAATTCTGCCACTCGGCAAACTTCGCGTTCACCTCTCCGCCGACAACGAGATGGCAGAAGCACCCGTTAGGAATGTTGAACATGTCGTAACGGTTGACCCCTATGTACGTGCTTGCATAGACGGTGTCTCTCGAGACAACACTTCCGTTGACGGTAACGGCGAAATTGTAATAGCCGATACTGTCGACCGTGAAGCTGTTATCCAGCGGATGACTCGCGCCGCTGTCCATCGCAGCGACAGATCCGGTCGGACGGCGATCAAAGGTCCAGCTGAACGATGTGACCGTGTTTGCATCGGAGCCCGCAGTGTCGGCCTTGACATAGACTTTCGTCCCCTTGCCGACGATCTTCAGGCCGGTGTTGTACTCCCAGACCTTCGTCCCCGTCTTCATGTTCATTGTCTTGGCGTACCTCTTCAGTTTCACGCTCTGCGCCATGGCATCCGTTGCCATCAGCAGAAACGCGGCCGCCAAGAAAATCGAAACAAGGCGATTCATACACGTGCCCTTTCGTTTGTTTGGATTGCCCTGCAAAGAAACCCTGACTCTTTGGTCACACACGTGCTGGGGGATTCTGTGGTCCGCCCGGTCGGGCGACCCCAGGGATGGCGTCTCTTTACACTGTTGAGAACTGCGCAACTACACTTCGGAGGTTCAAATCCGGCTAGCACACGTCAATCCGCGTGCCACAGCCACAAACGGGACGACACCGAGAACGAATCCGGCACTCAGGTAAAATGTGCCGAAATCAGGGTGTTTTGAGGGTTCCGTCCCTGGTTACTATCGCTACAATCCCGGTGGTGAGTCTTGCAGCACTTTCGATTGCCAGAAATCGGAATGAAGAAACCAAGATTGGGAAGACTCCGGACACCAAAACCGGCAAAAAAAAGACCCCCCCGGAGAAGAGATGGGAGGGTCGGGTATCCTCACCCTGATGCCCGGAAGAGTTTGCCCCCTTTCAGGGAGCTTCCTGGCGCCACCGCTTTCGCTGCGCCTCGCGCATGGCCTCGCGCAATTCCTTTTCGAACTGACGCTCAAAAAGGACCAGCTTCGCCCGTTGTTCGACCGTGAGAATATCGTTCAGGGAGGAGAAGAACCTGCGGTCTTCTTCACTGATTTTCTCGGATGCCGCCTGCACCTCGGGAATCGCCTTCTCGAGCTCCGCGGCCGAGCCGTGATTGCGCACCAGCCGGTCGAGCCTGTCCAGAGCCTCCCCCCTCTCCTTGTGCAGCTGCCGTCGCTGCGCGTCATGTTCGTTCAGCCGGGCAAAGAATCGGACCGATTGATCCTCTTTCAGATCCAGAGTCTCAATCAGGCGTACCTTCTTCCACTGTTCGATCCTCTCAAAAGGACGCGACCCCTCGGGTGGGCCTGGAGGCTGCGCCAGAGCAGCCAGCGGCAGGACGAGAAGGAGAACAAGTGATGTGCGCATATGCTATCGGCCTCCGGAAATGCGTTCGATATTCTGCGAGCCGAGAATCGTAAGGACGTCAGTCACCTGATCCTCGCTCAAGGTCTCGGTGACCATCCGCACATTACCGGCCGCAATCAGGTACTCCGCCAGATCTTCGTTCTGGACGGCGAACGGATCGACCTCCAGCTCGGCAACCGAGAAACCGGGACTGATGCGTGAGGGGTCAACGAGCATCGTGTCCACCGCGCTGTCGGGGAGCGAGAGGACAACCGCCTTCAGGGGGGTCGTGGTCCGGGGTTCCAGTGGGACAAAGTACCACATCCCCACCAGGAACGAGAGGATCAGGAGAACACCGGGGATCGCCACTCGCGCAGCCCAGCTGATGGTCAGCGCTTTCGGACTGGTCGCCTCGTCGATCCGCTGGTTTGTCCGTACCAGGAGATTCGCCCAGTAGGCGTTCGCCGGCCCGGCAGGAGAAGCATCGCCCGCAGTCAGCCTGCGGAGTTCCTCCTCTGCGCGCTGCTCCTCCTGATCATCAATCGATGGTGTCCCGAAGCGGAGCTTCATCTTTGAGATATTGTTGAACCTTCTTCAATGCATGAAAATAGTTGGCTTTCAACCCACCGACGGACGTCTTCAGAATCTGCGCGATCTCCTCGTAGGAGAGCTCCTCGTAGTGCCGGAGGACGAAGACCGCACGCTGCTTCTCCGGCAACTGTGCGACCGCCTTCTCCAGCCTCGACTGCAGATCCCTGAATTCAACCTGACGCTCCGGATCCTCGCCACGCGGGAGAATCCGGCTCAGAATAGCGCTCTCCCCCAGATAGTTCAGCACCTGCCGCTTCCGTACGGAGTTCAGCGACAGGTTCACGGCGATCCGGTAGAGCCAGGTGTAGAAGCTGGCGTCCCCCCGGAAATCACCGAGTCCGACAAACGCCTTGACGAACGCCTCCTGCGTTACGTCATCGGCATCATCGTGACTCCCGACGATCCTCCTGGCCACCCAGTAGACGCGCTCCTGGTACCGGCGCATCAGTACCGTGAAGGCACGTCGGTCCCCGTTGCGGACCTTCTGGACAAGCTCCTGGTCCGAGAGCCCCTTGTCCGATGTCTCGTCTGTCATCTTGGACAGCCCCGGCACCCGCCCCGTTTAATCAGGAGCGCCCCTTTGCGAAGGATTTTCTCAGTTTTTCGAAGGTTTTGGCCATTTCCTCGGAGACAACCTTGGTTTCCCCGAGCACAGGCATGAAGTTCGTGTCGCCATTCCAGCGTGGCACGACGTGGAAATGAACATGGTTTTCGATCCCTGCGCCCGCCACCCTCCCCAGGTTGGCCCCCAGGTTGAAGCCGTGCGGTCCCATAACCTCCTGAAGTACCCCCACCGCCCGTTGGGCAACCTGCATCATCTCGGCCAGCTCGACGAGCGTCAGGTCGCGGAAATCGGCCACCTGCCGGTACGGTACGATCATCAGATGCCCGCTGTTGTACGGGTAGCGGTTCATGATCACGAAGCAGGTCGTCCCCCGCCAGACGATCAGGTTCCGCCGGTCCTTCTTCGATTTCCAGGCCGCCGTGAAGAGGCTCTCCTGCTTCCTCCGCTTCGGCTCTCCCTTGAAGGTCCCGATGTACTTTGAGCGCCAAGGCGACCAGAGGCGTTGCATGGCGTACTCCTTTCCGCACACGGAAAAAAAAGGTTGAGGACCGGGACATCGACCCCCAACCTGGCAAGCACTCCCTGCGCGCTGCGGGGGTGCAGTCCTGAACCCGGCCGATTACTCCTCCGCTTCCTTCCCCTTGTTCTTCTCGGAGGCCGCAATGACCTTCTCTGCGATCTCCCGCGGCACCTCTTCGTAATGCGAGAGCGCCGAGGTGAAGACGCCCCGTCCGCCGGTCTTCGAGCGGAGGATCGTTGCATATCGGTAGAGCTCGGCAAGCGGGACCTGGGCACGTATGACCTGATACTTACCGACCGCGTCCATGCCGGCGATCTTCCCCCGTCGCGAGGAAATATCCCCCATCACATCCCCCATTGCATCCTCGGGGACCTTCACCTCGATCGTGTAGATCGGCTCCAGGAGGATCGGTCGTGCCTCGAGAAAACCCTTCCGGAACGCCATGGAACCGGCGATCTTGAACGCCATTTCAGAGGAGTCGACGTCGTGGTAGGAGCCGTAAAAGAGCGCCGCCCGGACATCCACCACCGGGTAGCCGGCGAGCACCCCGTCCTTCATCGTTTCCACGATCCCCTTCTCCACGGCCGGGATGTACTTGTTGGGAACCACGCCGCCGACGATCTCGTCGAGAAACTCAAATCCCTTCCCCCGCCCGAGCGGTTCCATCCGAAGATGGACATGCCCGTACTGCCCGTGGCCGCCAGTCTGCTTCTTGTGCTTGTACTCGGCATCCTTCACGGTTCCCTTGATCGTCTCCCGGTAGGGGACCTTCGGTTCCACCAGGTCGACGTCGACGTTGTAGCGTGCCTTCAGCCGCTTCACCACGATGTCGAGATGGAGCTCCCCCTGGCCGCTGATGATCGTCTGGTGCAGCTCGCCGTCGACACGGAAGACGAACGTCGGGTCTTCCTGGTGAAGTGCGTGCAGGCCCGTTGAAATCCTGTCCTCATCCCCCTTCGCCTTCGGCACAATCGCGGAGTGAAAGACCGGCTCGGGGAAGACGATGGGGGCGAACTCCACGGGATATGCCTTCGCGCTCAGCGTGTCGTTCGTGTGCGTGTCTTTCAGTTTCACCACCGCTCCCAGATCGCCTGCAAGGAGCCGGTTGATCTCCTTACGGTCCTTCCCGTTCATGACGAACAGCTGGGCGAGCCGCTCGGACTTGTTGTTTTTCTCGTTCACCATATCGAGTCCGGGGGCGACCGCGCCGGAGCAAACGCGGAAGTACGAGAGCTCGCCGACATGCGACTCGGAGACGGTCTTAAACACGTAGAGGGCGGGCTGGCCGTCGGATTCCTGCGGCACGGGAAAACTCTCGCTCCTGTCCCCGCCGGGCTTGTACCCTTCGATGGGCCCCTTCTCCGCGGGCGAAGGGGAGTAGTCCGCGAGGAAATCCAGGAAGGAGGTCACGCCGATGTTCTGCGTCGCCGCACAGCAGAGCACCGGGATGACTTTTCCTGCGTGGATCCCCGCCCGGAAGCCCCGCAGGAATTCCTCGTCGGACAGCCCTCCGCGCTCGAGGTACGTGTTTAACAGGCTCTCGTCAGTCTCGGCAACCAGCTCCGTGAGCTGCTGCCGCAGATCCGCTGCCCGCTTCGCGGCCTCCGCAGGAATATCCTGCTCCGTGTATTTCCCGCTTCCTCCCGGCGCAAACTTGAGCGCCTTCATCCGGAGAACATCAACCACGCTGTCGAAACCGAGCCCCTGCGTGAGCGGAAACTGGATCGGCAGAACGTCGTGACTCAGCAACTCCTGCGCCTGATGCACCGCCCTGTCGAAATCGGCGTTCTCCTGGTCGATCTTGTTCACCACAACGATCGACGCTGTTCTGTACTCGTGGGCGTACCGCCAGACAATCTCCGTCCCCACTTCCGCCCCTTCCACCGCCTTGAGGACGATGACGGCAGTGTCGGCCACGCGCAGCGCCCCCTTCACCTCCCCGGTGAAATCAAGATAGCCCGGCGTGTCCAGAATGTTGATCTTCTGGCTTTTCCATTCGCAGTAGAGGAGGGAGGTGGTGATGGAAATCCGACGCTGGATCTCGTCGGGATGGAAATCGGAGAGGGTATTGCCTTCTTCAACTTTGCCGAGGCGTGTGGTGTGCCCGGCGGAGAAGAGCATCGCCTCGGTCAGGGATGTCTTCCCCGCACCTCCATGCCCGATCAGGGCGATATTCCGGAGGTGCTCCGGTGTGTACTCCTTCATAGCGCTGTCAGTTCCTCCATGAGATGCGCCGTCCCCGGCAGAAACGCCGGTCCGGCGCTGCCGCTGGCGTGATTCAGTAACACGTGTGGAACAAAACGGAAAAGCGCAGGGAACATCCTCAGGATCGGATGCGCTCGGCAAACGTCCGGATACCCTTGAAGAGGGCAGCGACCATCGCAACGCCTTCCAGGATCGGACCCTCGATCCGCTCCTGGACTTTGCGCTCGAGCTCCACCACGTTCAGCGCGACCTGCTTGATGGACCCGATTGATTCCCGCACGGCGTTGACCTGATCGTCGATGTTCTCGGTGATGCCCTTGACACGGGAGGTAATGAATTCCATGTTCTCCAGTATGGGCACCGCCCGGGTGGTCAGTTCCTTGAAGTCCTTCTCAATACTCTTGAGCACTTCGCGGAGGCGCATCAGCACGACAATGACATAGATGCACACCGCCGAAAGACAAAGCAATGCAACGATCTGGGAGATGACGAGAATGGTTTCCATGGGCAATGTGCCGGGCCCGAACGCCGTCAGGGCTTCCGGCGCTCCTCCTTGTAGGCGTCAACCCCGGCCTTCACGGCATCCTTCAGTCGGGCGCCCTCCTCAGAGAGGTTCCCCGTCTTCTGCCGAGCGTCGGAGAGAATTCTGTCCGCATCATGCAACAGCGTGTCCGCCTCCTTCTTCGCGTCGGTGATCAGCTGCGACGAGCGCAGCTTTGCGTCGCTGACGATCTGGCCGGCCTGGGACTTGGCCGCCTGCAACATGTCGTCGGCCCCCTCCAGAAGCCCGTCTGCCCTCTCCCGGATGTCAGCACGGAGCTCCTTGCCGCTTTTCGGCGCGTACAGAAGGGCAAGCAACGCCCCGAGCGCCCCGCCCGCAAACAAGCCGATGACCAGCCCTTTAAGCACGCCCCTCTGTTCATCCTGTGCCATATGCTATGCCCCTTTCCCGAAGGATAGACACTATTCAGTAATATTCGCATTTCGCCCGACAAAATCAACCAATGCCGCCGCCCCCAAAAACAGTGCATCCCGCCAAAACGGGATGCAGAGTCGCCACTAGCGAATCTTCTTCTTGTGACGCATCTTTCTCAGCCTCTTCTTGCGCTTGTGCGTCGCCATCTTGTGACGCTTGCGCTTCTTACCGCTCGGCATGGGACCTCCTTTCCGTCTGGCTTGGGTACATCATTTGCCAAAAGAATGCTGGTCGAGCATGCGCTGTGCCCGCTGCGCCAGGGGATGATTCCTGTCGATCGCAACAGCGCGCCGGAACCACTCGTTCGACTCCTCCAGCAAGCGGCGTTGCAGGTAAACGACCCCGAGATTGAACGCCGCCGGGACATGCCCGGGGGACTTCTTGAGCGCCAACTCCATTTCACTGACGGCCTTCGCGAAATACTCGTCGGCCTTCTCCCCCTTCAGTTGCGAAAGCTCGAAGTAGCAGATCCCCATGTCAACCCGCGCGTCGGGGTCGCCCGGGTTCTTCTGCAGATACTGCTGATACACCGCGATCGCGCGCTGCCAGTCGCGATGATCGTGCAGGGCGTTGGCCAGAGCGCGCAGCGTATCCAGATCACCAGGCCTGTCGCGGACAGCTTGCTCCAGAAGGGCGATGTGGTCCTGCCCGCCTGCGCCCGCCAGAGGCGAAAGGGGGGCTGCTCCCGAAACAGCGCGCGTCGCCGGCGAAGGCGTCTGGAAAACTACGATCGTCACAACAAGCGCCAGAAGGGCGAGCCCGGCAACGACCATCCAGGGCTCCACAGGCCGCCTCCCCCCGGACCTGTCCCTCCGCACGCGCTCCCGTCGCGCCCGTGAGGGACCCGGCGAAGGAGCCGCCCCACCGCGCGCAGGGAATTCGAGCGCCGTCCCGCAGGCCGGACACACCGTATCGCCCGAACCGACAGCAGCTCCGCATGCACCACATGTCATCCGCACCGCAACGCCGGACATCAAACAGCTCTCTTCAGGTTCTCGTTGACGAGCGCCTTCACTTCCTTCGACACTTTGAAGAGCGGCACCCAGTGCTCCTCCACCATCACCTGCTCGCCGGTCCGCGGATTGCGGGCAATTCTCCCCTTCCGCTTCTTCACCTTGAAGCTTCCGAAACCACGGATCTCGATGTTCTTCCCCTCCTTCATCGCGTTGATCACCGTGGAGATGAACCCGTCGACCACTGCTTCAGTTTCGACCTTCGTCAGACCTGTCGCGGTGGCAATCGTATCCACAATATCAGCCTTTGTCAACGATAGACCTCCTTGAATGTGATACGCGTGATCCCGACTTCTCCTGCTGCGCCCTGCGGACCACCCTTCCGCCACTCCGCCTCCCGTACGCGCCGGCCCCGAACGGGACTAGTACGGCCCGGCAAACCGGTACGACAGCACCGGCCGATCCAGGATCTCCTGCTTCAAATCCTTCACCGTTTCCCCCACGTCGCCGAAAACATTGTTCCAGAACGTGGCACGCTTCCGCTCCTTCACGATTGAGGGCTCCCCTTCAATTCCCGCCATCCCCGCTGCAATTGACACGGCTTCCTCAAACGTCCCCAGCGTGTCAACGAGCCCCTCCTTCACCGCCTGCTCTCCGGTGAACACCCTGCCATCTGCAAGCGCGACAACCTTTTCCTCCGGGAGCTTCCGCTCGTCCCGGACAACACCGATGAACTGCCGGTGAACATCGTCAATCAGCGACTGGAAGTATTTTTCATCAACGGGCGTCATCGGACGGGTCGGGGCGCCTGCGTCTTTCAACCTCCCGGACTTGACAATCTTGACGTCGATGCCAAGCTTATCCATTGCCTCCCGGAGCTGCAGGAACTCGGAAATCACGCCGATGCTCCCGGTCAGCGTTCCCCGGTTGGCCACGAGCCGGGATCCTCCGCATGCGACGTAATAGCCGCCGCTTGCGGCCAGCCCTCCCATCGACACCACGACCGGCTTGCCGCCATCCCGGACCTTGCGCAACTCCTGGTACATCTCCTGACTCGCAACCACACCGCCGCCCGGTGAGTCGATCCGGATCACGAGAGCACGGATCGAACGGTCGGAGCCGAACTTCTTCACCTGCCGGACGAATTCGTCGGACATCACGATCGTCCCCGCGAGTTCCACAACCGCGATGCGATCCCCGGAACCGGTGACAACAGCATCCGTCGTGCGCGTGGAGAAGAATGCGAGCGGGGAGAGGAGCAGTGTAAAGCCAATCCCGATAAGCGCCAGGAAGGCGAGAATTACCAGAAACCATCGTGTAGACTTCGACATGGCGTCGCCTCAGCGAACCGCTGTAAGTTGTTGAAAATCCAGAAGATGATACTAAACCTCACCCACAATGTCAAACCTCTTCCGGCGGAAACATCGTTTCCTGCAATGACTTAGCGGAAAAGGCGGCGGTTTCCAGGCGGGATCTGGCCAAAATTGGGCAAAAAGGGGATCTTTCTGGGGGTCGCCTACACCAATGCCTCGCTGGGCTCTCCGGAAGGGAATACGCTGAGGTTGCAGGAGGAGGTGAGATGCGACCATCCACCGGGGGGAAAAAGAACGGGAGGCCGCATCAACTGCAGCCTCCCACCAGCACCTGCCGCGCCGCGCGGGGTTACTTCACCTTGACCTCGATCTGCTTCGGCCGAGCCTCTTCGGTCTTCGGAAGCGTGATCGTCAGGTTGCCGTCCGCATACGACGCGTCGATCTTGTCAGCCTTCACCGTCGAAGGAAGCGTAAAGCTCCTCTCGAACGAGCCGTAGCTTCGCTCCAGCCTGTGGAAGTTCGCATCCTTTGATTCCTTCTCCTGCTTCTTCTCGCCGCGAACGGTCAGGATGTTGTTCTGCATCGTGATCTTCACGTCGTCCTTGGTGACGCCGGGAAGTTCCACTCTGACAGAATACTCGTTCTCCCGCTCCGCGATATCGACAGCAGGAATCCAGTCGGCCGAGGCGAGCGTGTCGCTCCCCATCAAACCGCCACGGAAGAAGTTGTCGAACATCCGGTTGATTTCCCTCTGCATGTTCATCACATCAGAAGGAAATGTTGGCAGGTCACACGCAGCATTCCATCGAATCAGTGACATGGTACACCTCCTTCATTGATTAGTTGATGGTGATTGTCCTGGGCTTGGCCTCAGGAGTTTTGAAGAGCTTCACCGTGAGGACACCCTCGTTGAAGAGCGCATCCACTTTCTCGCGGTCAATCCCTTCCCCGAGCGTGAAGACCCGGTGATACCCCGTGGTCCGCAGCTCGCGATGGAGAATCGTGAGCCCCCCGTCGTAGCGGTCGACATCCGCACTGACCTGAAGGATGTCCCCTTCCCGCGTCAGGCTCACCGCTTCCTTCCGCGATCCCGGCATGTCGAGGAGTATCACGTAGGCCTCCTGGGTCTCATAGACGTCGGCTCTCGGCGTCACGATGTTCACGACCCCGTTC
>Ga0153916_10003882_pt1 | contig 11200 bp, 7 predicted proteins | sample Opewatmetagenome_FD_109642 | JGI IMG/M metagenome (GOLD analysis project Ga0153916, IMG submission 109642) | Freshwater wetland microbial communities from Ohio, USA - Open water 3 Core 3 Depth 4 metaG | ecosystem: Environmental > Aquatic > Freshwater > Wetlands | place: USA: Ohio, Lake Erie, Old...
CCTGCGGGCAACGGGAAAAATCGGTTTTGGCATTGAGGCCTATGATTACATTGATGGCTCTGCAAGCAGATGTGGAATCTATATTATTGAATTATATGTCGACAGCACACTTATATATTCTTGTCTGATGGATGAATTTTCTTTTAATGAATCAAGATATATCAATAGTTTTATCGATTACGAAGAAAAACAAAAAAGCGGCAAGAATATTCAGAAAGCTTTCATTGAGCCAAACAATAAACTCAGTGTTTATAGAAATGATGTCAATAATGGATTAGTTGAGTTTTCCGATGATAATCCTCACTTAATAAGTTTTGTTCTTAAAGATACCTATCTGAACACCAGCAGGTTAGATTTTACAGTCATGAGCCAGTCCGCAAACAATGTCAGCAACAGAGAAATAAAGAGTGATTTTATTCAATTTATGCCCTGGGAAAGCATTAATATTTTCGAACGGGATGATATCCGCCTGATTATTCCCGAAGGTGCTCTTTATAAAGATCTACAATTTCAGTATTCCAGGATGGAAAATGGATTCGGGTTGTTTTCAGCAGTGCATAATATCCATAATATATATACACCATTGCACTTACAAAGTGAACTTTTTATTCGTCCCGAAAATTTTCCTGAAGCCTTGCAGGAAAAAGCTATTCTGGTTATGGCTGACAAAGAAGGAAAATGGCAGTATACGAGCGGAGAATGGGATAATGGGTATGTAAAGGGAATGATTCCTGGATTTGGAAATTATGCGGTATCAATCGACACATCACCTCCTGTAATAAAACCACTAAATTTCAGTGGAATACCTGATTTAAGTGACATGAATTCTATTCTTTTCAAAGTTAAAGATGAGCTTTCAGGTATTATGTCATATGAGGGATATATTGATGGCGATTGGGCATTATTTGAATATGATGCAAAAAATGATCTTGTATTCTACAAGTTCGATCCAGAAAGGATTCCCAGAGAACAGAATCATGAACTTGAACTATATGTGATTGATAACAAGCAAAATATTACTTTTTATTATACTGAATTTTACTGGTGAAACATATAAAGAATAAGGAATATACTGTTCTGGGGATTATGTCTGGAACTTCCCTTGATGGGCTTGACATGGGAATATGCAAGTTTCATAATTACAGGAATAAATGGAATTACGAACTTTTAAAAAGTAAAACTGTTGCCTATACTGATGAGCTAAGAAAACGACTGGAAAAAGCACAATCACTCTCCGGTTCCGGAATTATCAATCTGGATAATGATTTCGGCAATTACATTGCCAGACAATCAGAAAAATTCATTGCTGAAACCAGATTGCAAGTTGAGTTTATATGTTCACATGGACATACTGTTTTCCATCAGCCTGAAAATGGAATAACTTTCCAGGTTGGAAATGGAGGGTGTATCGCAGCCGTGACAGGAATTACTACAGTTTCAGATTTTCGTCGTGCAGATGTGGCTCTTGGCGGTCAGGGAGCTCCCCTGGTTCCTGCAGGCGATGAATTACTGTTTTCAGAATATGACTACTGCCTTAATCTGGGAGGATTTGCCAACATATCCTTTCGATCCGGCAATAAAAGGATTGCGTACGATATTTGTCCTGTTAATATCATCCTGAATCTTCTGTCTCAGCGGACAGGAAAACTCTTTGATAAAGATGGGCTGGAAGGAATGTCAGGCAAGACAGATGTTAATCTTCTCACAAAACTAAATGAACTATCCTTTTACAAAATGCAACCGCCAAAATCATTAAGCAGAGAATGGATAGACAGGGAATTTCTTCCTGCTCTGGATGAAACAGATCTTTCAACTAACACAAAAATGCGAACAGTTTATGAGCACATAGCAAATCAGATTGCGTCAATTCCCCATGAGAAAAGAACAGTCTTTATTACAGGCGGTGGTATACATAATAAATTCCTTCGGGCTCTGATTAAGCAATATTGTAAAGCCAATTGTGTCATCCCAGCTGATGATATTATTGACTTTAAAGAAGCTATAATTTTTGCATTTCTGGGATTGTTGCGGATCAGGAATGAGATAAATTGTTTTGCATCCGTGACTGGTGCTAGCAGGGACAGTTGCTGTGGTGTCGTCAATGTTGGAAAGTGAGAATGTAGGGAAGAGGGATAGAATAAATAATAGGAATAACAGGAACAATAGAAACCAAAATACTAAAGCATTTTTTAATAATTGAATTAATCAAAATATTACAATGGAAAATTTCATAGCTTATAATCCGACAAAGGTACATTTTGGCAAAGGTGTATTGAGAGACCTTGTTGAAGCTGCCAGCGAATTTGGAAATAAGGCATTATTAATATATGGTAAAGGTTCGGTGCTCAAAAACGGCAGTTACGGGCAGGTTGTCGGACAGCTTAAAAAAGCCACAGCTCAGATTTTTGAATACAACGGCATCAAACCAAATCCAATAATTAATGATGTGGATCTTGCGACAAAGTTTGGCATTTCAAAAGGAATAGACTATTTGGTAGCAGTGGGTGGTGGAAGTGTAATTGATTCTGCAAAAATTATAAGCGTTTGCCTTGCTGAAAAATGCGCCGGATGGGATGTGATGAAGAACAGGATTAATATCAAATCTTCTGTTCCCCTTATTGCAGTATTGACTCTTGCAGCTACCGGGACGGAAATGAATAATGTGGCCGTTTTACAGAATCCTAAAACAAAGGAGAAAATCGGTTACAGTCACCTTTCTATGTATCCCAAACATTCATTTCTGGATCCGGATTTTACTGTTACAGTGCCGGCAAATTATACTTCATATGGAATAGTAGATCTGATTGCTCATGCATTAGAAAGTTTTTTTGGACGTGGAGATGCTTCATTATCAGACCGCTTCGTCGAATCAATCATTAAGGAAGCATTTGAGTACGGACCGAAGTTAATGAAAGACCTCAGCAATTATGATCTAAGAGCAAATATTATGTGGGCTGCAACCAATGCATTGAATGGCCTGACTGGATACGGCAGATCAACTGGAGACTGGGGAGTACATGCCATAGGTCATGTAATTTCATTCCTGTATGATACCCCCCATGGCGCAACCCTTTCCATAGTATATCCCGCATGGTTGAAATGTATGAAAAATAAAATTCCAGAAAGAATATCAAAACTGGGAGAACATCTTTTTAATGATTCATCCGTTAACTCTGTTATAGAGAAACTGGAAGTATTTTTCAGATCAATTGGAAGTCCCGTCAGGCTGACAGAAGCAGGATTGACTTACAAAAACAGAACCGAGATTCTTGACCTGATGAATACGCAACGTACTTCAGGAAGGCACTATTTGCTTAATGACAAAGACAGGCAGGAAATTGTGGATTATATGCTTAAAAATTAGAAAATCAATATTAAAAAAGGTGCAGCTATTAAGCTGCACCCCTAACCCTAATTACTAACTAATCAACACTAAACCACTAAACCTTAACTAACCTAAAACCACTATTTTTAACGCAAGAAAAACCAAAAAAGTTCTGATCATTGTTAATATTTTGACGAAACCTATTTAATGTATGACCAAATTCTAAATTTATTTTATGATGCAAATTTACGCTTCACGACACAATAATTAAAAAATAAAGTACTATTTAACAATTATTTAATATACAAAGAGATATTTTTGTCAGATTTTAAATTTCAATAAAAGCGATGAATAAAAAAATTATTACTACGTGTCTGATTTTTGCCGGATTAATTATACTGGCACCTGAACATCAAGCTTGTACTAACTTTCTTGTTACACGTGGAGCATCCGTTAATGGGGCAACCATGATCTCCTATGCTGCTGATTCACATACATTTTATGGTGAATTATATTATCTGCCCGCGCAGGATTATCCTGCCGGGAGCTGGCTTGAAATATATGAAGTGGAAACTGGCAGGTACCTTGGAAAGATTAAACAGATACCGCATACTTTTTCTGTCGTCGGGCTTATGAATGAATACCAGGTAGCCATGGCAGAAACCACTTTTGGTGGCCGGGAAGGACTTAATGATACCACCGCAAAATTGGATTACGGAAACCTCATGTTTACTGGTTTACAGAGAGCTAAATCTGCCAGGGAAGCGATTGAAATAATGGGAAAACTTGTTGCTGAATACGGTTACTATAGTAGCGGAGAATCCATTTCAATATCAGATAAGGATGAGGTGTGGATCATGGAAATAATAGGTAAGGGATCCGGAAATAAAGGTGCGGTATGGGTTGCCCGCAGGATTCCGGACGGATATATATCAGCACATGCCAACCACCCTAGAATAACAACTTTCCCTAAGGACGATCCTGAGAACTGCCTTTATGCTGAAGATGTAATTGATTTTGCACGTGAAAAAGGCTGGTTTAAAGGAAAAGATAAGGATTTCAGCTTTTCCGATACATATGCACCCCTTGATTTCAGCGCTGCCCGTGGCTGTGAGGGAAGAGTATGGTCTTTCTTCAGCAAAGTGAACAGCACAATGGACCAATACCTTGATTATGCCTTAGGGCAGAATCTTGAAAACCGGATGCCATTATGGATAAAACCGGACCGTAAAATATCAGTACAGGATATGATGACTTTTATGAGGGATCATTTTGAAGGGACCCCGATGGATATGACTCAGGATGTTGGTGCAGGACCCTACCGTCTCCCCTACCGGTGGCGCCCGCTTACATGGGAGGTAAATGGACAGACATATTTCAACGAAAGGGCTACTGCTACTCAGCAGACGGGATTCAGTTGCATTACAGAATCAAGGAACTGGTTACCAGACTGGATAGGTGGAATATTCTGGTTTGGTGTGGATGATGCAGCGACGACAGTCTATACACCTATGTACTGTGGAATAACGAAAGTCCCGGAGTGCTTTGCTGTGGGCAATGGGGATATGCTGACTTATTCTTCGACTTCAGCATTCTGGGCATTTAACTTCGTTGCAAACTTTTGTTATCTCAGATATGATGTAATGAGCAAGGATGTTGTACGAATACAACAACAGCTGGAAAACAAATTCGTTCAGAACAAATCCGCGATTGATAAAGCCGCAGTTGAACTATATCAGGTCAATAAGGAAGGCGCCAGAGATTTTCTAACAGATTATTCCGTAAGTATGGGAAGCCTGACCTTTGATAACTGGAAAAAACTCGGAGAATATCTGTTGGTAAAATATATTGATGGGAATATTAAAAAAGAAAAAGATGGAGAGTTTCTCAGGAACGGATTCAGTAATAATATTCCAGCAATGCCTATACAACCAGGATATCCTGAGTGGTGGTACGAAATAATTGTCGAAAAAACCGGAGATCATTTGAAAGTTCAGGGAGCGGGGCACTAAGAAATTACAAATTATAAATTACAAATTTCAAATTAAAAAAATTATTATCTTCGCGGTCTGTTAAATCACGGGATTTAATTTAAAATTTTGCAGGATGGAAAAAATGAAAGTTGTCGAGAAAGCATTTTCTTCAGGAAACAATTATCCCGATTTCAAAAGCGGAGATACAATAACTGTTCATTATAAAATCAAGGAAGGAAATAAAGAGCGTATCCAGCAATTCAAAGGTGTTGTTTTGCAAAGAAAAGGCTCGGGTTTAGATGAAACTTTTACTGTAAGAAAAATCTCAGGGAATATTGGCGTTGAAAGAATATTCCCAATTACCTCCCCTTTCATTGATAAAATTGAGCTCAATAAGAAAGGTCATGTCAGAAGAGCCAGAATCTTCTACCTCAGAGACCTGACAGGAAAGAAAGCAAGGATACAGGAAAAAAGAATTTAACTCATTTTATTTCAACTGGTCTGCTTTTTCTTTAGCTTCGTTTAATATCTGATCAGCCCGTTTATTAGCTTCTGCCTCCATTTTTTTTGCTTTATCTTCAGCTTCTGACTTAAGTTTTCGTGCAGATTCTTCGGCAATTCTCTTTTTCAATGGATTGGTGCCAGCCTCTTTGATAAGTTTCTGTCCCTGCGTATCTGCTGCTTTTACAAGTTCTTCCCCCGCTTTTCTTGCCTCATCACGAACTAATTGAGCCTTATCTTCCGCTTCTTTTAAAATCAGTTCTGCTTGTTTATTCACTTCTTCCCTGACTTCCTGTTTGACCTGCTCCACTTTCTCTTCAACTTGTTCTTTGACCTGTTCCTTTACCTGTTCCGTAATTGCCTTAACACCCTTTTCAAATACAGGTCTAACCTGCGGATCAAGGAATGTTCCGGTTACCAGAAAGCTTATATCCACAGTCTCTCCGGTATTAAGAGACAGTCCTTGTTGAGATGCCATTGAAGTTAATCCATCGAGCGCTGAACCGACACCTGAGCCAAGTTCCGATATGGGAATGTTCATTAACATAGTATAATTAATTGTCTGGTCAACTCCCTGATCACCACTGACATTTAATTTGTTTTGCCCTATTTTAATATCAAAAGGCTTAATATATACCCGACCATTATGTACCTCGAAATCAACATCAAGATCATTCAAATTAAGAACCTTAAACTTGTCATTTTTTAATATTGTACCAATTTTTTCAAATGTCTTAGAATTATTGATCTCAACAGAGTTGGACATCAGCCTGCCTGATCCAACCATGGAATTTAATAAAGGATTCATATGCTGGTCAAGAAAACTTGTTAAAGAGAAACTGGTAGATACATTTCCTCTTGCCAGTTCAGCAACAGGGACAAGTATACGAATTGTATTTAATGAAGTGAAAGCCGATGGGATATCAACTTTTTTAATATCCATCTTAAAATCAACAAATGGGGTTTTGATATTCTGTGTATTATATTCACCTGACATCACCAGACTTCCCTGCAAAAGATTCATACTCAGGTTAGTGAGAGATACCTTTTTATCCTTAATTAAAATAATTCCATTTACATTTTCTATGTCAAGTTTATCATACTTTAATTTCTTCAGGTTTGATACAAGTGTAAAATCAATATTCCCCGGCACCTCAAAAGCAGTCAGCTGAGTTGTATCTTCCACAACCACTTCTTGATTTTCTTCTTCACCACCTAAAAATTCATTCAAGTCCAGCAATTGAGAATTAAAGTCAAGAGATCCCTTCATTGTTCCATCCGCCAACAGATAAGGGATAAAGTTTTCCAGTTTCCCTTTTAAATGAACATCACTTGATCCAATATTTGCATCTAATGCTTCCAGTTGGACATATTGGGGTGAGAAACTAAGCGTTGTCTGATCAATCATTATCGGCTTTGGAATATCAGGTGAACGGAATTCAAAATTCTGAATGTGGATAGTTCCATCTGCTTTAAATTCTTCATACCGTTCATTTACAACGGAAGACATTTTACCTATCAAATCAACCTTGGCATCAAGCATTCCGGCTAAACTGATATCTTCCAATGGCACTACATCTAGAAGTGACGCAAAATCAATATTTACTACGATGTGAGCATTAATTTGCGGATCGCTAATCGGCGTAATAAGGTGCATCTTTAAATCGATGGGATTTCCTCCTAATTCCGCATGGAACTGGTTAATATCTATTATTGTATTATCATTCTGAATTCCGTCATAATTGACTTTTGCATTGATATTTATATTTTCAGCTGATTTTGGCATATCAGGATAACTGAACCTGGCATTTTCAACTACAAGTTCAACCTTTGCTGAAGGTGTTGTTTCTCCTTGCAGTATACCAGCTATTTCTCCTTTAAGCATCAATTTACCATCCGTTTGGACATCCTGAAAGTCTTTCATATAAACTGCAGGAACCAATGAAAGAAGACTCTTAAATCCGGTAGATGGTGTATCAAAAGTCAAATCCACTGATATTGTTTCATCATCAGGTATTCCAACCTTCCCGTCGAATCTCAGCTCCAATGCATTTAGTGCAACACTGTTCTCTTTTAAAGTATAAACAGAATTTGCCAGGTCAGCATCTACATTTAAAACCATCTTAAGTATGGCATCCTTAAGATACCTGATCCCTCCGTAGACAAAGTTTATTTTTTCAGATTCAGACTCGATAGCCAATGAGGAAAAATCCTGAGAAAGATCCCCTGCCAGGATAAAATTGAGATTCTCAACAGACGCTTTCATATCCGTGCTCCTGTCGTCATATACTAACCTGGCTGAACGTATCTCAAATTTCTTCAGTGCTATTTTAAAATCCATTGTCTGTGATACAGTAGTATCTACTTCTTCTGGTTCAACACTTTCAGCTGGTAATGCAATATCCCAGTTTGCAGTACCATCTTCCATAATGATTCCGTTTAAAACAGGCCTGTCAAGAACAATGCTTTTTACCCGGATAGCATCTTTCTTAATGATACTTATAAGGTCAACAGCAGCGCTGAACTTATCAAATGCAACCAGCGTATCTCCTTCAAATGGTTCGTAATTAACTACTGAAACATCCAGTAATGAAACACTTAATTTTGGAAAATCCCTGAATAAGCTTAACCTGAAGTCACTGAAATCAACTTTTGCATTAACGCTAGTGTTTGCCACTTCTTTTGCTTTCTGAAGCAGCTGTTTCTTAAAAAGTAACGGGGTGGCTATCAATGCAGTAATGATAACCAATATTATTATCAGAAGAATAGTCAGGATTTTTTTCATAGTATTATTTTATTTTGAAAAATGTATTCGTAAAATTAATGAAATTGTCATACTAATCTTTTAACTATTTTTAGCTTTTTAAATTTTCCATAAAACAATATTCTTTTGGTACAGGAACAAAAAGACCGGAGAAAGACCTGGGAACATCCATGGGGTTACAGAGAGAGCTTTATGATTGTACTGGAGCTGCTTCTACTAGGATTGATTCTTCAGGTATTGTTGGGGGGCAAGCATTTCACCGGGCTGCAATGGCCTTTAAATATGGTTGCAGGAATAACACTAATAATCCTGCTGTTTATTTTTCACCTCTTCTTCAGGCGCAAACCATTTATTAAATGGTTATCAAGTGTCCCCGCGGCAGTTAGTTCTATAACTTTTTTTGCTTTCGTTGTGTTTCTTCTGGGCTTTATTCCTCAACAAAATCCGGATGCGCCGGGATTGATTAAAATCCTTGGATTAAGCTCCATTCGTAACGGCTGGCTGTTATTCGTTTCAGGTTTATACCTTCTGACATGTCTTGGGCTGGTAATATTAAGGAGGATCCTGCCAATAAATCGCAGGAATATTGGTTTTCTGTTCAACCATGCGGGACTTTGGATTATTGTATTTGCAGGATCCCTTGGGAGTGGTGATTTAATAAGGTTGACTGTTCAATTGACTGAAGGCTATGGATCTCAAAATATAGGTCTGGATCAAGCTGGAAATGCAGTATCTCTGCCTTTTAGCCTTAAATTACTGGATTTTGCAATTGATGAATATCCTCCAAAAATAGGGATTGGCAATACAAAAACGGGAGAGCTGGTTGATGACTCACATATCAGATTATCTCTGATTGAAGAAGATCAGCAATATCTTATTAATGATTGGAAAGTCAGGATAAACAAAATCTTATTGAATGCATACCCGGGACTAGATGAATATATTTCCATTGATTCGACAGGGGCTGCATCAGCTGCACTTATCAGCGTGAGAAACCTTCGAACCAATAGTGAAAGCGAAGGGTGGATAAGTTGTGGCAGTTTTGCATTTCCTCCGACATTTCTACCTGTTGACAATGATTACGTAATCTTTATGGAACAACCTGAACCTGAAAAGTATTTATCACTAATTGAAATAGTTCAGCATGATAAAACTGATACGGTTACAATAGAAGTCAATAAACCAAAACGTGTAAAAAGATTTTCATTATACCAGCTAAGTTATGATGAACATCTCGGTAAATGGTCAACTACAAGTGTAATTGAAGCTGTCAAAGATCCATGGCTTCCTGTGGTGTATACTGGAATAATTATGATGCTTGCAGGATCCGTATATCTCTTTTGGAAAGGCAATGAAATAAGAAAGGAGTGAAAAATGTTCTGGATGAATTTTCATGTTTTTGCAATCAGTACAATAATTCTATGGTTTGCTGGGATTTTAATGATAGGCCTTGCCGGTAAAATGATCAGACTTGAATGGCCGGGCAAAATCTGCATTCTTCTTGGCATTATAAGTATTCTTTATTTTATAGTTATTCTGTGGATCAATCTGGAACGGCCACCGATGCGTACACTTGGAGAGACAAGATTATGGTATACAATTTTCCTTTCGGTAATTGGATTAATCACCTATTTACGATGGAAATACAAGACTCTGTTGGTTTTTACAATAGTAATGGCAGTTTTGTTCCTTCTTATTAATTTGCTTCATCCTGAAAATTATGACAAGACTCTTATGCCAGCATTGCAAAGCCCATGGTTTATCCCACATGTTATTGTTTACATCCTGTCATATGCCATTCTTGCGTTTTCATCTATGGTTGCGGCTTACGGACTATTTAAAGTTTATTATAAAACATTTGACGCAATCACAATCAGATTGGCAGATAACCTCGTATATATTGGCTTTGCATTTCTGACTATGGGATTATTGTTCGGAGCACTATGGGCGAAGGAAGCCTGGGGGCATTACTGGACATGGGATCCCAAGGAGACATGGGCATTCCTGACATGGCTAAGTTACTTGCTGTATATTCACTTCAGGATGTTCCAACCAGGAAAAATTAAAACACCTTTATGGGCATTGAGCCTGGCATTTATCGTATTGCTGATATGCTGGTTTGGAATTAATTATCTCCCCTCAGCTGAAAATAGTGTTCATGTGTATGGGGGGGAATAGTTCCGGGTTCTAAGTTCTGTACTGACCTTACTCCTTCTCCACCTGTTGCCATCCTGTTATAATTGCCCTGAAACTGCTTGATGGTGTTTTAGCTAATGTACACATATATATATGCACGAACATAAAAAGAGACATCAAAAATCCTAAAATCACATGAATAAGATCTGTCAGGAGCAATCCGCTGATACCAAAGATTTTTTCGATCACTATTTCCGGGAACATCAGGCCTAATCCAGTAATGAATAACAGGGGAACACCTATATACATTGCGGTTGTATAAGATATTGCCTGAAGTGGATTGAATTTTCGATCAGTAGTAATCGGGAAAGGTGGTTCAGGATGTTTCCAGGATCTACTTATATAGTACTTTATCTGAAGTAAAATACTCCTTAACAACCCACGAAACCTGACAACATAGTTCTTCCCATTGCCTGAAACAATGTTTCCTATAAAAAATAA
>Ga0153916_10003883_pt1 | contig 11197 bp, 13 predicted proteins | sample Opewatmetagenome_FD_109642 | JGI IMG/M metagenome (GOLD analysis project Ga0153916, IMG submission 109642) | Freshwater wetland microbial communities from Ohio, USA - Open water 3 Core 3 Depth 4 metaG | ecosystem: Environmental > Aquatic > Freshwater > Wetlands | place: USA: Ohio, Lake Erie...
AAAAAGTGATTTCTATTCGCCTAAATCGGCAATCGCCCTGAGCAAACCTAAAACCAATAAACCCAACTTTACCCCGTCACTGGCATTAAAACGTGGTTGCGTAGACTCATCTTTTGATTTTTGGGTAAATAAATAAGCTGCGCCTAAACCAACCGCGGCTCCGATCACAGCTCCGATTACCATCGCTTTCGATTTCCAACCGGTATATGGGACAAGTTCCTGTTCTTCCATGAATAAAACCCTTTCTATCTACTTAGTCGGTTTTGTTTTCTTTAACATTACTTGCACCTTTGCCCACCATTCCGACACCTTGATCACAGGTTGTACTAACATATCAGCACTATACCGAGTTTTAATTTTCACAAGATAGAAAAAATCTTGCACCTGGCGCGCATAAACCGGTAAAACCTGGACCAAGCGGATGATACCATATATTACACTACTTAAAAAGACAATCAAAACCAACCCAATAATCAGACCTGGTAAAATTAACCAGATCAAGGAGATACTTGCCCAAGTCGAGGTGGCAGGGCTTAAACCGATTCCAGCTGCTATAGTTAACCCAGCAAAAGCAAGTATTACGAGAACCCCCAGTATTAAAGGGAAAGTTATTTGCCAAAAGACCTCTCGTTGGTGATTGGCATGAGTAACCGGATTAGGTTCTTTTCGCTTAAACATTTCACGATCGCTCATATTGTCTCGACTCCAGCACATTGTAGCACGTTTTGCAAGAATCTATCACTACGAAAGCTTTATGGCGCGGGTAGCGATGTACCTGGTCATATACTTACTCAAGGCATCATTGGTTTCCTTTTTATCATAGTCTTCATAAAACCCATCTAATAAAAAACCGGCCTTAAGTTGTCCACCAATCAAGTCTTCTAACATGTGACTAAACTCAAATGGCTCACCATTGTCGATATGCTGCTGTTTTTCCTCCTCAGACAGGCTAACGATATCGGAGTATGGAAGAGTGTGTTTTACTGTTAACACCCCGTCTAAATAAGGTTTTTCGTCAAAGATATATACCACAGGATTATTAAATCCAGACAATAAAACACCCTTACGGCGCAGTACTCGAAAGGCTTCCCTCCACACTGGATGGACATCGGGTATAAAGCAATTGGAAACCGGATGGACGATTACCGCGAATCTTCCTTCAGGGAAGGCACTTAGATCAGCCATGTCTCCCTCGACGGTCTTAATTGCCAGACCATCTCTTTCTGCTACTAACTGGTCCTGCCTTAACTGTTGTGGGGAATTATCGAAAACGGTGACATTCGCTCCTGCCGCTGCCAGGATGGGTCCTTGTTGTCCCCCTCCGGACGCCAGGCATAACACCTCCAGACCTTTCAGATCCGGGAACCAGTTCTTGGGAACCGGTTTTGTGGGAGTCAGATAAATCTCCCACTGCCCTTGCCTGGCTGCTTTGATAACCTCGGCACTGACGGGTACCGTCCACTCGTTACCCCATTCCACCTGTTTATCCCATGCTTTGCGGTTTACCTCACGAATGTCCATGGCACCAGATCCTCTCTGTTATTCTACTGTGATATACGTGGGTTCATCCATTCATTCAACCCATCACCGAGTAAATTCCAACCAATTCCAAAACTTATTAATACGAGGGCTGCAGGAAGAAATACCCACCATCTCTGGAATATATTCCCGCCTGGATTAATTATCCAAAATTGACCAAATATTAATATTGCCCCCCACTCAGAGTCTCCACCTAAGCCGATAAATGTAAAGGTTGCTTGTAATAAAACAAAAGCACCCACGTCGCGTGCGGCGAGCACGATGGCTGGTGAGACGATATGAGGGATGAAGTGGCGAAAGAGAATTCGTAGGTGACCTGCTCCCATCGCTTTAGCTGCTTGAATAAATAATGTTTCTTTGATCCTTAATGCCATAATATTGGTAATTCGAGCATATGGCATCCAGGAAAAGAATATAAAACCCAGCATTAGCGGTTTATCAAAAAGCAGGAATAATATACTTTGAAAAAGCGTCTTAGGGGCTTCTGGCTTGAAAATGAATGGAATTATTGAAGTAAAAAATGCTACCCCTGCGATAAGCGGAAAAGCAATAAAAGCGTCATTAACCCGCATCATGATACGATTTACTTTCCCGCCGAAATACCCACTGACCGCGCCGAATAGAATCCCAAAACTACCAGCTAATAAAGTGACTAACAAACCGAAACGCAAGGCAGTCCGGGTGCCCCAGACCAATGTGTAGTAGATATTGATTTGCCTTGATGTCCGAGCATACCCAACTGTTCCAAGAGGTAAACCTGGTTGGGGTGGAGCTGGTTTATGATTGTTGATATCCGGTACAAACTGGTATGGAGAGAACACCTTCCCAAGCTCAGGAGGAGCCAGATAAGGCGCTGTAATGGCCACACCAACATAAAAACAAATAATTACCACTCCGAACAGGTACTGCCACCGGAGAAATGGTTTAATCCTGCGATTCATTATTATTACTTCCCTTCCACAGGAAACTAGGATATTGATGTCTCACGAATACGCGGATCAATAATTGCCTGGATAACATCCAGACCTAGCATTACGATTAGAACTACAATAACGCTGTATATCGCGAAACTCAGCGCGGGAGCAGCATCCGGTATCCCTAAGAATGATTGAAGAAACATCTCTGAAACACCTTTAATATTAAATATTATTTCGATCACCGATACCCCTGTAAATAATGAGGCTGCCGAAAGAGCACTACTTGCTAAGGCGGGTGATAAGGCATTTCGGAAGGCATGTTGCCAATAAAGAATATGCATTGGTATGCCGCGCGCCTTTGCGGCAGTTATATAGTCTTCCTGTAATTCCTCAATCATGGACGAACGCATGATCCTCCCGAGGGTCGCCCAATGAGCCAGGCTGAGTGCAAACACCGGTAATATCAGGTGTCGAAAAGCATCCAGGCTGATGTCCAGGCGACCATTTAAGATACCATCGACGGTCAATAAACCGGTATATTGGTGAAAACTGGTTGACTTTACGAAGAGATACAACGGCGTACTTAACCGCTCTGGAGGAAACCAGGGCAACATCACATAAAAAATAGCCATCAGCACAACCGCTAAAGTAAATATAGGCAATGAAGTAGCGATAAATGCAGATAACCGAAAGTAATGATCCACGCTTCTACCCCGGTGTTGAGCTGCAACTACCCCACTGACCAACCCCAAAGGGATAAATACAAGTAACGAATAAAGCGTTAATTCCGCTGTAACCGGGGTCCGGCGAATTAATGCTTTCAAGACATCATCGTTTAAGATCGGACTCCAACCCCAATTTCCTCGCACCCACTGCGATAACCAGAACACGTATTGGACCGGGTAGGGATCTCGGAGGTGATACTTTTCAATACTTTTTTCGACCAAAGCTTGATATTGTTCATCTGTTAGAGGCCGGTTGGTCTTGGGCATATATAAAGTTGCCCGAATATCCGGGGGGGTTAACATCACAATACCAAACAGCACGGCTGTGACAATAAACAGGGTTACGAAAATAGAAAATAAGCGGGAAGCGATGAAGCGGATAATCGGTGGCATTGTGAGAATCCAATCATAGAAGAGATTATTCAATTATTTAAGCTTGCTTTATTGGAAAAATAAGGATCTGCTTCATATTATCATTAATACTTAAATGCATGCCCGAAAAGCTCAATCCCTGATTCCCAGTTTTGGGTTTCCGTGGATTTCAAATTCATGAACATCTCAATCTCTCCCAATAAACGAAAACCGACATCATAATAAAGATCGATCGCAGCAATATTTCGAGCGACTGGTTTAATGCTCAGGTATATGATTCCCCGTTTTTTGGCTTCTTTAATTACGCGATTAAGCAAAGCCCGTCCAATCCCCTTTCCTTGAAAAAGACGCCCGACAACAATCGGTTCTATTTCCGCGCTATGACCTTCTTGATCCCGCTCATCCATCATTAAGCCAACCAATCCAACAACATCCCCTCGAATTTCCGCTAACCAAATTAACTCAGGACCGACACGCTCCAGGTGCTTGTCGAAATACAAACCCGGTTCTTTGCCCCCTATAAAAGGATCATGATAAATCTCCCGGTGATGCTGGGTAAGCTCTTCCCATAAGCCTCGGCAATAGATTAGATCAGAGGGAGAATACTGGCGAATATGCGGAATCATTAAGCCTCCCATCACTAGAACAACAGATTCGGTATAAAACCACTAAAGACGCCCCATTAGAACTAGATATTTAATAACCATGTCCGAAATAGCATACAGTCCAGCTAATTTTCCATACTTAAGCAACCTACGAATCATGAACTACACCCCTCGAGCGACAGTTATATCAACCCCATGTATAAACTAATCCCTGGACTTGGGAATATGAGGGATAATCCAGTCCAGAAAAGCTTTCGGTGAGCGTGTTTGCATTAGCAAACGACCTGGACCGGTAATGGAGACAACCAGTCCCTCACCGCTCAACATAGTTGACTTCAAACCACCTACGGTCTTTAATTCAACAATCATATTAGCATTAAATGCTACCAGGTGGGTAGTATCCACGGTATATTTCTCACCCGTCGCCAGATTCTTCTCATGAATAGCACCATAAGAAGCGAGCAACAATTTCCCCACGCCACTCGCTTCTAACATGGAAATCCCTTCGGCCGCGACAAAAGCTTTCATGCCGATCTTGGTATTAAGCTCGATCCCAACCTCTGAAGCCAGGTAAGATCCTGCCTGCACCATTAATTTCTCGTTTTTTACCTCCAATACAAATACATCCCCAGGCAGGTTCGGAGCCACGGTGATCTCACCACCATTGGCTGGAGCCTGGTAAAAATTCTGAAAAAAGCTTTCCCCTCCGAGAACTGCCCGGCTGAGAGATTTGAACAAACCACCTGCAGCTTTGGTTTCAATAGCCATACCATCCGACATACTTACCATTGAGCCAGCCTCTACCCGGATTTTTTCATTTGGATCCAGCCTGATCACACCTAAGGAATACGAGGGCCTGTAAAGAATTTCGACATTCATACGTTATCTCCTTTTTTATCTGTATATGGAATAGTATATAACAAACCAGACAGAACAAAGGCGAAATTGAGGATAAAACCTTGTATAATAGTAACCGTTATTATGGTATTCCCGATTTATTACCGTATACCTAACCTGAGGATAATTACCCAACCCGGCACTCGCCGAGAGTGGGAGAGGGATAATCGTCCCCATCGGATGGAGGTTTTTCTGCTAATGATGGAGTTTAACCAGGATTAGGTACCTCACGAAAGGTCTGGCTTATGATGATTGGTAAAGGCTATTCAGATAAATTACTTACTGAAGAAGAAATAGAAGATCTGGTCACCCAAGCTCTTCAAACCTGGAACATGTCGACGCTCCGTGTTTTAGTGATCATCCCCGACGGTACCCGCACAATGCCCATGCCGTTATTCTTCCGCCTGTTCCATAAGCTTCTGGGCAGTAAGGTGGCGGCTTTGGATTACCTGGTTGCCCTGGGTACCCATCCGAAGATGAGTGAAGAAGCTCTCTGCCGTTTGGTAGGTATATCAGCCCAAGAGCGAGCCAGTCAGTACGCCAAGGTTGGTATTATTAACCACCGCTGGGACCTACCGGATACTTTCGTGACCCTGGGCACGATACCTGCAGAAGAAACGCGACAATTAAGCCAAGGGATGCTCTCTCTGGATATCCCGGTGCGGGTTAACCGCATGTTATTGGATTACGATGTAATCCTGGTATGCGGACCAGTATATCCACACGAGGTTGTTGGAATATCAGGCGGCAGTAAATACTTCTTTCCTGGGATCGGCGGACCAGAAGTGATCCATTTTACCCATTGGTTGGGCGCGTTAATTACAAGTTATGCCATTATTGGTAAACAACTTACACCGGTAAGAGAGGTTATCGAGAAAGCCGCTTCTCTGGTTCCCCGACCTCGGCTCTACTTCTGTTCAGTCGTGAATAACGATGGGTTAGCAGGTTTATTCATCGGTGAGCCGGCAAAGAATACACCCGGTGAAGCCTGGATGGCTGCTGCAGATCTGTCTGCCCGCCTTCATATCCGTTATGTCAAACAACCTTTTCACCAAGTACTCTCCGTGATACCAACCATGTATGACGACTTATGGACTGGAGCAAAAGGGATGTATAAGGTCGAACCAGTAGTCGCCGAGGGTGGGGAAGTTATCCTTTACGCGCCCCATATCAGCGAAATATCCTACAGTCATGGACAAATCCTCGCTGAGATCGGATACCATGTGCGAGATTATTACGTAAAGCAGTGGGACCGGTATAAAACCTATCCCTGGGGATTACTGGCGCATTCGACCCATCTGCGCGGGATAGGAACCTATGATGCCGGAATTGAAAAACCTCGTATCCAGGTCACCCTGGCGACATCCATTTCAAGGGAGCAATGCGAGAAAATCAACCTGGGCTACCGTGATCCTGCCTTTGTCCATATGGAGGAGTGGGTTGACCGTGAATCTGAGGGGATCTTATGGGTGCCCCATGCCGGCGAAACTCTCTATCGTCTGAAAGAGCAAAAAGAAAGTACATGAGCCAGGTTGCTGTCGAACAGATCGACTCTCCATTGATACTCTCCATAGATATAGGCACTTCGTCAATCCGGACAATTCTCTATGACCGGCAAGGTAGAGGTGTCTTGGGGAGTTCAGCACGCAGGATGTTCGATCTACTCATTACCTCTGACGGGACAGTGGAAACCGATGCGGATGGGATCCTGGATAGGACCTGGTCTTGTATTGATGAGACGATTACTTGGGCCGGATCACTGGCAAACCAGATCCAAGCCGTGGCAACCAGCACTTTTGTCAGTAACATCCTGGCGGTAGATAAAAACGGGTGTGCCATCACTCCCTTGATCCCCTATTCGGACACCCGCCCATCTCAGGATGTCCATAAGTTACGCCAGATCCTTGAAGAAGAGTTAGTTCACCAACGCACCGGTTGCCACTTTCATCCCAGTTATTTACCAGCCCGCTTCCTGTGGGTAGAACGCACTCACCCAGAGCTGTTACGCCAGGATGTACGCTGGATTTCGATCGGTGAATACATGCTACTACGCCTGTTTCACCGGAGTGTAGTGAGTTTTTCAGTCGCCTCTTGGACTGGTTTGTTGAACAGGCAACTTTTAACCTGGGATGACGAGCTGTTGCAAAAGTTGCCGGTCGACAAAGATGCTTTATCACCCCTGGTCGATTACGATTCCCCCACCCAAGGGCTTGAGGGTGCCTTTTCCAGGCGTTGGCCGGTACTGAGAGATATTCCCTGGTTCCCAGCGATTGGCGACGGCGCTAGCGCGAACATCGGAAGCGGATGCACTACTCCTGGACAGGTCGCCATCACGATGGGCACTACTACAGCATTACGCGCAGTTATCCCTTCACATGCCCAAGGAACCTCAAGCAACCTTACCTCTCGCGTTCCATTTATCCCTAAAGGGTTATGGTGTTACCAGGTTGATCGGGAAAACTCACTCATCGGTGGTGCACTCACCGAAGGCGGCAACATCTGGAATTGGATGAAAGGTACTGTTCAATTATCAGGTATAAATGATCTGGAAGGTGCTCTGCTGTCTATGAGCCCTGCTCAACACGGCCTGATTTTTCTCCCATTGCTGGGTGGGGAGCGCAGTCCGGGATGGATAGGAGAGGCGCGTGGAATTTTGGCCGGAATTTCGCTGGCTACCCGGCCTTTGGATATTTTACGCGCCGGTTTAGAAGGGGTTGCTCTCCGGACCGGCATCATATTCCAGCTACTCTGTTCAGCACTCCCTGGGAACCCACAGATCATCGCTAGCGGTGGTGCATTGCTTCACTCCCCTGCCATGAGGCATATCCTGACTGATGTCCTTGGGCAGCCATTGAACCTTTCCGGAGTAGAGGAAGCCTCCGCCCGCGGAGCAGCCATCGTGGCGCTAAAGGCGTTACACCTGGCGCAAACCTTCGGTTCTTTTCCTACCTATGTCGGGGATATAATCGATCCCGATCTCAGCAACCACCAACGCTACCTGCAAGCCATGCAAGACTTGCAGAATCTGTATCGAATGTTTTATCGAAATTTATGACCCCCCTTATGGTGATTGGCTGAAAGCAACTTAAAAAATCAGCTCTCAAACTGCCAACCACTTGAGCAAACCGCCATTCAGGGTTATTCAAAATCCTTTCAGCCCTTGCTTATATATCACACAACTCAAAAGCTTTCTTTAAAGCAGCGATTGGGTCGCTCTTGGGGATAAATTCCTGTCCAATAAATCCTTCATAACCGGTGGCTTGAATTTCGCGCATGATAGCAGGGTAGTTTAACTCCTGTGTGTCATCAAGATCGCGCCGTCCTGGAACGCCGGCGGTATGGTAGTGGGCAATATAGGGGTGGTTATCATGGATGGTCTGTATGATATTGCCCTCCATTATCTGCATATGGTAGATATCGTACAACAGTTTAACATTCGGGGAACCAACCATCTGGCAAACGCGAATGCCCCAATCGGATTTGTCGCATTGGTAACCTTTATGGTCGACTTTACTGTTTAACAACTCCAATGCGAGCTTCACCCCTGCATTTTCCGCCATCTTTGCCACCGAGTGTAAATTCTCCGCAGTTATCTCTGCCCCGCTATTATCGTCTATTCCATCCCGGTTGCCACTAAAACATATCAGGTTGGGGATGCCCCACTTCACCGCTGTTTCGATGTTTGCAGCCAGCTCATTTTGAATACGCCGGCAGTTTTCGCGCCGGTTTAACCCATCCTCAATTGAGGCATGCCCTTGAGTTGAGACGATCGTCAGTCCTGCCTTCTTGATTAAGGGCCAATATTCAATACCAACCAACTCGACTCCCTGGTAACCGATGTTGATGGCAGCAGTTACCAGCTCCTCCGGTTGTACATTGCTAAAACACCACCAGGCAAAGCACTGTTTGATCCGTTTCATAGTAAAGACCTTCTATTTCAACATTAAATCCAATCGCCGCGCCAATGGATCGAGGTGACTTTGAAGTATCGGAGCAATCCCAAGCGAAGTATCAGCTTGAACTTCATTCAATATTTGCACCAGCTCCTGACCCACCTGGAATTCAATCCTCCTCCATAGAGCTACTGGTGGATAAGCTCTGCCTGTTCTCACCGCCCGTTCAAATGTCTGACCAAGCGATTCGGGCACCAGGGTCAAATCAGCAAGTGTATCCAGCCGGGTCGGTAGGGTGCTATCCAGCTTGGTATGTAACACCTGCGCATGATGACCGGACAGGTAATTTACTAAAGCTACTGCAGCTTGTTCGCGCTGCGGATAAGCCTGGGTGTGTCGCCAAATAGCCAGGTTTTCACCCCCGAACCATGGGGTCCTGGAGGGGATAGCCGCGCCGATATGCTCGCGCACCTCCGGCGGTGCCTGACCTTTTACCTGTTCCAGGACACTGTTCGCCCCAATGATTATAGCTGCGGCACGCCCCTGGTAGAATAAATCCAGGTTTTGATCCGAAGTAAGCCCACTTGCGCTGGGAGGCAAGCTTCGATACAACTCGAAAAAAGCCTGCAACCCAGCCAGCGCTTCAGGCTGTGAGAAAAGGATTTGCTTACCATCATCACTGACGATGGAGCCTCCTGCATCCCATATCCAGCCGGCTGCTATATGAAGCAAATCGGTAAATTCAATCTGGGTAGGAAGAGCTAAAGGGACCTCTACACCAGCTGCCCTCAGCCGGTTAACGGTATCCGCTAAGGTCGCTGCGTTTATGAAGGCATTTTGTTCATTTACTCCAGCCTGCACGAGTAAGTCGCGCCGGTAACACAAGACGTATAGATAACTATACCAGGGGATCGCCCACACATTTGTATCCTCTTGGACGACCGCGCTCTGCCAGTCTGGTTTGATAAAAGCCTCCGCTCCACCCATTGACGCAACCTCATCTGGGGTAAAAGGACGCAGGGCATTCATAGCCACCAGATTACTGACCCAGGTCGAACCCACCTGGGATACATCCGGTCCTTTGCCCACCATGGTGTAGGTGAATAATTCTGGCCAGGCTTCCTCCCAGGTTAGGCCCCGAAGACGAACCTGGATTTGCTGTTGTTCCTGGAATTCTTCCAATAACTGGGCAACGATCTTGGTTTTTTCCCCCGGATCATCCTCTATGATTGAAAACTCGATTTCCAACATGGCGTATTCCTCCAAGTATGGGGATAGTTTATTATATGCCAGTCCCAGGGCAAAAGCAAATTACACAAATGTAAAGCAAAGCCTTCCCTCAAGATAATCACCTGGGGAAGACCTTGTTTTCTACTTGGTCACTTCTAGTTTACCGGGCATGTTCTTCTAGAAAAATGAACCTTCAAAGTTACATCCTTTGGATAGAGCGTGTAATTACTAAAAACTGTCATATGGTGGTTCACGAACCAAAGCTTAAGGCAAACTGGATTGAGGGGATCATAACCTTCGAAGTTCACCCAGGAAGATTCCGTGATGTGCGAAGCTACATAGAAGGCCTGAAACTCTTCGAAACGGGTATCCTTTACGTAACCAAAGGGTTCTGTATGGTGGAATGTTTCGTGAGCCAGCGTCTCTACCAAAGGTGCGATATCACTATTTGCCTTGTCCTTCAAAGAAGCGGAGATGTAAATGGGGCACTGATCATTTTGGCAGGTAAACCGCTGCACACAGCTATTGCCCTGGCAGATGTCATTGGTGCCCCAATCGACCGGCGTTCGGTTGTCCAGGATGAACTGGGCTAACTGCCGACCGGAAAGGGTGCTATCGTCCCATAGTGTTACAGGCTCCATCTGGTTGTAGAGGTAAATCCAGGCTGCCATCAGTTCGGAGTCTTCGATCGTCGCTGGGAGGCTGCTTGGGATAATCATTTCTGGATGTAGGTTTTTCACAATCTCGATTGCCCTGCGGTTGGTCACGGAGATCGGATTGTTATTGTTATTTACTATATTGCGACCCGAAAGGATGGAAACCACCAGGGTGATTGTCAGGCTGATCAGGGAAATGGCCTTTTTCATGTTCGCTTTCTCCTTCGGTGGGTGAGTTCCGTTTGCTCAATTGCTTCACCTTCAGGGTAGCAACTGTCAGTTGGGACTTTGCTGGAGAAAGCGTGGGGGAAACGATGGGTAATGTGGGGAAAACGTGGGGAAATGAAAAGTTCTTGTCCGGAA
>Ga0153916_10003884_pt1 | contig 11197 bp, 7 predicted proteins | sample Opewatmetagenome_FD_109642 | JGI IMG/M metagenome (GOLD analysis project Ga0153916, IMG submission 109642) | Freshwater wetland microbial communities from Ohio, USA - Open water 3 Core 3 Depth 4 metaG | ecosystem: Environmental > Aquatic > Freshwater > Wetlands | place: USA: Ohio, Lake Erie, Old...
AATCCGGTAAAAGGAGAAGGAGGTAAATTCTATTCCCCGGAAGAGGTTAAAATTGCGTTTAATGAAAAACAACTCGATCTCCATGCTATAATAAATGTCCGTATTCCAGTGATTGAAGATGATAAAACTATATTCAAACTAGTTGAAACCTCCGTTGGAAGGGTTATTTTCAATGAGATGGTCCCGGAGGAAGTAGGATTTATCAACGATTTACTTACAAAGAAATCACTGAGGGAGATTATTGGGAATGTCCTTAAAAAGACCGGTACTGCAAAAACAGCAAAATTCCTTGATGATATTAAAGACTTAGGCTATGAGATGGCATTCAGGGGTGGCCTTTCCTTTAATCTTGATGATGTTATTGTCCCTGAAGAAAAAGAAGAATATGTGGATGAGGGCTACACTCAGGTCGATGAGGTTATGAGTAATTATAATATGGGCTTCATCACGAATAATGAAAGATATAACCAGATAATTGATATCTGGACCCATACTAATGCCAAACTCACACAGACATTGCTACGCCGGCTAAGTTCAGATAAACAGGGATTTAATCCGGTTTATATGATGCTTGATTCCGGTGCTAGAGGATCAAAAGAACAGATCCGGCAGCTATCCGGGATGAGAGGGTTGATGGCCAAGCCTCAGAAATCAGGTGCAACAGGAAATGAAATCATCGAAAACCCAATCCTGTCAAATTTTAAAGAAGGATTATCAGTACTTGAATATTTTATTTCCACCCATGGTGCCCGTAAAGGTCTTGCTGATACAGCTCTAAAAACGGCTGATGCCGGTTATTTGACACGACGCCTGGTGGATGTTTCCCAGGATGTGATAGTCTCAGAACAGGACTGTGGTACCCTTAGAGGAATAGTCGCAAATGCAATAAAGAATAATGAAGAGGTGGTTGAATCGTTGTATGAAAGAATTTTAGGCCGTACAACTGTTCATGATATTTATCATCCATTAAGTGGTGAATTAATTGTTGCTGCAGGTGAAGAAATTACTGAAGAAATTGCCCGGGAGATTGATAATTCGCCCCTTGAGCAGGTTGAGATACGTTCAGTACTTACCTGTGAAACAACCAAAGGTACATGTGCAAAATGCTATGGAAGGAATTTGGCGACAGGCAAGATGGTACAGATTGGCGAGGCAGTCGGTGTAATTGCGGCACAATCCATTGGTGAACCAGGTACACAGCTAACCCTGAGAACATTCCATGTTGGTGGTACAGCCTCCAATATTACTACCGAGTCTAAAGTAATTTCACGGTATGATGGCATTATAGAGATTGATGAAATGAAATCTGTCGAAAAAAAGGAAGAAGGAGGGAAGAAAATTGATATCGTCATCGGGAGGTTAGCTGAACTTCGCATCATAGATAAAAATACAAAGCTGGCTCTTATGGCCCATCCAATTCCTTACGGCTCAAGATTGTTCATTAAGAGTGGAAAGGAAGTATCAAAAGGAGATCTGATATGTGAATGGGATCCGTATAATGCTGTAATTATTTCAGAAAGTACAGGAGCCATATCATTTGAAAGTGTAGTTGAGAGTATCACATATCGTGAAGAATCAGATGAGCAAACTGGATTCAGGGAAAAAGTGATTATTGAGACAAGGGATAAGACGAAAAATCCCATGATCAGAATTATGTCGAAGAAGAATGATGTACTGAAAGCTTATAACCTGCCTGTTGGATCCCATATTATGGTAAACGAAAAAGACCAGGTTCAAACCGGTGATATACTGGTTAAAATTCCAAGAGCAGTAGGCAAATCTGGAGATATAACAGGAGGTTTGCCACGTGTTACTGAACTATTCGAAGCCAGGAATCCTTCAAACCCTGCCGTTGTCTCTGAGATTGACGGTGAAGTATCATTCGGTAAAATCAAGAGGGGAAACAGGGAGATAAGTATTGTATCAAAAGAAGGTGAGACTAAAAAATATTTAGTTCCTCTGTCAAAACAAATCCTTGTGCAGGAAAATGATTATGTCAAAGCAGGTACACCACTTTCAGACGGAGCAATTACTCCTTCTGACATTCTTGCAATTAAAGGGCCTACAAAAGTCCAGGAATATATCGTGAATGAAGTTCAGGAAGTTTACAGAATGCAAGGAGTGAAAATCAATGATAAGCATTTTGAGGTAATAGTCCGGCAAATGATGCGCAAGGTGGAAATCGAAGATCCTGGTGATACGAAATTCCTCGAAAAACAGGTTGTCGACAAATGGGAGTTTATGGATGAGAATGACTGGATATATAATAAGAAGGTAGTAATGAATCAGGGTGATTCCCAGACTCTTAAAGCCGGCCAGATCATCACTGCAAGAAAACTAAGGGATGATAACTCTGTCTTTAAAAGGAAAGATATGAAGCAAATAGATGCACGCGATGCTGTTCCTGCCACCTCCCGTCAGGTTCTTCAAGGAATAACCAAAGCGGCTTTGCACACACAGAGCTTCTTCTCTGCAGCCAGCTTCCAGGAGACTACAAAAGTTCTGAATGAAGCCGCAATTTTTGGCAAAGTTGATTATCTGGAAGGACTGAAGGAGAATGTTATTGTCGGACATCTAATACCCGCAGGGACCGGAGTAAGGGATTATGAAAGACTAGTTGTTGGTTCATTGGAGGAATATGAAGCCCTGGTTGGAAGTAAATCCAAAAAAGAGGAAGAAGTAACTGAAGATAAAGAACAATAAAAGCATGGAAGAAGATAAAAAAGTAACTAAAACCCAGATCAATATTGAGCTCAAGGAAGATATTGCTCAGGGGATATACTCTAATCTGGCTGTGATAACACACTCCAGTTCTGAGTTTGTGATCGATTTTATTCGGGTTATGCCTGGAATTCCCAAAGCTGAAGTTAAATCAAGGATTATCCTGACACCGGAACATGTTAAGCGTCTTTACTTTGCCCTTAAGGATAATATTGCTAAGTACGAAGCAGTTCATGGAGAAATCAAAAAGGTTGAAGGTACAGGTACACCCCTGATTCCGATAAATTTTGGAGGACCTACAGCACAGGCCTAAGAACAATTTCAAGTAATCTTTATTTATAGAAGCCCCGTGATTAAAACGGGGCTTTTTCGTAATAACGGAATAATGGAATGATGGAATGATGGAATACTGGAATACTGTTACCCAATATTCCAATGAAATAGAAACTATTGCGTCAAAATTGGATTTTTACCAGCAAGACATTATTAAAAATCCTCAGGTTTCAGATATTATTCTATATTTGTCAGATTAATATATGGATTATTGATGTCTAATACATTATAATTCAGTGATATATGAAAATTATCGTATGTGTCAGCAATGTGCCTGATACCACTACCAAAATCAGATTTACACCGGATAACAGCAGTTTTGATGCCACAGGTGTACAATGGATCATCAACCCATGGGATGAACTTGCTCTTACCCGCGCTCTTCAAATGAAAGAAGATCCGGCAATGGCTGTCGAAAATATAACGGTCATTAATGTTGGCACTGTTGGTACCGAGCCAACATTAAGAAAAGCCCTTGCTATCGGCGCAGATAATGCTATACGCATTAACACGGAGCCTTCGGACGCGTATCTTACAGCAGGTCAAATCGCCCGGGTTGTACAGCAAAAAAAATTTGATATTATTCTGAGTGGTATTGAATCCAGTGACCATAATGGTTCATCTGTAGGTGGAATGATAGCCGAATTCCTTGATATTCCTTCAGTGTCTGCAATTTCTTCACTAACCATTGAAAAAAACGAAGTACGTATTACCAGGGATATTGATGGTGGCCGTGAGGAATTGACAATACCGACTCCGTTTGTGGGAATTGTTCAGAAAGGTATTGCAAAGGAACCCCGTATCCCGGCTATGAGAGGAATCATGATGGCCCGTCAGAAACCTCTTGAAGTAGTCCAGCCAGCTGATATCTCCGCAATGACTGCTGCGACGGGTTTTGAAACGCTACCTCCAAAAGCACCCTGCAAAATGATTGATCCCGGAGATGTGAAGCAACTGGTACAATTGCTTCAGAACGAAGCCAGGGTAATTTAGACTAAATTTTATTTGTTATTCAACAGGAATGAAATTGTTGTTAATATAAAATTCAAATCTTTTAGATATGTCAGTACTTGTATTTACAGAAAACTGGGACGGCAAATTTAAAAAACTGTCTTTTGAACTGGTATCCTATGCTTCGAGTGTGGCCGGTATACTCGGTACCAGCTTAACAGCAATATCCATCGGAAAGGTTGAAGAGGATGAACTGAAAAAGCTGGCTGTATACGGAGCATCCAGGATCATTGATGTAAAGGATGAAGTTTTATCATGCCTTGATAATCAGGCATATACACAGGTGATTGCCACCATAGCTGAAAAGGAGCAATCTTCAGTACTGGTTATTTCAAATAATAATACAGGCAAAGCCATTGCACCGCGTCTTTCAGTGAGGTTAAAAGCTGGTCTGGTTTCTGGTGTTACAGGACTTCCGGTCTCAGTAAATCCCTTCATTGTCAGGAAAAGGGTTTTCAGTGGAAAAGCTATTGCCCGCATGGAAATTAAATCACCTGTCAAAATATTAACTCTATCTCAAAATTCTTATGAGCTGATAAAGACAGATAATAAAGCAGCAATTGAATCTGTCAATTCACAGCTTACACCTGGAACGATCAAAACATTGATAAGTAAAGTCGAAAAGCAAACAGGCAAGATTATCCTTACTGATGCAGAAATTGTTGTTTCGGGTGGGAGAGGTATGAAATCTCCAGGAAACTGGGGCCCACTGGAAGAACTGGCGGGGATTCTGGGAGCTGCCCTGGCTTGTTCCAGGCCTGTCTCGGATGAGGGATGGCGACCGCATGAGGAACATACCGGACAAACCGGAAAGATAATTGCACCGAATCTTTACATGGCTTTTGGAATTTCAGGCGCTATCCAGCATCTTGCCGGTGTAAGCTCTTCCAAATATATTGTTGCTGTCAACACCGATAAGGATGCACCCATATTTGAAGCTGCAGATTACGGAATTGTTGGAGATGCACTTAAAGTAATTCCGGAATTATTAAGGGAGATTAAAGCTGTGAAGGCACAGTAGGGATAGATGTTGCAAGTTGCAGGGTGCCAAGGTACACGGTACAGGGTATCTTCTGTCCCAGGTTGATAAAAGCGCGAAATCGGAATCTGGAATCTGGAATCTTAGTGAGTTAAATAAATTTCAATGATAAGACAGATCATCTTTACTACTTCTCTTCTCATCACTCTTGGGGTATTTGGTTTTACGGTCGTCAGGTACGTCCGATTTTTCAGATTGACAAGGCCTGGTTTTCCTGTGAAGCAGATAGGTAAGAGGATAGGCCTTGTGTTAAAAGTGGCTTTTGGCCAGACAAGGATCATGCGACGGCCGGTAATTGGATTGCTACATGCATTGGTTTTCTGGGGTTTCTGTGTGATTTTGATCGGAAGCATTGAGATGACAATTGATGGACTTTTTGGAACCCATAAAGCATTAAAAAACCTTGGACTGGTATATGATATCATAATGTCAACGGGTGATATTTTTGCATTAATAGTCCTGGTCGCTGTCATTGTATTTCTTATCCGGAGGATCTTCTTACATGTGAAGAGATTCAATGGAATTGAGATGAAGAGCATCTCTCATACAGATGCAATCATATCACTTATGCTGATCCTGGTCCTTATGGTTACTCTTCTGGGGATGAATACTTTCTATGTTAAATCAGCACTGCTGAGCAGTCTTCCCATTCATGGACAGTATCCTGTAAGTGCGCTTCTTACAAAGATGTTAAGTACATCCCAGCCAATGAGTGCAAATCTTTATGAGATATGCTGGTGGTCACACATCCTGTTAATATTCATCTTTGCCAATTATCTTCCCTATTCAAAGCATTTTCACGTATTTATGTCAGTTCCGAATGTTTTTCTCAGCAGACTGGATCCGCTCGGTAAACTGACAATTATGGAGAGTATTACAAAGGAAGTTAAGATCATGATGAATCCTGAAACAGCCTATTCTGAAACTTCCGGCACTGAAATGAATGAAGCCCCCGGTCGTTTTGGCATCCTCGATATCGAAGATGTAACATGGAAAAATTATTTGGATTCACTCTCATGTACCGAATGTGGCAGATGCACAGCCTCATGCCCGGCAAATATCACCGGTAAGAAGCTATCCCCAAGGAAAATCATGATGGACTTGCGGGCCCGGATGAAAGAGAAGGGACCAGGACTGGTCAGAGAGGGAAAAGAATTTAATGACAACAGGGCTTTGATAGGGGATTATATCACAGAGGAGGAATTATGGGCGTGTACCCTTTGTAATTCATGTGCACAGGAATGTCCCGTAAATATTGATCATCCTTCTCTTATAGTAGGTATGCGGAGGTATCTTGTGATGGAAAAATCTGCAGCTCCTGCCGGGTTGAATGCCATTTTTTCTAATATTGAAAATAATGGTGCGCCCTGGCAGTTCTCCCGTGAAGACAGGATGCAATGGAAAGTTGGGCTTGACATTCCGGTACCGGTCATGAAAGATGTTTTCACACATGGTGAAAATCCGGAATACTTATTCTGGGTTGGAAGTGCAGGAGCTTTTGATGACCGATACAAAAATGTGTGCAGGTCAATGATAAAGATCCTGAATCATTTTAAAGTGAGCTACGCTGTGCTGGGGATTGAAGAAACTTCTACTGCAGATGCAGCACGGAGAGCTGGTAATGAAATGCTTTACCAGATGCAGGCACTTATGATCATTGATTTGCTTAAAAACTATAAGGTCCATAAAATCCTGACATGTGATCCCCATGCATATAACACTTTTAAAAATGAATACCCTGATCTCGGGGGCAAGTTCGAGGTAATTCATCATACGCGTTTTCTGAATGATTATATTGAAAAAGGGAATGTTAAGTTTAACGGCGGGAAATTCAGCAATCATACTATTACCTTCCATGATCCGTGTTATTTAGGAAGAGCGAACAGGGAATATGATGCGCCACGGCGAATCCTGAAAAAATTATCAGCACAAATGTCAGAAATGCCAAGAAACAGAAGTTTTGCATTATGCTGCGGGGCAGGAGGGGGGCAAATGTTCAAGGAAGCTGAGAAAGGAAATAAAGAAGTTTTTTTGGAAAGAACGGAAGAGGCGCTTGGAACAGGGGCAGATATTATTGCTACAGCTTGCCCTTATTGCATGGTTATGATTACAGATGGGTTGAAATATAAGAATACTGAAGAATCAATAAAAAATTATGATATTGCAGAACTTGTTTGTATGGCTCTTGAATTATAACTTTATTCATTTATAACAAAATTTAATATCATGGATCAGAACATACCGGTAAAAGGTGGTGAATTTCTGGTAAAAGAAACTCAACCCGAAAGTATTTTTATTCCGGAGGAGTTTGATGAAGAGCAAAGGATGATCGGGCAAACATGCAGGGATTTTCTTGATACTGAAGTGTTTCCAAACCTTGACAGGATCGATGACCACGAAGAAGGCCTTATGAAGGAACTGCTTAGCAAAACTGGTGAACTTGGTTTGCTGGCGGTTACTATTCCTGAGGAATATGGTGGTTTTAATCAATCGTTTCTTACATCAATGTATGCGAGTGAAGTGCTGGGAGCGGGTTACTCTTATGCAGTGGCATATTCGTGTCATGCGGGAATCGGTACATTGCCGATCCTGTATTATGGCAATGCAGAACAGAAGCAGAAATATATTCCAAAACTGGCCACCGGCGAATTGATTGGTGCATACTGTCTTACAGAACCGGGTGCAGGTTCTGATGCCAATGCAGGTACATCAAAGGCTACCCTTTCAGCAGATGGCAGGCATTATATTCTCAACGGACAGAAAATGTGGATTACCAATGCAGGATATGCGGATGTTTTTACAGTTTTTGCGAAGATCGATAATGACCGGGTGCAGAGTGCATTTATTGTAGAAAGGACTTTTCCCGGACTTGTTTTTAATCCGGAAGAGAAAAAAATGGGTATTAAAGGATCATCAACGAGACAGATATTTTTCAATGATTGCCAGATTCCGGTAGAAAATCTGCTTGGGAAGAGGGGAGAGGGTTTTCGGATTGCATTAAACATCCTGCATATGGGAAGGATTAAGCTGGGAGCCAACGTCATAGGGGCTGCCAAAAAGGCCATTGACTATTCCGTCAGGTACGCCAATGAACGGAAACAATTCAATTGCCTGATATCTTCATTTGGAGCTATAAAATATAAACTGGCTGAGCAGGTGATCCGGACTTTTGTAACGGAATCGGCCGTGTACAGGGCAAGCAAGGATCTTGACGAGGCAATAAAATATTATGTCAGCCAGGGAGAAGATAAGGGAAGGAATACAATGGAAGCTTTCAATCAGTTTGCCATTGAATCGGCAGTGATGAAAGTGTTTGCTTCAGAAATGCTGGATTATGTTGTAGATGAGGCAGTTCAGATCCACGGGGGAATGGGGTATTCATCAGAAATGCCAGTTGACAGGGCATACAGGGATTCAAGGATCAACAGGATATTTGAAGGGACCAATGAAATTAACAGGATACTTGTTGCAGATACAGTGATGAAAAGGGCGGCGAAGAAAGAAATCCCGGTCATGGAGGAAGCACAGAAAGCCCTGGATGAAATCCCCACGCTAAAGGCTGGCGAAAGTAAAGGGCTTGACTATTTTAAAATAAAAGAGATTTATATCAGGAATTTTAAAAAGGCAGCTCTCATCCTTTTAAAATCTGTTTCTGAAAAATTCACTAAATCACTTGTTCTTGAACAGGAGATAATGAATAACATATCAGATATTATAATGCTTCTTTATGCGGCTGAATCCACTCTGCTCAGGATTCAAAAACTGGAAAAGATGAAGAATGCAGAGTCAGTGAAAATTTACAGAGATATCCTTGATGTATTTGTGTATGATGCAGCATCGTCTATCCGGAAATTTGGTTTGGATGCTGTTTTCAGCTTTGCATTTGGTAAAACAAAGGATTTGCTGATAAGGGGAATTGAATATTTTACTGATGTTGAGGGTGTGAATGTCAGGGATGCAAGAAGACGGATAGCTGATCTGTTAATTTCCGAAAACAGGTATTGTTTCTGATAAATCCCGAGTGAATACAACGATTAATAATATCGTCCTGGTTGGCGCAGGTAATGTGGCGACTCATCTGGGAATTGCACTGAAAAAACTGGGATATAGAATTATTCAGGTTTTCAGCCGGACTGTGGGATCTGCACGGGAGTTGTCTGGAAAACTCGAATCCGGATACATTACAAAACTGACAGAACTGGATTATTCTGCTGACCTCTACCTGTTTTGCCTTAAGGATGATGTGCTGCTGGATATGCTGAAACAGACCTTATTCACTAACCAGATATTAGTCCACACTTCAGGAAGTTTACCTTTGAACATTTTTAAAGACTTTGGGTTTCATTTCGGAGTTATCTATCCTGTACAGACTTTTATTAAAGAGCGCAATTTAGATCTGACTAATGTCCCTTTCTGCATTGAAGCCAGCACACCCTTTGCTGAAAACATCCTGAAGGATCTGGCATCCGAATTATCCCAAAAAGTGGAGGTAGTTGACAGTGAAAAAAGGAAGATAATTCATCTTGCGGCTATTTTCGCGTGCAATTTTACAAATCATATGTACCTGTTGGCTGACAGATTAATGCGAGAGAATGGACTGGACTTTGATCTTTTAAAACCGCTCATACAGGAGACAGCTGCAAAAATAATGGAGGTTGATCCGGAAATTGCACAGACAGGACCGGCAAAACGGGGTGATAATCAAATTATTGAGGACCATGTACAATTATTAAAAGATTCACCCGGGATGCAAAAAATATATACTTTTGTAAGTGACAGCATCTTAAGGTCAGGAATAAACGGAAAGACGAATAAAATAACTTAACAAAAAAAATTATGGCAAAAAAAGAGCTTAATGAATTGACAATTGAAGAATTAAAACAATATGAGTAATTTCAAAGAAGCCCTGAGATCCATAAAAGCCTTTATTTTTGATGTCGATGGTGTTTTATCAAGCGCGAAAATATATCTTCATCCGGAAGGTGATATGATGCGGTCGATGAATATAAAGGATGGATTTGCAATCCAGTATGCAATACGTAAAGGATATCGTGTGGCTATTATAACCGGAAGTAATTCTGAATCTGTAAAAAAAAGATTTGCCCATCTTGGAGTACAGGATATTTACCTGAAATCCACTGATAAACTGGAAGATTTCAGGCAATTTCTGTCATTATATAACCTGGAACCCAGCAATATCCTTTACATGGGTGATGATCTTCCTGATTACCTTGCTATGAAGGAAGCCGGATTTCCGGCATGTCCCTCAGATGCTATTGAAGAGATCAAGTCCATATCAAAATATGTCTCTGATAAGAATGGTGGGGATGGCTGCGTCAGAGATGTCATAGAACAGGTACTTCGCTTGCAGGGGAATTGGATGCACGAGGATGCGTTTCACTGGTAATGGCTTAGCCATTACCAGGTGTTACTTAAGTAAAAAAACACGATGCTGGATTTTCTTAGATTAATACGATACAAGAATCTTCTGATTATTGCTGTCACGCAATATCTGATGAGGTATTGTATTATCAATCCCATTCTGAAGGTAAGCGGAATGGAACTTCAGCTTGATAATATTCATTTTGTCCTGCTTGTTCTCTCCTCGGTACTGATAACTGCAGCCGGATATGTCATAAATGATTATTTCGATACAGGAACCGACATGTTGAACAGGCCTGAGACTGTTCTGGTCGGGAAAGTCATCAACAGAAGGATGGCCATGCTGATCCACATCCTCTTGAATATCCTCGGGATTGGCATAGGCATATATCTCGCTGTTAAGATCAATATTCTTGCATTGGGAGTTGCGTATATTCTTGCATCAGGTATTTTGTGGTTCTATTCAACCACCTATAAGCGTCAGTTCCTTATTGGCAACCTGATTGTAGCTATTTTTACAGGGATGGTACCTTTTATTGTTGTGCTATTTGAGGTTCCTTTACTTAATCAGCAATACAAGGAAGTGCTTCTCCGTTTGAATATGAATTTTAATAATATCCTTGGATGGGTCGGTGGATTTTCACTTTTTGCATTTCTTTCAACCCTGGTAAGAGAGATCATTAAGGATATAGAAGACTTCAAAGGCGACAG
>Ga0153916_10003885_pt1 | contig 11196 bp, 10 predicted proteins | sample Opewatmetagenome_FD_109642 | JGI IMG/M metagenome (GOLD analysis project Ga0153916, IMG submission 109642) | Freshwater wetland microbial communities from Ohio, USA - Open water 3 Core 3 Depth 4 metaG | ecosystem: Environmental > Aquatic > Freshwater > Wetlands | place: USA: Ohio, Lake Erie...
AGGCGGACGGCCTCCTCGTCGTGGCGAGCGGCGAGTACCGGGCCACGAAGAAGGGGATCGAGCTCCTCCAGGGACGCCTGAGGGAGCTCCGCGCCTTCGTCGAGCGGGCGAGCCGCAGCACGGCCTTCGTCGAGACGACGCTGGCCCTGGCCGGCGCGGCGGTCCGCCGCGGGGACCGCGTCGGCCTCTTCATGGAGGGCGGCTACCTCGTGGCCCATCCGGGGCGGTCCTCGGCATCCGTGGGCCTCGCGACGGAGGACGCGGGCAAAGGAGAGGACGTGGCCGTGCGCAGCCTCGAGGGAATCGTCGCCCTCAAGCCGGGGCGGATCACTGTCGCGCGCGTGCCCGCGTCAAGGACCGCGGCGAGGCGCCTCACGCCGGAGGCGAGCCATCGTATCCTGCAACGGTCCCGCGGTGCGCTCGTCGCAACGATGGAAATCGAAGGCCTCATGGCCGCGCGCCGCCTGCGGCTCCACCCGCGGATCGAGTTCGCCCCCCTGGCGGGGACCGTGGCCGCCGCGGAGCGCGGCATGGACGTCCTCCTCCTCGTGCCGGAGGGGCGGGCCGCGGAGGCCGTCCAGGCGATCGAGGCCGCGAACGAGCGGCGGGAGGACAAGATTCCCTACGAGAGCCTGGCCCTGTCCTGATCACTCGAGGAGGGCGACCGTGTCGATCCGCCCGTCCCCGTCGCGGTCCTGCCCGGAGACGACGCGGTAGAAGTCCCTGCCGGATTCGTATCCCTCGAGGACCTCGTCCGCGAACTCCGTGAGGCCGAGGATGCTCGACAGCGTGCCTTGGTAGTGCAGGCCGCTCAGGATGACGATCGTGCGCTCTGGGTTCCAGGGGTTGCGGACCTTGGCCACGAGCCCGACATCCTCCTCGACGTAGGAGCGGTGCGTGCGGGAGGACTCGACCCGCCAGGCCTGCTTCCAGTCGAAGGTCACGGCGAGGTGCGGGTTCAGATCCATCGTGATGATGTTCGCGACGGGGCCGCCGACGAGGATCATGTTCTCCCGGCCCGGGCCCGCCGCCTTGACCTCCGTGTCCAGCCGGGTGACGAGCCCTTTCGGCGCGGCGAACATCCGGCCCAGGAAGAACCCGAGCTGGACCGCGTACGGCGAGTCGCGGGCCGTCGTCAGGAACGGGCCGTGGGGATACGGCGAGCCCACGACGATCGCGCCCTCGAAGCGGCCGTCACGAGAGAACTCCTCGAGGAAGCGCGAGACGACGCCGGCGCGCGGCAGGGCGGGAAAGGGCACGGGAGGGACGCGCGACTTCAGGAGGACCGCGAAGGCGTCCGCCGTCGGGGCGAGCACGCGCGCGGAGGCGCCGCGCTTCGGCTCCTCCCGCACGACCTTGAGGAGGCCCGCAGCCTCGAGCCGGCGCACGTGGTAGTAGACCTTCTGCTCGTGCACCTTGAGGCGGTCCGCGAGGGCGTTCGGGTAGTCCGGGCTCTTCGCGAGCTCCTGGAGGATGCGCCAGGCGAGGGGCGAGGAGAGGGGCGCGAGCCGGGCGGGCTTGTCGATCACCTCGGCATCGCGCGCGACGACGCCGTCGGGCGTCTCCTCGACGAGCCACCGCCGGACCATGCGGACGCCCATGGCCTGACCATTATTAATGATTTCGTAATGGTTGCGCGAATGTTGTAACAACCCTTTTAATACTCCCATCCCCTTGCGTCCGGCTATGCAGGAATCCGCGGTGCATCCCTTGGCCTCGTGGGGAAGGGAGTTATCACAAGGGATATTGGACTCGCAAGGGATATACCGGGCCCGCCGCGGATGGGCCGCGAGCCCGGTCGCGGATCAGGTGAGACGTCCATGAAAGCCGTCATCCTCGCCGCGGGCGAGGGCGCCCGGATGGGCCCCTTCACCGCCTCCGTCCCCAAAGTCATGATCCCCGTGGGCAACCGCCCCATCCTCGAGTTCGTCGTGCGCTCCGTCGTCGAGAGCGGGATCCGGGACATCTTCATGGTCATCGGCTACCGCCGCGAGCGGATCCAGTCCTACTTCCAGGACGGGAAGGCGTTCGACGCCCGGATCACGTACATCCAGGAGCCGAAGCAGCTGGGTACCGCGCACACCGTGCGGCAGGCGAAGCCGGGCCTGGACGGGCCGTTCCTCGTCTTCAACGGGTCGAACCTCATCGACCGCGCGTTCGTCGGCGACCTGCTCGACCACGCGGACGCGCCCGCGGTCGCGATCAAGGAGAGCGACCGGCCTCAGGAGTACGGCGTCGTCACGCTCCGCGGGAAGCACGTCGTCGCGATTACGGACCGCCCGCGCGAGGTCACGTCCAACCTGATCAACACGGGCGCCTACGTCCTCGACCCCGCCGTCTTCGACCTGATCGACCGCCGCGCGGAAGAGGGCCATCACGACCTCCCGGGCGCCCTGTCCGAGTGGGCGAAGACGACCGCGATCACCGCGGTGGAGTCGAAGGGCACCTGGGTCGACGCCCGCTACCCGTGGGACCTCCTCCGGCTGAACGCGACGGCCCTGCAGGGCGTGCACGACGTGCGCGCCGGCACGATCGAGCGCGGCGTGGCGGTCCACGGCCGTGTCTCCGTCGGCGAGGGCTGCGTGATCCGCTCCGGGGCCTACCTGCAGGGCCCGCTCTCCCTGGGCCCGGGATGCGAGGTCGGCGCTAACGCCGTCCTCCTGCCGTCCACGAGCCTCGGGAAGAACGTGCGGAGCGGCCCTCTCTCCACGGTCAGCAACTCGATCCTCATGGACGACGTGAACCTCGGTCCGTCGAGCGTCGTGCACGACAGCGTCCTCGGCAGCGGGGTCGTCGCGCGCGCGGGGCTCCTCGCGGCCTCCGGTCCTGCGGACGTCCTCATCGAAGGCGAGTACCACGCGGTGCGGCAGATCGGCGCCCTCCTGGGCGAGGACTCCGAGCTCGGCAACGGCGTCACCGTGGACTGCGGGACCGTGGTCAACGAGCGCGCCCGCGTGGCCTCGGGCGCGAGGCTTCGCGGGACGATCCCCGCCGGCGCGGTGGTCCACTAGATGTGCGGGATCATCGGCTACGCCGGCCAGCGGGACGCCCTCCCGATCCTCTTGGACGGGCTCAAGCGGCTCGAGTACCGCGGGTACGACAGCGCGGGCGTGGCCATCGTCGGCAAAGGCCTCCAGGTCGTCAAGGACAAGGGGTTCATCGCGGACCTCGAGGCCCACCTGCCTCCCATGGAAGGGACCACGGGCCTGGCGCACACCCGGTGGGCGACGCACGGGGCGCCGTCCAAGCTGAACGCCCACCCGCACACGGACTGCACCGGTAAGATCGCCCTGGCGCACAACGGGATCATCGAGAACTTCACGGCCCTGCGGGAGCAGCTCGAGTCCGAGGGGCACGTCTTCCGGACGGAGACGGACACGGAGAGCCTCGCGCATCTGATCGAGGCGCGCTACCGCGGCGACCTCGAGACCGCCGTGCGGGACGCGCTCCACGAAGTCCGCGGCTCCTACGCAATCGCGGTCGTGCACGCGGACGAGCCGGGGAAGGTCGTCGGCGCGCGGAACGAGAGCCCCCTCGTCGTGGGCCTTGCGCCAGACGAGACGTTCCTGGCATCGGACGTGCCCGCCCTCCTGAAGTACACGGACAAGGTCGTCTACGTGATGGACAAGGAGATGGTCGTCCTCACGCCGGAGCGGGCGGTCCTCAAGGACCTCGAGGGGAAGACCGTCCACCGTGACCCGCAGCGGATCACGTGGACCCTCGAGGATGCAGAGAAGGGCGGCTTCGAGCACTTCATGCTCAAGGAGATCCACGAGACGCCCAAGGCGATCCACGAGACCCTCCTCGGCCGCGTGGCGAACCTGGAGGTGAACGGCTTCCTGGCGGAGGACTTCTCGAGCGTGAAGCTCGTGGCCTGCGGGACGTCGTACCACGCGGCCCTCGTGGGGAAGTACATCATCGAGGAGATCGCGAACGTGCCCGCGTCCGCGGAACTCGCGTCGGAGTACCGCTACACGCGCGGCGCCGCGGACCGGCCCCTCGTCATCCTCCTCTCCCAGAGCGGGGAGACCGCGGACACCCTAGGCGCGGCCCGCGAGGCGAAGCGCCGCGGATGCAAGACCCTCGCCATCTCGAACGTCATCGGCTCGAGCCTCACGCGCGAGGCGGACCGGACGATCTACATGCGCGCGGGCGTCGAGATCGGCGTGGCCGCGACGAAGACGTTCGTGGCCCAGCTCATCGTGCTCTACCTGATCGCCCTCCGCATGGGGCTGGATCGCGGCACCCTCGGCTACGAGGAGGCGGACCGGCTCAAGGACGAGCTCCGGTCCCTGCCGCGGGCGGTCCTCGCGGTCCTCGACAAGGAGGAGGAGATCCGCGCCCTGGCGGCGTCCTACGGGAAGGACGCGCGGGACGCCTTCTACCTGGGCCGCCACGCGAACTACCCGGTCGCCATGGAGGGCGCCCTGAAGCTCAAGGAGATCTCCTACATCCACGCGGAGGCGTACGCCGCGGGCGAGCTGAAGCACGGTCCGCTCGCGCTGATCACGAAGGACACCCCCGTCATCGCGATCGCGGTGGAAGACCCCACGTACGAGAAGATGCGGTCCAACCTCGGGGAGGTGGACGCGCGCGGCGCGCGGATCCTCGCCGTGGGGACGGAGGGGGACCGCGAGATCGGCAGGCTCGTGGACGACCTCCTGACGGTCCCGCGGACGTCCTGGATCTTCTCGCCCGTGCCCGTGAGCGTCGCCCTCATGCTCTTCGCGTACCACGTCGCGCGCCTGCGCGGCTGCCCGATCGACAAGCCGCGGAACCTGGCGAAGAGCGTCACCGTCGAGTGATGCCGTCGGAGCCGGGCAGCGGAGTGTCGGCGGGCACGGGCGCGAGGCCGCCCGCGCCGGGCTCGGGCAGCTCCTTCTCCCCCCTCGCGACGACGTACGTCCCGACGAGGATGAGCGCCCCGCCCGCGAGGGTGAAGGCGTCCAGGACGTCCCCGAACATCGCGACGGAGAGCAGGGTCGCGACGACGATCTCCAGGAGGACGAGCAGGCTCGAGACCGTCGGGGAGATCGTCCGCAGGCTCAGGGTGTAGAGGAACATCGGGAGGAAGGTCGGGATGATGCCGAGGTAGGCGACGCCGGCCCAGGAGACCGCGTCCGAGGGCCAACGGCCGGGGAACAAGGCGAGGGGGACCGCGGAGAACACGGCCGTCGTCGCGAGGATCATCGTCACGAGGGCGATGTAGTCCCCGCCGCGGTCCACCATCCTCTTGAGCCCCATCACGTAGAAGGACCACATCACTCCCGCCAGGAACACGAGCACGTCTCCGAGGAAGTCCCCGCCGGAAAGGGTCGCGGGACTCAGCTTCGTCGCGAGGACGAGGACCCCGAAGAGGCCGCAGGCGACGCCGGCCGTCCGCTGCGCGGTGACCTTCTCCTTGTAGACGAGGACCATCAGGATCGCGATGAAGACGATGTTCACGTTCACGAGGAGCGCGGTCTTCGAGGCGGTCGTGTACACCAGGCCCACGTTCTGCAGGTTGAACGCGAGGGAGTTCACGAGGCCGAGGGCCCAGACCCACGGCTCCCGCAGGAAGGCCCACCGGAGGCGGTGCATCGCCGCGAGCACGGCGAACCCGAGGAGGGCGCCGATCCCGAGCCGCGCCATCGTGATGAAGAGGGGGTCCACATCGCCCACGATGAGCTTCGTCCCCGGGAACGCGGTGCCCCAGAAGACGCTCGCCAGGACGACGAAGACGTAGTCTCTCCGGCGCGAGTCCATCGCCCGCTGCGAATCACGCGGACCATTTCAGGTTTTCTTCCGCTGGACCCGCTCCGCCATTCCCTGCGGCCGGACGCGGCGGGCCGAGGTGTCCGCGGCCCCCATCCCATACGGTTATGGGTTCGCTCTCGCATCCCCCGCCGGAGTGGGGCCGAGGGGACGCGACGCACTCCCGGACCGGGAGGACGACGGATGCGCGTGGCGGTTCTTGGCGTCGGCGACATGGGGCGGATGCACGCGGCGTACTACGGGGGCTTCCCGGGCGTCACCCTCGCCGCGGTCTCGGGACGCACGAGGGAGCGGGTGGAGGCCGCGGCGCGGGAGCTCCGCACGCGCGCATGCACGGACTACCGGGAAATCCTCGAGGACGAGACGATTGCCGCGGTGGACATCTGCCTTCCCACGGCGGTGCACCGCGAGGCCGCAATCGCCGCCCTGGAGGCGGGAAAGCATGTCTTCGTCGAGACTCCGCTCGCCTTGACCTCGAAGGACGCGGCCGCGATGATCGCCGTCGCCCGGCGACGCCGGAGGATCCTGATGGCCGCGGACGTGATGCGGTTCGTCGCCGGGTACGGCTACATCCAGCGCTCGGTATCCTCCCGGAGGATGGGGAGGCCGATCGCCGGGTTCGCCAGCCGGATGTGCGCGCCGTACTGGGAACGCCGCCGGCCGCGGACGTTCGAGGCGTTCGGCGACCCGCTCGTCGAGCTCGCTCTCCACGATTTCGACTTCCTCGCGTGGGTCCTCGGCATGCCGCAGGAGGTCTCGGCCACGGGGACCGTGGAGGGGGACGGCGCGGTCACGCAGGCCTTCGTGTCCCTGTGGGGCAAGGGGACCCAGGCCCTCGTGGAGATGAACGCCCGCATGCCGTGGCGGTATCCCTTCAGCACGGCCGTCCGCATCGTGAGCGAGCGCGGCGTCCTCGAGAACCTCCAGCGCTTCGGCCGCGGCTCGGCGCCGGAGACGTCGCTCCTGCGGCACCGGGCCGGCGGGCGGGTGCAGCCCGTCAAGCTCCGCGGCTGGGACCCCTACGAAGTGGAGTGCCGCCACTTCGTGCGCTGCGTCCAGGGAAGGGCCAAGCCCGACCTCCTGCGCGCGGAGAACGACCTGCACGCTCTCCGGATCGCGGAGGCCGCGCGGGAATCCATCCGCCGGAAGCGGACCGTCCCTCTCGCGGCGTGAGGGCCCGGGCTCCCATCGAGGTCTGAATCTACGTGTTATCGCAGTACTGCGATAACTTCATGCGCGAACGGCCCCATGGGAGCGAAGGCGCTTCGATGAAGATTGGCTGCGGGCTTGTCGAGAAGACGGTCCACGGGCAGCGGTACCTCTACGTCTGGTCCTTCCAGGTCCGCGGCACGGAGATGCGTAAGGTCGAGCGCTACGTCGGACCGTCCAGGAGCCCCGAGGCCCGACGCAGGGCCCTCCAGGAGCTCGAGGTCTACGCCTCTCGCGCGACCGCGGATCTCGAGCGCCGCCGAGCGCGGTGGCGGCGACAGCTCGCGGTCCCCTGAGGCAGGTCGCGATTAGTCCACGAGAGCGCGGAGCCGGTCCAGGCCCTCCCGGGTCCATTCCGCATGACCGAGCTGCCGCCCGTAGATGATCCCGTGGAACGGCGCGACGTTCGCGTAGAAACGTGCGCGCTCGAGCATCCCGGCGTCCTTCGGGCCGCGGTAGGCCGCGAGCACGGCACGGGCCACGGGTTCCCCGAGGTCCATCAGGAGGCCGGTGAAGTCGAAGGCGGGGTCCCCGGCGGAGGCGTCGCCCCAGTCGATGACCCCGGTGATCCGCCCGGAGGCGGGATCGTGAAGGACGTGGACCGCCTCCAGGTCCCGGTGGAGCAGGACGGGCGCGAAGCGGAAGTGGTCTGCCTCCTCCAGGTACTCCTCGCAGACACGGGCGGTCCACCGCCGCTCGCGCGGTTCGAGGACCGGAAACGCCTCCCGGCGGATCCGGGCGAAGAACCGCTCGTAACCGCGGCGCCACGCCTCCGGGTCGTCCGCGGCGATGCCCGCCTCGGCGGCGCGCCCGAGCGGGAAGGCGTGCAGCGCCGTCAGGAAAGCGGCCACCTGCTCGCCCAAGGCCGCGCCGCCGGGTCCGCGGAAGGCCTCGCGGGAGAGACGTTCGCCGGGGATCCTCCGGTAGCCGACGAGGATCCGCGGCGGAGCCTCGCCCCGCCACACGTGCTCGTACCGGGGGACGGCCACGGGGAGCGCGGGCGCGAGCGCCGGGAGGAGCCGAGCCTCCTTCTCCAGGGTGGCCTCGCTCTCCGGGCGGCGCGGGATGCGGAAGATCCACTCGCCGTTCACCCGGAGCAGGACGTGGTCCCAGCCGCCGAGGATCGGCTCGCACCGCTCGATCCGGACCTCCGGGAACCGCGCCTAGACCATCGCGCGCGCCTCGGCCACGGACGGCTCGGCGGACACCGCGGCCGTATCCGCCGCGGGCCTCAAGCCCTTTCGCCTCGGCCAGAAACGTTTATGGCGGTTCCCCCGCTTCGGCCCGCGTCACGATGTTCGAGCGGCCGCGCGGCACGAACGACTGGGGTCCCGAGGACATGGCGAAGCGCCGCTTCGTCGAGTCGGCCTTCGTCCGCACCGCGGACGCGTTCGGCTTCCGCGAGATCCAGACCCCCATCTTCGAGTCCCTCGACCTCTTCGCCGCGAAGTCCGGCCCGGGGGTGGTCGAGGAGCTGTACGCGTTCAAGGACAAGGGCGGGCGCGACGTCGCCCTCCGCCCGGAGTTCACCGCGTCCATCCTCCGCTTCTACGTCGCGGAGCTGAGGAGCCTCCCGAAGCCCGTGAAGGTCTACTGCTACGGGCCCGCGTTCCGCTACGAGGAGCCTCAGAAGGGCCGCTACCGCGAGTTCGGGCAGGTCGACGCGGAGATCATCGGCGGGGCGACCCTCGCCTCGGACGCGGAGGCCCTCGCCCTCGCGATCGGCACGATGCGGGCGATCGGCCTCAAGAAGGTGCGCGCGCGCATCGGCCACATCGGCATGCTCCGCGCGTACCTGCCCTTCGCCCCCGCAGACCAGGCGAAGGTCCTCCACGCCCTGGACAAGAAGAACGTCGCGATGCTCGACGACGAGCTCGCGCGCCTCCAGCGACCCGACCTCGCGGAACCGCTCAAGCGGCTCATCGCCCTCCACGGCGACGCCGCGATTCTCGGACAGGCGCAGGAGGTCCTCGGCGGCAAGGGAGGCGAGGCCTTCGACTACCTGCGCGCCCTCGCGAAGCAGCTCGAGGCCTACGGCACCCCCTCGTCCGACTACGAGTTCGACATGGGAGTCGTCCGCGGCCTCGACTACTACACGGGCATGGTCTTCGAGCTTGACTCGGCCAGCCTCGGAGCGGAGAAGCAGGTCGGAGGGGGCGGCGCGTACACCCTGGCCGAGGTCTTCGGCGGCGAGCCCGTGTTCCAGACGGGGTTCGCCCTCGGGGTGGACCGCCTCGTCATGTCGGCGGAGGCCGAGGGGGTCCTCGGCCCGTCGAGGGGGATCGACGCCTACGTCGTGCCCATCGGCGAGGCGATGCGCCCGCGGGCCGTGGAGATCCTGACCACGCTCCGCGCGGCGGGCCTGCGGGCCGACATCGACCTCGTCGGTCGCGGGCCCTCCAAGAACCTCGACTACGCGAACGCGGTGCGCGCGAGGTACGCGGTCCTCGTCGGCGAGCGCGAGCTCAAGGCGGAGAAGGTCAGCCTGCGCAACATGGCGAGCGGCGAGCAGCGCGAGGTGCCCGTCGGCATCCTCGCCGAGGAGATCCGGCGGGCGTAGCCGCGGTCAGGCGCGGAGCTTCCCGATCCGGTCGACCCATCTCGCGAGCCGCGGCAGGCCCTCCGGCACGGTCTCCCCGACGAACAGCAGGGGATACATCCCGCCGTAGATACCGAAGTCCGCGAGGCTCGGCTCCCCGAGGATCCAGTCGCGGCCGTCGAGGATGGCGTCGACCATCGCGAGGTGCTTCTCCATGTCCTCCTTGAACTCGTCGCGGCGCATCTCGAGGACGTGCCAGGGACCGCGGGCCCGCGTCTGCATCTCCTCGAACGTCCATCGCTCGAGGTCCGAGCCGAGCTTCGGCGGCACCTTCGTGACGACGTACCGCCAGACGCGCTCCTCGAGGACCTGGTGGCCCCAGTGCTCCAGCACGGCGGCCAGGCCCTTCTGCCCCCAGGGGTACAGGGTCGGCTTGGGCTGCGCCTTCTCCAGGAAGTCGGGGAGGTCGTACCAGAACACGGGCTTCCCCTCCCACATGAGCGTGGGCACGTAGTCCTGCCCCGTGGCCGCGAGCAGGTCGCGCTTGTCGTGGTACGGGACCGCGATCGGGTCGTAGGCGATGCCCTTGAACGCGAGTATGCGGTCCGCGGAGACGCAGTAGTGGCTGAACGGCTCCGTGTACAGGGAGGGGTGGGAGGCCATGGCCCACCCGAGGCGCCCCGGGGATTTAAGCCCTCATCCGCCGCGGCCCCGGACCGCGAGGAGGTGCCCGGTCTCCCGCGACGCGGGCTCCCGGACGGCCACCCGCCCGAGGAGGACCGCGGCGACGACGAAGGCGGCGAGGGTGTAGAGGGCCTGGTCCGCGAAGGTGACGTGCAGCGCGTCCGACCAGACCGCGAGCGCGTTGAAGACGAAGTGCGCGACCCACGCTGCCCCGAGTCCGAGGGCCAGGCCTGCGTACGGCGCGTCGATCTCCCGCCAGACCCAGAGGACCGCGGCGAGGGCGAGCGCGGCGAACGTGCCGTGCGCGAGCTCCCGCAGGGTGAACTCGATGCTCGGCTCGCCGGGGTACGCGACGAAGCCCTCGATCATGCCGTAGGCGCCGCCGACGACCCAGGGCGCCAGGACGAGCCAGTACCGGAGCGCGTTCCCGGCGTCCCGCCCCCGCGGCAGGACGTAGGCCGCGACGAGGAGGGCCGCGAGGAGGGCGGAGAGCTTCTGGCTCTCCTCCACGGCGGGCCCGAGGAGGAGGACCGTGAAGGGGCTCGCGTCCCCGAACACGAGGAGGCGGAGGGGGAGGATGACCAGGGTAGGGACGAGGGCCGCGACGATGAACCGAAGGAGGGGCTCGGCCCCCGGCGTCCGGTTCCTCGCGCTGCGCCCGATGGACCCGCGCTCCCTCGGGTCCCGCCATCCGGTCCGCGGGCTTGAGGCTTCGCCCGGCCCGCCTTTCCGTCACCCGGAGACCGTGCGGCGGAACATCGACGTCGTGGCGGACAGGCTGATCGCCCCGACGATCAGGATCGTCAGGAGCCCGTACGCGATGACCGTCCAGTCCCACCCGGTGATGATGAGGCGGTGCATCGCGTCGGCGATGTAGCTCATCGGGTTGTACGTCGCCACGGTCTGGACCCAAGGCGGCAGGAAGACCTTGGGCATCATCGCGGTAGACAGGAAGAGCAGCGGGAACGTCGTCAGGATGCTGATCATCAGCGTGGCCTCTGAGTTCTTCG
>Ga0153916_10003886_pt1 | contig 11195 bp, 11 predicted proteins | sample Opewatmetagenome_FD_109642 | JGI IMG/M metagenome (GOLD analysis project Ga0153916, IMG submission 109642) | Freshwater wetland microbial communities from Ohio, USA - Open water 3 Core 3 Depth 4 metaG | ecosystem: Environmental > Aquatic > Freshwater > Wetlands | place: USA: Ohio, Lake Erie...
AGGTCATTGTCGTTAACTTCTGGGCTTCCTGGTGCAAGCCGTGCGAAGAAGAGGCCGCCACGCTCGAGTCCGGCTGGCAGCAGTATCGCGATCAGGGCGTGTCCTTCCTGGGAGTCGACTACGTCGACACCGAGCCCGAAGCGCGCGCCTACCTCGAACGCTTCGCCATCACGTATCCGAATGGCCCTGACCTCGGGACGCGCATCTCGCAGGCGTACCGGATCCGCGGCGTTCCGGAGACCTACTTCATCGATCGGCAAGGCGCGATCGCACGCGTCAAGATCGGGCCGATTGAGATGAGCGAACTACAATCCATCCTTGAGCCGCTGGTGAATCCCTGATGGACGGTGCTGCCCTGCTGACGGCGCTCGCCGTCCTCATCCTGGTCCTCATCTTCCTGGCCCAGCCGCTGCTTGATCGGAGGACCGGCGCACCGCGGCGCGCACCAGGTGTCTCCTCGCTGGAAGCCGAGCTGGATCGCACCATCGAGACGCTGCGCGAACTGGATTTCGATCGCGCGCTGGGCAAGATCCCCGATGACGAGTACCCGGCCCGGCGCCAGGAATTGATGGCGCGGGGTGCCGATCTGCTTCGGCGCTTGGACGAGACGCGCGATCCAGTTGGGGCCCCGGCGGGCCAGAGAGCTCAGGCACTCGAAAGCGAGATCGCGGCGCGGCGTCGCCCGGCGGCTGAAGCTCGTGTGGCGGAGCTCGAGGCGGAAATAGCAGCCCGCCACTCGCAGATTCCTGCGAAGAGCGCAGGCCGCAAGGCGGGCTTCTGTCCCTCCTGCGGTTCACAGGTGCAGGTCGGCGACAAATTCTGTCCGCGCTGCGGCAGCACGCTGCGCCACGACAAGACCACTTGACGATCCATTCCTCAACGAGGTTGCCTGTGCTATTCCATCATCGTGGCCACCCGCATGGCGCCGGTCGATTGGCGGGACTTCGTCTCGGCAGGTTCGCCGTCCTTGTGCTTGCGCTGGCTCTCTCCCTCGGCCTGGCGGCCTGTTCGCTTTCGGAAGACATAACACCTCCGCCCGGTCTTCTTCAGCCCACCGCGCAGACGACCTCGCTCGCGACACAATTGCAGCCCACAGCCGGTCCGTCGGCGACGCCCGAACCGGTTGAGCCGCCCGCGGCCATCGACCTCCAGGCCGGCCGGGCGATATACCTCGATCGCTGTTCTGCCTGCCATGGCGTGGGCGGATTGGGCGACGGCGAACTAGCCCAGCAACTCTCCAACCCGCCGGCCGCAATTGGCCGCGCGGAGCTTGGGCGCTCGGTGACGCCGCTTGAATGGTTCCGAATGGTCACCGTCGGCAACATGACGCGCTTCATGCCACCCTTTGGCAACGCCCTCACTTCGGACGAGCGCTGGAACGTGACCTACTTTGCGCTCTCGCTTTCGCAAGGCGAGAACGATCTCGAGGCGGGGCGTGTGCTTTACGGAGGTAACTGCGCCGCGTGCCATGGGGAGCAGGGTGGGGGCGATGGCCCGCAAGCTGCCGCCCTGAGCGGGGCGCTTGCGGATCTGCGCCAACCGGAGACGCTGAGCGAGCGGAGCAGGCAGGATCTTTTTGACCTGATCTCAGATGGCAGTCCCCTCGGCATGCCGGCATTGGGCACGACGCTCAGCGACGACGAGCGTTGGCATCTGGCGAGCTATGTTCGCAGCCTGAGCTACCTCCCCGGTTCAGAAGCCGCTCTTGCCACACCCGAGGCGGGGACTGCAGCGGCGTCCGCGACCCTGGCAGAGGGAATCACCGCGGTGGCCGAGGTCAGCGGGCAAGTGATCAACGGCACCACCCAACAACCCGCCGCGGATCTGGAGATCTCGCTGCGCCGCTTCGATGGGACACAGGAGTTGGAACCGCTCCTGGGGCAGACCGACAGCGAGGGGCGCTTCCGCTTTGAGAGCGTGGAGTTCTCCTTGCAGCGGGCGGTGGTGATTGAAGCCACCTACCTCGGCGTCGCGTACTTCTCCGAAGTGGCACAGGCCGAGGCTGGACAGAGCGTGCTCGAGCTTGGCGTGACCATCTACGACACGAGCCGTGATACCACGGCCATCACCATGGACCGGTTGCACCTGTTTCTCGAACCGCTACCCGGACAGGAGGTGGTCCGTGTTGGCGCGCTGGCGCTGCTGTCGAATTCGGATGCCCGCGCGATCGTTGCGGCGAGCACCGGCGAGGGCACGCTGTTCTTCGACCTACCCAAGTCCGCAGTCAATCTGCAGCTGCAGGAGGGCGAGCTGGGCGGGCGCTTCATCCAAACCGAGACAGGATTTGCTGATACCCTGGCGGTCATCCCCGGGCAGGGCTCGCATCAAGTGGTCTTCGCCTTTGATGTTCCCTACAGGCGCAGCGCTAAACTCGAGTTCCCCCTGCGCTATCCGATCTCGGGCGAGATCATCGTAGTGCCCGACGGGATGCGTGTGGAAAGCGAAGCGCTCGAGGAGAGCGGCGTGCGCCAGATCGAGGGCGCCTCCTACCGCACCTATTCCGGCGGCGCGCTGGCTGCCGGGCAAACGCTGACCCTCCGGCTCTCAGGCAAGCCGGCCGCCGCACGCACCAGCGGAATACAGGGCTATGAACTCGTCATTGCTGCGGTGGTGCTCGGCGTCGTGCTGATTGGCGCCGGCCTTTGGGGCTGGTGGCGGTCGCGCCGGGCGGAGAAGGAAGAGATCGAGCCGGAGGCGGGCGCGAACGATGAGCGCGAGACGCTTCTACAATCGATTGCCGCACTGGATGACGAGTATCAGGCCGGGCGGGTGAAGGAAAACGACTACGCGGTCCGACGCGCCGCCCTGAAGGAACGACTGCTCGATCTCACGGACGACGAGACGTCATGACCATCGAGGTGCGCAATCTCACCAAAGCCTTCGGCCCACGCATCGTCTTGCGCAAGCTGAACTTCAACGTGGGCGCAGGCGAGTTTGTCGTCCTGCTTGGGCCGAACGGCGCCGGCAAGACGACCCTCATCCGCATCCTGGCCTCGCTGGTGCGCCCGGCCTTCGGTGAGGTGCGCGTGGCCGGCTGTCTCCTGCCGCACGAGGCGGCGGAGGCTCGCCGGCGCATCGGCGTGCTTTCACACCAGCCGCTGCTCTATGGCGACCTGTCGGCCGAGCAGAACCTGCGCTTCTACGGCCGGATGTACAGCCTGACCGATCTGCCCGCCCGGGTGGAGAAAGGGCTTGACCAGGTGGGCCTTCTGGCACGCCGGCGCGACCCGGTGCGATCATTTTCGCGCGGCATGCAGCAGCGCCTGTCCCTGGCACGCGCCCTGCTGCACGAGCCGCGGGTGCTGCTCTTCGATGAGCCCTACACCGGCCTCGATCAACAAGCGAGCGAGATGCTCGACGAATTGCTGCGCGCCACATCCTCGGCGGGGCACACCATCGTGATGACCTCGCACGACCTGCTGCGCGCCGCCGCGTTGGGCGACCGTGTGGACGTGCTCTCGCGGGGCGCCATTGCGGCCAGTTGGCGGCGCGGCGAATTCCGTCTCGACCAGCTTCCATCGCTCTATCAGGAGGCCGTCGATGCCGGCCGCTGAGCGATCGTTGCCGGCGGGGCGGCCAGCGCGCGGGAGCTTCGTGCGCGCCGTGGGCGCCATTGTGTGGAAGGACCTGGCGGCCGAGCTGCGCAGCAAGGAACTGATCAGCGGCATGCTGGTGTTCGCGCTGCTGGTCGTGCTCGTTTTCAACTTCGCGCTCGAGTTGGATGTGCGCGCGCGCCAGAGCGTGACCGCCGGCGTGCTGTGGGTCACCTTCGCCTTTGCCGGAACGCTTGGCCTCAACCGCTCCCTTGCGCTCGAGCGCGACGGCGGCTGCCTGGAGGGTCTGCTGCTCGCGCCGGTCGACCGCAGCGCTATCTACTTTGGCAAAGCGCTGGGCAACCTGGCCTTCATGGTCATCATGGAAATCCTCGTGCTGCCGGTCTACAGCGCGCTGTACAACGTCAACCTGTTTCAGCCGCTGCTGCTCGTGGTTGTGGCGCTGGGCTCGATTGGCTACGTCGCGCTGGGCACGCTGCTCTCGGCCATGGCGGTGCAGGCCCGCACGCGCGACGTGCTGCTGCCGATCCTGCTTTTCCCGGTCGTCCTGCCCGTGCTCATTTCTGCGGTGAAGGCGAGCACCGGCGTGCTGCAGGCCGTACCGATGGATGAGATCTGGCCGTGGCTCAATCTGCTCATCGCCTGCGACGTGATCTTTGTGGCCGCAGGCTACATGGTGTTCGATTTTGTGGTGGAGGAGTAAGCCGGTCGCTGTGCGACGGGCAATGGGGATGCCAAAGGAGGCGGGGATGATTGATCAGAAATGGCCGCTTGGTCTGAAGATACTAACCGCGACGGCCGCACTGCTGGTGTTTGTGGCGGGCTGCCTCGTCTTTCTATACGCGCCGCGCGAGATTGTGATGGGCGAAGTGCAGCGCGTGTTCTACTTCCACGTGGCCTCGGCTTGGGTGGGCATGCTCTCGTTCGTGGTGGCGGCGGTGGCCGGCGTCATGTACCTTGTACGCCGCACCCGCACATGGGACCTGGTGGGCGTGTCGTCGGTTGAAATCGGTATGGTCTTTGGGTTGATCGCCATCGTCAGCGGTTCGATCTGGGCGCGTCCGGTGTGGAATACATGGTGGACGTGGGACCCACGCCTGGTGACCACCACCATCATGGAATTGGTGTACGCCGCCTACGTGCTCCTGCGCCAGGGGGTGGAAGACCCCGAGCGGCGGGCGCGCTTTGGCGCGGTGTATGCCATCGTTGGCGTGCTGACCGTGCCGATCACCTTCCTTTCGATCCGCTTCTTACGCACGATCCATCCGGTCGTCATCGGCTCGGGCGATGCCGCGGCGCAAGGGGGATTCGACATGACTCCGCCCATGCTGCAGACCTTCCTGTTCAGCTTGCTGGCGTTCTCGGTGATGTACTTTGCACTACTTCTGCACCGGGTGCGTCTGGCGCGCCGCGCGGAGGCGCTCGAGATGCGCCGCGCGGACCTGGCCATGGCCTGAGGAGGCGCGATGATGGAGACAACACCCGACACGACAGCCTACCTGATCGCCGGTTACAGCGTCATCCTGGGCGGCCTGCTGCTGTACGTGATCAGCCTGATGGTGCGCTGGCGCGCCCTGGCACGCGAGGAACGTGTACTGGCCGAGATCGAGCGAAGCGAGAAGAAGTAAGGTGCGCAGCCGCCGCAGGCGCGGCGGCTGCGCTTGACAACGAAAAGACGAACGCCATTGGAGTTCGTCTTTTGCATCGGAGCGCAAATTGCACTCGCTACGCGGCGCCCGCTTCGGGAGGCGCGCAGGAGATCGTGCCACCGGCGGTCTGCTGAGCGACGCCGGCCCTACGGTGCGGAGATCAGACGAGTTCTTTCACCATCAGCATCTTCTCGAGCATGCGTTCCAGCGCCATAGTGTGGCTGCACACCCCGCGCCGCTTGAAGAATTCACAATCGCAATTCCATCTGCCCTGGGTGTAGGCCACCTTGTGATCGTTATTGTCGCCGTGGAACACCAACGCGAAACTCTCAAAGTGGAACCGCTCTGGCTCCTGGGCGTAGCGCTTTGCCTTGTCGATCTTGCCGATCATCCCATAGTCCATGCGCGGACTCCTTGAAATGTGATGGAAAACAAAAAGGCACGCGGGGAGACCCGGTGCCTCTTCAGCCGGTGAGCCTCGTGCCGTGTGCCAGACCGCTCATGGCGGTTTTCCTCCTCGTTCCAGAGTGCGCCTCAAGTATAAGACCTGGCGCACGGCGTGTCAATGGCGCTCGCCCTACGCTTCACCCACTGAGCGTTTCCAGCTTCCATCCTGGCAGCACGTCGATGTCCATCGAATCGCGCTGGCCCGCCAAAAAGCGCGCCGTGCCGGCAGCGGCAATCATGGCGGCGTTATCGGTGCAAAGATCCGGCGTGGGTGTGCGCACCGGGCAGGGCGATGCCGCGCGCAGCGCTTCGCGCAGCACGCCGTTCGCGGAGACACCACCGGCCACAAAGAGCTGCGTGGCCTCGAACTCCTTCACCGCCTGAACCGCTTTGGTCACCAGCACATCCACAACGGCCGCCTGGAATGAAGCGGCAAGATCCGGGATCGGCAACCCGGCTCGCGGCGCCTCCATTCCCGCTTTCAATTCCGGCTGCATCTTGCGGACGACGCGCAGCACAGCGGTCTTGAGGCCGCTGAAACTGAAATCGTACGTTCCCTCCAGCCATGCGCGCGGGAAGCGGTATGCCTCGGCCCGCCCGTTGCGCGCCACCTGCTCGATGGCCGGCCCGCCGGGGTAGGGCAGACCCAGGAGCCGCGCCACTTTGTCGAAGGCCTCTCCAGCCGCATCGTCCAGCGTGGCGCCCAATCGTCGGTAGCGCCCGTGGTCGAGCATCAGCACGAGTTCGGTATGGCCGCCCGAAACAATCAGACATGCCACGGGGAAGGTCACTGGATGTGTTTCCTCAAGCAGGAAGAGCGAGTACAGATGCGCTTCGAGATGGTTAACGCCGATGAGCGGGAGCCCCGCGCCCAACGCCAGGCCCTTGGCGGCGTTTAGCCCAATTACAAGCGAGCCAGCCAGGCCCGGGCCGCGCGTGGCGGCGATGGCATCCAGTTCGTTCACGCCTATGTGAGCCTGGCTAAGCGCCTGGGTGATGACCGGACCGATGACCTCGATATGGCGGCGCGCCGCCACCTCCGGGAAGACACCCCCGTAGGGGGCATGCAATTCGATCTGGGAGGCGATCACGTTGGAATGAATGGTGCGGCCATCCTCAACGACAGCGGCGGCAGTCTCGTCGCAGGAAGTCTCGATACCGAGGACGCGCACGGGCTGATGCTTCTCTTTGATCTTCTTCTCAGGCATTGGCGAGGCTCATCCGGCGCCTCAGCGGCGGCGCGGTTTGGCGCGTCCGGTTGGGCGCGTGCTCTTGCGTGCGGCGCGCTTTGTCGTCCGGGCGGCGGGCTGGGCCGGACGCCGCGGGGCGGACTTGGCCCGGGATGCGCTCGCTCGCGACGCCTTGCGCATCGGCAGCACCAGGTCCATAGGATATTCGGCCAACACCTCGATGCGCGCGTCGCGCCCGATCAGCAGTGTATCCTCCAGGCGCACGCCCATTCCGCGCTCCGGGTAATACAGCCCCGGTTCGAGGGTGAACACCATCCCCGGTTCCAGCCGTTCGTTGTTCTGCTCGACGTCGGCAAAGTTCGGGCTCTCGTGGATATTGAGCCCCACCCCGTGCCCCAGCGTGTGCACGTAGCCTACTTCGGTCGTGGTGTTGCTGAGCAGCGTGGGATGACCCTGGGCCTCGAAGTATTCGCACACGCGGCGCTGTGCATAGCGGCACAGCATGCCGGGCGTGAAGCTGTCGAAGGCAACGTTGTAAGCCGCCTGCACCTGGGTATGGAGTTGTTCCACTTCTTTGGGCGCGTGGCCCAGGCACCAGGTGCGGGTGATATCGTAGAAGTATCCGCCGCCGATTTCCTGCGGGAAGAAATCGAACACGATCGGTTGGCCCAGGCGGATAGGATCATTGGGCTTGCCCGTGGAATGCGGCACGCCGCCGTCACGCCCGATGGCGAAGATGACACCCTCGCTATCTTCCAATCCTTGTTCCATGCACCAGGCGGCGATGTGCGCCTTGACGTCGCGCACGGTGAGCACCTGGCCATCTTCGCGGAGAAGCGTATCGCCGCGCACGCGGCGCGTGATGAGGTACTCCGCGGTCCGCGCCACCACGGCGGTCGTGGCGCGCCCCACCTGGCGGATACGTTCGATCTCAGCCTCATCCTTGGTGGCGCGTGCGGCGATGAGCAGCGTATCCTCGCCCTCGCCCACCAGCGTCACCTCAGGCATGTGCGCGTGCACTTCCTTCGCCACAGCCAACGGCAGGCTGGCATCCACCGTTCCGTAGACACCCACCCGGCCGTGCAGCCCGAGCTCCTCGAAGCTGAGCTTCAAGCGGGCGGCCATGGCGCGCGCCCGGTTGCCGCGTGCTTCACGCAGCAGACGCAATGGGTCGTAATCGTTGATATTCTTCGTGCGCAGGCCGGTCGCAATCGCGTTATCGCGCTCCATGGGGTAGTAGTACAGGACCGGCTCCTGGCCGCGTGCCTTGACCAGGTCGGCGCGTGTGAGCGGCGCGAGACCGGTGAAGTAGCTCATAGCCGGGTTGTGCATGCCCGGGCCGGTGACCCACAACCCATCCAGATTGCGTTCGCTCATCAAGCGGTCGAGGTCCGATTTCATGAAGTCCTTCCTCTGGGTGAGGCGTTCGGGAGATCGGCCAGCGCCGCGTGCAGCGCGCGGATCAGCATCTCGTCTTGGTCGGGCAAGACCGTGCGTGGATCGAGCAGCACGCGCTGCTCCTCCACGCGCGCGATAATCGGGGGAGCGGCCCGACGCAGCCGCGCAAGAACAGTCTGCGGCTTCGGCAGCGCAAGGGCCAGCGCCCAGGTTGGCATCGTTTCCTCGGGCAGGCTGCCGCCGCCCACGGTCGAGCGGCTCTCAACGACCGCGCCCTGACCGAGCGCGGCCGCCCAGCGATGCGCACGCTCGTGCAAAGAGGTCAGTGGCGCGGAGATCATCCGCCACACCGGCAGCCGCTGTGTTGCCTCGCCGCGCGCGTAGTGCAGAATCGTGGCTTCGAGTGCGGCCAGGCACAACTTGTCGGCACGCAGCGCGCGTGCCAGGGGGTGCTTGCGCAGCCTGGCCATGATGTCTTCGCGGCCGACCAGGATGCCGGCCTGCGGGCCGCCCAGGAGCTTGTCGCCCGAGAACATCACCAGTGCCGCGCCGGCGGCAAGCGATTCCTGAACCGTCGGCTCGTGGCCCAGACCGTAGGCCGCGGTATCGAGAAGCGCACCGGAACCCAGGTCGTCTACCAGCGGCACATGGTGGGCCTCGGCGATGGCCGCCATCTCGGGCAGAGTCGGCTCGCTGGTGAAGCCGAGCAGTCGGAAGTTCGAATGGTGCGCACGCAGGAGCATCGCCGTGCGCGGGCCGAGGGCCTCCTGGAAATCGGCCGGGTGGGTGCGGTTGCTGGTGCCCACCTCGACCAGGCGTGCACCCGATTGGCGCATGACGTCCGGAATGCGAAAACCCCCGCCGACCTCAACCAGCTGCGAGCGCGCGATGATCACCTCGCGCCCCTTGGCGAGGGCCGAGAGCGCCAGCAACACGGCCCCGGCGTTGTTGTTGACGACCAGGGCTGCCTCGGCGCCGGTGATGCGCGCAAGCAGTCGTTCGGCGTGACCAGTGCGTGTGCCGCGCTGGCCGGAGTCCAAATCGAATTCGAGTGCGGCGTAACCCTGCGCCACCTGCTGCATCGCGCTCAACGCGGCCGCGCTGAGCGGTGCGCGGCCCAGATTGGTGTGCAGGATCACACCCGTGGCGTTGATCACCGGCACCAGGCTGGGCGCGGTCCATTCGATCAGCGCGGCCTCGGCTTGTTCGATCAGCACCTCGGGCGCCGGCACGGGTTGCCCGGCCCGCACTCCATCGCGTGCGCCCTGCAATATGGATCGTAACGCATCGAGTGTGAGCTCGCGGCCGTAGCTTTCGGTCAGGCGGCGCGTGTGGGGCTGCTGCAGCAGGAGATCAACCGAGGGCAGGTCGCGCAGGCTCATGCGGATGAATCGTCCGAATCCGGAGCGTCATCGAAGAATGGAGGCGTGGCCGGTGAGGCAGCCTGCGGCTCCGCCGGGGTTGCAGTGATTTCATCTGCAGCGGCAGGCGTGGCGAACGTGGAGGGTGCCCAGCGGCTGCGTTCGTAAAGTCGAAGAAGGAGTTCCACTGCAAAGAACGCTCCGGTCAGCGTCCATGCCGTGAAGGGCGTGAGCAGCCGCCCGACGCGCAGCCAGATGAGGAACAAGCCCCAGATGCCCACTTCCACCGCCTCGCGCCACAGCACCCCCGGGCTTGGGAATGGATCGGGAGAGAAGCGCCGGTTGAGATACCACATCAGCGGCAGCGAGGTGCCCACCAGCGCGATGAACAGCGCGAAGAAGAAGGCCCAGCGCGGGCCGAGCGTCGGCGTGGCGAGAAAGACCAGCACGCCGATGAGCGCCCAGCCGCCGAGGCCCATGAGCATAGAGGCTGTAACCAATTCACGGTGGGCCGGGGTGCCGCCAGGTGAGACGGAAGGCGTGGGCTGGCTCATGCCGTGATTATAGCAGTGCCTCACGCGCAGGCCATTGTGGGTGCTGTGGGAATTGCCGGACCGAGCGGATCAGGACTCAGCGTGGGAGGTGCAACCTCACCTGCGTGCCGGCCGCCGAGGAATCGACTTCCAGTGTTCCGCCAACGATCGCCATGAGGGTTGAGTGCAGCGCCAGGCCCTGGCCTTCTTGGGGCGCATGCGCCTCGGCCTCCACTCCTACCCCGTTGTCGGCAATGACGAGAGCCAACCCGTCCTCATCCTCGGCCGTCACGTCCAGGATGAGAGCACGGGCGGCATCTTGGCCCCGGCCGTGATAGGCAGCGTTGCGCATCGCCTCGCGCGCCGCGAGGAACAGCACTTCCACCACCACCGGCGCCAACTCGCGGCTGCGTGCTTGGGCTTCGGCGTCGATGTGCCATTCAATGCTAGCAAAGGCGGCTGTCAGTTCCATCTCGGCCGCTTTGCGCAGCGCCCCGAAGAGGCCGAGCCGCCTCACTTCGACGATGCTCGAGGCGGGTATTTCGCGGATGACTTGCGACAGTCGCCGGTGAGCCTCGCCCAGGAGATGGATCACCTCGCTCGCGGCCGCCGAGGCGGCGGAGGGGGCACTCAGGCGCAGAATGGCGGTGTGCAATTCCGGGAGCACCTCGTCGTGCAGGGCTTGGCGCGTGCGCTGATCGACAACCTGTATTTCCGTGATGCGTTCGCGCTGCAGTGCCATCAAGCGCTCGGCAATCGTGGCTGTGGCGCGCGTGTCGAGAAGGCGCTCGGCGGCAGCGCGTGCGGCCTCGAACTCCTCTTGCGTGAAGGGAGCGCCATTCGCCCTCGCCCCGAGTACGAGCATCCCGGCCAGGTCGCCCTCGCTCCACAGCGGGATAGCCCACTCACATCCGAAGGCGTGCTCTGGATCGAGCGGGAGATACAGGGCACTCGCCCCAAGGCGCACGGCCTGCGCCTCGAGTTCATGCGCCGTGGCGGCCGGCAATGCGGGCGCGGCCGGCGGATGGACGAACATCCCGCCGGCAAAGTTCGCCAGCGGCCC
>Ga0153916_10003887_pt1 | contig 11195 bp, 8 predicted proteins | sample Opewatmetagenome_FD_109642 | JGI IMG/M metagenome (GOLD analysis project Ga0153916, IMG submission 109642) | Freshwater wetland microbial communities from Ohio, USA - Open water 3 Core 3 Depth 4 metaG | ecosystem: Environmental > Aquatic > Freshwater > Wetlands | place: USA: Ohio, Lake Erie, Old...
ATTGAATAACAAAGTGTCTATCAACTGTTTACTATTTATTTGCCCATCCTGTTTAAAATCATTACTCATATTCATTAATAACTGTGTGAGTTCTGCAGTTAAGGAAGGTTTTTCATTCCAGATCATTGTATATCTCTGAATAAGGACAGATAATGCCAGGAGGATGGCATTGTTATCATTGTCAGCAGAAATATCCAGATCCTCAAAGTTTAGATCAATCCCTTGATTTATCCCGAGAAATGCAAGTAATTCTGATTCTGCCTGAGCTTTTGCATCTTTAAAAGAATTTCCATCCGAAACTAACTGTTCAATCCGTGCCTTTGAAAGATGTGTCAGAATATTGATATTCACCGTTTCTTTATCGGACAGATCAGCAATTGTTTGAAGAGTTAACGAGGCAGATGATAATTCACCGAACAGTTCACTGTAATAGAATCCGTTTGCAGTAAGAAGGGATATTCCTGATTTCAGATCAATATTTTTCAGTTCAAAAGATCCATCATTTGCATTTATAGTCGAAGTAAAAGATCGGCCCGTCTGCCCCAGATTATCATTAAGTTCATTCAGCGTGATGTTTGTTCCCAGAATAAAAGGACCTTTCTGAACTTTGCCTGTAATTGTGGCATTCCTGATTTCATCTTTCTCACAAGAATAGAAACCTAATGCACTAAAAACAATTAATAAAATATAAAAGCAATGGGTATAAATATAACCCGATGCCTTGCGTATAGGCAAGTTTTTATACATTATTTGATAATTTAAAACTGATTGTACCAGATCAATCGATGTACTACTCCGCCATCTTTGCAATTTTATCAACCGGAAGGCTGTTGACCATAGCAACAACCTCATTCTCATTCTCTACTCCAGCGCATTTGAATGTCAGCAAAGAATTAGAGAAGGGTAACTGTATATCGTATGATACAATCCCCTGATCATCGGTACCTTTTGTCAGTAAAGCTTTGTAAGTGCCTACTTTAATCCTTTTCTGGTTAGGATCTGAAGTTATAAAAGCCGGCATTGCCAGAAGAGCATTGATTCCTGCCATCATGGGTGAATCACCAACAATTTCAACTGATGAATTTTTATTATCACCTGTATATGAACGGCTGACAAACAGTCCGGCAAAACCCATCCCGGTACCGGTAACATTATCTCCTCCTTCTGTTTTCGCCATTCCGCCTATTGATGCAGGTAACATGCCAAGTATTTCCTGGCCAATAGCCTGATTGATAAAGTTTAATGCCTCCTGAAGTGCAAAACGGGCATTTTCAAGGTCACCTGATTGATATGATGATCTGGCCGCGTCCAGATTTGCCTGAATGTCCTGTGAATACAGTTGTATTCCAGACGACAGGGTCAGGATGACTGTGAAAGTAAATAATATCTTTTTCATTGTTCTCCCAATTCTTTTTTAATTTTATCAATATCAAATTCTTCTGCTGAGCTCATGATCTCCTGCTCGTTGGCAAAATTGACGCCCTCAACAATCATGACTGATGACTGTCCGAAAGGAACACTGAGTTTATAACCTGATCCTTCGTCATATTCAAGAACACCACGATAATCCTTGAATTTGACCTGTTTCTGGTTTTGATCATCGGTTGATGCCACATATGCACCACTCAGATACATATTTGCAGGTGAAAGAAGAGCAGCATCATTTCCGACTGTAAATCTCAATTCTTTATCATCATTCCTGTATACCCTTTCAATGATAAGGCCAACAAATCCAACACTTGTACTGGTTACCCTGTCCTCATCATCGACCTTATTAAGTCCATTCACTGAAGTGGGCAATCCCTCCAGGACTTTCTTTCCCATCTCCATTTCAATACCGAGTAAAGCCTGTCTTATTGAATACCGGGCATCAGTATAATCTTTGCTTTTATAAGCTGTTTCAGCATCGCTGATGCTTTGTTTTACATCCGGAGCTGTATTTGATAATCCTCCGCCCCCTTTGTTAGTAACTGTTGAGGATGATGAGCCCTGATCCGAAGATTCAGTTTCGGTTGTTTTATCTTCTCCGAAGATTTCATCAACAATCTTGTCTTCTGTTTTATCCTTGATTTTTTTCAATACTCCCTGGGAGTATCCTGACTGTCCTGTCATAAAAAACAGGAACAGAAAAATGCCAGACAGAATGAAAAGTTTTTTCATCGTTTTAGTTTTATATTGATACAAAATTATTAAAAATAACGTCTTAAGTGATTGTTTTGTCCCTCATTAAATTTGTCACAAGATTTATTTTTTTCCATGCCACCTGCTAATGTAGTCATTATAGTTCGATTCAACCTCCTTAACTATTGTCTGCCAGTTTTTTACAAGATCTTTCCGACCATTTTTACCTGTTGAAACAAGCAGTTCTTTATCACTAATCAATCTGGTTATTGTAGTAGCCCATTCAGTGGCATCATTGGGACAAAGAAAACCATTCACTTCATTTTGGATTTTATGGGCTATTAAGCTGTCTGCAAGCAGCATGATTGGAACTGATTTTGAAGCAGCCTCTTGCAATACAAGTCCATCAGTATCATATTGAGAAGGGAAACAAAATAAATCAGCTCTTGAAATGCAGCATTTCAGGATTTCCCGGTCGTAAATAGGCCCCATGAACTGAATATATTTACCGAGTTTATGTTTCCTGGTATATTCCGTCAGGTTTTTAGTATAATAACCTTCACCAATAAATACCAGCCTGCAAAAAGTTCCTTTTTTTATAAGTTCATTCATGGTCTCACACAGGAACAACAGGTTTTTTTCCTTAACCAGCCGTCCAACAAACATAAGGATGAATTCTCCTGGTTTTGCTCCTAGTATTTCACTTCCTTTTTGATGTAGCTCTGTAATGTCATCTTCAATGTTAAAATCGGTCCCATTAGGCATACAAAGGTACTTACCTTTATATCCATAACTTTTTAAAGCTTTACCTGCAAAATCATTTGGCACCCAGATATAATCCATTTTATTGTAAAACCGGACTATAGTACTGATGAACATATTTACTAATAAATCAAATTGTACGGCATTTTTAAAATCATATGCATATTGAGAATGGAAAGTCCCAACCACAGGAATTTTTCTTTCTCTTGCGAAATCCAGTCCAAGCCAGCCTGATGTAAACGGGCAATGAACATGAATAATATCTGCATTTATTTTATTCAGTTTTCTCTTAAATCTAATATCAACATAGGGAAGTCCTACCCTGTATGGATACCTGCCTACAAGGGGCAGGGATTTGTACCGGAGCACCTCAACCTCATCACCTCTGGGTGTTCCCGGGGCATCGGGAGCTACAACCGTGCAATCCCATCCCATATTACCCAGTATTCTGGCATAATTCAATACCACATTAGCCACACCGTCAATTACGGGAGGAAACGAATCATTGAAAAAAACCACACTTCGTTTCATAAAATTTAATCAAATTAGGCTCCTATCCGGTACAAAAATTTGCTGGTTCGGATCAGAATACTATTTCTTAAAATGGCCGGGGTTGCCCAGATTTCACTATCCAAACTATTTTCCGCGACTATTTCAAGATCACGTCCTTCCTTAATTATAATAATATCTCCTCTTGTTGAGCAAAAATAAATATAGCCTGCCGCATAAACGGGAGAAGCGTTAAACTTGCCTTTCAACCTCTCAGAATAAACAGTCTGACCCGTTTTTGAATCAATGCACATCAGGTTACTTTCCGTATCGATCGTGTAAATTAAACCATCTTTTATGACAGGCGTTAGTAACTGAAGCACAGGTGTCTTAATTCTCCACAATATATTTTTTTCTGCAATATCCCCTTCACCGTCAGGATTAACAGCCATAAGCTCAGCAAATCGATCCCCATCAGGAGGAACCATATAACTTGTATAGAAATAAACCTTCCCGTCTTCTGAAAAGGGCATGGCTATGGTAGAATCTTCCCCCCTGACTATCCACCAGATTTCTTTTCCGGTCTCGGGATCATATGCATTACAAACAGCCGAACCATTTGAGATTAATAGATCTCTTCCGTTGATTGTAATAATCAGTGGGGTGATGTATGCTTTCTTACCTATTGGCTCCAGTGGCTCATAAAATTCTTTACGGCGTTCGGTCTTCCATACGGTCTTGCCATTTGCTTTATTCAAAGCAACAATATATTGAACATCTGAACCTTCCAGATGTAAAATCAATAAATTTTTGTACAAAACCAGTGATGAAGCCGGTCCCTGGATATGATCGCAAATAAGGTCGGTACGCTGCCAGATTACGGATCCATCATTTGTGTTAACGCATGCCGTTCCATACCTGCCAAAATGGATATATACAAAGTCTTTCTCGATACAGGGTGTTGGGGTTGCATAACTATTAATTGAATGTTTCCCATATACCGTATCTGGCGTAAACAACTTAATATCATGGATTATATCCCCTGTCTTATAATCCACACAAACCGCAAATAATTCCTTCCCATTATCTAAAGCAGTGGTCATCCATATTTGATCATCATAAACAACAGGAGATGACCAACCTTTATCATGAATTTCAGTTTTCCATAAAATATTCGAATCTGCATTCCATTTCAGAGGAGGATGATCAACATTCGCAATCCCATCTAGTTTACTGCCCCTGAAGTGCGTCCAGTTTTCTTCCTGCGATTGACAATTCGTCAGAACTAAATAACAGCAAACTGCAATTAACGATATATACCGGATATGATTTCTTTTCATTTCTGTACTTAAATATGGGATTAAACTTACTTTAATATATCGTTAAAGATATCAAAATAAAGTTCTCTGTTTTAGTTTTCTGTTTTCAGTTTTGTTTCGCATTTCGGATTTCGATTTTCGATTCTTATTATTTTGATCCTTTTATCTTTAATAGAATCCACGATAATTGTTTTAATCCGGATCTGTGGTATCACCGTGCCTTTCGGACATGTTATAACGGCCCGGACAAGATCACCGTTTTTCCATTCCATATCAACGGTATAGCCTCCTCTTGCTTTTAATCCCGACACCTTACCTGATGTAAATTCATCCGGTAATGCTGGAAGAAGTTGGATCTCATCCAGATGTGATTGCAAAAGCATTTCCGATATAAATCCCGGTACCGACGCAGAAGCGTCCAGTTGAAAATGACAAAATAAAGTATCTCCTTCATTAAAAAAATCCGGCCTTTCCCAATGATAACCTATATGCTGATACGTAAGAAGGTTTTCAAAACCTTCCTCCGTCAGCATCTCAGTAAAAATCTTATTAGCTCTGTTTCCATCCATAAGCCTGGTCCAGCACCAGATCCGGTATGCTCTTGCCCAGTTGCCTCCGGATACCTGTTCCTGTCCCGGGTAACGGCCATCACCTCTCATATCCAGTGATTTTTTTGCCGCATCAGCAAGGGATGGTGTTGTTATCGGATGGATCTGTGTTCCCGGATAAACAGCATACATATGAGCAATATGACGGTGATGACAGTCAGGATTATCAATATCATAGTACCATTCCTGTAGCTGGCCATATTTGCCTGTCATCAGTGGCAAAAGTTTTTCCCTGAAAGCTAAAAGGGAGTCGGCAAATTCCATTTCACCTGCAATCCTTGCTGCTTTGTAAGTATTCGTAAACAGATCCCATATCATTTCGACATCCTGGAAAGCTCCTGGCAGGCAATACCGGTACATATCACTTTCAAAATCATGATATGCAGGGTTGTATCCATCCTCAGTCAATAATGCTCCATGTTCAGCTGAGACTGTCGGTGCACTGATCAGGTAATCCTCAAATGGAGTCAGATTTTCAAACCAGAATACAGATGCACCTTTAAGCAAAGGATATCCTGTTTTCAGAAGGTAGCCGGTATCAGTGGAAAATGCAAACTGATCCCATACATGCTGGCAATGCCAGGCGGCTCCAACAGGGTATGTTCCCCACATAATATCTCCCACCGGGGCGGCATGCCCCCAGATATTACCTGTAGTATGACTCACCCAGCCACCGGTACCATAACATTTTTCTGCAATCTGGCTGCCGGCAAGGGACAGATCATTTATCCAGTCGATATACGCTTCCTGGCATTCTGGTAAATTAACCGGGCCACACGACATATAAATCTCCTGCATATTAATATTACTCTGGTAATTACCTGCCCACGGGGCTCTTTTAAAATTATTCCACACACCCTGCAGATTAGCAGGTAATGTCCCAGGCCGGGAAGAACTGATAATCATATATCTGCCCATGTTGAATGCCAGCACTTTCAATCCAGGATCCGGATTACCTTTTTTAAGTCTTTGCCAGCGCTCATTTGTCGGTAATTTCTCCGCCACCGGATCGCCTTCCAGGCTCAATTTAACACGGTCATATAAAAATTGATAATCACTGACATGTCTTTCTAACAGTTTCTCATATCCCAGCTCCAGAGCTTTTTCCAGTATCTGCGATGTTATGATTCCAGGATCTTCTCCTGTATAATCGGGATAATGCAGTCTGTAATTAGTTGCGGCAGTGAGAAATAGCTCAACAGCGTCAGCATCTTCGACATGAAGCACAGAGTTTTCATTATAAATTCTCCCTCCCTTATTGACAACATAAAAAAGCACATTAAAGGGTCGGTTATTTCCATCTATAAATCCCTTAACCTGATAACAGTTTTCATGAATAGTAATGTTAAAAGAATCCTGCACTATGTCCATTCCCAGGGAAAACGATATGGATCCTTTAGTACTGGCATTAAATCTGATTGATAATACCCTGTCGGGGTATGAGCAAAAATATTCCCGGTTATATTCCGTGAAACCAATACGGTAATTAACTCTTCCAATGGACTGTGACAGATCCAGCTCCCGTTTGTAATTTTCAATCTCACTCGTATCAGAATGGAAATTCAACTTTAATTCCCCGATACTCGTAAAATTTCCGAAATGTTTGTTTTCACCTAAAAAATTGTGTCGTACAAGACTATCAGCCTCTCTTATTTTTCCTTCTGTAATCGCTTTTCTTATTTCCGGCAGGCTCTCCCTGCATCTGGGATTTACACCCATTTCTTCCCAGTTGTCATTAAATGGCCCACCTGTCCACATACTTTTTTCAGTAAGTGCAATCACTTCTTCACCTGTGCCCCCGAAGAAAGATGCCCCCATATATCCATTGCCAAGGTGCAGGGCCTGACTGTTCCAGTATTTTGCGGGATAGGTATACCAGAGTTTCTGGTTGTTATCCACTCTGCTCAGCTTATTGCACGACAGCGAGCTTACCAATAAAAGACTCAGAATGAACCCACTTACTGTTTTAGGAGACATATGATTATGAAAACTATTAATCAACTTACCAGAATTTTTTAAGAGTAGGATAAAGCCCTTGGTATGATGCAAATTTTTGTTCATAGATATCAGCTTTAACCTTATCAGGGACAAAAATTCCTGCGGTTTCCTGATTTTGCATAATCAGATCCTCCACAGGTATTTTGGTAAACGCGCTACATGCAAGCATTGCCGCACCGAAACATCCTGTTTCCCTTACATTGCGGGTAATTATTGTTTTATTCAGAACATCGGCTTTAAGTTGTGTCCATTTTTCATTTTTAGTCCCACCACCTGTTGCGACAAATGATTCAATCTTCATACCTGAACTTTCCATAAGTTGAAGATTCAGTTTCATTTCCATAGCAACACCTTCGAGCAAAGCCTTGGTAATTTCACCTTTTGTGGTAGTCAATTGTAAACCAAGAATTGCACCTTTTGCGGTTGTGTCAAAATAAGGTGTTCCACTTGCTGTAAAATAAGGTAATACAAGTATATCTGTCGGTTTATCAGGCATACTCTGAAGTAAGAAAGAATACGCATTACTTCCGGTTTCTTCAGCCATTGCCCTCTCTTTGTCTCCCAGTTCGTCACGCATCCAGCGTAATATATTACCACCAGTGAGGCTATAGGCAACGGTCGTATATTTTCCCTTGACAGTAAAATCATAACAGCAAAGGTTATTTTTTTGTAAATCAGAAGTTAATCTGGGAGTCTCCAGCATTGGACAGAAACATTCCACTGAACCTGTGGCATACATACATAATCCGGATTTTATTACACCCGCACCAAGGGCAGCACAGGTTTGATCATGTCCACCAGTAACAACCATAACAGGATTACTGAACCCTAGCCTACGTCCCACCGTGATATCTATGTGCCCTGCGACTTCCCCTGAAGCAAACGGACGAGATAACTTTTGATTATCAAGTTCTATGGCTTCGAGAATTTCACCGCTCCAGTTATGATGACGGATATCGAACATCATCGTACGGCCTGCCAGTGGCCAACTGATACATGGATTAATACCCACCTCAAATTGAAACAGGTCCTCAAAACATAAAAAATATCGGCTTTTTGTCCAGATTTCAGGTCGGTTGTTCTTTAGCCACAGAATCTTAAATAAGGTGAATAGTGGATGTGGCGTGTGACCAGTAATTTTATATATGCGATCTTGTCCAAAGCTATTGCTCCATTCCGCAGTAAGATCTGATGCCCGAATATCGGAGGAAACCATGGCATTGCCAAGATATGATCCATCCCCTCCAATGGGAGTAAATGCCTCACCCTGGCTGGAAACGCACATAGCATCTACCGGTTCGTAAATCTTCTGATTAACTTCCCTGATTACATCGAAACAACTGCTAATCACCTTTTGAGAATCCAGTTCTGCTAAACCGGGTCCGGGATGTAAGACAGGGTATTCGCGGGCAGCATGAGCAAGTTCGTGTCCTTGCCGGTTAAAGACTACAGCCTTACATGCTCCGGTACCAATATCCAATCCTAAAAAGCTCATAAAAAACAAGTTACAAGTTACAGGTTGCAACTTACAGGTTGCAACTTATATTAATTTCTTTGCCGACCCGGCAATTTCAAATTCGTTGTTAATAATATTATGCATTTCATTATAAACAGCATCCTGAGCAAATCTTACAGATGAATCCATTAGCTTCTCATAAGGTTGTCTTATTGCCGTAGCAATATTTATCTTTACTATACCATTCCTGGAAGCTTCCAGAATATATTGCTTTGAAATACCTGTTCCACCATGCAAAACAAGCGGAATACTGACAGTTTCATTAATTCTTGCCAGATGAGCGATATTCAGACGTGCCCTGATTTTTTCCCTGGTGCGAATAGATGCTGATATGGCGCCGTGTACATTACCTACTGCAACTGAAAGCCAGTCTGTTCCGGTCTCATTTACAAACCGCCGGGCTTCATCCGGTGATGTAAATCCTTTCCCTGATGCAAAAAGTTCTTCATAAGGCGGAAGAAGTCCGGATTCATGCCCCATAACTGCACCCAATTCTGACTCAACGGGTATTTTCGCCTGCCTGGCAAGTTCAGTTATTTTACAGGTTTGTTTGATGTTCTCTTCCAGAGGTAGCCTCGATCCATCTATCATTACAGAATCATAACCAATCTCAATAGCTTCTCCAATAATTTTTTCGAAGTTTGTGTAAAGGTTATCCTCATCAATTACCGGTACATGGTCGAGATGAAGACGCACGAATTGCCTTTGTTCATTTTTTTTGTATTCATCATAGATGGATTTGATCCCACCTGCTTTAAATTTAATCCACTCCAGACGAGCCACCATAATAAGTCCAAAAGTACCAGTATCAACTAATGCCCTTACTACCGGCTCCATCATTGGTAAATATGGAATGTTGAAACCTGGCACTATTATTCCATTTTTCCACGCACTTTTAATAATCTCTCTAATTCCTATTTCTTTTAGATTCATTTAAAAGGTTTAACAGATTCATCAGATTCATCAGATTCACAGATTAAAGAGTCTTTCCACAATCTGTAAATTATAATACTCTGCCCTATGCTCTTTGTCCTATGCTCTCTTAACGACATCCCTTCCAAATAGACTTTTAAACGCATAATAGACGTACTCCCCCCTCAGATAAAACCTTGCTCCCAGGGTGGATTTTTCCATTGGTATCCGTTGGAGATGAAAGGGAAATTTTTCTTTTTTCATACCGGAACTGCCAAATGAAAGATCAACAATCCTATCGTTTTTATCATATATTGCTTCAAAAAAATTGATATTAACGCCGTCATCAATGAATGGAAAGGAAAAGAACCTGTGAACAGGATTAAAAGTCTTGGTTATCCAATTCATACTCTCACTGGTTTGTCTTAGCTGTTCAGCAAGACTCAGAGAGGAATATATCGGATGGTCGATGCTATGGGATCCTATCTGGAATCCTTTTATCTGAAGATCCTGTAACTGATCTATCGTCATGTATGGTTTCCTGATCTTCAAAAAAGTATCGAAATTTATATCCAATAATTCAGCAACGGAATCAAGAATATTCTGATGTTCATATCTTATATCCAAAATCTGCCGGATCATTGCTGACTTGCCTTTAATCTCAGTACCCATTCTTGAATTGATAATCTCATAAATATTTTCAGGATGACTAATTTTATTCAGACGGTCGATAATAAGGCTGGCCTTGTATTTGAAAAATAAGTCACGGTTACCCGCAAATGCTGTATTAACAAAAATGGTGGCCGGAATGCCCTTTTTAAGAAGAAGTGGAGCAATAACGTCATAAACTTCCCTTAAGCCATCATTAAAACCAAGGGCTATGACCGGTCTATTAACTTTAACCGACCCTTCCACATATGTAATCAAATCAGAAAAACTGACAGGTTGAAAATGCTTCAGATAGAAATCCAGATCTTCAGAAAATTTTTTAACTGAACGGATTGAATACAGGTGCCTGAGATGGGGAAGTGATTCATCGCTGACGGCATGATAAAAAGGTAAAATGATATTTTGACCGGACAGACGCATCAGTTGTTTAACCGAAACTACAGAGAAAAATATTCCAGATATATTTTTCATCAGTGTCCTCATCATTTTATTACCTTCATTAAATTAAGAGGGAATGAAGATTTAATGATCCTGTTATAATTCATTTCTTCAGCTCCAAAACCCTCATAAAATCTTGCAATCCCCGGAATCATTGATCCCTCAAAATCCATAATAACATTCTTGCCGGCATTCTTTCGTATATAATGATCAACCAGCAGAAACATCGCCCGTTTATCCTTACCTGCCTCATTCGACACAGCATTCAGATATATCACACGGGTCTTTGAAAATGCCCAGAAAACGGCCGCACAAAGTTTATCATTATTGAATGCTCCGACAATTTCTCCCCAGCCCTTTTTG
>Ga0153916_10003888_pt1 | contig 11195 bp, 8 predicted proteins | sample Opewatmetagenome_FD_109642 | JGI IMG/M metagenome (GOLD analysis project Ga0153916, IMG submission 109642) | Freshwater wetland microbial communities from Ohio, USA - Open water 3 Core 3 Depth 4 metaG | ecosystem: Environmental > Aquatic > Freshwater > Wetlands | place: USA: Ohio, Lake Erie, Old...
AAAGGGAAGCCGACGGTGGAATTCTCCCTGAAACCGGTCGCGGACCGTCTCTCCGTTCTCCTGAAGCAGCCGGTGAAGTTTGCCCCCGACTGCATCGGGCCGCAGGCCGCGGCCATGGTTGCCGGCCTGAAACCGGGCGAAGTGCTCCTGCTCGAGAACCTCCGCTTCCACCCCGAAGAGGAGGCCAACGACCCGGGTTTTGCCAGCGAGCTGGCGAAGATGGGTGAGATCTACGTGAACGACGCATTCGGGTCCGCACACCGGGCCCATGCTTCGACGGAGGGGATCACGAAATACCTCACCCCCTGCGTCGCAGGGTACCTGATGCAGAAGGAAATCGAGTACCTGAGCAAGGCGCTGACCAACCCGCAGCGACCCTACCTCGCAATCATGGGCGGGGCGAAAATCTCCGGCAAGATCGACGTCATCGAGAACCTGATGCCGAAACTTGACGTCCTGGTGATCGGCGGCGGCATGGCGTTCACGTTCGTCGAGGCGCAGGGGTACGAAATCGGGGACTCGCTGTTGGAACCGGAGAAGGTGGGCCTCGCCCGGAAGATCCTGGCGGACACAAAAGCGAAGAAGATGCGGTTGATCCTCCCCGTGGATTGCGTGATTGCCGACCGGCTGGACAATGACGCGCAGCGGAAAGTTGTCCCTGTCACGAGGATCCCGGCAGGCTGGCGGGCGCTGGACATAGGACCGGAAACCGTAAAGATCATCAATATGGAGATCCGCAAAGCCAAGACCATTGTCTGGAACGGGCCGATGGGGGTTTTCGAGATGCCCAACTTCGCGAACGGGACCCTGGAGGTGGCGCGGCTGCTTGCCGAGGCCACGAAGGCCGGGGCGACGACGATCGTCGGCGGCGGTGACTCAGCGGCAGCGATCGCCCAGGCGGGTTTCGAGAAGGCGGTCTCCCATGTCTCCACCGGAGGAGGCGCATCCCTTGAGTTTCTCGAGGGGAAGACACTCCCGGGCGTTGCCGCACTCGATTCGCGGTGAACTTTCACGCGGTGCCCGGTGTTGCACCATTGCGACACCGGGCACCCATTTCCTCACAGCGCCATACGATGTCCAAATACGACAATCGATGGGCCGGTTCAACATACCGGCCGATCTATTTTGGCGGGTTCAGCCTCTTTCCACCGGTCATCAAGGCCCTCCTCATCAGCAACGTGGCTGTCTGGGGGCTGCTGGGGTTCTTTCTGGCCCCCTTCAGGGTGTCCGACGTTCCTCTTTCCTACTTCTTCACCGATTACCTCGCCCTCTGGCCGTTGGGCCCCCACTTCTACCCGTGGCAGCTGGTCACCTACATGTTCATGCACGGAGGGTTCTGGCACCTCTTCTTCAACATGCTCGCCCTCTGGATGTTCGGAGTGGAACTTGAACGGCTGTGGGGATCGAAACAGTTCCTGACATACTACCTGATATGCGGCATCGGCGGCGGCATCGCCAATCTCATTGTCTCGTCTCTCCTCGGCCAGGGAGCACCCACGATCGGCGCGTCCGGAGCGGTGTTCGGCGTGCTGCTCGCCTTCGGCGTGATGTTCCCCAACCAGCCGATCTACCTCTATTTCCTCGTTCCGATCCGGGCCAAGTTCTTTATCGCCTTCTACATAGGGCTTGAGCTCTTCTACGGAGTGACGGGTACCACAGACGGTGTCGCGCATTTCGCACATCTCGGGGGTGCGGCCACAGGATATCTCCTGCTGTTGATCGAGCGGAATGTCCTGCCGGTGCGCCGCTGGCTGGAAGACCTGAGCGGCGGATCCCGCGAGACGCTCACCGGCAACCGACGGTTCTCCCGGCCGCACACCGGCATTCATGAGGCGACCTTCACGGATATCCGTCCAGAGGAGCCGGCTGACGGGGAGAGTGAGATCACGCAGGAGCTCATCGACGGCATCCTCGACAAGATCGGCAAGGATGGCTACCAGGGCCTGACGGAACGAGAAAAGCAGATCCTCAACGAGGCGAGCAGAAAGATCCACTGACGCACCTGCGCGCGTGCACGCGGCACAGTGCTCCAGAGACGACACTCCCATGGAAATCCCAGCCACATATCCCGCACAGGGGGCGCCCGGCGCCCACCAGCCGGCAGTGAAAATCGGCGCCCGCCGGCGCACCCGGGAGGTGAACGTCGGGGGGATCACACTCGGGGGGGGTGCGCCGATTTCCGTGCAGACCATGACGAAAACCAGGACGGGCGACATCGAAGGCACGCTCCGGCAGATCGGCGCCGCCGCGGATGCGGGGTGCGACATCGTGCGCGTCACCGTCAACGACAGGGAGGCTGCGGATGCGATGAAGGAGATCGTCCGCCGCTCCCCGATTCCCGTCGTCGCCGACATCCACTTCAACCATGTCTTTGCGCTCAAAGCGATCGAGGCGAACGTCGCGAAGGTGCGGATCAACCCGGGGAACATCGGCTCACGGGATAGGATTCACCAGGTGCTTACGGCAGCGAGGGAGAAGGGAATCCCCATCAGGATCGGCGTGAACTCCGGATCGCTGGAAGAGGATATCCTCAGGAAACACGGCTACCCGACGGCAGAGGCGCTGTACGAAAGCGCGATGCGCCACGTCGGGATCTGCGACGAATTCGGCTTCCGCGATGTCGTGGTTTCCGTCAAGTCCACCGACGTGCGGCTCATGATTGAAGCGTACAGGCTCGTCGCCGCGCGCACGGATATTCCGCTGCACCTGGGGGTCACCGAAGCGGGGACAACGAAGATCGGCACGATCAAGTCGGCGGTGGGGATCGGTACCCTTCTCTCCGAAGGGATCGGCGACACGATCCGGGTGTCGCTCACGGATGACCCGGTGAAGGAAGTGGAGGTGGGGAAGGAAATCCTCCGCTCGCTCGGACTTGCCACGCGGAACGTCGAGATGATCGCCTGCCCCACGTGCGGCCGTCTCGAGGTGGATCTTTTCAAGATTATGGCGGAGCTGGAAAGAAGGCTTGAAGGAGTGAAGAAGCCCGTCAAGATCGCTGTGCTCGGGTGCGTTGTCAACGGTCCCGGCGAAGCAAGCGAAGCCGATATCGGCATCGCGGCCGGCAAGGGTGTGGGCATCCTCTACAGGAAGGGGGAAGTGGTGCGGAAGGTGAAGGAATCGGAGATCGTGGATGTGATCGTGGAAGAAGTGAGGAATTTCGTGCCGGAACGGTAGGGCCGCCCCTGGTGCAAGCAGGTAACAGCAGACCCGCATCGGTCACTCGGTGCGGGTTTTTAGCTGTCATTTCCCGGCGGAGTTTCGTATATTGCAGGCCCGTGAAGAACAACGCACCCGGAGCCCCGTGCCCAACACACTCAATATCCTCTTCATCGGCGACATCGTCGGCTCTCCGGGGCTTGACCTGGCGACCGCACTCGTCCCGAGTTACGTCAAGAAATACTCCGCCGACCTCCTGATCGTCAACGGTGAGAACGCCACCGACGGCAAGGGCATTGCGGAGGAACACGCAAAGAAGATCTTCGAGCTGGGTGCCCATTGTATCACTACCGGGAACCATGTCTGGGACCGGTGGGACAGCAGGAAGGTGCTTGGGGCCGACCGGAGAATCCTCCGCCCGCTCAATTACCCCAAGGAGAACGGAGGGAACGGGTTTCTGGTGGTCGACCTCGGCGAAAAGGGGAAAGCCGCCGTGCTGAATATCCAGGGGCGGGTCTACATGCAGCCGATCGATGACCCGTTCCGGACCGCCGAATGGGCACTGGGACGAATCCAGGAAGAGACGAAGGTCACCATCGTCGACTTCCATGCCGACGCCACGGCCGAGAAAATGGCGATGGGCTGGTTTCTTGACGGCCGGGTGACGGCCATCCTGGGGACGCATACCCACACACCCACCGCCGATGCCCGGATCCTGCCGCGCGGAAGTGCGTTCGTGACCGACGTCGGCATGACGGGCCCGTACGATTCGGTCCTCGGCATGCGCAAGGAACAGGCGATCAAGCGGTTGATCACGTCCACTCCCCACAAGTACGAGGTCGCGTCCAACGATGTACGCCTCTGCGGGGTCTATGTCCAGGCCGACCGTGAGACCGGCAGGGCGCTCGCGATGGAACAGATCATTTTCCCCGCATTCGGATAGCCATGGCAGCATCACTCATCGACGGCAAAGCAATAGCCGCCCAGATCAAAGCCGAGGTCATGGAACAGGCGGCGCGGCTGAAGTCGGAGAAAGGCGTCGTCCCCGGGCTGGCCTTCATCCTCGTCGGCGACAACCCGGCCTCCGAAGTCTATGTCCGCTCCAAGGGGAAGGCCTGCGATGAAATGGGGTTCTTTTCCGTTACCCGCCGCCTGGACGCGACCGCCACAGAGCAGGACGTCCTCTCCCTGATCGCCCGCTTCAACGTGGACCCGGGGATTCACGGCATTCTCGTCCAGCTCCCGCTCCCGTCCCACATGAGCGAGACGGCTGTCCTCGAAGCCATTGACTACCGGAAAGACGTGGACGGTCTGCATCCGGTGAACGCAGGACGGCTGACGATCGGGCTGGACTGCCTCAGGCCCTGCACGCCGGCAGGGGTGCAGGAGCTTCTCCTCCGCAGCGGCCATGACCCGGCGGGGAAGCATGTGGTTGTCGTGGGGAGGAGCAATCTCGTCGGGAAACCGGTGGCGAACATCCTGCTCCAGAAACAAAAGGGGGCAAACGCGGTCGTCACCGTCGCACACACCGGCGCGGGGGACCTTTCCAGGTTCACCCGCGAGGCCGATATCCTGGTGGCGGCGATCGGCAAGGCCGAGAGTATCCGCGGCGAGATGTTGAAACCAGGATGTGTGGTGATCGACGTGGGGATCAACAGGATCCCCGACCCTGCCTCGAAGACGGGCACCCGGCTCGTCGGAGATGTCCACTTCCCTTCCGCCTCACAGGTTGCGGCCGCAATCACTCCGGTGCCGGGTGGAGTCGGCCCGATGACGATCGCGATGCTGATGAAGAACACGCTGAAGGCGGCCGAAGGGAAAGCCTACAGAGCGTGAGAGAGCGTTGCTTCTCTGCCGTATTTCCGTATGTTTCAGTACAATTCTCCGTTTTTCTATGACCACATCTTCTCTCCACCCTCTACGCGCGGTTGCTGTCCACTTTCTGACGTCTCCATAACTTCATGAGGTAAGAATGACATTCCCGAAGTTCAAGAATCAACCGCTTCACAACTGGGCGGTGCCCGGCAACAAGAAGAAACAGGAAGAGGCGATTGCCAGCGTCCGATCGCAGATCGGGAAGGAATATCCCATCGTGATCGGCGGGGAACGGATCATGACAAATGAGAAGTTCTCCTCCTTCAACCCGTCGCGCTCCAGCGAAGTCCTTGCGGTGTTCCAGAAGGGGAACGCCCCACTCGCCGAGAGAGCGATCGACGTCGCGTCCGGGGCATTCGGGATGTGGCGGTACGTACCGCCGAAGAAGAGAGCCGACTATCTCTTCAAAGCCGCTTCCCTCATGCGGAAGCGGTGGTTCGAACTGAACGCGGTCATGATCCTGGAGGTCGGGAAGAGCTGGCCGGAAGCGGACGCGGATACCGCCGAAGCGATCGACTTCCTGGAATTTTACGCCCGTGAGATGCTTCGCTATGGCGCCGAGCAGCCGGTCGTGAAGATCCCGCACGAGAAGGCGAAGCTAGTCTATCTTCCGCTCGGCGTTGGCGTGGTCATTCCCCCCTGGAACTTTCCGCTGGCCATCCTTGCCGGGATGACATCCGCGGCGATCGTCACCGGCAATGCGGTCGTTCTGAAGCCTTCAAGTGACTCACCCCTTATCGGATGGAAGTTCTTTGAGATCATGGAGGAGGTCGGGCTTCCCGCCGGCGTCCTGAATTTCCTCCCCGGGCCCGGCGGCTCTGTGGGCGATACGCTCGTCCAGCATCCGAAAATCCGGTTTGTCTCTTTCACTGGCTCGAAGCAGGTCGGCATCCACATCAACGAAGAAGCCGCAAAAGTGAGGCCCGGCCAGATCTGGCTCAAGAGGGTCGTCGCGGAAATGGGAGGGAAGGACTCCATCATCGTGGACGAGGGTGTTGATCTGGAAGACGCGTCAAACGGCGTGATTACCTCTGCCTTCGGCTTCCAGGGGCAGAAATGCTCGGCCTGCTCGCGCGCGATCGTGCTTGAGAAAATCTATGACAGGTTTGTGGATCTCCTCGCACGGAAGGCGGACGCGCTCGTTGTCGGTGACCCCTCGGACGCAAAGACGTACATGGGGCCTGTCGTCAACCGGAACTCCCAGGAGAGCATCCTGGCCTATATCCAGAAGGGGATGGCCGAGGGGGGACGGCTGGTGGCAGGTGGAATGAAGGCCGGGGAGGAAGGCTACTTCATCAGGCCGACGGTCATTGCCGACGTCGCTCCGGCGGCCACAATCTCCCAGGAGGAGATCTTCGGCCCCGTCCTTGCCGTGATCAAAGCCAGGGACTTCGACGAGGCGATGGCGATCGCCAACAATACCGAGTTCGGCCTGACAGGAGGGGTCTATTCAAAGAACAGGAAGAACCTCGCCCGCGCGGAGAAAGAGTTCTTCGTCGGGAACCTCTACTTCAACCGGAAGTGCACCGGCGCACTCGTGGGGGTCCACCCCTTCGGCGGCTTCAACATGAGCGGCACGGACTCGAAGGCCGGCGGACGCGACTACCTCCTCCTGTTCCTGCAGGCGAAATCCGTGGCTGAGAAAAGCAAGAAGTAGTCGGGGTTGCCTGGTGCTACATACCGGCTGCTTGGAACCAGATGATCCGGAGCCTCTATGAAAGTCCATGAGTATCAGGCCAAAGAGATCTTGAAGAAGTTCGACGTCGCCGTCCCGAAGGGGGGCGTGGCATTCACGCCCGACGAGGCCGTCGAAGTCGCGAGCAAAATGGGCGGCCAGGTCTGGGTCGTGAAGGCGCAAATCCACGCCGGCGGGCGCGGCAAAGGGGGCGGCGTGAAGGTCGCCCGCAGCCTTGACGACGTGAGGACGCTTGCGTCACAGATGCTGGGGATGCGGCTCGTGACTCACCAGACGGGCCCGGATGGGAGGACGGTGAAGCGGCTCCTGATCGAGCAAGGGATCAGCATAGCGCAGGAACTCTACGTCGGTGTGACGCTGGATCGCGCGACTTCGCGGAATGTCGTCATGGCGTCCACCGAGGGGGGAGTGGAGATCGAGAAGGTGGCGGCTGAGAGTCCTGAGAAGATCTTGAAGGAATTCGTCGATCGTGCAATCGGTTTCCAGTCATACCAGGCAAGGACGCTCGCCTTCGGTATGGGACTCAAGGGCGATGCCTTCAAGAACGGCGTGAGGTTCCTGCAGGCGCTCTATCGTGCGTACGAAATGATGGACTGTTCGCTGGCGGAGATCAATCCCCTCGTCCTCACCACCACGGGGGAGGTGCTGGCACTCGATGCGAAGATGAATTTCGACGACAACGCCCTCTTCCGCCATCCCGACGTGCTTGGGCTGCGGGACCTGGATGAGGAGGATCCGCTGGAGGTGGAAGCGTCCAAGTCGAGTCTGAACTACATCAAGCTGGACGGTGACGTCGGCTGCATGGTGAACGGCGCGGGGTTGGCGATGGCGACGATGGACATCATCAAGCTCGCCGGCGGACAACCCGCCAATTTCCTCGACGTGGGAGGGGGGGCCAGTGCCGAAACAGTGGCCGCCGGGTTCAAGATCATCCTCGCCGATCCCAATGTGCGGGCGGTGCTGGTGAATATCTTCGGCGGGATCGTCCGCTGCGACCGGGTGGCGATGGGAGTGGTGGATGCGGCGAAGATCGTTCAGGTGAAGGTTCCCATCGTCGTGCGGCTAGCCGGCACGAATGCCGACCTTGCCGCGGATATCCTGAAGAATTCGGGTTTGAATTTCCTCGTGGCCGAGAGCTTCAAGGAGGCTGCCGAGAAGGTCACGCAGGCGATCAGGAACTGACGAGCCGGTCCCCGTGGGCCGCCCGGACTGGGCTGGCCCGCTCCGACTCCGCGCCTGAAGGAAGAGAACCACTGCGGGGGCGGGAGCCGGCATGGGAAGGGCAATCGGGGAAGAGCACCACACGGTAGCCCGGGAGATTACGATGTATGAGGTTCGACGCATCCTTGTTCCTACAGACTTCTCCCGCCACGCCACGGACGCGCTGGAGCACGCCATTGCCTTTGGACACCGTTTCCATGCGGAGATCACCCTGTTGCACGTCGATGAGTTCAGGGTATCACCGCTCGGTGCGGGTGATCTCCTCAACGATGACATCCTCGCCTACCAGCACTTCAAGAAGGCTTTTTGCGAGGAGATGTTCGAGCGTCTTGCCGCAGGTCTGCGGGCGAAGAAGATCTCCGTCCGCACCCGGATCCTGAGCGGACGTGCGTACAAGGTGATTGTCGAGGAGTCGGAGAGGGAGGAATACGACCTGGTCGTCCTCTCGACGCGGGGCCTTACGCATCTCTCCTCCTATCTGATCGGGAGCACGGCTGAGCGCGTGGTCCGCCTCTCCCGGCAGCCGGTGCTGACGGCGCAGGGGCCCCCGAAGCAGGAGGGGATAGGTCATTCGATTCTGTGCCCGACGGATTTCTCCCCGGCGGGGAATTCCGCGATGGCCTATGCACTCTCACTCGCCCGGCAGTATGCTGTTCCCCTCTATATCCAGTACGTGAGCGAGCTGGACCGGCCGGAACGGGAGGAGGACATACGGAAGAAGATTCCGAATCTCGAAGAGCACCATCCCCATGCCTCCGAGGTGAAAGTCGAGTATTTCTTCGACAGAGACGTCGATCCTAGCAACTCCATTATCCGCTTTGCCGAGGACCGGGATGTGGGCCTCATCGTGATGTCGACGCACGGTCGGAAAGGCCTCCGGCGCGTGTACATCGGTAACAACGCCGCCGAGGTGGTGCGGCAGTCCTCACGGCCGGTCCTGACGGTGACGCACCCGTTTCACCGGAAGATATTCTCCTCTCCGGTGACAGAAAAGACAAACCTCACAACGAAAGAACAGCTCCCATGAAACAGTACGTCATCGCCGGAAACTGGAAGATGAACAAGGACCTGGCGGAAAGCTCCCAGCTGGTCCTGGCGCTTCTGAAAGAACTCCCGTCTCCGCTTCCGGGCGTCACCGTGGTCGTCTGTCCACCCTTCACATCCCTTGCGCTCGTGGCCGAGGCGCTGAAGGGCTCTCCGCTAAAGCTCGGGGCGCAAAACATGTCCGAGCAGGACGATGGAGCTCTCACGGGGGAGATCTCCTGGAGGATGCTCAAATCGATCGCCTGTGAATATGTCATCCTTGGACACTCCGAGCGCCGACAGTATTTCAAGGAGACGGACGCGCTCATCAATCTCAAGGCAAGGAAGGCTCTCGTAAATGGCCTGCGGCCGATTCTCTGCGTCGGGGAAACACTCCAAGAGAGGGAGGGCGGAGTGACCGAGAAGGTTGTCTCCGGACAGGTTTCCGGCGTCCTGGCCGGGATCAGCGCCGAGGAGATGGGTCGAGTCATCATAGCCTACGAGCCGGTCTGGGCGATCGGGACAGGACGAAACGCGACCCCCCAACAGGCAGAAGATGTCCACAGGCTGATCCGGTCCCTCGTCTCTCGGGCGCATGGCGGGGGAGTGGCTGAACGTCTCATCATCCAGTACGGCGGCAGTGTCAAACCTGACAATGCGGCAGACCTTCTGAGCCAGGCTGACATAAATGGGGCACTTGTGGGTGGAGCCTGTCTCAAATCTGACTCGTTTTCGGCAATAGTCCGGGCAGCGGGGCGATAGTTCAGGCACTTGGAGGCGACTCTCGCTTTTCTCGTTGCTTTGGCCCTGTTTTGTGGTTATATTTGTACGATTTTCCCGATCCCCCACCGATAGGGCATTTAGAGCTCATTGTCGAAGACGAATCACAAAACAATCTTCTTTCCGCTTCGCTTCATTACTCTTCCAGCTCTTCTGATCCTTTCCTCTCAGTTCACGCTGACGGGCCGGGCAATTGCCAGTTCTCATCGTTTCCTGGAGAGCGGGAAGCCGATGCAACGGGGTTCCGATATCGGTTTCCTGCTCGATACACCCACCCGTGTCAAGCTTGACCTCTCTGGTGAGTGGCATTTTGTACTGAGCGAGAACGACATCGGCAGGGTCCAGATCCCCAGTGCCTTCGACTTCACCGGGAAAGTGGCGTTCGATCGGACATTTGAGGTGCCCGCCGAGCTCGTGGACAACTATCGGCTCCACCTGGTGATGCTCGGAGCGAACTACTCCACGGATGTCTACCTGAACGGGGATTTCGTTGTCAATCACACCGGAGGTTACACAAGTTTTGTCCAGCCGCTTCCTCCCGGCGTTCCCCAGGTGGGGACCGAGAACAAGATCCAGGTCGTGGTGAGCAACGTCCTCGATCCGCGGACCACAGTCCCGGTCAGGCCCGGTGTGTGGGGGTGGCGCAACTACGGCGGAATCACACGAGACATCTACATCCTCGGGACGCCACGGCTCTATATCAAGGATGCCGTCCTCCACACGGAATACCCGGATGCGAAAGGTGGAGCAAAGGTTCGGGTCACCGCTTCGGTGGAAGGCGAATGGACACTGCGGACGGAGGGGAAAGAGCGTGAGACCCTCGGATTCTTCTTCCAGGCACTAGACCGCATCTCGGGAGAGTCGGTCGGACAGAGCCCGGTGGTCGGGCTTGCACCGGCTGAGGAAGGCTGGAAGACCGTTGAGGGGGAGCTCACCCTTCCCGTGCCGAAGATCTGGGCTCCGAAAAACCCCGAGCTTTATCTGCTCAAGTGCTACCTCGTAGTGACGGCGGGGAAAGAGTCGAAGACCATCGACGAGTATGATCTGGACTGCGGCATCCGTTCCGTCGCCATCGTGAACGGCGATTTTCTCGTGAACGGGAAGCGCTTGGTGCTGAACGGGGTGAACTGGTACGAGGAGAACCAGGCCTCGGGAAGCGCCCTGAGCTACGAGGAAATGGAACGCGACGTCGCGATGATCAAGAATCTCGGGGCCAATGCCATCCGGTTCATCGGCCACCCGCCCCATCCCTTCATGCTGAACCTGTGTGATCGGTACGGGCTTTTCGCCCTGATCGATCTCCCGCTCTTCCGGCTACCCGCGGCGATCGTCGGGCAGGAAGCGTTTGCCGAGCACGCGCAGGGCATGCTCCGGGAGATGATCCTCCGCGATCGTACCCATCCGTCGGTCCTTGCATGGGGGCTTGGAAGCGAGCTCGAATCGA
>Ga0153916_10003889_pt1 | contig 11195 bp, 9 predicted proteins | sample Opewatmetagenome_FD_109642 | JGI IMG/M metagenome (GOLD analysis project Ga0153916, IMG submission 109642) | Freshwater wetland microbial communities from Ohio, USA - Open water 3 Core 3 Depth 4 metaG | ecosystem: Environmental > Aquatic > Freshwater > Wetlands | place: USA: Ohio, Lake Erie, Old...
CAGGCCAAACGCGAAATTGTCCACATGGCAAAGACCGCAAACAGAGCGTTCAGCCAGTCAATCGACGGAATAATGGATAACGATAGAAAGAAGCTCGATTCGGTCAAAGAAATAGAAGATGTTGTAGATTCACTACAGTTTGAAATCACATCTTATCTTTCAGCATTATCAAGCAGGGTCCTGTCCGAAGAGGTATCCATCGAATTGCCGGTTCTTTTGCACGCGGTCAACGACCTCGAGCGGATCAGCGACCACGCCGTCAACATCGTTGAAATTGCCCAACGAAAGATCGAGCAGAAACTTTCCTTCACCAACTCAGCTCTTGCCGAAGCCGAGCAACTGAGAAAAGAGGCGTCCCAGATGTTCGGTTATATCATAACAGCCCTGGAGAATAACGATACCGCCGCCGCCCGATTGGCTCTGGTCAACGAAAACAACCTGAACAAGATGCAGGTTGACTTTCGCCGCAGCCATGTTCAACGCATGACCGATAGACTTTGCTCGGCTGAGACAGGCCTGATATTCATCGATTTGGTTGACAACGTCGAGAAGATCGGCGACCACCTCAGTAATATCGCCCAGGCGGTAATCGGCGGCCTGCAATGGGCAGAAGTCGAACCAAAAGCTGCTTTGAGGCGATAACTGGGAGGCCCAGAGCATGCCGAACACACCATAATCAATCCAAGCCGCGGAATCTACGAACCCGTGCGCCCCGAGTGAAGCGTAACAATAAGAGCCTGCTGTTAATGGCGGAATGAATAAAACCCGACATAAAACGTGGGGCAAAAACGATCCCGCAATAGATTGCAGGGCAAAATGTCGGGTTATGCCGTTTTGTAGTCTATGAAGCCTTCGAGCTTACGGGCGCGGACGGGATGCTGCAGCTTGCGGATTGCTTTGGCCTCGACCTGCCGGACCTGCTCACGAGTGACTTTGAAGATTCGGCCAACCTCATGTTAGATTTCATAATGCGTAACGTTATAAGTCAAAGATTTGTTTTTCTAAAATCAGTAACGTTTTGTGCGGAAATTAAGAATCTCTCGAAGCCGGATAGTTCCGTACATTCCATTCGTCAAGCAAGGGGCTATCTGGAGCATATCATATATACCCTATCTCTCTCTTTCATGACCGATGCGCGAACGCTCGTGTGGCTTCTTTTGGGACCGTGATATGAATGAATAATCCCTGGGCATAAAAGTAATCTTCGCCCGATTCATCAATAACCCGCTAATCTCAAAATCCTTGACCATTTTTAGTATTATAGCATAATCTTGCTTTATTGGCAAATATCTGCCGTAGCGAGTTATACACGTGCTGTCGAAAAGCGACAAAATGCAGGAATTCTCAATAGAGACTCTATCGCGGATAATAAGAGCCCATGTCGAGCCTGGTACGTGCGTCGAACCACGATTCACGAGCCAGTTGCTCACCGGCGTGAGTATTGACTCGCGGACTACAAAACCCGGCGACTGTTTTTTCGCCATACTGGGCGAAAAATTCGACGGCCACGATTATGTTGCCGATGCCTTCGCCAAAGGTGCCGTGTGTGCGGTGGTAAACAAAGAGTTCGCAGATTCAAAACTTGCCCTTCGTCTACTGAAGGTCGATGATACGATAACGGCGCTGGGTGATTTTGCCAGAGCGTACCGCCGGCAGTGCGGCTTCAAGGTGGTTGCCATAACCGGCTCGGTTGGCAAAACAATGACAAGACAAATCGCTTACCACGTCCTCAGTCGGCATTGCCGCGTGGCTCAGTCGCCAAAGAACTACAATAATAATATCGGCCTGCCACTCACGCTGCTTGGCGCCGATCCGGAGGACCAGATTGTCATAGCCGAGCTGGGCACCAACCATCCCGGCGAGATAGCTTACTTAACCGGTATCGCTCTGCCGGATGTCGCGGTGGTAACTAATGTTCAGCCGGCCCATCTGGAAGGGTTCGGCAGTCTGGAAGCGATCACCAAAGAGAAGCTGTCCATAGCCGAGGGTCTTAAGCCGGATGGCGTCTTGATAATCAACGCTGATACCGTGCCCCGGCCAGCAAACGCCGGGCATCGAATTGTTACTTTTGGCAGATCGGCGGGTTCTGATTACCAGGCTCAAGACATCACTTTTGCGGGCGCCAAGAGTAGCTTTAGCATCAACGGCACACGGATTTGTCTGCCGGTGCCGGGCCCCGGTAATGTTGAGAACGCACTTGCTGCCTGGGCGATTTGCAGCCAGTTTGGCGTGACCGCCGCCGATTTTGCCGGCGCGATTAAAACCCTGACGACTCTTCCGATGCGTGCTGAGGTGCTGCAGATCGGGCGACTGACGGTAGTAAATGATTGCTATAACGCAAATCCCGCCTCGATGAAAAATGCCCTGCAGATATTGGCCGGTCTCGACCAGGCAGGAAAACGCCGGCGGGTCTTTGTCTGTGGTGACATGGCTGAATTGGGCAACTATGCGCAGGCTTTGCACGCCGAGTTGGGCGAGGCTGTCGCGCAGGCGAAAGTAAAAGTGCTGCTGGCGGTGGGCAAATTCGCTGATACCACCGCCCAAGCCGCAAAAAAAGCTGCACAGTACAACCTACAAGCGGAATGTTTCCAGGATGCCTTTGAAGTCTGCGATAGGCTGCACAAATTTGTGAAAGATGACGATATAATATTAGTGAAAGGTTCGCGCGCGGCGAAACTGGAAGCCGCGACTGAAAAATTGAAAGAGTTTAGCCGGGGCCGGCACGGCACCGGACCTACGCAATAAACCTTTCCTGAACTGTGTCGAAGGATTGTGGGGCTAAATCCGAAATTCGAAATCCGAAGCACGAAACAAATTCAAAATCCGAATGTTCGAATGTTCAAAACAGTTCCGGTCATTTGGATTTTGCTGATTTGAATCCTTCAGCTCTGCTCAGGACAGGCTTGTTTCGGATTTCGACATTCGATATTCGGATTTGCATAAGATGATATACCACTTATTACGGTACTTCAGCGAGTTTTTTACCGAGCGCCTTGGTTTCTACGCTTATCAGAACGTGATGTTTCGCTCTGTGGCGGCGGTCTTGACCAGCTTTGCCATCGCTATTTTCTTGGGTCCTTCGATTATTCGCTGGCTGATGCGCAAGAAGATCGGCGACCGCCCGGAGTTTCATAACGCCACCCTCAACGAGCTGACCAAAGAAAAGGCCAACACGCCGACGATGGGCGGCCTGATCATTATCTTGGCGGTGCTGGTAACTACCTTGATGTGGGCAAATTTGTCCATCGGCTTTGTTCAGAAGGCAATTTTTGTGATGCTCTGGTTTGCTGTGCTCGGCGGCGTTGACGACTGGCTAAAACTCACCGCAGTCTCTCGCCAACGAAGCAGAAATGGCCTTAATCCGTGGGAAAAGCTCATTTTTCAAATCGGCGGAGCCGTCCTGGTTGCATCTTTTTTGTACCTCGATTTTGCTCACATTGACGATGGGCAGAAACTTTGGCTGCCGTTTTACAAGCACGGACTGCCGCTTGCCAACTGGATGTTCATTTTGATTGCGATTTTCTATTTATCGGCCACCAGCAATGCCGTGAACCTGACCGACGGTATGGATGGATTGGCAGCCGGATGCGTTGGAATGGTTTCTTTAGTGCTGGCGGTGCTCTGCTATGTTGCCTCCGAGACTATGGGGCCCGTTACCTCGGATAGATTATGGGCCGGCTATCTGCTGCTGCCGCATATACCCAAGGCCGGTGAGCTGAGCATCTTTTATTCGGCAATCTTGGGTGCGGTGCTTGGCTTTTTGTGGTACAATTGCCATCCTGCCCAGGCCTTCATGGGCGATGTCGGTTCACTGGCGTTAGGAGCTGCGATGGGCTATGGCGCGCTGGTGACCAGGAGCGAGGTTCTGCTTTTGATTATTGGCGGCGTGTTCGTGATTGAGCTAATGAGTGTGGTCCTGCAGGTCGGCTATTTCAAGTACACAGGCGGCAAACGGCTTTTTAGATGTGCTCCTCTGCACCATCATTTTCACTTGGCCGGCTGGAGTGAGCCGCAGGTAGTAGTGCGCTTTTGGCTGTTAGCTGCTGCCTTTGCTGCCCTTGCCTTAGCTACACTCAAAATCCGATAGTTGCTAGTGCTGCGAATACCTCAATGGCGTACATCTTCCAGAATCGCGGCAGCAGGTTCTTGCCTACAACCGTTCTCCGATAGTCCAATCGCGCTTGCTGTAGCCTCAAACTGACCGGCATACAAATCGCGGTAGAGACCTCCTTTGAGCATCAGTTCACTGTGAGTTCCGGATTCGACAATTGAGCCGTCACAAACGACAAATATCCGGTCGGCATTTCGTACCGTCGAACCGCGGTGCGCTATGATAAACGTGGTTCTGCCGGCGATAAGCCGGCTCATCGCATCCTGAATCAGGCGTTCTGACTCAGAGTCCAGAGAGGAGGTAGCCTCATCGAGAATCAGGATTTTCGGATTTTTCAGAAACGCGCGTGCGATTGTGATGCGTTGTCTTTGGCCGCCCGACAAAAAGCTGCCCCTCTCGCCCACTTCTGTGTCGAAACCATTTGGCAAAGATAGAATAAAATCGTAGGCGTTGGCCGCCTTGGCTGCGGCCACAACTTCAGCCTCGCTGGCGGCGGGATTACCGTAGAGGATGTTCTCCCGAATTGTTCCGCTAAAAAGCACTGGGTCCTGCAGCACCATCCCGATGTGACGCCGCAGCGACTTTACTTTTATCCGACGAATGTCGTACTCATCGATTCTGACCCCGCCAGCGTTGCAGTCATAAAATCTGGGAATCAAGCTGACGATGGTGCTTTTGCCCGATCCGCTGGGGCCTACCAGAGCAACTTTCTGCCCGGATCGAACAGTGAACGTAACACCATTTAGAACCGGACACCCTTTGTTGTAGGAAAAGCTGACGTGGTCGAACGTGACGTGCCCTTTAACCTCTGTTAGATCAATAGCTCCTGGCTGATCGACTATTTCCGGCTGCTGGTCCATTATTTCATAGATACGGTCCAGCGAAGCCATTGAATTGGCAAAAACAACGTTCAACTCAGAAAAACGCTGTAGAGGCAGATAAAGCGGCCCAAGATACATAGTTAGCGCGATCAATTCCCCTACCGTCATATTGCCGGAAATGACCTGGTAACCGCCGAAACACGTCACTATTAAGGGCGACAGACTAACCAGAGTTCCGGTAACAGCCTGGTTTAGACTCTGGATGAAAACACGCCGCATATTCGTGGAAAACAAACTTTCTGATTCGCTGCGGAATTTCTCCGTTTCGTTGAATTCCTGAGTAAAGGCGTGGACTACCATTCTGCCGGCAATTCTTTCGTGGGCGTTGCTGGTCATTACAGAAAGTTTGTCCTGCACCTTACGTGTGGTGTCTCTGATTTCGTCGCCGAACCTTCGAAATAACAATAGATACGCCGGAAAACTCAAAAGCGCCACGAGCGTCGTTGTCATATCGATTCTGAGCATAAAATATAGTATTACCAGGACTGCAATTGCATCCATCCACACATTGGTTAGGGCGGTGCCGACCAGATTCTGGGCTAGTTGAATATCACTGATTAGTCGAGAGATGATTTCGCCGCTTTTGTTGCGGTTGAAGAACGAAGCCGACATCCGCAGAATCCGATAGTAAAGCTCGCATCGCAGGTCAAAGATTGCCCGATGGCTGGCCTTGTCGGTGTACAAGTGCCGTATATAAACACACGGGGCATAGACAAATATGAATATGGCCATCATGCCGCCTGCGTACAAAAATAGGGCGCGAAGTTTCTGCTCAGTGCTCAGTGCTTCGTTCAGAAATACATTGTCTAATAGATGCCGAGTAACCTGAGGCAGCAGCAATGGAACAGTGAATTTGGCCACGCCTCCGACCGTTCCCAGGAGCAGAAGCCCTTTGTATGGCCGAACGTAGGCCAAAAAACGCACAAAATTATGGGATCTTTCAAGCATAAGCGGAACCTGGTTCTTTGGGTGCCCGCGGCCCGCCGCCCCGACTCGCGTCAGGAGACGCGGGGGCAGGAGCGGGATCCCTCGTGGTTCGTCCGGGCACGGCAAACGCGGGCCGGGAGCGCTTCTGTTGAAGCCAAACAAAGCATTATAACCGAAGTGGCCGGCAAAGTTCAATATGTCTGTGTCAAATTTTGTGCGGCTGGGAAGTCCCGCAATAAACTTGTCCCTTCGGCACGCTCAGGGATAGCTCTGAGCCGGGTCGAAGGATTGCGGGGCTAAATATTTATTAACGCCGGCTCAAATCTTGTCGAAAGGATGCCCCTCCACGTGGATTTGGACGTTTCTTCTATAGGTCTGCGAATCGTCGCGGGTGAGCTTGCCAAACTGTCTCTGTGCCCAAAAAATCTTCGCAGCCGTGATTGCACAGCCGATGCCGGCGATGAAAAATATCATAGCAGCAAGAAATGCGAATATCGCGGGGGCCGCCAGGATAACAACTCCAAAGCCGATCAGCAGCAGCCCTACGATAAATACTCCCGCAGCGACATTGTGGGACGCCTGGCCTATCACATTCCTGTAAAAGTGAAAAGCCACGTGATACAGCTCCTTGCCGATAGAGCAAAAGCGGGTTCCACAGGGGAACCCGCTTTTGGCATCAACCTCTAATACATTCCGCCGCCCGGCGGACCTGCGGGCATTTTTTCCTTTTTCTCCGGAATCTCGCTGACTATAGCATCTGTCATCAGCAGCAGCGAGGCTATTGAAGCACCGTTCTGCAGGGCAACTCTTTCTACTTTTGTGGGTACAATCACGCCGAACTTAACCAAATCTCCGTACTCCTTTCGCAGCGCATCGTAGCCGAAGTTTTTCTCTTTGCTCTCCATTACCTTTTGGGCCACGATTGACCCATCCAGGCCGGCGTTCTGAGCAATTTGCTTTATCGGGGCAACTATCGCTCTTCGAACAATATCCACACCGATTTTCTCATCACCGTCGGCTTTAATCTTATCCAGCGCGGGCAACGTCCTGAGCATCGGCACTCCGCCTCCGGGCAGGATACCTTCTTCCACCGCTGCTCTGCAGGCGTGTAGCGCGTCTTCTACCCGTGCCTTCTTTTCCTTCATTTCGGCTTCAGTTGCCGCTCCGACATTGATCTGGGCGACACCGCCAGCTAACTTTGCTAATCTTTCCTGGAGTTTTTCTATATCGTAGTCGCTGGTGGACTTTTCGATCTCGGCTTTTATCTGTTCGATTCTGCCTTTGATAGCCTCGGTGCTGCCGGCCCCTTCGATAATAGTTGTGGTATCCTTGTCGATGGTAACTCGTTTTGCCCTTCCAAGTTGTTTTAGCTCGATGTTCTCCAGTTGCAGGCCCAGATCTTCAAAGATAGGTTCTGCTCCGGTCAGCACTGCAATGTCACTGAGTAGGGCTTTTCGCCTGTCGCCAAAACCCGGCGCCTTGACGGCGGCGCACTGCAGGACGCCTCGGAGTTTATTGACAACCAGAGTGGCCAGAGCCTCGCCCTCGACCTCTTCAGCGATGACCAGAAGGGGCTTAGCCTGCTTGGCTACCTTCTCCAACAAGGGAATCAGCGATTTCACGGAGCTGATTTTTTTCTCGTGCACCAGGATATACGGCTTATCCAGGACAACCGACATATTCTCCAAGTTGTTGATGAAGTGTGGGCTCAGATATCCTTTGTCGAATTGCATACCTTCGAGCAGCTCAACCGTTGTCTCCAAGGACTGGCCTTCCTCAACGGTGATGACGCCGTCTTTGCCCACCTTGTCCATAGCCTCAGCCAGCTTTTTGCCGATCTCGGCATCCTGGTTGGCGGAACAAATTGCCACCTGTTCTATCTGCTTGGTGGACTCGACGGGTGTGCTCATCTTTTGCAGTTCCTCGACGATGGCATTGACGGCCATATCGATGCCGCGTTTTACCTGCATTGCGTTGGCGCCTGCTGTGATGTTCTTGAGTCCTTCGTTAAATATGCTCTCAGCCAGGATAGTTGCGGTTGTTGTTCCATCACCGGCAACGGTGGACGTCTTGGAGGCCACTTCCTTGACCATTTGGGCGCCCATATTCTCGTAGGAGTCCTCAAGCTCGATTTCTTTGGCCACCGTGACGCCGTCTTTAGTAACCGTAGGTGAGCCGAATGATTTTTCCAAAACTACATTTTTGCCACAGGGCCCAAGCGTGATCTTGACCGCGTATGCGAGTTTTTTCACGCCTTCTTGAATAGCCGCGCGTGCATCAGTGCCAAAAAGCATTTTTTTAGCTGCCATGTTTTTCCTTCTCCTTTTTCAATTTGCAGTTCGATCCGCATAATGCGGAGTTCTTACTTTTCGATTACAGCCATGATGTCTGATTCATCCATAATTAGGTGTTCTTTGCCGTCAATCTTTACCTCAGTGCCGGCATAACTTGTAAACAAGACCAGATCACCCTTTTTCACCTGCATCTTTTTGCGCGTCCCATCGTCGAGTATTTTGCCTTCTCCGACGCTGACGATCTTGCCCCTTTGTGGCTTTTCTTTGGCGGTGTCCGGCAGGACTATTCCGCCAGAGGTCTTGTTTTCTGCCTCGACACGCTCAACAAGCACCTTGTCTGCCAATGGTCGAATCTTCATCTGTTCTTACTCCTTTCAAAAAACCGCCGAACTACTCTGAGAAAATATCGCTGTTATATTTTTTTAAGAACACTCTATTTAGGACTTGTCGAAGAATGCGCATATCGACCGGCTTGTCGATCACACCAAATACGTCAAGCTCCAGAGCCCTGCCGAGCACAACTTCGCTTGCTTGACTTGCCAAGAGGATACATGGCAGCAGCGGGTAATCCATCCGGATGATTTTGATCATTGCAAGTCCGTTTGATTTTTCGCAATCCAGGTCCACGATTGTGGTATGGATTCGCCTCCGCTGGATAATGTGAACAAACTCATCTACGCCGTCAGCAACCAGCAGGTTGACTCCTCTTGGCCGCAGTATGCTGCGTACCGCCTCCGGCCAGGCCCAGTTTGCGCCATTGGCTAAGAGATTCACCTCTTCAAGTTTTGACAAGTTCGAAACCATAGACGTATTTTCCTATACGAATCAAAGCAAATGCCGTGCCAAAGGCTCTTCTGCAAAATATCTATGTATAAGTGCTTGTTAGTAAGGGTGTTATACTGAGAGTTTGCGCCCTATCTAATCTGGCAAAATTGCAGGTGGCGGTAGTGGCCCTGCCAGCCTGGCAGGGAAACCACAGGTTCAGATTACCTTGTGAGGACCTAAATCTGTGGCTAAAATCAAATCTATGAAAACCGGCTTGGCTCATTCAAGAGCGGTAATTCTTTTTCTTGCCACCCGGCCGAAGTTTCTTGTTGCCAGCGTCGCGCCGGTGCTGGTGGGCAGCGCTGCGGGTTTCGCCGTTGCCGGTACTTTCCAGCCAGCACTTTTCTTGCTGGCTCTACTTGCGATAATGGCTCTGCACGCAGGCGCCAACGTTACGAATGATTACTTTGACCACATTTCCGGCAACGATTGGGTCAATAAGAATCCTACGCCTTTTTCCGGAGGCCGGCGTTTTATCCAGCAAGGAATTCTGTCGCCCAGAGCGACTTTGCTTACCGCGATAGGTTGCCTGGCAATAGGCGCCGGGATAGGACTGGTGATTATCTTATTGACGCGAAGCATTTTTATCCTGGCTCTCGGCCTTATTGGATTACTTGGCGGCTATTTTTACACCGCCCGCCCGATCCAGCTCGGCTACAAGTGCATTGGCGAATTTGTTATAGCGCTGCTGTTCGGCCTGCTTCCGGTATACGGCTCATACTGTTTGCAGACAGAAGCTATTGACGCCGTTCCGCTTACCCCCGCCGTGATCGTTAGCATATTGATTTTTCTGGTGATTTTGGTGAATGAATTCCCTGATGCCTCCGCCGACGCCGCGGTCAATAAGAGAACACTTATCGTCCGGTTTGGGGTGCCGGCAGGCGTTTGGATCTATCGAATCGCCCTCACTGTGAGTTTCATTGTGGCAGGTGGTATGCTGACCGGCCGACGGACGTTCTTCGCGGGCCTATTTTACTTATTTGCGCTTCCGATCGCCGCATTGGCGATAAAATCAGCGAACAAGAATGATCTGGCCAAACCGAACCAATACCGAGCCAGCCAAATCACGGTCCTTTTGCACTCAGTTGGGTGTTTGGCCCTTGCCGCGGGCTTACTGACTTTTCGCCTGCTCGGGGCAAGCTCATAGGCGCAGCATCCTTGTTCGGCGCGCGTTTGCAGCAAATAGTCTCGCCCTGCCAGTGGTCAGTAGGGCAAACGGCATCGGCGAGCATTCTTTCTGAAGATGAGACGTGTCCAAATCGCGATCAAGAAAAAGGTCTGAAAGAATGAGTTTTTCCGTTGGTTGCGGGTTATACATATATAGAGGGCCCGCCCTCAGAAAAAGGAAGCTTTCCTTCAATGACGAACCATACAGATGAAGAACTGATGATCTTCGTCAAGAGCCATGATGTTCGTGCTTTTGAGGAACTCTTCCACCGCTACGAGCGGCGCATTTTCACGTTTTTTTGTCGGCTCGTATGGAACGCGGAAGAGGCCAAGGACTGCACGCAGGAAACGTTTTTGAGACTCTGGAAAGGGCGATCTCAATACGGGCCCAAGGGAAGGTTCTCGACGTACTTGTTTCAGATAGCAAAGAATCATTTTTTGCACGAGCGCCAAAAGCAAAAGACCCGGGCCCACCTGCGGCTTGAAGCGTCAGAGTGCCCAGATGAATTCTTGGAAAAAGCAAGTCCGCTAAATGGTGCTCACGAACAATTGGTGGCGGATGAGATTCAATCCGCCATAAGCAAAGCAGTGGCTCGCCTTCCAGAAATACACCGGCTGGTGTATGTCATGAGCGAAGAACAACGGATGTCTTACCGAGAGATTGCGGACGTTATGGACTGCCCCGTGGGGACGGTAAGTTCCAGAAAAGTGGAAGCTATCAAGAAGCTGCGTAGCCTGCTACAGCCCTTAAAGGACGAACTTTCCGGCGAGTCTGGCGGAACTGCGTAAAGACCAGGAGAGAATGAAATGATTTCATGCGATGAGTGTCAGAAGAAGTTGGTGGCTGCTTTCGACAATGAAGGCAGAAAAGAGGATGAGCAGCTAATCTCAAGCCACTTGAAAGACTGTCGCGACTGTCGGGCGTTTTACCAGGATGTGGTCCGCCTGAGACAGCAGTTCGGCTCCGTTCCCATGCCCAGTTTGTCACCC
>Ga0153916_10003890_pt1 | contig 11194 bp, 8 predicted proteins | sample Opewatmetagenome_FD_109642 | JGI IMG/M metagenome (GOLD analysis project Ga0153916, IMG submission 109642) | Freshwater wetland microbial communities from Ohio, USA - Open water 3 Core 3 Depth 4 metaG | ecosystem: Environmental > Aquatic > Freshwater > Wetlands | place: USA: Ohio, Lake Erie, Old...
ACCCAGCCGGAAACGTACGCTACAAACCTTCTACCTACTCCTCGTGGACCTACCCCGATCCAGCAGGCTCAGGTTGGAATAACCAAACAGGTTATATCTATTTCATCGCCGGCTGGGGTACCCTATCACCACTCACCTTAACCACCACATCGCTGCCGGATGGCACTGTCAACGTTCTCTACTCGGCTACCCTTCAAGCTACCGGTGGCTCAGGAACCTATACCTGGTCTGTCATTAGCGGCTCGCTTCCCGATGGTTTGGAATTAGCACCTTCAACCGGCATTATCTCGGGTACGCCAATAACTGCCGGCATCTCCAACTTCACCGTCCAAGTAAATGACGGCTCAGCCACAGACACACAGCCTCTTTCTATTACCATAGCCACAGCACCTATACCATTGACCATTATCACAACGTCGTTACCTGACGGCACAGTTGGTGTTGCTTACGCTGCAACGCTTCAAGCCACCGGCGGCTCCGGTGGCTACACTTGGTCCGTAACCAACGGAGTGCTCACGCCCGGACTGTTATTGGACCCTTCGGGATTAATCTCCGGCACTCCCACAACTGCCGGCACCTCCAACTTCACCGTCCAAGTAACAGACCAGGCATCTGCTACAGCTACCAAAGACCTCTCCATTAACATAAATAATTCTTTTACTATTATCACCCCCTCTCTTCCTAACGGCACAATTGGCGTTGACTACTCGCAGACACTACAGGCCATAGGCGGCTCAGGTAGCTATACCTGGTCTATCATTAGCGGCTCTATGCCAGAAGGACTGGTTATTATTCCTTCATCCGGATTAATTTTCGGTATACCATCTGCTGCCGGCATCTTCGACTTCGTTGTCCAGGTGGATGACGGCTCAATTACAGCCACAAAACCACTTTCCATTACGGTACCTAACTTATATATACTGATCGGCTCATATACACCCGGTGACAGCGATGCTTCGGAAAATAGCCTGATACTGGGTAGATTCCAGGCTACGCAGACGGGTAACATCGCCCAGATGAGTGTCTACTCCAGAGCCAGCGGCAACGTCAAGGTAGCTGTCTTCGCGGACAACGCAGGCGCGCCAAGTACTCTGCTTGGTGCCAACAATACATCTACCCCCGTTACTGCGGGCAAGTGGAACGGCATATCCTTGCCTTCAACCGCCATCACCTCCGGTACTTACTACTGGCTGGCCGCAGCCAACGATACAGCTGGCGCCATATCATTTAACAGCGCTGCAGCCGGCACCAGTAAGAGCAGTAATATCACTTTTTCAACCTTCAATTTCACCTCCAACCCAACAGGCCTCACAGACTATACCTATGAGGCAGCCTTCGCCGGAGGGGAGATTATCATACAACAACGCATGTTTTTGAATATGCTCCCACTACCAGATGGTACAATAGGCATCCCCTACTCCCAGAACCTCCAGGTTTTAGAGGGCTCAGGTAGTCACGTCTGGTTCATCACTGGGGGATCACCACCTGCTGGACTTTCTCTTAATTCTTTAACCGGCATTATCTCAGGTACACCATCTGCTGAAGGCATCTTCACCTTCATCGTCCAGGAGAATTGCGGCATAACTTCAGCTATACAGCCACGCCAAATCACCATTCTTCCGTAATCCGTAAAGCTAATTGAGGCTGATGATGCAACTGTCAATTGGCGCTTAGACGCTAATTAGGAGTAGCAACTAACATCGCCGGCACCAAACTTAGTCAGATGGAGAACCGCACAGCGGCGGAGACATCGCTGTGCACATGTACGAGCGAACAAGAAATTTTTACCTAACTAGTATACAGGGAGGTTACCTTGACTTCGCCTACTCTTCTTTGTTATAGTCTGCAACAATACCTGCGGGCTAAAACATGGCGACACATAAAATAAAAAACATGGAACGCGCTTACGGCTTTGAAGAAGTCGCCATCGTCCCTGGTGATGTAACCGTAAACCCCGACCAGACCAACACAGAACTTAAAATCGGCGATTTCACTTTCTCCATCCCCATACTCGCTGCCGCTATGGACGCAGTCGTCGACTCTAACTTCGCCATCCTGCTGCATAAACTCGGCGGGCTTGCCGTACTAAACCTCGACGGCGTCCAGGCGAGATATAAAAATCCTGAAGAGGTTCTGGCTCAAATCGTTCAAGCCCCGGATAAGGAAGTAACCGCACTGCTGCAGAAGGTCTACTCTGACCCTGTCAAAGAGGAGCTAATAGGCGAGCGAGTACAGACTATCAAGCGGGGCGGAGCTACCTGTGCTGTCTCCTTGATTCCAGCTACTACCAAGCGGCTGGCGCAGGTGGCTAAGGAGGCCGGCGCTGATATTATCTTCGTTCAGTCCACGGTCACCACCGCCCGCCATATTTCTAAAAGCTACCGCGGCCTCATTTTCTCGGAACTTTGTGAGACGCTGGGACTACCCATCGTCGTCGGCAACTGCGTTAGTTACACCGCAGCGCTGGAACTAATGAGGACGGGTATTGCCGGCTTACTCGTCGGCGTCGGCCCCGGTGCTGCCTGCACCACCAGAGAAGTTCTCGGCGTCGGCGTACCTCAGGTAACTGCCACCATGAACTGCGCCGCTGCCCGCGATGCTTACTTCACGGAAACCGGAAAATACGTGGCGGTAATTACCGATGGCGGCATGCGCACCGGCAGCGACGTCTGCAAGGCCTTCGCTTCAGGCGCTGACGCCGTCATGCTGGGTTCAATCATGGCGCAGGCGCAAGAGGCTCCAGGCAAGGGCTATCACTGGGGCATGTCACATCCCCATCCATCATTACCCAGAGGCACCAGGATTAAGGCCGGTATTCGGGCACCACTTGAGCGCCTCCTGTTCGGCCCCACCTCAATCACCGACGGTACGGAAAACTTCGTTGGCGCCCTGCGTACCGCCATGGGCGTCTGCGGCGCCCGTACCATAAAGGACATGCACAAAGCCAAAATGGTGATTGCGCCATCCATAAAGACCGAGGGTAAGTACTTCCAGGCAATACAGGGCGCCTGCTAATAGGCTACAGAAAAACCGATACGCAGAACCAGATACCGAAACCTATCAGAGCCGCAGCACAGATACCAAAGACAACACGCTGAACCGTTGGCGTCCATAAATGCTTAGTCCGGAATACGCTGACTGAAACCACCTGTTCCCACACCAAGTCGCATGACCAGTGCACCACAGCGAAGACAAGCAGGCCCCAGATGCCGAACTGAGCTGCAGTAACTATCAAGGCTATGCCAATGGTCGCCCACCACAGGAAGAAATACGGGTTGGCGCCGGTAAGCATTATGCCCGTCACCAACGAGTTATAGGGCAAAACAGCAGTTTCCGCTATGTCTTTTCTAAAGCCACGCAACACCATCAAGCCCATAACGACCAGCAATAAGCCGCCGGCCAGACCAACGATTTTTTTAACTTCGGGGGAGGTAAAGAAATGGGCAAAGCCGAAATAGATGAGAGCCATTAACGGCAGTTCAACGACGGCATGTCCCAGAGCAATGAAGATACCGGCGTTTTGCTCGCGGTAGCCTTTAGTGATGGTGGCTGCCGTAAGCGGCCCGGGCATCATAACGCCGGAAAGCGATATACCGGCGGCGGAAAGCAGAAACAGACCGAAGCTGGCATCCATAAGCGAGACGTTTAAATATCCTCTTCCTCTTCTTCCTCAGCCGCTGCTTCGAGCTCACCGCTTACTCGGGGTAATATCGCCGCCGCTTTGGTTTTGCGCTTATCGGCCCGGGATAGACCGGCTGCTGACTTCTTCAAGCTGGCAAAGGCTTCGGCTGAGACCGTTTCCGGCAATACCAGCCCATTAATGCCAGCTTTGAATAAGCCACTGAGCTCGCCGGCGGTGATAGCGGAACTCATAGTTATTAACAGGGGTTTATTCAGAAGGTCGGTGAAACGCTGATAAATAAGCAAACGCTCGATGGTAATAGCCGGCTCGTCGCCGGTTATCAGAACGCCGTCAATTTCCAGCGGCAGTCCGTTTATCGCCCTGATCAGGCCCGGCTCCAGCGAAGGCTCAATCTTAAGCACCCTGCCCAGCCCCTCCTTGTTTACCGCTTCCAGCGGAGTTTTCAGTCCGAAGACCACAAAGTCGCAGCCTAAATCGATAGCTTTAGCAATCGCCTCTTTCTCGGTGCTTTCTAGAGACAGCCCCAACGGAATATCGCCTACAGCCTTGGTCAACTCTCCAAAGCTTTTGGCACTGAGACCCTTAGCACCGACAATGCCGGCATCGACACCGGCAGACACTAAGGAATTAGCCTCGGCAGTACCGGTTTTCGTCAGACTGGCAATGATTAATAATGGAGCGCTTTCAGCTTCATCAGTCTTACGGAATCCCAGAGCCGGCGCTGTACCCCGGTAAATACGCTGTAGCTTTTCGGCAAACTTGCTCATGTTATTCGCAATCGACACTGTATTGTAAGAAAAATCGACATTAAAATCAAAAATTAAGACCAGAAGCCAAAAATTAAGGTGAGATTTGAATTATGAATTGCGCAATGTTAATATGACCAGATTAGATGGCAAGCAAGAACAATAACCTAAAGCTACGGATTGAAAAGCTCTGCCTTTCCTTCGGCGGAGTTAGAGCCCTCATCGATGTAAACCTGGAAGTAAGAGACAAAGAACTTCTGGCTGTTATCGGTCCCAACGGTGCCGGCAAGACGTGCATTCTTAACTGCATAAACGGCTTCTACAAACCACAAGAGGGCGAGATATACTACGAAGGCAAGAAAATAACCCGGCTCCGCCCCGATAAGATTGCCAGAATGGGCATAGCCCGGACTTTCCAGAACATTGAGCTGTACTCCGGCCTTACGGCTCTGGATAACCTGATGGCTGCCAGACACGTGCTGATGAAGCAGACCACCGCCGCCAGCGCCCTATATTTCGGCCCCGCCCATAAAGAAGAAATCGAACATCGCAAGGCAGTCGAAGACATTATCGACTTCCTTGAAATAGAACCGATTAGAAAAAAGGTGGTCGGGGCACTTCCCTACGGGATGCGGAAGCGGGTGGAACTTGGCCGGGCTCTGGCACTGGAGCCGAAAGTGTTGCTGCTCGACGAGCCCATGGCCGGCATGAACCTTGAAGAGAAAGAGGACATAGCACGGTTCATCGTAGATATCTTCGAGGGGCAAGGCGAAACTTATCCCGAAACGCCTGTGCTAAGGGACGGGGTAAGCTGCATTATTCTGGTAGAGCATGACATGGGTGTGGTGATGGATATAGCCGATAGGATTGCCGTCCTTGATTTCGGACGCAAGATTGCCGAAGGCACGCCCGACGAAATCAAAGACAACCAGAAAGTTATTTCCGCCTATTTAGGGGAAAAGGTCAAAAGTTAGAGCCAACGTTTTCGGCGCTTGTAATGCTTGACCGCCCGGTAGCTCTTCTTGGTGCCCACCGCCGAAAGACCCATGTAAAATTCCTTCACGTCCTCGTTGTTACGCAGGAAGTCGGCGGTACCATCGAGCACCACCCGCCCATTTTCCATGACATAGCCGTAATGGGCGATATTCAGCGCAATCCTCACGTTCTGCTCCACCAGCAGAATCGACGTTTTTTTCTCGGTATTGAACCGCTTTATGATGGCGTAAATCTCTTCCACCAGCATTGGTGCCAGCCCCAGTGACGGCTCATCCAGCATCATCAGTTTCGGCGCCGACATCATGGCCCGGCCGATGACCAGCATCTGCTGCTCACCACCTGATAGATATCCGGCAGTGTTATGGCGAAGGTTTTTAAGTCGCGGGAAATAATCATACACCATGCCCAGGTCTTCTCTGATAGCGTGATGGTCTCGGCGGTTGTGAGCACCAACCATCAGGTTCTCCTCTGTGGTCAGGTGGCCGAAGACGCGCCGGCCTTCCAGCGCCTGAACAATGCCCAGCTTGCCTATCTCCACCGCGCTCTTTTTATCGATTCTCTTACCGTCCCACTCGATGCTGCCGTCGACCACTTCGCCCTCCTCAACCTGGAGCAAGCCCGATATCGCCTTTAGTGTGGTGGTCTTACCGGCGCCGTTGGCGCCCAGCAAGGCCACCACAGAGTAGTCGTCAACGGACATAGAAATGCCATGTAGCACTCTTATCACGTTGAGATACGCGACTTCGATGCTGTTCAGCTTAAGCATGGAGAGACTCTTTGCGGGGTCTCTCTCAAAGGGGGAGACCCCGCTTGAATCAACAATAGTTACTTACCAAACCAATCGTATTTTTCGTACTCTATCAGTGGCGCTTCCACCCAGTCGCTAGGCTGGGATATTTTACCGCCGACAATCCGGTAGATGCGGTTAAACTTATCAAGTCTGTTGTCTCCGGGCGTATAGTTTACCGGACCATGGAGACCGGCGACATCATAGTTCTTAAGCTTCTGTACACCCTGAGTCTCCACAGCTTGCCAGGCCGTTGCATCTCCCTTAGATAGAACGTCATAACCAACGTTCTTCACGGCCAGTTCTAGAGCCTTGGCCACAATCAGACCCTGTGCCCAGGAAGTAATATAGTCCCCGTTGCCGTAGTCGTTGGGGTGCAGCTTCTTGCAGTACTCGGTCATCTTGGCCATGCCAGGCACATTCTCGTCCCAAAGTACCGTGGGGAATGCACCATAAACGCCTTCCGTAATATCGGCACCGGCAAATTCAATTAGTTTAATAGTCAAAGCGGCGTGGCAGCAGCCGATAGTCAGCTTCTGGTAATCGTCCTTACCGTACTTTTCATAAAGGTTCTTCAATATAACAGCAGCAGGCTTTGGCGTGCTGGAAATATAAATGACGTCCGGGTTCTTGTCCTTTAATGCAGTCACGCTGTCCATCTCCGAGATGGTACTGTCGGCATGCTCGTTGATGGGCTGAAGCACTTCAATACCCAACTCGTCCGCCTTAGCTTTGAAGGCATCCCGGGCACCGTAACCGGTGGGATTATTAAGCAGGAACAGCGCGAATTTAGGTTTGCCCGTCCCCTTCCAGACATTCTTCATGTAGAAGTTGGCGAAAGCTATAGCATCATCGCCGTAGTCGGGCGTTTGGCCGTAGATATGCTTTGGCGGACGATACAATGAAGGCGCGCTAAAGCAGGAAATGCCCGGGAATCCGGCTTCATTTGCGGAACTCATAGCGGCTGACATCTCTTTAGATGACGCGGTAGTAAACAAAATCCGGCCATCCGCCATGAATTTCTTGACGTTGGAAACTGCCTGAGTCGGATCATATCTGCTGTCTAATATTTCGGCATCAATAGGATAGCCTCCAGCGCCGCCCAGTTCGGCATTGATATATTCTATTACATCGCTATTGCCCTCACTCATAGGGCGCCCTTTCTCAGCAGCACCACCGGTAGAGGGGTTCATCATGCCGATTTTCAGTACCTCACCTGGTTTGGCTTTGGGTGCGCAGGCACCGGCAAAGGGCATCACCGCTATTACCAGCGCCAGACATAAAACTCCAATTACCATAAACGATTTTTTAGTCAAAACATTAACCTCCTCTTTTTTAGCTGTTACCTGGTTGTTTGTCAGTCTGTCACTCTGAGTGAAGCGAAGAGTCTCGGAGATTTTTCGCTGGCGGGCTCAGAATGACAACCAAACAACCCCAATTCGTGCCCAGTTGCAAAACATTACATTACTCGACACCTCCTTCTGGCTAATATGAGAATGGCCACAAACGATAAGCAGCCTTAAATAATGCCCAGCGATGAGCCAGTCCTCTTGGCTCAAGTATCAAAAATAGTATGATTGCCAGACCAAATACCATGGGCCCCAGGCCGGTGGTAAATCCAGCCGGCAGCGCCGGTATGGCATTTTCAATAAAGGGAGAGATAAAAGTGATGCCCTGCTGTAGAAGTCGGATGACGACCACGCCCAGAATTGGACCGATGGTAGTGCCTACCCCGCCTATAATCACCATGCCTATATACAATATAGAATCGGTAAGAGTAAAGTTCTCGGCGTTCAGGAATCCGGTCCAGTGAGCATACAGTGCGCCGGCGATTCCAGCGAAAAAACAGCCGATGAAGAAGGCCAGAAGTTTATAGTAAAGCAGATTTATGCCCATCACCTCAGCTGCCAGGTCGTTATCCCTCACAGCTATAAAGGCCCTGCCCACTTTGCCTCTGGCTAGATTTTTTGCTAGGAATATGCACAGCGCCACAACGACCATTATCAGATAATACTGGCTGGCCTCGGTTCTAAACACGAAACCGCTAATTGATATAGGCGTAATAGTGACGCCAAGCAAACCACTAATCGCTGACAGTAAGTAATTTATGACGCGGATAGTAAAATCTCCAATTGAAGCCCGCGGCACATCCATACCGACGAAGCCGCCGGTCACAGACGTCCAGTGGTTGATAACCCAGATGATGATGAACTGAGCGGCGATAGTGGTAATTGCCAGATAGAAACCTTTAACCCGCACCGATGGCAGCCCGAAGATAATACCGATCAGCCCGGCACTTAAACCCGCGCAGAGTAATCCTAAAAGGAACGGAAGCCCGAACGTACCGGTCAAGATGCCGGTGGTGTAGGCGCCTACTGCCATAAAGCCGGCGTGCCCGATGGACAGCTGTCCGCAGTAACCGACAAGTATATTCAAACCGGTAACGGTTATTATGGTAATACCGATCAGATTGAAAACACCAAGCCAGTAGTTACCAAAATACAGTGGGGCCGTAAAAACGATTATAAACAGGCCGATAAAAAACGCCCAATGGGTCTTGGTCCGCAGTACAGCCATGTCCCTGGCGTAGTCGTAATTACGAGTACCGCTGGGTAAATCCATTACCTATATCCTCTCTATCCGCGTCTCGCCAAAAAGGCCGTAAGGTTTAACAATCATGACAATTATTATGATAATGAACGGAATAATATCTTTAATACCCGGCCCGATAAGCGGCGTGAGATAGCCGCCGCCGAAGTTCTCGCATAATCCTATTATGGGTCCGGCCACCATGCAGCCGATGAATGAGTCCAGACCGCCCAGTATCACCACCGAGAACGATTTCAGACCCGTCTCCACCAGCCCGAAGGTGATGCCGCCGATGCTGGAGACGAGCACACCGCCGATGGCAGCCACCACGCAGGCAAAAATCCACGACATCGAGAAGACGCTGGTCACCGGAATAGCGCAGGCCTGGACCGCCATCTGATCATCAGCGGTGGCCCTCATGGCTATGCCCATCTTGTGGTATTTAAAAAACAAAGAGAGAATGCCAAACAGTGCCAGCGAAATGATAGCTGCCCATAGATATTCCTGAGAGACTACCGCCGGACCGATGTGAATCGGCTCTTGAGGAAACATACGGGGCAAAGCAGCCACGCTCATAGGCCAGACAAAAGTGACCACACCTTCCAGGAAGTAGGCAATACCCAGCGTTACCGTTATCAACGCCAGTATGGGTTGAGCGATTAGCGGTCGCAGGGTGAACCGCTCAATGGCCCAACCCAAGAATATGGCAAATAAAATCGTTAGCGGCAGTCCTATCCAGTAGGGAAACTTGGCCTGGACCAGCATGCCGTAGGTGAACCAAGAGGAAATCAAAACCAGCTGCCCCAGCGCCAGATTGGCCACGCTGCTGGACTTCCAGATTAAGGCAAAACCCAGGGCGATTAAAGCGTAAACCATGCCCACGGCTAATCCCGTAATCGTGTATTGAAGCAGTTCCGCCAATTAATTCACCTGCCTCACATTTATAGCTGTGCTGACCACGCCCTTCCTGCCATCGCGATAAGTAATCGGCGCCTCAACCATTACGTTCTTTTTATCACTGTACATGGCATCGATCAGGTTCTTATATCGCTGCTCCACAAAGTCACGGCGCAGTTTTCTGGTCCGAGTGAGCTCGGCTTCATCAGCGTCGAACTCCTTATGCAGCAGCACGAATTTCCTGACCCTGGAACCCTCCGGCAAATAGCTGTTCACGCGAACCAGGTCCTTCTGCACCAAATCGGCAACTTCCTTTTTCTGGGACAGGTCGACGAAAGTAGTATAAGGTAGCCCACTGCGCTCTGCCCATTTGCCCACCATAGCGAAATCAATATTGACTATGGCGCCAACGAAGCCCCTGTCCTTGCCGCCCACAACCATAGCATCTTTTATATAGGGACTGAACCTCAGCCTGCCTTCGATATATTGCGGCGCGTACTTGGTGCCGGAAGCCAGCTCACCCATATGCTCCACACGGTCCATAAATATCAGGTGTCCCTGGTCGTTGATATTCACCGCATCGCCGGTCTTACACCAGCCGTTCACCACCACCGCCGCCGTCTTCTCCGAGTCTTTAAAATATTCTTTGAATAGGCAATCGCTTCTGACCAGCAGCTCCCCTTCGTCGGTCACTCTGACTTCCACGCCGGTCGCCGGCCTGCCCACGCTCTGAAAGTCGATTTCCCCCTTGCCATGAGACGAGATGAAGCCGGCTTCGGTACTGGCATAGTTCTGCCTCAGTTCGATGCCTATGGCGTGTATCAAGCGAAAAGTATCCAGGCTGAGCACCGAGCTGCCGGTAACGGCCATACGGGCTTTAACCAGTCCAAATCTGTCCTTGAGCGGTCGAAATAGAAGTGCGTAAGCGATACCGTGCAGCGCCCGCCACAAGAGGTTCGGTTTCTTGTTATCAAAATTAAGGTCGGCAACCTTGTAGCCAACCGGCATAAACAGATGGTAAAAGAAGCGCTTCAGCGGATTAGCATCCGTGATTTTCACCTGGATTTCGCTGACCAGGCTTTCCCACTGGCGCGGCCCGTATATGACGAACTCCGGGCCTACTTCGCGTGTATCTTCAGCGATGGTTTCCGGCTCTTCAGGGAAATTAATCCTAGCCCCGGTCAGCAAATGAGGTACGGTGGCAAAGAAACTATCTCCCACCCAGGCCGGCGGGAAGTTGGAGACCAGGTCATCATCGCCGGTAAACGGAAAGCGGTCAACAAACCCGCGGGCGGTGTTGATTAGCGCCTTGTGAGTAATTACGGCTCCCTTAGGTAAGCCGGTAGTACCCGAAGTGTAGTAAATGAAGGCGGCGTCACCACCCTTGCCCTTCTTCAAGTTCTGCTCGAATAACTTCGGATGCTTTTTTTTGTATTCCTGTCCCAGCCTTATCACTTCGGCAAAACTGATAAGCAAAGGGTCGTCGTAATTTTTCAAACCCTTGGGGTCCCAGTAAATCACCTTCTTCAGCGCCGG
>Ga0153916_10003891_pt1 | contig 11193 bp, 8 predicted proteins | sample Opewatmetagenome_FD_109642 | JGI IMG/M metagenome (GOLD analysis project Ga0153916, IMG submission 109642) | Freshwater wetland microbial communities from Ohio, USA - Open water 3 Core 3 Depth 4 metaG | ecosystem: Environmental > Aquatic > Freshwater > Wetlands | place: USA: Ohio, Lake Erie, Old...
AAGAAGAAGCTTTCCTTCTCGAATTGGCTGAAAACTCTCGTTTATTCCACCTTCGTTTCGCTCAGGAGATTCTTACCACCTGGGGGGGACTGGAAGAAGGTTTACCCGGTTTAGAAGCCTCGCAGGAACTCACCCCCCAGGAAGAATATGGGCTCGATTATCTGGTTACTCATCTGGAAGGGTCTGGCTCAACAGATGATTTGAAAAATTTATTGAATCTGCAGTGGCGCTCTGAGAGAAATAAGAGACCAAAATCCGTACGGTTAAGGACATTGCCCAAGAAAATAATCGAAACAAAAGATTCGGAAGAAAGGTTGCTGCATGCCAATGGCTGGTATGCTGCAAAGCGTTCACATAATCGTTTATCCAGCTATCTGGAAGACGTTCGAAAGGCTTGGAAAATCAACTCTGGGGTTGGGGATCAGGTACGTTATGCGTTGATCTTATCCTCAGTCCGAACGATTGAAACCAAACCAGACGATGTGATTGGAGATCAAGAGGAGCAGGATCAATTGATCGCTCAACTGGCAGCCTGTCTCGCAGAAGCAGGCGAACCAGGCGAAGCCTTCACTGCGGTCGAGATGATCCAACACGACCGATGGAAGTCTCAGGCTTTAGCTGGGATAGCCAACTACTCACCCTCAAATTCCATACCCACGATCCTGCGATTAAGCCAGGACCTGGATGACTATCGGGGAAAAAACCAGATCATATCAAATTGTGCATTACACTTGACCGATCTTAGCAAACCCACCCAAGCCCTCGAAATCGCCCAACATATTCCGGACACCTCTCAAAGGATAAAAATCCTTGCTCAACTTGCATCCAAATTCATGGAGACGAATCAAGCCGAGTTAACCTTAGAAGCAATCCACCACATCCAGGATGAAAGCGTCCAAGTCGAGCTTCTGAACCGTTTCGCGAAAAACCTGGATCGTGAAGCCTTGCAGATCGCTTTAAACATGGTCAGGGCATTTCATAACGAAGAAAGAAAAGTCCAGGCTCTGGTTGGATTGGCACCTTATTTGCCCCTACCTTTGCAGAAAGAGTGCTTCCAATGGCTTCCGCAGATCAGAGAAGAGATCCGTAGCATTGCACTCGTCGGGTTGATCCCTTATATCCGAGAGACCGAGTTGAAAGATGGCTTGGCATCTGCTCGCGAAATCAAAGATGAAAATTTACGCGCCCCTGTACTTGTCGAATTGATCATTCGTACAGCTGCCACAGGCGATCCGGAAAAAGCTCTCAAGCTAGTCCCGGCTATCCTGGGCGAGAATTCTAAAGCATCGGCAATTCGCGGCATCGCACCTTATCTCTCAGAAGAACAGCGGTATGAAGCGCTCCAAATGGGCTCGAAGTTTAAAGATGAAACCCAGTTAGCTCGGATACAAGCAGGACTGATCTCATATCTAAATGAGCCTGTCTTGCAGGAAATACTCGACAGGGCGACTCTTATGAAGAATCGCATCTCACAAGGAGTTGTTCTGAGTGCTATCGTAAAGCGATATCATGCATTGAACGAACCAGAAAAAGCACTGGAGATCATCCGGCAATGTAGTTCCCAGGAACTTCGTTCCGAACTGTTGGTAGACATGGCTCCGCTCTGGCCTGAGACGATGAAAAATGAGGCCTTAGCATTAACCATGAGTATAGGAAGTAGAGAAGCACAGGCACTGGCATTGATCGGGTTAATGCCCTATCTTTCCACCGCAGAATTATTAAACGTACGATCAGCCGCTATAGAGTTACCCAATCAGGATTGGCCTGGCATTAACCGCCGTTCTGAAATCCTCAGCGACATTGCACTCCTGCTCGCGGCAAGAGGAGAAATCGAGAAATCGCTTTCAATTTTAGATGAGCTTTATGATGACGATAGCCTGGCTCAAACAATTCGTCAGCTCATCCCTATTCTATCCGGTGAATCTCAAGCCAGAGCTTTTTCGGCAATCCAAAGGATTCAGAGTCCAAGTATAAGGATTTCCACATTTACCGGGTTAGTGCCAGAGCTTCCACCTGTCCTGATCGAGGAGACACTGTCTGATCTGGACCGCTGGGACGATAAGGACCGCCTCGAAGCTATCACAGGATTAGCCCCTAACATTCCTGCAGAATGCCTCCAACACTATCTTCCTTTCGTGTTGGGGATCCACGACAAGCATCTCCGCTTTCAAACATTGACATCAGTGGTCAGGAAGTGGCTGCTCCTTCCCGTACCGCAAAGTCTAAGTCTTTGGAAGGATACTATCCAGAGTCTTTCAAACCAGCCTCGCCCTGGTTTTCTTTTGGATATATCCACGCTGGCGCCAGTGATCAATGATCTCGGAGGCGTCAACGCCATCAAGGAAGTCCTCCAATCGATCAAGGATGTGGTCAGATGGTGGAACTGAAAGTGAAAACTAACCCATCAACCCCTCGCGATCTGATTCAAAAAATGTTCAATCGAGATTCGATTGAGAGGGTCGGGCTGACCGATTCCCCTTGGAGTGATACCTTATTACTTTGGGTACAAGAAGGTTATCCCACACGCTGGGTTCATAAAAAAGTCGGTCAAGAGCGTTGGCGAAAAGACGATGGACAATGGGAGGATGTCAACCAAGAAGGCGACTTTGAAGAACCAGTGCCACCCTGGCAGCACTTTCATTATGACATGGTCGGGATTGGCCCTTGGATAGATAATATGCCTCTTCGAGATTATGAAGAGACCATTACTGAGACGAGTGAATGGAAGATCATCCGTAATGGCGCAGGAGCATCATTCAAGTTTTGGAAACACAAAATGGGTACACCTGAGCATATGGATTTTCGTATGCAATCTCCAGAAATCTGGGAGCGCGACTATCGACCCTACCTTAAAGAGCTCGATCCCTTACGGATAGATACCGATGAATTGCGTAGGAATCGCGCAGAGGCAGATTTATCCCAGGTCTGGACGCATTACGGCAATACATTCGTCTGGGAGTTGATGAGGCAAAGCATGGGCGATATCACTCTCTATGAGAGCCTGCTGCTCGATCCGGCTTGGATCCATGATTTTTGCCAGGTTTACACTGATTTCTATAAGAAGCATTTTGACTACATGTTTGAGAAAATTGGCTTTCCAGATGGCATCTGGCTTTACGAAGATTTGGGTTATAAGAATGGCCTGTTCGCATCCCCTAAGGTCATGCGAAATCTAATTTTCCCGTATTATCAAGAACTGGTGGCTTACTTTCATGAAAAAGGGCTCCCGGTTGTTTTACATTCCTGTGGAAGCCAGGCTGCTGCACTGGATTTGATTGTAGAAGCTGGTTTTGATGGTTTAAACCCGATGGAACGCAAAGCTAAAGATAACGATCCTTTCCTGTTTGCAGAGAAATACAAAGATAAACTCGTCTTCATCGGTGGTATGGATGTGCGTGTCTTTGAGAGCAATGACAAAGACCTGATCAAGAAAGAGGTCTCGCAGTATCTAGACGGCATGAAAGCCCGAGGAGCCAGGTTGTTGTTTGCTTCCGACCATTCCATCACGCCGAATGTTCATTATGATACCTACCGATTTGCTTTAGATGTATATCGGGAACACATGCTTTATTGAACAGGAGATCATATGGAATTAGGCGTGATCATTAACCTCATGGAGCATCCAGAAGAAGAATTCAGAAAAGTCAATGAGTTCGGTTTTAGGACCTGCCAGGTCAATGGCTGGAACCAAGACCTCTTTACCGAGGAAATTGCCAACCGGGTGATTGCCTCCTGTCAGAAATACCGTGTCCAGATCACCTCTTTCTGGTGCGGTTGGGAAGGACCCGCTCAGTGGAACTTTACCGAGGGTCCCTTGACATTGGGATTGGTTCCTCCAGCATTCCGTCATGAAAGGCTGAAGATGTTGATGAAAGGGGTCGATTTTGCGGTAAGCATCGGTGCCCCAAGTCTCACCACCCATGTCGGATTCATCCCCGAAAACCAAACGATCCTGAGTATCAAAATCTTCTGGTTACCCTGCGGCATCTCGTACGCTATTGCTGCCGGAAAGACATATGGTTTCTTTTTGAAACGGGACAGGAGACTCCGGTTACGCTGCTGCGCACTATTGAAGGTATCGGGCTTGATCATATCGGTATCAACCTGGATCCCGCCAACTTGATATTGTATGGCAAAGCAAACCCGGTAGATGCACTCGAAATATTCGGAAAGTACGTAAAAGGTGTGCATGCCAAGGATGGGCTTTACCCGACCTCTGGAGCAAGTTTAGGCGAGGAAGTTCGATTAGGCGAGGGTAGAGTAAATTTCCCAGCTTTGATTTCTCGGCTTAAAGAGTTAGGTTATTCAGGAAGCCTAACGATTGAACGAGAAATATCAGGCGAGCAGCAGATCCAGGATATTTTAGCTGCAAAAAAATTTCTGGAAGCTTTGATCTAACTGGGAAATCGCTGTTCCAGAATATCGAGACGAAAACATGACCGTATCCCCACGTCCCAACCTCCTCTTCATCCTCACAGATCAGCAACGCTGGGATACTACTGGAATCCATGGAAATCCCCTCGATTTAACCCCTAATTTCGATCGGATGGCACAGGAAGGCACCCATTTATTTAATACCTTCACCTGTCAGCCAGTCTGTACTCCTGCCCGAGCCTGCCTGCAGACGGGAATGTATGCGACACAAACCGGCGTTTTTCGGAACGGGCTTCCTCTACCTTTCCATTGCCAGACAATCGCCCATCTCTTCCGTGAAGCAGGTTACACCACTGCCTATATCGGAAAATGGCATTTGGGAACAGACGAGATGGTGGGCCCTGTTCCTGAAGCATACCGGGGTGGATACGAAACCTGGTTGGCATCCAATGTCTTGGAGTTTACTTCAGACGCTTACCAGGTAACCTTGTACGACAACGAAGGAACCCCGCGAAACCTGCCGGGTTACCGTGTGGATGCTCTGACGGATGCTGCCATCCGCTATCTTGACGCACCCAAGGATCGTCCTTTTTTTCTTTTCCTTTCCTTCCTTGAGCCTCACTTTCAGAACAGCCGGGACGATTATCCAGCTCCAGATGGCTATATGGAAAGATATCAGGGCAAATGGGTTCCCCCGGACCTGGCTGCCCTGGGAGGTTCGACCCATCAGCATATTGCCGGTTATTATGGCATGGTTCGCAGGTTGGATGAAGCGTTGGGACGTATATTGGAGGCTTTGAAAAGTCTGCAGCTTGCTGAAAACACGATCGTCGTTTTCACCTCGGACCACGGAAACCATTTCAAGACACGCAACGGCGAATACAAGCGCTCTGGGCACGAAAGCTCCATTCGTGTTCCTGCAGCAATCAATGGCCCAGGTTTTTTCGGCGGTGGGAGAGTTCAAAAACTGATCAGTTTAATCGATCTACCCCCATCCCTTTTAGACGCCTGCCAGATCCCGATTCCCACTGCAATGCAGGGGAGTTCGATCCTGCCCTTACTTCGGCGTCAGCCCATCGACTGGCCGAAAGAGGTCTTTATCCAGATCAGTGAAACACAAGTCGGCAGGGCGATTCGCACCCAACGGTGGAAATACGGCGTTGTCGCGCCGGAGGGCGATGGCTGGAGTGAGATGAGCTCCCCTAATTATGAAGACTCCTATCTGTATGATTTGCAAGCCGACCCTTATGAGCTGATGAATTTAATCCAATATTATTCACACCAGGAAGTTGTAAATTCCCTGCGGAACCGCCTGATTCAACGCATGCTGCAGGCGGGTGAATCTGTTCCAGTCATCACACCTCACCCAGACTTGATTTCCAGCCCGATGAGATATGTCTTACCCGAAGAGATCGATGTCTGATTTCATCCCAACCCCAAACTGGAGTCCATTTGAAAAAACATCCCCTGTTCCAATCTCTATTTTCCCTGACTGGCAATCCACGTGCCTGTGTTTTTACAGAGCCACTCTTCGGTATCCCCTATTTTCTGTACATCCCCTATGCCTCGCTTTATATGGTTTCCCTGGGATTGTCGGATCGCCAGATCGGACTGGTGACCAGTATAGGGATGGGATGCCAGATCCTCACCGCCCTTCTGAGCGGAGCGATCACAGATAAGTTTGGTAGACGACTGACTACTTTCTTCTCCGATCTAATCTCCTGGTCTATACCAGCTCTTATTTTAGTCTTTGCTCAAAACTTCTGGTTCTTTCTGGCAGCAGCCATCTTTAACAGCTTCTGGCGGATTTCACACACATCCTGGACCTGCCTGATGGTTGAAGATGCAGAACCGGATCAAATTGTTCCAATGTGGACCTGGGTTTACATTTCCGGACTGGTAGCAGCATTCTTTGCCCCCTTATCTGGTAGATTGGTTGACCGCTTCGATTTGGTTCCAGCCGTTCGCATCCTCTACCTGTTCGCCCTTTTCGGATTAACCCTAAAATTCGTTGTGCTGTTAATTTATTCCAAAGAAACTCGCCGTGGGAAGGAGCGTCTGGTTGAAACGAAAGGGAAATCAATCTCCTTTTTACTGGATGAATATCGTGGAGTTGCTAGTAAATTAGCGCGTACCCCAGCCACCCTGCTGACACTGGGTCTTTTGATCGTGATAGGTATCTGTGGAACGGTTAACGGTACCTTCTGGGCAATCTTGGTTACCCAAAAATTGGGCATACCAGCAGATAAAATAGCCCTGTTTCCCATGGTGCGCTCACTGGTTATGCTGGCGATGTTCTTCCTGGTCACCCCCCGCATCAATAAAAATAAATTTCACATACCAATGAGTGTAGGATTTATGGGTATGATTGCCAGTCAATGCCTGTTAATTTTTATGCCCGCTCAAAACTATTTTCTCTTGATCATGAGCGCTATTATTGATGCCGCCAGTCTGGCGATGGTCAACCCATTGGTCGATTCATTGGTATTTTTTACGGTGGATCCACAAGAACGCGCCCGGATTACAGCGATTTTATATATGAGCGTATTCGTCTTCACTTCTCCCTCCGGTTTGATCGCTGGCAGTCTTTCTTCGCTGAATAAAACCTTCCCATTCGTGCTGAACGTTGTTTTATTTTCCATCGGATTGGTCTTAGCATTGTTAACCAGCCGATTCTCGCACACACAGAAAATTGAACAGTCCGCTGTTTTATCTTAGATTATGATACCTGCCGAAAGGAAGACTGATATGGATTTTTCAGAACGCGTCGTTAATCTCGTCCCCGAAGGGGCATATCATATGCTTGCCAAAGCGCAAGCTCTGGAGGCTGCCGGGAAAAACATCATCCATCTGGAGATCGGCCAACCTGATGAACCCACCTTCCCAAATATCGCTCAGGCGGGCATGCGAGCCATCGAGGAGGGATACACTCGCTATACTCCTTCCGCCGGGATAAAGGCGCTCCGCCAGGCGATTGCCCAGGATGCGGGGAATAGGCGTGGTTTATCCCTTACTTCTGAACAGGTGGTGATCGGTCCTGGTGCAAAGCCCTTCCTGTTCTTCCCAACCCTGGCTCTGGTACGTCCGGGCGATGAAGTCATTTTTCCTGATCCAGGTTTTCCAACGTATCAAGCCATGGTTGAAGTCGCGGAGGGCACACCAATACCAGTTCCGCTCCGTGAAGAGCAGGATTTCTCATTTGACCTGCAGGCCTTTGACCAGCTTGTAAGCCCGCGCACTCGCTTGGTTATCCTCAACTCACCCAGCAATCCGACTGGGGGTGTAATGCCCCTGGCAGTTCTGCAGCATATCGCCGAATCTGCCATTCGGCACAACTTTTGGGTGCTTTCGGATGAGATTTATTCTCGGTTAATATACGAAACACCTGCTCCAAGTGTTGCCACCCTGCCTGGCATGGCTGAACGCACGATCATCTGTGATGGTTTCTCCAAAACGTACGCCATGACCGGCTGGCGTCTGGGATATGGGATCATGCCTCATGCTCTGGCTGAGCGGGTCGAGCTTTTGCTGACCCATTCGATTGGCTGCACTGCGAGCTTCACACAAATCGCTGGATTAGAAGCCATTCAAGGACAGCAAGAGAGCGTCGAAGAGGTGGTAAAAACTTATCGAATCAGGCGGGATGTGATCGTCAAAGGCTTGAATCAGCTGCCTGGGGTCCATTGCCGGATGCCTCAAGGTGCATTTTATGTATTTCCCAATGTTTCTGATCTCGGTCTATCTTCGAACGCTTTAGCGGAGTATATTCTCGAGAAAGCCGGGGTAGCTTTGCTGCCAGGTACCTCTTTTGGTCACAATGGTGAAGGTTACCTGCGTTTGTGTTTTGCAAATTCGCTTGATAATATATCTGAGGCATTAAGGCGTCTTCAGTCCGCCCTGAACAAGCTCTAAGCTGATCTCGGGGCATTTTATCCCAAAAAGGAGCATTCTTCGATGAAAAAATTCAAATTGGCAATCATTGGCGCTGGTAGTTCCTATACACCAGAACTGCTAGAAAAACTGGGCGAAATACGGGATACTTTTCCAGTGAGTGAAATCTGTTTAATGGATATCGACACGCGCCGACTGGAAATCATGGAAGGATTCAGCCGTCGTTTCATGAACAATATCCATTACGAAGTACAAATTTCCGCGACGACAGATCGGGTGGAAGCTGTGAGCATGGCTGATTTCGTGGTCACGCAGATTCGGGTAGGTTTGAACGCAGCGCGCGTCCAGGATGAAAAGATCCCGCTCAAGTATGGTCTTATCGGACAGGAAACCACCGGTGCGGGAGGATTCGCCAAGGCACTGCGCACCGTGCCGGCGATGCTTGACATTGCGCGTGATGTGGAAAAATACAACCCCTCAGCCTGGATCATCAACTATACCAATCCCACTGGCATCATAGCCGAAGCAGTCACCCGCTACACCCACGCTAAGATCGCCGCGCTGTGCGCCGGTGGGATGCAAGCAGCGAATCTACTGAAATGGGCCTTCGGCATTGACCACAAGCGGGTGAAATATGATTACTTTGGTTTGAACCATTTCAACTTCAGCTATAACATCATGATCGACGGACGTCCGCTGACCGATGCAGAATTCCAGCGTATTGCCGATCTGGTCGGCAGTGTCAACAAAGAGATTATCCTGACCCAACACCTGATCCCTAGCTACTACTGCCAGTATTTCTACCATACCCGGCAAGTGGTGAAAGATGAAAAGGAAAGCCCTCTAACGCGTGGTGAAAAGGTCCAGCAAATCGAAGCAGAGTTGTTTAAGCTATATGCAGACCCCTCTGTCTGCACCAAACCCGAGCTTCTCAACCAACGTGGTGGTGGCGGGTATTCAGAGACCGCTCTGGGAGTAATCAGCGCCATCGCCAACAATATTGATACCTGGGCGGTTGTGAATGTCGCAAACCAGGGTACAGTTCAAATACTGCCAGACGAGGCTGTCATAGAGACAGCCTGCATCGTCAACCAGAGCGGCATCCGACCTCTGACGCTGGGTAAACTGCCAGACAGTGTTTGGGGTATCGTCAGCATGGTTAAAAATTATGAGATGTTGGCAGTGGAAGCCGCAGCAGAAGGCAGCCGAGAAAAAGCCCTATTGGCGCTCCTGGCGCACCCCCTGGTGATGGATTATGATGTCGCCCGGCCTCTTCTGGATGAATTGTTAGAAGCTAACCGGCGCTGGTTGCCGCAGTTTTTCCATTAGTAACGCACAAAAACTCATATGCTCATACTTGGCGTTGATCAGGGCCGCGCCGATCTAGGGTACAGAGTTAGATGATGGGGCAATAGGACGGCGCAGGGAAATTACGCCCACCCCAGCCGCAAGCAAAGCCGCAATCCCACCCAGCGCCAGACCCCAACGTGGCCCGGCTACCTCTGCAAACCAGCCAACAACTGGCCCACCTATCGTGGTGGATCCCAAAAAAGCGATTGACCAGAAGGACATCACGCGTCCCCGCATTTGTGGAGAGCTTCCCAGTTGGAGGATGCTGTTCCCAAGGGATGTAAAGTAAATCGAACACACCCCTGCAAAAACCAAAGCTGCTCCAGAAAGAACTAGAGTCGGCATAAAGGCTGCCCCCAAAACGGCAAACCCGAACAAGAAACCGATCCCGATCATCATGGGTGGAGAGGTCCTTTTCTGACCAGCGATCGCCAGTCCGCCGAACACAGCCCCAATCCCTAATGCCCCTGATAGGAAAGCGTAGCTGCTCGCATCACCCTTAAAAGTATATTGAGCGATTAACGGCAGGCTTACCTGAAATTCAAAGGTAAACGTACCAACCAGAGCCATCATCAACAATGTATTCCGCAAGATAGGCATGGACAGCACATATCTGACACCCTCCCTGAGCTGCCCTTTTGAATTCAATGGCGGCGGGGTAATGTGTAATTCTTCCGAGTGCATCCTGGCAAGCATGATCACGACAGCAGCATAAGAAATCCCGTTCAGAATAAAACAAGGAGCAAGCCCGATAAAGGCGATCAGACCGCCTGCTATAGCAGGGCCAATCACTCGCGAGAGATTCACCAACCCCGAATACAGCGTTACGGCGTTTCTCAGCTTATCTTCTCCCACCATTTCAATCACAAACGTCTGGCGGGCTGGATTATCAAATACAGTGACCCAACCCAGGCAGAAAGCCAGGATATATACCATCCACAAGGTGACCTGACCTGTTGCCACCAGGATACCAAGAATCAAAGCCAGGATCCCGGCTGCGGATTGGGTGAAATAAAGAATGGTCCGCTTGGAGAAACGATCTGCAACCACCCCGCCAAGCGTGCCAAATATCAAGATAGGAATATACTGTAACGCCGACACGATCCCCAAAGCAGTGCCGGAGTTCGATATCTTCAGGACAAGCCAGGCCTGGGCAACACCCTGCATGAAGGTTCCTGAGGTCGAAATGATCTGACCAATATAATACAACCGGTAGTTGCGCACCTGGAAAGATATAAAGGTTTCCCGACCGAATTGTTTTAAAGTCATAACCAATTACCCATGCACCAAATTGTACTATTATTACAAATTGAATGAATTGGTTAATCTGAGAATTCTTTAAGGAAAAGGCAGGTGTGGTTTACTTGAGGAAGTTATTTATAATTTATTTAATACTGTGACTGTAACGTTTTTTTAGAGAAGATCAAAAAAAAACAGCCTGCAATATGCAGGCATTATTGGTAAGAATCCTATTTTTCTTCCTAGAACATAGGTAGGGGGTTTTGTGGCGAGGGTGGGACTTGAACCCACAACCAAAGGCTTATGAGTCCTCTGCTCCACCATTGAGCTACCTCGCCG
>Ga0153916_10003892_pt1 | contig 11192 bp, 13 predicted proteins | sample Opewatmetagenome_FD_109642 | JGI IMG/M metagenome (GOLD analysis project Ga0153916, IMG submission 109642) | Freshwater wetland microbial communities from Ohio, USA - Open water 3 Core 3 Depth 4 metaG | ecosystem: Environmental > Aquatic > Freshwater > Wetlands | place: USA: Ohio, Lake Erie...
CAATAGTCGAGAAGATAGAGGATATAAATTCAGCAAGACGACCAATGGAACCCTGCTGTACATCCAGCCCTACCAATTGCAGAAGGGGCACCAACATCAATAAACTGATGCCCTCCATTAGGCTTAGGCAGACCATCAATCCCAGAGCCAGGAAAAACTTCCGGGGCATCGTGTTAAAAAGAGTAGAGATAAATTTTCTGAAAAAATTGCTTCTCATTTAACTTTCAAGATTCTGGGGAAATTTGCTTTTGGCTAATTGGACGCAAGGTCTTTTTCCACCATTTGGACAACATCAGGGAGGATTGCGAGGGAACGGGGCTTATTCAGCCGAGAGATAGGAATATGATTGATAAGAGTTGAGCACTGGTTTAAGTGCAACGGAGCTTCTCCATTAGGTAATAACCTAGCGCAATAGGAATGGCGTATTAATTCCACCAAAGCCTCTTGGGGCATTAATGGTTCAATCTTTTGATCTTCACTTTCTCCAAGCACATAAATTTGCCTGAGATAGAGCGGTAACGCTGAAAACCCCTTATTTGCGAGGTAGGATCGTATCTCGAGATTTGGGTATGATATCTGCTGAGTTTTTTCAAAATCTCCGAACGAACCTGCAATCTCAGGGGATAATTTAAGTTGGGGAGCGCTTGGAAATATCTTTGATCTTTCTTTCTCAATTTCAAGGGTTATCAGGTCATCGGTCACGATACCATGTCCATTAACATACATCGCTCCCGCTAAAGTGGACTTACCCGACCCCTCTTCTCCTAAAAAGGCTACTGCACCACCATTCATCATTACCGCACTACCATGTAATATCAATCTCCCACGTTGGTGAAGCAGGACCCCCAGGGCTGGTCCTAAGATAGAAAGGCGAACAATTGATTCTTCCACCCCAAGGGCAGGATCAACGATAATCTCATATCCATTTCGAATTAAGAATTTTCCTATTCCTTCGTAAAAAAGGTAAACTCCTTCAGGGGTGATCCTAAGATTTCTTTTTTCGTTTTTTGTCTTCTGCGCAAAAGAACAAATATTCCCTAACTGAATGGTTACCTCTCCAACCCTTTCACTTGCAGGAAGTTCGGGTAAGGCAAGAGTGGAATTTAAAACAATTCCATAAGTAAAATAAGAGAATTTCATTTTCGGAAGAGTGTAAGGACTTTTGTATAAAAGTTCAGAGTTTTATTAAGGGTTGGACCCTGCCTTATGATCCGTCGCCCCCGGATTTGTCCATCCTGTGATTTTTTCGATAGTGCCATGAATGGTCAGTTGAGGAGTTTGATAACACTTCTTTAAATTTTTTTTCTTGTCTTTGTGCACAATTTGTTTCTCAGTCCCCATATGATTTCCCTCCCTTTAGTTTCTCGTTTTTCTTCGTATCTTTTCCTTATGTCGTTTTATGCCTTCAATCCTGTACAACGGAACCATAAATCTATGGTCACTGCTTTCCAAACTTCCATGGCATTAGAGGATTTTTTTTCGGAAACATACCGGTGATATATCTTGCGCAAAGTAGGAATATCTACATAATTTTCAATATTCTTCGGATTGTTTAGAATTACTTCCTTCAGGAGATCATTTTCAAAGGTCAGCAACCCCTGATCGAAATTCGAACTAAGGTCCGATTTGCCGCCCCTCCACTGAATTTCAATAGGGAGAATATTAGCCAGGGAATGTCGCATAATCAGGCGTGTCCATCCCTTGTTAATCTTTTGTTTGGGTGGCAGGGCTAAACAAAATTCTACCAACCGCTTATCAAAAAAAGGAAAGCGGATTTCTAATGCAAATGCTTTGGCATCTCTATCGGAAACCTCTAATATAAAGGGAATAAACCCTTGAGTTAGCTGTCGATAGTGATGCTCACGTTCTGTACAGAATGGTTTTGACGAGGCTTCCTGAAGAGCCTGAATATGATCTGACAGACCGATATGCCTGGCAAAATTGGGATTAACGGAGTGATTAACTCTCCCTACATGAAAGCAGCGTTCCCTTAGCATCCTCCAAATCTTTTTGATAGGTTTAGGAAGCAGGGGGCTGATGCAATAAGCCCGGGTAAATCTCCAGGGTGTCCGGTTGAAATTCTTAGAAAGCCCCCGTATCTCTCTATACAATTCGATCCATTGCCAATTGCGCACCATCTCCGTTAAATAGGCAATACCATGCGAAATAGTAGTATCACCATCTGTACCATCTAAGAGAACCCGGACGCCATGCTCTTGGGCAGTCCCGCACAAGCGCCAATCCATAAAAAGATTTGGGGCATAGAAGGGTTCGTCCTGATGATAAAAAACACGATCTATGTCTACAAGAGGACTGATACGGTCGGCTTGAATATAATGAGGTTCAAGGCCACCCTGAGTCAAAACTGTATTTATGAATTGCCGTTCATCACATTCAGGGATATTGTCAAAGACGAGTGAGAAAGTGTGGAGTCGCCCCCCTCCATTTTGTGAAAGAAGTTGGCGAGCCATGCAGACAATAGATGAAGAGTCAAGCCCACCGCTCAGCATTGAACCAATCGGGAAGGCACTTCTTAAACGGCAATGAACTGCCTCCGTGAAGATATTTCGGAATGCCTCAGTGTAATCTTCGTTTGAGCTTAATTTTAGTTCTCTTGATGGATCGAGTGCCCAATATTGAACAGGCCTCACTCCATTAGAACCAACTTTTATTGCGTGAGCTGGTGGAAGACGAAGAATATCCTTGTAGAATGTAATTTTTTTATCTTCAAACATGGAAATCAAATAATATGCCACCATCAATTCGTTTAGACGGCGTGGAACCTCTGGCAGACAAAGAATTGCTTTGATCTCTGAAGCAAAGACAAAAACTTTATCTGAGTGATAATAATAAAATGGCTTAACACCCATATGATCGCGAGCACAAAAGATGGTTTTTTTTCTTTTATTCCAAATCGCAAAGGAGAAATCTCCAAGAAGTTTCTCAGGGCATTGCTCTCCCCATTTTTCGTAGGCGGCTAAGATAATTTCACTGTCGGTAATGGCTTCACGAGGGCGGCCATTGAAATTAAGAGCAGAAAAAAGTTCATCCCGATTATCAATCCGGGCATCAGCAGTGATTGTAAGATCTACGCTTTTGTTTGTTAGAGGAAGTTTTTCATGAAGAGATTCGGGGGTTGTCCAGAGCATTCGGTGACCAAGACCCACAGACCCATCTGTCCAGACTCCAAATCCATCTGGTCCTCGGTGGGCAATACTATCTACCATCCGTTCAACATCCGTTCGTTCAACCGGACGTCCATCAAGGTTGTAGATCCCGGCAATGCCACTCATGAGATTTTTTACTCCAGAGTCAATAGATGAGTATATCTGTTAAGGTCAAATCCCCCAATGATAATCTTACCCTGACTTTCCACCCATGCATGGGCCTTTATGCCCCCTTTTTCGGCCTCTTCAATACCAATATGGAGGCAAGCCTGATGGCCTGCCTGTTGAAGCAAAAGTTGCGCGGTGAGAGCTTGCGCAAGACAGGTTGCCTTTGGTATATAGCGGCTGACAACCGTCACTGGCCAGACCAACTTTTCTTCAGAAAATTCTTCTTTAAAACTACCCAATTTAGGTCTTAATCGGTCTAAAAGTTTCCTAAGTGTTGAAAAAGGAAACAATTCCAGTCCCAGCCTGATTATACCAAGGAGAATCCATGCCCTGATTAATAGGCTTCGCTCACCTGGAGATAAATTGAGAAACTTACGTATTCTTCTCATCTATGATCTCAATGAGTCCATGGGTTGAAAATTCCTGAAGAATTTCCAAAATGTCGTGCTCACAACGGGCAGGTTCAACATTGTACTCTTCCAGAATAGCATCCCGAATTTCTTTTACAGTTTTTGGTTCCTGGATCAGCTTCCAGATACTTGCTCCAACAGTATTCAGGCCAAAGTATACACCACTCTTGAGATTAAGTATAGCCGCTTCTCCAGACAAATCACAAGAAACCTGATCCTTCGTCACCACAACTGTCGAACTTTCTGATATTGTTCTCATTATCAAAAATAGAAGAATCTATTTTTGGAGAGGATTATATACATTTTTTATTTTTTTTACAAGATCTTATTTAATTATGAATTGCCTCATAAAAATGTTACCGAGAAACTGATTAAAAGGTTACTATCTCTTTTACCGATATATAGAGCGATAACCTTATCAGATGGACTTTAAGAATTTGTCTGGATTTTCGGTTTGACGGAATGGGGATGGTTTGTATAAAATTTTTTTGGCAAATTTTTGACAAAAATTGTCCTTTTTGGTAATAATTCCAAAATTTCAAAATCCCAAATGTCTAAAATGCTATTAGGCGATAAGCTTTTAATTTTACATATGTTTTTTGACAAAGATTTTCTATTATTGAATGTATTTTTAGTTTGGCATAGTACTTGCTTTTTAATATAGTGACAAAAAGACATAAAAAGTATTTAAATTAAAAAAGGAGGAAGATAAAAATGAAAAAGTTGGTAGGTTTGGTGATGGGTTTAGGTTTAGTTCTGGTTTTGACAGGAGCAGTGATGGCAGGTGATTCCACTACTGTTGCTGTATCTGCCAATGTCGTGGGAACATGTAAGTTCCTATCAGGAGGTACTATGGCATTTGGTGGCCTTGATCCATCTTCAGGTGTCGATAAGAATGCTATAGTAACCCAGCCAACATTTTGGTGCACAAAGGGTGCAAGTTATTCCATCACCGATGACAAAGGATTATACGAATCGGGCACTATATTTCGGGTAAAACATGCGTCACTGATTGAGTATATTCCATATACCTTTACTTACACTGCAACTGGAACAGGTGGTGGCCCAGGTTCGACACTTACCATGAACATAGCTGGTACAATAACCTTTGCCGATTATCAGAATGCGTCTGCTGGGAACTATGCAGATACAGTGATCCTCACGATAACCCCGTAATAAAAGGTGTGATTAAGGTTATCAAGCAATGGGTGAATTTTAAAAAGGGGTGGCTTAATAAGGCACCCCTTTTCTTTCAAAAAGGCAGTTAAAGGTGAGGACATTTCCAGTTGCTTTAATTCTTTTTATTCTCGGAATAGCCTCTATTGTCAATGCTGCAGATACCCATATGGTCGCCGTGACAGCAACCGTTCTTTCGAAAAGTGAATGCAAATTTAATTCGAAGACCTCCAACCTCAATTTTGGAAATGTCGACCCTGCCAATCCGATAGATAAAACAACAAGTACCTCCATCACCTTTCGCTGCGGAGGAAGTCCACCCAGTGCCACCTTTTCTATCACGGATGACGATGGGTTATACGAGACAGGTCCGGATGCGAATCGAATGAGACACACTACGGTTACTACAGAATACTTACTCTACAGCCTGACTTTAAACCCGACCTCTGGGACTGTTCCAAAGAACACCGACCAGACTCTAACCATCACTGGCACAGTAAAAGGAGTAGACTACCAGGATGCCTTATCAGGGAGTTACTCTGATACTGTGGTCATCTCGATTACGCCATAGAATTATGTTGAAATAACTTTTTGATTTTGCTATGTTTGATTCCAATGAAAATGGGGAGATCAAAAGCTTATCGCTTTTTTCTAAAATCTGGACTAATTAGCATTCTTCTGAGTCTTCTCATCCCCCGTATCACTTACTCTGGAGAATTCAGAGTTACACCCATTCGATTGGATTTTGACAGAGGAGCCAAGAGCGGAGTGATCACAGTCATCAATGAAGGAGAAGAAAAACTTCATGTTCAGATGAAAGCCTTTGAATGGAGCCAGGATGCCGATGGGAAGGATCAGTATGGGGAGACCAATGATATCATCTTTTTCCCGAGGATGATGACATTGGGGAAGAAAGAGGAAAAAATTTTGAGGGCAGGAATTAAAATTCCTGCTACAACAAAAGAAAAGACCTATCGTTTATTTATCGAGGAAATCCCCGGGCCAAGAAAATCGGAGGGGGTTGGGGTCAATGTGGCGATTGCTATCCGTTTTGGCGTTCCCATTTTTGTGAAACCTTTCAAAGAGGATGCTAAAGGAATGATAGAGAAGATCGAACTCTCAAAAAGTATTTTGAATGTTCATATCAAGAATACCGGGAATGTCCACTTCATCATCAATTCAGTGAACATCAAAGGGAAAAATGCCAAAGAGGAGGAGGTCTTTTCAAAGGAACTTAGCGGCTGGTATCTTCTGAATAATGTCTCTAGAATCTACACGACACCCATTCCAGGGGAATTTTGCAAAAACATTGCAAGGCTTGAAATTGAGGTCAAAACAAGTCGATTTAACTTTAACGGGAAATTGGATGTCGTTCAAACGATGTGTTTACCTTAGCCTCTTTTTAATCTTCAGTCTCTCCTACCTTCCCCTTGCCAAAGGGGGACAATTGGCCATTCTAAAAATCATTCTCAACGAAGAAGAAAAGGGTGAGTTTCTCGTCCATATCACAGAGGATGGAGATTTTCTTGTCCGAACTGAAGATTTAAGAAAGATGGGCTTTTCTGAATTGAAAGGAAAGATTTCCATCATCGAAGGGGAGGAATTTCTTTCTCTTCAGTCCATGAGAGGTCTGAAGGTTGAATTGAATGAGAAAAAACTGGCCCTTGAAATGAGTGCGGATCCCCATTTGTTTGAGAAGAGAGTGTTTACGCTGCGCTATCCAAAACAGCTCAAGGTATATTATCCAAAGGATACGGCAGGGTTTCTCAATTACAATGTCACTTATTATGCTGGAGATTCTTTCCACTATGATAAAACATTGGTGACCAATCAATTGGGTTTTCGAAAAGGAGATTTTCTTTTCCTTACTGACTCTTCTTATACCCAACAAAAGGGAGAGGAAGGACGGATGGTGCGGTTGATGAGCAACCTCACCTACGATCGGAGAGAGGACTTATGGAGGATCATCGGCGGAGATTTTTTCGGCTTTTCCGGAGAGCTCGGAAGCACCCTGAACATGGGAGGACTCAGTTTTTCAAAAAACTATCTGATCAACCCCTATTTCATAAAATATCCAGAAATCAGTTTCTCTGGAATGGCTTCCCTTCCATCGGAGGTTGAAGTGTATCGGGATGGGGCGCTGATCAAAAAAGAGAGAGTTTCACCCGGAGGCTTCGAACTCAGAGATATCCCAACTTATGTGGGCTCAGGGCTTGTCGAGGTCGTCTTGAAGGATCCCTTTGGAAGAGAACAGAGGATTAAATTACCTTACTTTTTTTCAGACACACTTTTAAAGAAGGGCCTCCACGAATTTAGTTATAATCTTGGGTTTTTGAGGGAAGATTTTGGGGTAGTCAGCAATCGATATAGAGATTTTGCATTTTTAGGTTTCCATCGTTATGGAATCAACGATTCTCTGACTGCAGGGATCAGGGCAGAGGCTTCCGAGAAGGTCGTGAATTTTGGTCTGACTTCCACCTACCTTTTACCATTACGATTGGGAGTCTTGAGTGGGTCCTTGGCTTGGAGCGATTCGAAGGGAAGCAAGGATGGCCTGGGTGGTTCGATGAGTTACCTCTATCAAGATCAGCACCTGTCCTTTAATCTTCTCCTCAGAGGGTATACTCGAGAATACTCCAATATCTCTATTTATAAAATTTTAGAAAGAACAAAATATGAAGCTAGTGCAGGGGCTGGCTATACTTCAACCTTTCTGGGATCTCTCTCCCTTGGTTTCAGTGCTGTCAAAAAATACATAGGGACAGATACGAAAACTCTTTCAGCAAGTTATTCAAGAAAGATCACAGACCGTTCCAATATCCTTGCCACCTTTAAAAGAGATTTTGAAAACAAGGTCAGCGAGTTTATGATTGGATTCAATTATTATTTCAAACATGACATTACGGCTTCCACCAGTTACCAAAGGGCAGATGGGACTTCAAGTGAGCGCATCCAGGTTCTGAAGAACCTTCCCCTTGGGGAAGGATTTGGAGGCAGAGCCTCTTTTGAGAGGCATCAGGGGGAACCGGAAACTTACAATAACTATAATCTCCAGTTGCAATATAATGCCAAGTACGGACAATATGCAGGCGAATTCACCAGCACGAACCATGTGGAAGCGTATTCCCTTTCTGCTGCAGGAGGTATCTCTTTCATCAAAGATACCCTCAATTTCAGCAGGCCCATCCAAGATAGCTTTGCCCTTGTGAAAGTGGGGGACCTCAAAGGAGTTCGTGTTTATTTAAATAATCAGGAGATAGGACGCACCAGCACTTCGGGCAAAGTGCTTATTCCAAACCTGGGATCCTATTATGACAATCAAATCTCCATTAACGACAAAGATATTCCAATAGAATATACCATCACGGATGTGTTGAGATATGTCTCTCCCCCTCTCAGAAGTGGCTCTTACATTGAGTTTGGTGCGGTGAAAATGCAGGCTTTTACAGGAACATTAAAAGTCAAGGTCAATGGAGAAGTCAAGCCTGTTGAGTATATTGAATTTAAGCTTCTGGTCGATGGAAAGGAACTGGAATCCTCTACTGGAAAAGGTGGAGAGTTTTATCTTGAAAATATTAAACCCGGTAAATACAAAGGAAAATTTAAATATTTGGATAAAATGTTTACTTTTGATATAATCATTCCAAAAAGCGAAGAGGTATTAATCGATTTAGGAGAGATACTCTGTGAATAGAACAAATAAAATTATCCTTTTGACTCTTCCTTTCTTTCTCCTTATTCTTAAGGCCGAATTAGCTATATCGGGATGCACGATTAATACAAGCCCCATTCGTTTTGGGATTTATGACCCGTTTTTAAGCACCCCTTCAGACACTAAAGGAACGATCACAATAAATTGTACATCCGAAGTTGTGAAGGCGAACCTAACATTGAGCCAGAGCTCTACCTCCGGATCTTTTAATCCCAGGCAGATGAAGGGTTCAGGGGGAACCGATTTATTAAACTATAATATTTATACAGATATCGCCAGGACGATCATATTTGGAAATGGAACAGGAGGAACAGGTGATATAGGCCTCAAAAGACCCACTGGCCCACCAGTTCCTTGGAGTCAAATGATGGACATCTATGGTAGGATTCCACCAGGCCAGAATGTTTCTGTGGGAAGTTATTCAGACACACTCACTGTAACCATTGATTGGTAGATCTTTAGAGAATGGAGGCTTCCACTCTAAAAGGCCATGAGTAAGATCCTGGCTGAATATTGTCTCTAAGAAAAAGCTTATAGGAAAGGTCTTTAACTTCAATGTTGCTTCCAGAATAGGGTTGATGAATCAATCCACCAAAAGGTGAGAGAACGACAGTTCTTCTTTTATCCGTAACTAAAACCTCTTTAAAAAGTTCATTTTCCCCTTCGAAATATAACACATAACCGTTTCTACTATTGGTTTTGATCTGAATGACTGTGGCAGAAGGTATTTCAATAAATCCTCTTCTTATATCTTCCTCGGTGACATTAAATCTTGATACTTGATGGATAAGAGACTGGGAGACCCTTGCAACCACGGTCGCAGAAACCATGATCGTTGCTTTGTTTCCAGCAAGAGTGGGTCCACTTAAACTCATGAGTGCTGCTATCACGATGATCAGAATTGAAATTCTATTTTTCACTTTTCTTTTTTCCCAAGAAATCTTCTTCATTGGAGACCCAAATAAAAAACCGGATTACCATTTTATAAAGCCACGGTAGTCCGGTTTCTTAAGTTCAACTTCGGCAACCCGGCCATCCCGGTAGATCAGGACCCGTGGCTTTCCGTCCCACGATTACTCGTGGTTTGGCTTTATCGGTCTGTATTTTATTGTTGCTTATTTAAAAAGCAAATATAATGCCAACAATATTTGAACATATAACTATTTGAAATTAAATTGTATTTTCAATTTACCTTTCTTCTTATGGGATGCGACTATAGACAAAATGCCTCTAAAATTAAATTAAGATATTGATATTATAAAGTAAAATTAAATTGTCATTTTGTCATGTCGTGACGCATTTAGTTACTTATTTATAATAATTTCCGAGAGTTGTATCAGAAGTAAATAGAGTGAATTCACTATTTCTGCCTGGAAAATGGTGTATTCTTGGACTTTGTTGATAGAAAGGCGATTAAGAAGCTCTTAACGGGGATCGATTAGGATTGGTCTTTTTTCTCGAAACGGTAGAGGGTTCTTGGATTGACCTTAAGGATTTCTGAAGCAATTCTTTTGCCTCCACCAGCCTCCTTGAATATTTCTTTTATGTATTCGGATTTAATATCATCAAGAGATTTAGTGTTCTTCATCCCTTTTTACTCTCATTGGTAGCTGCAGTCATTGGGGCATCCATTTTGTTATTTCAGTACTTCACTACCCTCATCAATTCTTTATTTTGAAGAACTCTGAAGGGTATGAACTAAACAAAGGGAAGATTCATGGAGTTTTCGTCCAAAATATGAAGTATGTTGAATAATGAAGAGCAGGGATAAGGGGATTTGATTTTATTGTATAGACTTCCCACCTATATTATAATAAATTTTAATTATTTCTAAGAAAAATTATCATGAAACCCATTATTGCTATTGTCGGAAGACCTAATGTTGGTAAGTCTACCCTCTTTAATCGAATCGCTGGGAGGAAGAGAGCTATTGTCTGGGATGAGCCCGGTGTGACCCGGGATCGAAATTATGCTGATGTGGATTGGGAAGAGGGGGCCTTCACCTTGATTGACACTGGTGGATTTGAACCTATTTCAAAGGATCGAATCTTCATGAAGATGCGAGAGCAATGCCAGTTAGCCATGGACGAAGCCGATGTGATCCTTTTCTTAATGGATGGGAAGGAAGGCTTAACCCCTTCAGATAAAGAGGTTACCGATATTCTTAGGAAATTGAATAAACCTGTGTTTTATATCGTCAATAAGATTGACGGGCCAAAGCATGAGGAGAAAGCCCTTGAATTTTATGGGTTGGGTGTTGAACCCATCTATTCTATTTCGGCAGAACATGGATACGGTGTGAATGGATTAATGGAAGAGGTGCTCAAAGCCCTTCCAAGCTTGACCGAGAAAAAATGGGATAAAGATGTTACCAAAGTAGCTGTGGTAGGAAGGCCGAATGTGGGAAAATCCTCTTTGATCAACCGACTATTAGGATATAAGAGGGTTCTTGTGGATGAGGCACCGGGCACAACCCGAGATGCCATTGATACTCTTTTTGAGAGAGATGGGAAAAGATACGTTCTGATTGATACCGCGGGGATCAGAAGGAAGAGCCGG
>Ga0153916_10003893_pt1 | contig 11192 bp, 8 predicted proteins | sample Opewatmetagenome_FD_109642 | JGI IMG/M metagenome (GOLD analysis project Ga0153916, IMG submission 109642) | Freshwater wetland microbial communities from Ohio, USA - Open water 3 Core 3 Depth 4 metaG | ecosystem: Environmental > Aquatic > Freshwater > Wetlands | place: USA: Ohio, Lake Erie, Old...
CTTCATTTCTCCCCTCCTCCCTGGTATTGATGGGGAGGAGGGGTGCCCCGTAGGGGCAGGGTGGTGAGGAACGTGGCTTTACTAACGAATGCATTAGTAATTCCTGGTTCAGTCTCTCTCCAAGGTTAAGTCGCCGCATATTCTTGCGCCACGGCATTGCGCTTCTCGCGTAGCGCCTTTAACAGCCGGTCATAGGAATCGGCAAAGGCGGCCACGCCTTCCTTCTCCAGTTCCAGAGTGAGCGGATCCAAATCCACACCCAATGTTTGCAGCTCCGCCAGATCATGGTGGGCGGCGTCCATATCCGCCTCCAATGTCGCCCGCACTTCACCGTGCTCCATAAATATGTCCAGCGTATCCGGCGGTATCGTGTTGACGGTAATCGGGCCGATCAGGCCTTCGACATACATCAGATCGGAATACTGCGGATTCTTGGTGCCGGTGCTGGCCCAGAGGGGCCGCTGCACATGTGCCCCCCGTGCTTGCTGCCGGACGAATGCCTCGGTCTCGATCAATGCCTTGAAACGGCTATAGGCCGCCTTGGCGCTGGCAATGGCGATCTTGCCCTTCAGGCGCAGCGCCTTGGCGCTGCCGATCTCATCGAGAATCGCGTCTACTTTGGTATCGATACGGCTGACGAAAAACGAGGCCACCGACGCCACGCGTCCCGGCTCGGGGTTTAAAACCAAACCCCGGATATACGCCTCCGCCACCGCCTGATAGCGGGACACCGAGAACAACAGCGTGGCGTTGACATTGATCCCTTCGGCGATCAGGCGTTCGATGGCCGGGAGACCTTCGAGGGTGGCGGGCACCTTGATCATGAGGTTGGGACGAGCAACCGCTCGCCACATATGGCGAGCGGCTTCCACCGTTCCCTCGGTATCATAGGCGAGATGGGGAGATACCTCCAGGCTCACATAGCCGTCCGTTCCCCTGCTGCTCTCGTAGACGCCGCGCAAGATGTCCGCCGCCGCCTGGGTATCCTGGATAGTCAGCCAACGGTAGATATCCCCGGCAGAGATTTCATGATCCGCCTGCAACAAGTCGCGGATGGTATCGTCGTAATCGCCTGTTCCCGCGATAGCCTTATAAAAGATAGTCGGATTGCTGGTGACGCCCCGCAGCCCCTCGCCTACCAACCGCTCCAGGCCATCGCCGACCAGCAGGCTCCGCCCGAGATAGTCCAACCACAGTGATTGTCCATGCCGGAACAACTCGAAAATATCAGCCATATCCGTTCTCCTCATCAAAAGTTTAGCAGACGACGGCGAAGCCACGCCTTTCGCATAGCGTCCGGTCATTACCGGCGCTGCGACGGCCTGCCGACGGGCATCATGTAGAGGGCGTGTTCTCCCTCCGCCGTACCCATGATTTGCTGGACTTGCGCATCATCGAACGCCCCCACCACCACGGCGCCGATACCCAATGCGGTTGCTTGCAAAAATACATTCTGCGCCGCGTGTCCCGCTTCCATGCCTACATAACGGATGCCCCGCTGCCCGTATTTACGAGTCGTCCGTTCCGGCACTGCGCAAAACACCAAGAGCGCGGCGCCATCGTGGACACAGGACTGCTCCAACGCCGCCGTGGCAAGCGCGGGGCGAAGATCTTCCTGCTTGATTCGGGTCAATTGGTGCTCACGGGGACGGTATTTGTAGACACCGCAAGCAAGGTCTTGGACTCTGCCGGCAACGACGTAGACTTCCAGCGGATACAAGGCGCCCGCGGAAGGGGCCGTCCTGAATCCATCCCCATGGGTGATGCCTTGCGCCGCCCATACTAACTGCGACAACTCGCCGAGTGTCAGCGCTGTGTCGCTGAATTCCCGGATCGAGCGCCTTTGCCGCAGCACCGCCTCAAGGGCGACGCCGCTATCATGGCGAGGTTCGGATAAATGGATGGTCTTAGACGACATCGGAGACCCTCCTTTCACGCCGCCGCTTCAACTAGAGCGCGAGGACGATGCCCGCCAGAGGCGGGACGGTCAGCACAATGGAATAAGGGCGGCCCATCCATGGGATCGGCTCGGCGGTCGGCAGGTTGCTGCCGTTCCCCAGATTGCTTCCGCCGTAGAACCGGGAGTCGGAGTTGAAGATTTCCCGGTAGACACCCGGGGCCGGTACGCCGATGCGATAGTTGTAGCGCGGCACCGGGGTAAAGTTGAAGATCGTGACGACAAAATCCCGGTCGCTTCTGCGCAAGAAGCTCATCACGGATTGGTCCGCGTCATGGCAATCGATCCATTCGAAACCTTGCCATTCGAACTCGTTTTGATAGAGGGCGGGTGTGGCGTGGTAGAGGCGGTTCAAGTCGCCGACCAAGGCTTTAATTCCCTGGTGTAGCGGATAGTCGAGCACGTACCAATCCAGAACCTGGGCGCTGTTCCATTCGAGTCCCTGACCGAACTCCGTGCCCATGAACAGCAGTTTCTTGCCCGGATGGGTAAACATGTAGGTATAGAGCGCGCGCAAGTTGGCGAACTTTTGCCACTCGTCGCCCGGCATCTTATGGAGCATGGATTGCTTGCCGTGAACGACCTCGTCGTGAGAGAAAGGCAACAGGAAGTTCTCGGTGAAACAGTAGAGCATGCTGAAGGTGAGCATGTTGTGGTGATACTTGCGGTGCACTGGATCTTGCGACATATAGCGCAAGGTATCGTTCATCCACCCCATGTTCCACTTGAGATCGAAGCCGAGTCCTCCCACATGGATGGGACGCGTGACCTGCGGCCAGGCGGTGGACTCTTCGGCCATCATCATCACGCCGGGATGGGCGCGGTGCACCACGGTGTTGAGCAAATGCAGAAAATCGATGGCCTCAAGGTTCTCGCGGCCGCCGTATTGATTGGGAATCCACTCGCTGCGGGAATAGTCCAGGTACAGCATGGAAGCGACCGCATCCACCCGAAGACCGTCGATATGAAACTCTTCCACCCAATACAGGGCGCTCGAGAGAAGGAAATTCTTCACCTCGTTGCGGCCGTAATTGAAGATCAGGGTCGCCCAATCCAAGTGCTCGCCGCGGCGCGGGTCCTCGTGCTCGTACAGCGCCGTGCCGTCGAAGCGCGCCAGGCCATGGGCATCCTTGGGGAAGTGGGCGGGCACCCAGTCGAGAAACACGCCAATGTCGTGGCGATGACAATAATCGACGAAATAGCGCAAGTCGTCGGGGCTGCCATAGCGGCTGGTGGGCGCGTAATAGCCGGTGGTTTGGTAACCCCACGATGGATCATACGGGTGCTCCGTGATGGGCAGCAATTCGATATGGCTGAAACCCATCTCCCGCACATAAGGGACGAGCCTTTCCGCCATGGCGCGGTAATTGAGAAACTCTCCTTCCGGGCCGCGCTGCCAGGACCCCAGATGAACTTCGTAAATGGACATAGGCCGGTGTTGCCAGTCGAAGCGGGCGCGCTGTTCAAGCCAGTTGCCATCATTCCAAGCATACTGGCTGCGGGGCGCCACGATGGAAGCCGTGGCCGGCCGGCGCTCCATTTGCTGGCCGTAGGGATCCGATTTGACGAACACCGCCCCGCTCAAGGCATTGCGTATCTCATATTTGTACAAGGCGCCGGGGGCGAGATCGGGGATGAACAGCTCCCACACGCCGCTTCCGCCCCGTAAGCGCATGGGATGGGTGCGCCCGTCCCAGTTATTGAATTCGCCAACGACGCTGACACGCTCGGCATTGGGTGCCCACAGCGCGAACAACACGCCCGCGATACCGTCCACCTCGCGCGGATGCGCGCCCATGAAACGGTAGGCATGCCCGTGCTTGCCTTCGCCGAACAAGTGCAGATCGAAATCCTCGATCTGCGGATGAAAACTGTAGGGATCATAGGCTATGTGCTGGCGATGATCGGCGTCGCGCCAAATCAAGCGGTAACGTTCGGGCAGGCTGCCGATCTCGCCCTCCCATTCGAAAACGTCGGTGCCGGACAGCCGCCGCATGGGCTGGTTGCTTTCCGCCAGAGAGACCTCACCGGCGGAAGGAAGATAAGTGCGCACCACAAGACGGTCACCCACCCTGTGTTGCCCCAGCACCGTAAACGGGTCGTTGTGACGGGCCTGGGTGACCTTCTCCAGATTCGCCTGAATTTCCGCGCGATCCATGTCGTGTCCTCTCTAGATATTCCTTAGAGATGAATATAGATCATCCCGCAGGGGACTACTAACGAATTTTGGCCGTTCTCACCTCTAATCTTTGCCGCATGCCTCACATACACAGTCGCGTCCGGTCAACCCCTTTCTTTTATTTAGATCGATAGGCCGGTGCCCTGTGTCTCCATGATAGTCCACTGTATATCACCCAGCAGCCAATGCAAGAAAATAAATCCCGCGAGCCCCAATAGCGCCATGACAATCGCGGCAAACAGCGCCGCTCCGAAGCCTTTGACTTCAAAGTCGCTTACCAACCATGCGGTAAGCTTGATCATGAGGGCATTCACCACCAGCGCGAAGATGCCGAACGTGAGGAGCGTGAGCGGCAACGTCAAAAACCACAGCGCCGGCCGAATAAAGGCATTCACGGTGCCGAGCACCAAAGCCGCCAACCACAGACCGCGGCGAGAGCGCGCCCGCACCCCCGGCACGATGCGCGTCACCAACCATAGGCCTATGGCAGTTACAATCCAGGTAAGAAGGAATTCGATCAACATCACCGGCGGTCTTTCATTAACTAAGGCTATCTGCGTAACCGCTCAGTACCCGGACAGTATCTGTAAAGACGGTAGTGAACACGCGTGATCCGGGCGCATCCTCTTACGGCGCCTCCCTTTAGTCGACCTTGGGCCCCAGCCGTGCCGGCACCACACCTGCCGTCGCCAGGTGATCGTGCACCTGCGTAGGCTTCAGCTTGGTCAAGTCTTTGGCCAGCTCGCGGACTTCGATTCCGGACTTGGCCGGTATCTTCAGCGCATCGCGCAGCAAGCCCAGCATGTGCTTCTCCGCCGTCACCACCAAGTGAGCGGCGTGGTGCTGTTGCGCCAAGGCTATCGCACGCGCCGCGATGTCGCGGGCGAACCGGCGCTCGTGCTCCTGCTCATGCTGGGCGCGATGATCATCGTAGCCATGGCTGGGTCCGCCGCGCTGGTTGAGATTGAGGCCGGTGCGGGTAGAGCTATGCTTGTCCCCGCCGCCTTGCTCATGCTCGGGATTCACCAAGTCGTCGAGCTCCAGCAGATGAGGGCCGGATTCAACGGACGGCTGGACCGCCGCTTCCAGGGAAAAAAAACGCGCGCATGTCCCGTCGGCCACCACCACCAAATAATCGATCTTCATACCTCGCTCCTTCCTTAAGTATCTCGTGGAAACACCCGCTTATGGCTCTCTTATATCAAGAAAGATGTCTGTAGAGATTGTCGCATCTATGCCGATCGCCGTCCATTCACAGCATTAAGTCCGTTTTATCAAAACCGGATGCAGCGCCTGCACCGCATCCGTGACTTCCAGGATCAGACCGGGAAGGACTAGAATGCCTTAGAGCTTCTCCAAATACCCCCGGATCACGGTTGCCGTCGTCCCAGGATCATACAAGGCAAGGATTAGAAATTTCCGGAAACAGCATGGCGTTACGCATTACCCAGTTATCCACAGCGCCGGTCTCCGCCCAGGAGATTGAAATAGTCGAACGCAAGGGTCTAGGCCATCCCGATACGATCTGCGACGCCTTGGCCGAAAAACTCAGCATCGCGCTCAGCCGCCACTATCTCGAGCGCTTCGGACTTATCCTGCACCACAACGTCGACAAGGCGCTGATCAGAGGCGGAGCGGCTTACGCCGAATTCGGCGGAGGGATTGTCCTGCAACCCATCGAAGTCTACCTTGCCGGGCGAGCGACTCACGACGTCAACGGCAGCAAGGTGCCTGTCGCTGAAATTGCGGTCGAAACCGCGCGGCAGTGGTTCAGAGAACATATGCATGCGGTCGATTGCGACAGGCACTTGAAGTTTCATTGCCTGATCCGTCCCGGCTCCAGCGACTTGGTTGATCTCTATTTGCGCCAGAAGGAAACCGGCATCGCCCTGGCCAACGATACCTCATGCGGCGTCGGCTATGCGCCCCTGGACGAACTCGAACAAGTCGCGCTTACAGTAGAGCGCCATCTCAACAGCCCCACAGTGAGATCCGCCTGTCCGGGATTCGGAGAAGACATCAAGGTCATGGCTGTCCGCGAGGGCCATGCAATCACGCTCACCATCGCCTGCGCCTTCATCAGCCGCTACATTCAGAATATCGGCGAATACCTGGAGAATAAGGCGAGACTCGCGGATATTGCGCGCGACGCCGCGCTACGAGTGACAGACATGAAGGTCAGCGTGCGCGTGAATACCGCGGACAAGCTCGATGCAGGCAGCGTCTACCTGACCGTCACCGGCACTTCCGCGGAGGCGGGCGACGACGGTGAAGTGGGACGCGGCAATCGGGCGAACGGGCTCATCACGCCCTACCGGCCGATGACCATGGAAGCCGTGGCCGGCAAGAACCCAGTCACCCACGTGGGCAAGCTCTACAACGTAACCGCCATGCGTATCGCCGCCTCGCTCGTACGGGAGGTCGATGACGTCAGTGAGGCATACTGCTACATCGTGAGCCAGATCGGCAACCCGATTCAAGAACCGCGGGCGGTCGATGTGCATATCCGCACCGAAGAAAACCGTCCATTAACGGATCTGATGCCTGCAATCGAAGAAGTGGTGCACGCCGAACTCGCCAACATCGGCACTTTGTGGCAAGAATTTATGCGTGGGGATATCACCGTCTATTAACGGGACGACCTCGCCATGCCGGCCTGCCGCAAGCAAGCGTCCATGTTCCCCCACGGTTCGCAGCGCGGCCATCCGCCCACGGCCGTCCGTATTGCATCACCAGGTCCGAACCGGCCCGACATCCATATGCACGAAATCGGACTCGGGGTAATATCCTACGCCGCCTCTACCCAAGGCCAGCGCCACACGCTGCAATTCCTTAAGTGGCCTCCCCGGCAGATACAAATCTATCGCCTTCCCTTCGAGGTGCAGGCTGTGCTTGGCGACGCCGTTCGACTTTTCCGCCAGCATGGCATTGGTTGCGGGGGATCGATAACCGGAAAGCACATGAAAAGGTTGTGAGCTCCCCAACTCATGGTTCACGGAATGAAGAAGATCGAGCAAACTTGGATCGATGGCCTTGATCTCCCCAGTTCGATAGTCGCGCAACAGGTAGTTGATCTCATCCATAGCGCCGGCGCTGTAACTACCCTGCACCCAGTAGGCCGCCTGCCAATGCTCGCCGGTATGGATATTGAAAAGTGACAACGTCCGCTCGGGGAGCTGGAACGTTCGGACCGATGCCGCGACCGGGAACGCGGCGGCGGCCGCCGCCGCGAATGTTCCAAGCTTGAGAAAATTCCTGCGAGTCATTAATGCCCGGCTCAGCGTCACATCGGCATCTCCGCTTCAGGTGCACCCTTTTTATCCGACTCGGGAATCTCCGTTATAGTCGCCTCCGTCAACAATAGAACGCTCGCAATGGAAACGGCATTTTCAAGCGCGATGCGCACGACTTTAGTGGGATCGACGATCCCGGCCTCGACCAAATCGATATATTCTTTGCGCGCAGCATCGAAGCCAATGTTGCCTTTCCCCTCCAGCATTTTCGCGACTACCACACCGCCGTCCACCGCCGAGTTTTCGGCGATCTGCCGCGTTGGCGCGCTCAGGGTGCGATGCAAAATCTGCAAACCCGTCTTCTCATCCCCCGCCAATTTCGCCTCCTCGGCGGATACCGCCTCCGTGCAGCGCAATAGCGCCAGTCCGCCGCCGGGGACGATCCCCTCCGCGACTGCCGCCTTGGTCGCGCTGATGGCATCGTCGAGCGCTTCCTTTTTGCTCTTCATCTCCGCTTCCGAGGGCGCGCCCACGCGGATAACGGCAACCCCGCCGGCCAGCTTGGCCAGCCGCTCCTGCAATTTCTCGCGGTCGTAGTCGCCGGTCGCCTTCTCGATCTGTGCGCGTATCTGCCGGATACGTCCCTCGATTGCCGCCTTGTCGCCCGCACCCCCGATGATCGTGGTGTTTTCGCGCGAGACAACCACGCGTCTGGCCCGGCCCAGCTGGGCAAGCTGCACGTCTTCGAGACGCAGCCCGATCTCTTCGGAGATAATCTGCCCGCCGGTCAGGACCGCGATATCTTCCAGCATGGCCTTGCGCCGGTCGCCGAAACCGGGCGCCTTCACGGCAACGCTGTGCAGCACGCCGCGGATCTGATTGACGATCAGGGTGGCCAGCGCCTCGCCTTCAATGTCCTCGGCTACAAACACGATCGGTTGTCCGCTCTTCGCCACCTGTTCGAGCAGCGGCAGCAAATCCTTCAGTATGCCGATCTTCCTGTCGCACAGCAGGACAAGCGCCTCTTCGAAAACCGCCTCCATCTTTTCCGGATCGGTGACGAAGTAGGGTGAGATATAACCTCTATCGAACTGCATGCCCTCGACCACGTCGAGCACGGTCTCGGTGGTCTTGGATTCTTCCACCGTAATCACGCCGTCGTTTCCCACCTTCTCCATGGCCTCGGCCACAAGTTCCCCGATAATCGGGTCATTATGCGCGGCCATCGTTGCCACCTGGGCCTTTTCCTTGCGGGTTTTCACCGGCTTCGACAATGCCCGCAAGGCGGCGACCGCAACCTTGAGTCCCTGATCAAGGCCGCGTTTGATGTCGATGGCGCTGGCGCCAGCGGCGACATTGCGTATGCCTTCCGCGAATATTGCATGCGCCAGCACGGTAGAGGTACTGGTGCCGTCGCCTACGGCATCGCCGGTTTTCTCGGCTGCCTGGCGCAACATCTGCGCACCGAGATTTTCTTCCGGATCCGGAAGATCGACCTCTTTAGCGATGGTGACACCGTCGTTACAGACTATCGGAGCGCCCCATTTCTTCTGGATGAGCACCGATTTGGACTTGGGGCCGAGCGTCAGGCGCACCGCATCGGCCAGCGCGGTGGCGCCGCGAAGGATCTTTTCACGCGCAGTGGAACGGAACAGAATTTGTTTGTGAGGCATCGGATTCAAGCTCCCTGGCTGGTGCCTGCGGTGCATGTATTAGCCGCAGCCGTCATTCAAACATCCGCTCTATATTAGCCTAACACGGTGAACTTATCGATCAAAAAGGGCCGAAACGGTCACACCGACCCGCCGGATTAATCGCTGCTGATCCTGTATCCGTATTTCTGCTTGCCGCAACTGCCCAATGATTTCTTCCGCCCTCTCAGTAGCTTCCGCCGCTTTTTATCATCCATTAAAGATTTCCCAGTCCAAAGCCGAATATTTCACCCGTTGGGACTCGTTTTTATTGGGGGCGAGTATATAAGGGGGAATTCCTGAATTTTATGACTCGAAGTGTAAACGCTGTCTTGCTCGGCGCCTGTATGTTGCTATCGACCTTGCCCAGCCACGCGCTGGCGAATACGGCGACACTCGACTCCATCGACGTCTCCCCGATCAATCCCTCGATCAGCATCGGCCAGACTCAGTCGTTCGTCGCCACCGGCAACTTCAGCGACGGCTCTTCACAAGTGCTGGATACGACCGTCACGGCACTCGCGGCGGGCTACTACAACAGCTGCGCGCTGCTCGCCAATGGCACGGTGCAATGCTGGGGATACAACCAATATGGCCAGCTGGGCAACGGTACGACCACCCGCTCCACCACCCCGGTCCCCGTGAGCGGGATCAGCACCGCTACGGGGATTTCCGCGGGATATTTCCACAGCTGCGCGCTGCTCGCCAATGGCACGGTGCAATGCTGGGGAAATAACTCTTCCGGCCAGCTGGGCAATGGTACAGCTACTCCACAGTACACCACCCCGGTCCCCGTGAGCGGAATCAGCACCGCCACGGCGCTCGCAGTCGGGTACCTGCACAGCTGCGCGCTGCTCGCCAATGGCACGGTGCAATGCTGGGGAGATAACTCTTCCGGCCAGCTGGGCAACGGCTCGACCGTCCCATCCACCATCCCGGTCACCGTGAGCGGCATCAGCACCGCCACCGCTCTCACGGTAGGATATCAACACAGCTGTGCGCTGCTCGCCAATGGCACGGTGCAATGCTGGGGAGATAACTCTTCCGGCCAGCTGGGCAATGGCTCGACCACCCAATCCACCATCCCGGTCACCGTGAGCGGCATCAGCACCGTTACAGCGCTCGCAGCCGGATATCAACACAGCTGTGCGCTGCTCGCCAATGGCACGGTGCAGTGCTGGGGAAACAACCAACATGGCCAGCTGGGCGACGGCTCGACCACCCAATCCACCACCCCGGTCACCGTGAGCGGGATCAGCACCGTTACAGCGCTCGCGGCCGGATATCAACACAGCTGTGCGCAGCTCGCCAATGGCACGGAGCAATGCTGGGGATACAACCACTATGGCCAGCTGGGCAATGGAACAACTGCCCAGTCCACCACCCCGGTCCCCGTAAGCGGCATCAGCACCGTTACAGCGCTCGCGGCCGGGTACTTCCACAGCTGCGCGCTGCTTGCCGCCGGCCAGGTGCAATGCTGGGGATACAACCAATATGGTCAGCTGGGCAACGGTACGACCGTCCAATCCACTATCCCGGTCCCCGTAAGCGGGACCAGCACCGCCGTAGCGCTCGCCGCGGGGTATTCCCACAGCTGTGCGCTGCTTAACACCGACCAGGTGCAATGCTGGGGATATAACCAATATGGCCAGCTGGGCAATGGCAGCGCTACTCAAGAATACACAACCCCGGTCACCGTGAGCGGGATCAGCACCGCCACGGCGATCACCGCGGGGGATTACCACAGCTGCGCGCGGCTCACCGATGGCACGGTGCAATGCTGGGGGTACAACAATAAAGGCCAGCTGGGCAATGGCACGACCACCAAATCCACCACCCCGGTCACCGTGAGCGGGATCAACACCGCCACGGCGATCGCCGCGGGGTATGCACACAGCTGTGCGTTGCTCATCGGGGGCGCGGTGCAATGCTGGGGCTATAACAGCTATGGCCAGCTGGGCGATGGCACGACCACCCAGTCCACCACTCCGGTCACCGTGAGCGGGATCAGCACCGCCGTGGCACTCGCGGCAGGACACTTCCACACCTGTGCGTTGCTCGCCGATGGCACGGTGCAATGCTGGGGCTATAACGGCTCCGGCCAACTGGGCAATGGCACGACCGCCCCGTCC
>Ga0153916_10003894_pt1 | contig 11191 bp, 5 predicted proteins | sample Opewatmetagenome_FD_109642 | JGI IMG/M metagenome (GOLD analysis project Ga0153916, IMG submission 109642) | Freshwater wetland microbial communities from Ohio, USA - Open water 3 Core 3 Depth 4 metaG | ecosystem: Environmental > Aquatic > Freshwater > Wetlands | place: USA: Ohio, Lake Erie, Old...
CCGGAGAAGATCTTCATCATGCACCTCAAGCCGCAATTCCTGCAGGAGATCGAGACGGAGGTCCAGGCGCTCGAGCACGACAACATCGAGTTCCTGAAGGACGGAGAAGTGATCCTGGCCTAACAGGAAATAAGGGAGAGCGGCCTGGCCGCCCTTCCCCTGTTGCATTTTCCTACTTGCAAGAATCCCGTAAGGTATTTCCGAATCATAAATTTAATCGATAATGTGACTCGTGCAAACAACATTCTTGCCGGTTGGATATTACCGTCCATGATGATTGTGAAAGAATGAGGACTTGAGGGGGAGGACCAGAATTGATCCTCCCCCCCAAGTTTCCCTGTTTAGCATGTAGATCTGATAGCCCGTGGATGGGGCCTTTTAATCTACAAGTTAGGGCGTATCACACAAAGGAATCTTGTACGTATTTGTTGATGTTCTGGTACATTCATATTGCCTTCGTTCAAACTTTCTTGCATTAGCATCCCACGCCAGGGTTCCACATTGCGGTAGCGTACAAGTGTAATACGCATCGGATGTTACACATCCGGCCGCATCCAATTGCACATCCCTTACTGTCATATCACAGGGCACAGCATCAATAACACTCCAATTTGTATTTGGACAAGCACCCGCTTCCGTCATCGCCTGTAATAAACCTGGGTCTGTATAAGCAATGACGTTTGCATAGGCATTTCCATTCCGGTCAACATCACCTTGAGTTAGTTGGTATGTACCACTTAAAGCCCCATCAAAAAGAACCAGGTTTATGCCCGGTGATGTCCAATCGTTACTACCCGGGTTTCCGCAAGCAGCTGCCCACATCGTATCAGTCGCTGTTACCGTACACCCAAGAAAAACTTCATCTTTTGTAACATTTCCAATTCCCGTTGCTCCGATCCCACATTCAACGCTGCCTGACCACACTGTACAGTAACCCCCTATCTTCATTACGCATACACGCGCCGACGCTTCCTTCCAAACCACCGCTGTCACGGTGATTGCCAGCAGAACGATCAACAAGGTTCTCCTAACCATGTCTACCTCCTTTTAACCGCAAGTTAAATTTCCAAAAAGCCCCGCCAATCCCCATTCGCATGTGAGAACGCCCCCCTTTTCTATAGGGTCATAGGCTATCCTCCCGCTTCCAAGCGACGCGGTTTGCCGATCCTTGTCAAAGCGCCAGTGTAATCTTGCCAAAGAAGAATCTGGCCGGTTGTATTGCTGGATTTTTCCAGTCGAGGTCATAATATTTAAAGGCCTCATCAAACAAATTTTTCGCTCCTATTGTGATGAAACCGTACCTCTTCGGCAGGCGGTAACTGATTGTGACATCCGTCAACCAGAACGTATCGCTTCCGGACTCGAAAACGCCACCCCCGTCAATGATTCTCTCAAACGTGCCGTCCTGATTGTAGTAGGCAGTAATGACCGAAGCACTCAAGCCGGAAGGGTGGAAAAAATTAATCCCTAAAGGAACACGATGGGTGGTCATCTCTTCGACACCGTCCGTCAATTCCTCTCCCCTTTTAATTCGCTCATATTGATATTCCGCCCGGAGTGCAACCCCAGGATGGGGTGTCCAGAGAAGGTAACCCCGGCCCAGGTATTCTTTCCAGTCTGTTTCTGTGGCATTACCGAATTGATCAAAAGCTGGGACGTTAAGATTTCTCCCGGAATATTCCACGCCTCCGAAGATGTCTTTCGAGAATTTTTGATCAACAGCACCCCCAAAGCGCCATGCCTTTGTTCCATTAAAGTCATCAAAAAATTGATTGAAGCCGGCTACCTGGGTGGGTTCTAGGGTCTGGTTTGCAATTAATGTTCTCTTCAACACCCTGAATACAGCACCACGCACGGTCGTGTCTGGAAACGGGTTCCAAATGACCCCGAACTTTGGATTGAATTGGTTTTTCTCCACTTGCGGATCATCAGCATTCACGAAGTCCCCACTTGCACCGATAGTTAACGCAAGATTGCTCAGGGGTTTGATAGATGAATACATGTAAACATTGGAATGGTTAATATTTACATTGATAGGGGTTCTTGTAATGTCATCGGGAGGGGGCAAAATGGTTCCTATGGCAAAATCTATTGTCCCATCAATTTTTACGTAGCCGATCCCGGATGTAAGGTTGACGTATCGCGAGCGATATATGTGTTGGACTTCCGCGCCTGTGGCGTTTTCAGGAAGTTTTGATTCTAAAAATGTGATGAAACCGCCCCCGACAACAGGCTGATCATCCAGCACATGATTATCTACATCTTGATATATAAACGACCCGATCAGTGTGGAATCCGGGGAAAAACTGTGTCGGGCACCAAGTCGGAAAGAGTTTGATTCTACCGTGTTCTTCTGGCCAAAAAAGACGTCTTCCGGGAAGAATCGGAGTTGCACATCCCCGTATTTGGTATTCCTGTACCTGTATTCCGCTTGAATGCTCGTATCCGGGGAGAGTTCCAACTGGAAAAAGGCATTTGCGATATCATCTTTCTGGTTAGCGTTTGTTCGCCAGCCGTCCGTCTCAAAGTGCGTGTAACCCAAGCTGAAGGATGCCTTCTTGTAAATCCCTGAGAGGACACCTTCCCCAGCCCATGTACTGTTCTCGCCGCCGAGGGCGCTCGCCTGGAAGGTAACCCCATCCCGGTTGAAAACAGGATTAAACTCGTTAAAGGAAAGAGATCCAGGCCCCCCGGCGCTGATGAGAAACAGGTTGCTCTCCGCAAGGCGAGGCTGAATTGGCGTGGAGTTGATGGGCTGAAGAAGTTGGGATTGGAGCAGTTCACTCACCCTAGCGATCTCGTGGCGGGGCAAGGCAGCATAGGTGTCGGCCAGGAACCGGTGGCCGGAGAAGTCCGACGGGTCCGTATTGACCGATTTCCAGCCTTCAACCAACGCACGCTGCTGGAAGCCCAGGTCCGAATAGATTCGGGCAAGGCTCGCGCTCCGTGCCGCAAGATCCGAATCGAGCAGGAGACGTGAGCGGTAGACGGCCCGATTGTCATTCAGCTCGATGGATTTTTCCAGGTCATGCAATGCTTCCACGGGCCGGTTCGTGGTCTGCTTTTCTATCGCATCGTAGAAATACGGCGTGGGGTCCGACGGATCCAGGCTCTTGGCCATCCCGTACTGGCCGGCTGCCAGTTTGTCGCGCTTCTCTTCGTAGTAGGCTTTCCCCAGATAACTGCGGATCAGGGAATTGTTCGGATCGAGACTCATGGCGATCTCGATTTCCCTTCTTCCCTCCTCCAGATGGCCTTCCCGGATCTTCGCCAGGCCCAGGCCCAGCCGGGGGAGAGGATCCGCATCATCGAGCTTGATTGCTTTTTCAAATGCGCCCCGCGCTTCTTTCGTCTCTACCCGGGTCAGATAAGCGAATCCCAGTACCGTCTGCGTTCTCGAGAGGTCGGGACTCAATGCCGCCGCCTTCTTCGCCGCATCCAGGGATTTGTCCAGATTTCCGAACGATTGCCGCAACTCGGCCAGCCGTGCCCAGGCGAGGGCGTTCCCGGGCGCCAGTTTTACGGCTTCCTCCAGGCTACCCAGCGATCCCTGGAGGTCGAAGTGGGCTTGTTGCGCGTAGGAGAGGGCAATCCGTGCGGTCGCGGATTTCGGATCGGCCGCAACCGCTTTCTGACCGAGATCGAGAGCATTCCCCTTCTCATTCCGTGTGACGGCGATGATCGACTGGAGCGATAAGGCGTCGCTGTTTTTTGGATCCAGTTTTTGTGCCCGTTCGATGTCCGCGATTGCCTCATCCACGCGTCCCACGGTCAGCGACTGCGATGCGCGATGGGTGTAGAAGCGCGGATCGTTGCTGTCTTTCTTTAAATCTGAGGGACGGGGATCGATGACCGGCGGATAGTACAACGCCCACTGGACGGCATCCCGGGGGCGCACCACGACCCGGTACATTGGCGCTTTCCCCGCCTCGGCCACCGCAGACTGCCCGGTGGTGACGGGAAGCCCCCCGGCCGCGTTCGATGCCAGAACCTTCCCTTCGAAGACGGTCAGGTCGGTCTTCCCCTCCTCGGTCCGGAGGAAGAACTCCGTCCCTTCCACGCCGGCGTTCACGGTCGCTGTGCGCACCTCGAGGTTGCGCGTGACGCGGCTGAAGAAGAGCGCGGCCCCGCCGATCATATCTACCAAGGAGGTTCGCTCGTCTTTCATGCCCCCCAGGGTGACAGTGGTGTTCTGGTCGAGGCGGAGGACGGGGTGGTTGTACAACGCGATGTCGGCCCGGCTTTTCTTATCTGTCCGGACCGTGTCCCCCGGGCAGTACATCTCGTTGAGTTTCGCCGGCTCCCACAGGGGTTGCCCCGCCCTCTTGACCTCCACGACCCCTTGGGCCGAAACCACCTTTCCGGCCCATTTCTCGCACGACGCCGCGTGCGCGATACTGGTGCACATCATCATCGCGATGGACGCACATGCCAGAAGAACCGGTATGCCCACTTGCTTTCGTTTCATCACTCCCCCCTCTTCCGTCGATCCTCTCCGTTCGGACCGTGTTTTCCGTCTACTTCGCGTCCATGTTGACCACGCCGTCCCACGTTCCCAGGGGTGGATGGTTTTTAAACTGATCGCACAACCTCATGTAGAAGCGGGAGGGTTCGTCCTCGGGCAAGCTTTCCATGCAGCCGCGGAACTTCTCCGCCGCCTCGTCCCAGGACTTCTTCCGGAAGGCGGCCAGCGCCTCCGCGAACATCGCGCACCCCGCCTTCTGTTTCCCGTCGGCCTCCTCGAGTCGGCAGACCAGCTCGTGGACCCGGATCGCGACGGTTTTCCCCTTCAGCCGGAAGCCCCCGAGCTCCCTGGACAGAAGGTCGCCAAGACGGTCGATCACCTCGCCCGATACCAGGACCCGCGTTCCCAGGTGCTTGTTCAGCCCCTCGATCCTCGACGCCGTATTGACGATGTCTCCCATGACGGAGTGCTGGTAATGGTCCCCGCCGCCGATGTTCCCGAGGAAGATGTCCCCGTAATGCAGGCCGATCCGGGTGTTGAGGCGATGCGGGTCGGAAGGCCCGTACAGCCCACGCACGGCCTGGTTGATGTCGATCGCCGCGAGGCACGCCTTGTCCCGAAGAGCCGCGTCGGGCGTCGCCGAGACCCAGATCGCGAGCATGGAGTCCCCGGCGAGGTTCGATACGACTCCGCCGTGCTCCTTCACCGGCCGGAACATCGTTTCGTAGTACCGGTTCATGAACGCGCCGAGCTCCTTGGGATCCAGGGTCTCCGACAGGGTGGTGTAATGCTCCGCGTCCGTGAACAGGCACACGCCGTAGACGGTCTCGCTGACGGCGCCGATCTCCCCGAGGTTTTCCACCAACTGGTCGACGACGTTTTTGGGTAGGTAATGCTCGAAGGCTTTCCGGACCTTCTCCTGCTCCTTCTTCGCGTCGAGGTAGTTCCAGACCACACCGCCGACAAAGGCGAGCGGAGCCTGGAAAAAGAGCGGGACCGCCACAGGATGCCAGACGTTGCCCGTCTTGAACCGGTACCACGCCACGGCAAGATAGAGGCAGCTTAAGCCCACGATCCCCAGTGCTGCGATCCCTACGTGGAAGTGCCGGCACATGATGCCCGTGGCGACTCCCCAGAGAACGACGATGAGGAAATAGGGAATCAGACCGACCGGCCGCACGGGCGTATCATCGAGAATGTTGGAGAATGCGGTTGCGGAGATCTCCACCCCACCGATGAAGATCCCGTTTGCCTGGGAGAACACGGTATAGAAGCTGTCCTTCCGTTCCGCGAGTGCCGACTCCGACAGACCCACGAAGACGGCCTTGTCCTTCAGGTCGATTTTCCGCTTTCCCACGGCCCCGTCGCGGATCTGCAGCGCCTCGTGATACGGGATGGTGGTGATCGTGCGGGGAGGTCCGTAATAGTCGATGAACCGGTTGTTCGACCCCTCGTACAGGTGGATCAGCGCCCGGACCAGTCGACTTCTCTCCGGGTCACCGGCGATCTCCTTCGAGCTCTCCAATTCTTTCCGCATCCTCTCACCGATGGCCGGATCGCCCTGGAAATTTCCGCGGATCTTCCTCATTAGATCCCGCACGGATCCCGACGCGATGGCCGCCTGTAGGTCATGGGGATACTTTCCTGCCTGGCCCGGGGATGCCTTCTCGAGCAGACGGATGAAATCCTCGTATGCGTTTGCGCAGTAGATCTGGAGCATCACCATCGGCACGGAGGGAGAATCCCCCGCTCCCGGTTCGAACGTGAAGAACCGGGCCACCTTGAAAGGGATCCTCGGAAGGGTGAACGGCGCGGTTGCGACCGACGCATTCGAGAACAGCTCGATCGGGGGAACCACCTTGACGATGTTGTGGCTCGACGATTCGGAAGATCCGTCCCCCTCCGGAAGGGGCATGTCCTTGGTCCGGATCGGTTCCGTGAGGACCACGTTGCGGGCCTTCTTCATGGCCTCTGCGAACACCGCGTCATCCTTCGCCAAGCGGGGCTCGATGAAGTGGAGGTCGAAAGAAACGACCTTCGCCCCTTCGTGAACCAGCGTTTCCGTCAGGCGCGCGTGCAGGGACCGAGGCCACTTGTCAGGGTTGTCCGGGATGTTCAGTTGCTCGGAAGATTCCCGGTCGATGCTGATGACCACGGCATACCGAGGAGCCTGGAGCGCTCCCCTCAGCTTGAACAGCAAACCGAGCCCAATGTTTTCTTCCATGCCGAGAGTAAACCGGAGAGGGCTTGCGATCAGTCCCGCGAACCCAATGAGACAGCCAAAAAGGATCACTTTCCAAAAGCGGGACATCAAAAGACACCTCGAAAATCAAATCCTCTTGCCGGTTCAACGTTCGTCGAATGCATCATCCTTTTTTCATCACTTCCGATAGGGAGGGGAATCGCGTATTTTGTAAGCATCGTGGCACCCGGAAAATGACAGATAAGCGACAGATCCAAATATCATTTGTATTCATTCGACATCCGGAACTGCCTTCGAAGAAGCATGATCAATCAATTGCTCCCTCCGCGGGATCTGACCGCGAGGCACGCTCATGATCACCCGCAGTTCCTCGAAATCCGTGAAACTCATCTTCAGTTTCTCCCCAACCTTCTCCACCGTCCCCACGACCATCCGCGGGTTCTGCCGATCGCGGCGATAAATCCGGATGATGTAGTCGTCCTGATTCATCCGTCCCCCTGGGGGTCCAATCGTACGTGGGCGAGAAGTCGATGCCGTGATGGGCGGTATAGTAATATTCGCGAAATGACAAATAGGGGACAGATTCAGGGAAAAATAACGGCGTGCTGAGTTAATATCCTTTCATGACATGTAGTTACCTGGTAAATTTCCTGCCATCCCGTCTTCCGCAAGGCAAGGGAATTTCGTGTTTTATTAATTTACAACCCGATGTTTTCGCAGGTAATTCAGAGGAAGAATTTCAGTATTTTTTTATTTCCTGACCATGGTGGGGGTGCTGGGCGGACGGGAGCATTGCCTGCAGGTCGGACGAGGGGCTCACACCAAGGACGGCGGAGAACGTCTTGCAGCACCGGTGATACACCGCGTGGGCCTCGGCGGCGCGCCCCATCCGCACGTAGCAGGAGATCAGACAGCGGAATATGTCCTCGGAGAGGGGATCGACCTCCAGCCCCTTCTGGTAGAAGACGATCGCCTTGTCCCCCTCGCCCGCCTGTTCCCAGTAGCGGCCGGCGTGTTCAACAGCGCGAATGAATTTGCTCCGCAGCCGCTCCCGGTGAGTGACGATACTGGAGCTGAACGTCTCGCCGGAAAGGAACGTCCCCCGGTACAGGGCGATCGCCCTTTCCACGAGCCGGGCGACCTCCCCGCCGTCCGTGGCGTGCGCCCCCGGCATTCGCACGGCGTCGGCACGGCCGAGCTTCCTCTCCAACTCCCAGACATCCACCCAGCAGTGCCGGTTGTTCAGTGTGATGCGGCCATCGCGCAGAAGCACGGCCCGGTCGTCTCCGAGCATCTCCCGAAGCCGCTCGAGCGTCTTCGCCAGCGACTGGTGGGCAAGATCGCCGTCGGCGTCGGGCCACAGAATTTCCGTGAACTGCTCCTCGGGGACCTCCCTCCCCCCGAGCGCGATCAGCGCCTTCAGCAGCAGCAGCGGCTTCTGCCGGGTCTTCCGGGAGGCCGGAAGGACCTTCCCGTCGATGACCAGGCTGAACCGGCCGAGGGTGTATACCTTCACCGGCCAGGGCCACTTTTCGAGGTCGGGGGCGGACGAGTCGGGAACGAGCCGGTTCTTACGGATCATTTCCCGCACGTACGGGACCTCGATCCCCGCTTCCAGGGCCACAGCGCACAGGCGCGCCATCGTCCTCGGCCGCCACCAGAAGAAGAGGTTCGGGTAGTGCCTCTCCCGCCCGATCGCCATCGCCTCGCGGAGCGCTTCGAGCCCGCCGGGCCCGTCTCCCCGGTCGAGGAGGAACTGGGCCTTCGAAAGCAGCGCCATGAATTCGAGGATGCGGCTGCGCCCCGAAACGGCAAGGGACAGGGCGCGTGCGAGCTCTTCCCAGGCCCCTTCCGATTCCCCCCTATCGTGGCGGACCTGCGCGAGTGCGAGGCGGCATAACACTTCCGGGAAGAACATGCCGGTTTCCACGGCGACGGAAACCGCATCCTCCGCGTGGGGGCCGGCCTGAAGCGCCTCACCGCGGCAGAGATGGGCCCACGCAGCGAGGTAGTGGTACTGGCAGTATCCGTGCCGGCGGGCTGGCGACAGCATCTCGACCATCCCTTCGAGGAACTTGCCGGCCGCCCTCCCGTCCCCCTTGGTGAGGACCGCCCACGCGCCGGTCGCGTTCAGCAGGAAATCCCATCCACGGATACCCCTGGAATCGGAGATCCGGAGCCCCTCCTCCACGAGGCGCAGGGAGTCGTCGGGGGCCCCTTCGGAGGACACCGCCGTCACCGCCTCCAGCCACTTCGCTGAGAGGGCCAGGGACGGGGGCGTGCCCGGGGAGCGGGCCATCCCGCGAAGCCCCTTCATCACCAGGTCGTTGCCCGCGCGGTCGCCGATCCACAGGAAGTAACTGGAGCAGGCCACGTATGCATGCATGCGGATTTCCGGATCGGAGACGTCCCGCGAAAGACGCAACGCCCGCCGTACCCACTCCGCGATCTCCGCGTGCTGCGGCCTCCGGAAGAGGAGGGCCGCCGTCATCGCGGCGCTCACCCGTGCCTCGACCGCACAGGATGGGAACGGGGAGCGCATTCCGCCCCGGTGGTCGAGCCAGTCGATCCAACGGTCGAGGGAATGGAAATCGTTCCATTCGAACAGGATCGTGTCGACGATGCAGGACCAGGACAGAAAAGCCCCGGCTTCGTCTCCTGCCCGCGAGAAGAGATCCAGCGCCCGCTCGAACGCGGCGCGACTCTCCGCGGGATCCTGCATGTTGGAACAGACGCCGGCCCAGTACTGCAGCCACGGGTCTTCCGCGCGGAGATCCTCGGGCAGAGAGAGGATCCACTCCCCGAGGGTGTGGATGCGCCCCTGCCGCGCGAGGGATGGCGCCTCCTTGCGGATCACCCGGCACACGCCCCGGAAGTCGCCGCACTGCCGCAGGAGGTCGACGGCGTCCGCGCTCTGCCCGGAATCCTCGAGAAGCATTGCGGCCCTTTGCCGCGTTGCGCGCGCCTCTTCGGCGGAGAGATCCCCCTCCGCACGGTGGAGCAGGAACTCCCGGAACATGGTATGGAATTCGTAGACCGGCTCCCCCCCTGGATGGACTTCCGTGAAGAAGTTGTGCAGGTTCAGGTACGAGAGGACCCGTGACGCCTTGGGATGGCTCGTCATCGCCTCGGCCGTACGCGCCGTCATCCTCGGCAGGAATGCGATCCGCAGCAGGAACGCCCGGGTCTCCGCACCGAGGTTCCGGAACAACTCTCCGCCGAGATATTCCCCGATCTCCTCGGGGGTACTCCGCCCGATGTGCTGCGGCTCGATCCGATCCCGCTGCGCCCTCTCCAGGAGGAGGAGGACGCCGGTCACCCACCCGCCGGCCTTGCCGTGGAGGTACCGGATCGTTTCCGGAGAGGCGTCTTTCCGCTGGATCCGCGCGATCTCCGCAGTCTCTTCAAGGGTCAGTCGGAGTTCCTTCCATCCGATGGACACCAGCCGGCGGCTGTCCACTTCGCGGATGAAATCGGAGGCCGGCTCGCTGCGGCTGATGAAGATCGCCCGGAACCCTTTCGGGAGGAGGTGGATCCCTTCGCGGACTGCCGTTTCGACGGACGAGCCGGGGATCGCGTTTTCCCACTCGTCGAACACCAGGACACGCCGGGAGCCGATCCGTTCGAAGAGCTCTCCGAAGTACCGGCGCGCGAAAGGACTGATGTCGGAGAGATCCGAAGGTGCCGGCTTGGGGAGCGACTTCCGTTTCCTCGGAAGGGTCGCCTGCGTTGCGATCCCAAGGTAGTGGAAGAAGGTGGCGGGGTCGGCGTCCCCCTTGTCGACCCGATACCAGAGGCAAGGGAGCTTGCGCGTCTCCAGGTAGCCGCTGACCAGCGACGTCTTGCCACTGCCCGGGGGGCCCGACACCCAGGTCACCGGCCGGTCGTGCCCCCCGTCGAGCAGGCGGAACAGCCGTTCCCGGGGGAGACTCCCGCGGAGCAGCGGCCGTGTGATCTTCGCCTTATGGATGTCCCCTTCGACCATCGTTCCCCGATTCCGTCCGGGATGTTTCCCCGTGACGGAGTATGAAGGTTCGTTACCGCCTCGCCTCAACAAAACGAACCACTATCATCGGGAAATCTCTAGATGCGCTAGCTAGAATCTACCTTAATTTATAACTTATTTCCCATTGGCAACAGTAACGCCAAGTTAAACCTGGAATTGCCTGCGAATCGAAAGACGGTCCACTGGAGCATCTTCGATAGGATAGCGCCAAGAGACTCGACGAATCCGCAACGATATGTCTGGAGGCACACCAACGCGCCTCCCCCGGAAAGCCGCTTCGTCCCTGACCTGAGGAGGAGCAATGGCCGCTTCTTTCGCTGCGCGGGACGTGGGAGAATATTCCTGCACGCGGATAAAGCCGGGGAACGACCCCGTCGGATCCGCAGGAGACGCACCGATGCCGGAACTTTCAAAGGAGCGACTCGAGCGGTACCTGACCGCGCTGTTCCATGCGCCGGCGGCGATCACCGCCCTGGTCCCGCTCCGGGAATCGAAGGCGTCCGGCGCCGCCAAGGAG
>Ga0153916_10003895_pt1 | contig 11186 bp, 10 predicted proteins | sample Opewatmetagenome_FD_109642 | JGI IMG/M metagenome (GOLD analysis project Ga0153916, IMG submission 109642) | Freshwater wetland microbial communities from Ohio, USA - Open water 3 Core 3 Depth 4 metaG | ecosystem: Environmental > Aquatic > Freshwater > Wetlands | place: USA: Ohio, Lake Erie...
AGGGCACTAGGACCGCCGGCAGACCCAACGCCGGCAGTTCGCCCATCACGGAAGCGCCGGAGCGCATGACGGCCAGGTCGGCGGCGGCCATGGCCCAGGGCAGGTCGTCGTACACGTAGGGGTGCAGGTGATAGCGGTGGCGCAGGCGCTCCGGCAGGTTCTGGCGCAGGCGTTGAAGCCAGGCGTGGTCGCCGCGGCCGCTGACGTGGATGAGTTGACATAATTCCAAGACCTGGGAGAGGTGGTCGGCAACAGCCTGATTGAGGCTATGAGCGCCATGGGTAGCCCCGGCGACGAAGAGAACGCGCTCCTCGTCGGTGAGCGTGAGGCGACGGCGGCCTTCGGCTCTGGTGGTCTGCCAGAAGGCCGGCCGGACGGGGTAGCCGGTGACAACGGCCTTGCCGGGTGGCAGGAAGGACAGCGAGCGGTGACTGGTGACGGCGACGCGTCGGGCGAGGCGGGCCATGAAGCGCACCGCCCAGCCCGGCCGCACGTCGGGGAGGAAAACCACGAGTGGTATGTGGTCGACGCTGCGGGCAGCCACAGCGACGGGGACGCTGGCATAGCCGCCGGTGGTGAGGATGGCTTGGGGACGAAACTGGCGCAGGATGGTGCGGGCCTCGAACATCCCCTGGGCCAGCTTGGTGAGCCCGGCGGTGAATCCCCAGGGGGAGCGGCCGCGGACGGCCGCCGCGGTCACGGCGCGGAAGGGGAGGCCGGCGCGCACGACCAACTCGCGCTCAGCGCCGGCGCTGCTGCCAATGTAGAGCGCCTCGAGGCCATCGCTCAGCTCCTGGGACAGGGCGTCGGCTACCGCCAGCGCGGGGTAGACGTGGCCACCAGTGCCACCGCCGCAGAAGACGACCCTCATCGTTTCACCCTGCGAAACCGGAAGCGGGTGCGCGGCGCCTCGCGCCCCTGATAGCTACGGTCGCGGCTGTAGCGGGACACGCTGAGCAGTATGCCTACCCCCGCCAGGGTAGCCACCAGGGCCGAGCCGCCGTAGCTGACAAATGGTAGAGGGATGCCGGTCATGGGTATGGAGCGGGTGATGCCGCCGATGTTGATGAGCGTTTGATAGGCGATCCAACTGAGGATGCCCACCGCCAGGTAGGCGCCGAAGTGATCTTGGGCGTTGAGGGCTGTCCGTATGCCCCGGTAGATGAGGAAGGCAAACAGGGCGATGACGGCCACCGCGCCCACGAAGCCCAACTCCTCGCCGATGATGGCGAAGACGCCATCGGTGTGGGAGCCGGGCACGTAGAAAAACTTCTGACGGCTCTCGCCCCAGCCGAGGCCGGCCGGGCCGCCGCTGCCCAGGGCGATGAGGAGCTGGATGATGTGGTAGCCTAGGCCCTCGGGGTCCTGCTCGGGCGAGAGGAAAGAGACAATGCGGTCGGCCTGGTAGTCGGTGATGCTGATCAGGCTCCAGCTTATGAGGCCGCCGCCCAGGATGAGCAGGGCCAAGTGGCTCAACGGTGCGCCGGCCACGAAAAAGAGTGTGCAGGTGGTGAGGACGATGATCATGGTGGTGCCCATGTCCGGCTCCAGCAGCACCAGGCTGGCCACCAGGCCCACCATCAGGACGAAGGGAGCGAAGCCGACGGAAAAGTGCTTGATGTTGTCGCGGCGGCTGGCCAGCCAGGCGGCGATGTAGACGATGATGGCCAGCTTGGCGAACTCCGACGGCTGGAGGGGCGGCAACGGCCCCAGGCTTAGCCAGCGGTGGGCTCCGTTCCGCTCGACGCCGATGCCGGGCACGAGGACGGCCAGCAGGCCTACAAGGGCCAGGAACATCATCAGAAGGCTGGCCGTGCGCAGGAAATGGTAGTCGAGGCGCATGAAGAACCAGAGGCAGGCCAGGCCCAGCACCGCTGCGCCTGCCTGGCGAATGATGAAGTAGTTGGTGTCGCCATATTCCAGCTCGCCTATGGCAAAGCTGGCGCTGTAAACGGCCAGCAGGCCTGCCACGAGGAGCATGGCGGCGGCCAGGATGAGAGCGAAGTCGGGCGAGCCGGGCCGCAGGCGGCCGGTCTCACGCTGAGTGTAGGTCGTCTCTAGCGTGGCGATGACTCCACCTCCTGGGCGAGGGCGAGGACCAAGCGACGGAAGTGGGCCCCGCGCTCCTCAAAGTTGTCGTAGGCGTCGAAGCTGGTGCAGGCGGGGGAGAGGAGGACGACGTCGCCGGGCCGGGCCAGCGTCTGGCTGGCATCAACGGCTTCGGCCAGGCTGGTCACCCGCACCAGTTGCGGCCGGTCGTCGGGTGGACGAGCGGCGGCAGCGCGCTGGACGGTCTCTTCCAGCAGGGGGCCCGACTCGCCGAAGAAGACGACGGCGCGGCAGCGGCGGCTGGCCTCGCGGGCCATGTCGTCCAGGGGCAGGTGTTTCTCACGGCCGCCCAGCAGGAGCACCAGCGGCTGGCTGAAGGAGTGCAGGGCGGCCAGGGTACGCTGAGGCGTGGTAGCGATGCTGTCGTTGTAATAGTCGATGCCGTTGGCGTGGGCCACAAACTCCAAGCGGTGAGGCACCCCCTGGAATTCTTCGACCGCTCGGGCGATAGCCGCGGCGCTCACGTTGCCCAAGCGGGCCACCGTGGCGGCGGCTGTGGCGTTGGCCCAGTTGTGGCGGCCGCGCAGGTGGAGGCTGTCGATGGGGAAGAGGCGCTGCTGGCGACTGCGCCAGCGGAAGATGATCCAGCCGTCGCGCAAGAAGGTGCCGTCGCCGGGGATGTCGCGGCGCAGGCTGAAGTAGAGCACCTGGCTGGGAGTCAGACCGGCCAGGGCGCTGGCCACAGGGTCGTCGTAGCCCAGGACGGCGTAGTCATCGGCCGTCTGACGGCGGAGGATGTTGGCCTTGAGACGCCAGTACTCGTCCCAGGTGAAGCGGTCCAGGTGGTTGGGGGTGACGTTCAGGACACAGGCCACGTGGGTGCTGCGTTCGGGCGGGAGTTGGAGCTGGGTGTGGCTTACTTCCATGACGACCCACGTGTCGGGCGTGATCTCGTCGAGATGCTCCAGGAGCCCGACGCCGATGTTGCCTCCCACGAAGCAGGGCTTGTCGTCGTGGCGGAACATCTCGCCTGCCAGGCTGGTGGTGGTGGACTTGCCGCTGGTGCCGGTGATGGCGACGACGGGCCCCGGGCAGAGCTCTACGAACAGCTTGAACATCGAGCTAATAGGAACGCCGTGCGCTCGCGCCTGCACCAGGGCGGGCAGGTCCAGAGGCACGCTCTGGGATACGAAGACGGCGTCGGCGGCGGCGATGTCCTTGGGGTCGTTGGCGCCAAGAGAGAGGCGGGCGGGGATGTCGGCGATCTGCTCCAGGCGGGCGGCCAGCTTCTCGGGGGGCTTGGCGTCGCTCACCGTGATGCGCGCGCCGCGGCTGTGGAGGAAGCGCACGAGGTCCACCCCCTCGAGCCCTAGGCCCACTACTGTCACCCGCTTGCGGCGGAAGGCCTTCTCGCCCGCCTTCGGTTTCATCTCAGACCTGCGCCGCCAGCGTGACGCCCAAAAGGGCGCCGGCCATGCCTAGCAAACAAAAACGCATCACCACCTGCGGCTCGGACCAGCCCAGCAGCTCGAAGTGGTGGTGGAGGGGGCTCATTCTGAACACCCGCCGGCCCCCCGTGAGGCGGAAGTAAGCGATCTGGATAAGGTCGGAAAGGGCCTCCAGCACAAATACGACGCCGATGATGGGCAGGATCAGCCATTGGCTGGTCATCAGGGCGACTACGGCCAGGGAGGAGCCGAGGGCCAGGGCGCCGGTGTCGCCCATGAACACGCGGGCGGGGTAGCTGTTGTACCACAGAAAGCCGGCGGTGGCGCCGACTACGGTGAAGCAGAAGGTGGCCAGATAGGTCTGCTCTTGGAGCAGGGCGATGATGCCGTAGGCGAGGAACGCCAGGGCGCTGGTGCCGCCGGCCAGGCCATCGAGGCCGTCGGTGATGGCCACGCCGGCGGTGGTGGCGACGATGATGGCCGCCGCTAGGGGGATGTAGGCGGGGCCAAGGTCGAACTGACCTGCCCACGGGACGCGCACGTCGTGGATCTCCAGCGGGAAGTAGAGGACGAAGGCGGCGGTCAGGCCTAGCAGGGCCAGGAGCACAATCTTGAGGCGTCGCTGGATGCCGACGCTGACCTGTCCGGCAGGCAGTCGTGGCCGGCCGATGATCGTGCGCAGGTCGTCGACGAGGCCGAGAAGGCCGGCGGCGACGATCGTGCCGAGGGGCAGGAGGATGGACAACCGGTCGGCGATGTTGGCGGCGAGGGTGATGGGCAGGGCGGTGGCAAAGATGAGAACACCGCCCATGGTGGGAGTGCCGGCCTTCACCTGATGAGAGGCGGGGCCGTCGCTGCTGATATCTTTCCCCAGACCGCGGCGGCGCAGGAACCTCACCAGGGGTTCTCCAGCGGTCAGCGAGATCGCGAACGCAATCATGCCCAAAACCAGCGCGCGGATCATCTCAGGCTGTCAGTTCTTCGATAACCGTCTCCAGGGCAAGGGCGCGGGAGGCCTTGACCAGCAGGTGGTCGCCCTGACCCAGGGTCTGGCGCAAAATGGATACCGCTTCATCTTTGGATCGCAGGAGGCGCACATCGCCGTGGCCTGCCTCCTGCGCCGCTGCCTCGCCGATGAGCCGGCCGCGCTGCCCCACGACGTAGAGGGCGTGCAAGACGTGGGCGGCCCGCTGGCCCACCAGACGGTGTCCTTCCTCCTCGAAGGCGCCCAGCTCCAGCATGTCCCCCAACAGAGCGAGGTGGCGGCCGGGCAGCTCCGCCAGCAGGTCGAGGGCGGCAAGCATGGAGGCGGGGCTGGCGTTGTAGCTATCGTCCAGGATGGTGCTGCCGTGAGGCCCCGCCAGCGTCCGTAGGCGCAGCGACACCTCGGCGGTCTCCAAGGCTTTCGCTACCTGCTGGAGGGAAAGACCATCGGCCAGGCCCACGGCGGCGGCGGCGAGGGCGTTATGCAGGTTGTGACGTCCCGGCAGGGGGGTGGCCACGTCCACGCTCTCGTCGCCGCAGGTCAAGCGCAAGGTGATGCCCTGGAGGCCGGCGCTGGCCAGGATGGCGCCGCGGACGTGGCACTCTGGGGACGTGCCGAAGGAGATAACGCGGGCCGCGGTGCGCTGGGCCATGGCCGCCACCAGGGGGTCGTCGTAGTTAAGGAAGGCGATTCCCTCGGCCGGCAGGCTCTCCACGAGCTCTGCCTTGGCGGCGGCGATGGCCTCTAGGCTGCCCAGACGCTCCATATGCACGGGGCCGACGTTGGTCACCACCCCCATCTGCGGCCGGGCGATCTGGCAGAGGAGGCGGATCTCGCCGGGGCCGTACATGCCCATCTCCAGGACCGCCCGCTGGTGGTCGGGGCGCAGTTGGAGGAGGGCGAGGGGGAGGCCGATCTCGGTGTTCAGGTTGGCTTCGCTCTTGAGGACGGCGTAGGCGCGGGCGAGCACGGCGGCGGTGAGTTCTTTGCAGGTGGTCTTGCCTACGCTGCCGGTGATGCCGATCACCTTCAGGCGGTGCTTGGCGCGCCAGTAGGCGGCCAGAGCCTGGAGGGCGGTGAGGCTGTTGCGTACGTGGAAGACGGTGGTGTTTGGAGATAGCGAACTGGGCAATTGCTGAACGATGACGCCGGTGGCACCCCTGGTGATGGCGTCGGAGAGGAAGTCGTGGCCGTTATGCCGTTCGCCGGGCAGGGCGATGAACAGGTCATCAGCCTGCACCTGGCGGGAGTCGATGGTGACGCGGGCGAATGATCGACCCTGCTGGGGGCCGCTGACAGCCAGGAGCATCGCGTCGAGGCCGCTGGTTATGTCTTGCATTCCCAGCATGGCCCGATCTTACTGCGAAGGGTTTCCCTGCACCAGTGCCGGTGCGTCGGGTGATACCTTCAGATAGGGCAGGATGGCGGAGGCGAGGCGGGCGAAGACGGGCGCGCACACCGCAGAGCCCCAAGGTACGTCCTTGGGTTCGTCGATCTTGACGAGCATGGCGAGGGCCGGGTCGTCGCTGGGGACGAAGCCGGCGAAGGAGGCGATGTACGAATCTGGCTTGTAGCCGCCCGGGACGGAGATCGATGCCGTGCCCGTCTTGCCCGCCACTCGATAACCAGGAACGGAAATCGCATATATTGAGGTGATGCCGTCCACCACGGCGTTCATCATCTCGGTAATGGTGTTGGCCGTTTCAGGGGTGATGATCTGGCGCACCATGACCGGCTGAGTCACTTGGCTCTCGTCGCCACGATGGACTTCCTGCACCACGTAGGGGCGCATGAGACGGCCGCCGTTGGCGATTGCGGAGACGGCGGTGATGAGCTGCAAGGGCGTGACGTTTACGCCCTGGCCGAAGCTGTTGGTGACCATGTCCACCTCGGCCCAGCCTTCGTCGGCGGCGGTGCGCACCTGGCCCGGCGCCTCGCCGGAAAGGCCTACGTCTGTGGGCTGGCCGAAGCCGAAGCGCGCTACGTAATCATAGAAGCGGTCGGGCCCGAGAAGCTGGCTCAGCCAGGCGGCGCCGGTGTTCAGGCTCTTGGTCAGGATCTGGGTGGCCGTCTGGACGCCGTGGGCGCTGAGGTCCCAGTTGGTGATGGTCCAGCCGGAGGCGCTGACTACGCCCTCGTCCACCCAGGTGCTCTCGGGGGAGACTAGACCCTCGTTCAAGGCGGCGGACATGGTGATAAGCTTGAACACGGAGCCCGGTTCGTAGAGATCGGTGATGGCGCGGTTGCGGTAGAGATCGGTCTTCCCTTCGTCGGCGAGGTCGAGGTTGGTGACGTCGAAGGAGGGGCGACTGGCCATGGCCAAGATGGCGCCGGTGCGGGGGTCCATGATAATGATGGTGCCGCCGCTGGCCTTGTGCTTCTTAATGGTGGCGTCCAGCTCGCTTTCGACCAGGTGCTGCATATAGCGGTCGATGGTGAGGATGATGTCGGCGCCAGGTTCGGCGGCTACCCGCTTCTGCTGGCCCATGGGGATAAGGTTGCCCATGCCATCGCGCTCGTAGACGAGGGCGCCGGCGGCGCCACCCAGCTCGCGGTCGTAGTCTGCCTCCAGGCCGGCAAGGCCGATGGCATCGCGTCCCAGGAAACCCAGCAGGGCCGGCGCCATGTTGCCCTCCGGGTAGACGCGGCGACTGGAGCGCATCAGGCGGACGCCGGGGAGGCCCAGGTCCTCCACGGTGACGCTGTCCTGATAGTCCAGGCCACGGGCCACCACCACCTCGCGGCTGATGGAGCTTTCTAGGTCGGCCAGGATATCGTCGGTGGGGCGGTTGAGGACGTCGGCCAGGGTCTCGGCGGGCTGGCGCGCCTTGTCCGGGCCACCCCAGATGTGCTTATCCACCAGAACGTCGTAGGTGTCGACGCTGGCCGCGAGGGGATAGCCGTTACGGTCGAGGATGGCGCCGCGGCGGGGCACGATGTCCAAGCGACTGACGTGCTCCTCCTGGGCCTGCTGGCGATACTGCTGGTGGTTGAGCAACTGGAGATCGGCCAAGCGGAACACCAGGCCGAGGGTGGCCACCAGCAAAACGGCCACCACGATGGCCAAACGTCGGGCGATGCCGTTGCCCACACGGCTCACGGGCCGCTATCCTTTCGGGAAGGGGCGTGCGTTCTAGAATCCATCTTCGCTTGTAGTGGCACCGGCGCCCTGTACCCCCGATCGTCTTCAAGCGCGGGGCCGGTCAGGGAAGGGGGAGCTTGTCCAGCAGAGATTCCCACCACGAATCCTCCTGGGGAGGCTGCTCATTCTTGGGCGGCAGGAAGCGCAGGGGCACGAGCTGCGTCTCGGGGGCGGGCGTGTCTACGGTGATGTAGATGGTCTCGCTGGGAGATACCATGCCCAGGCGCTCACGGGCCTCTTTTTCGATTCGGTCCAATGAACCCAGGAAGGCGACCTCCGCCTGTAGCTCCTGGAGGCGCGCCTGCCAGTCGTCGCTGGCGCGTTCTAGCTGGCGGACGTCGCTGCTGGTGTGGGTGACTTGACTGCTCTGGATGAGGGGCAGCAGCCCAGCAAAGCCGATGACTACCAGACAGATGGTCATCAGGGAGGGCAAGCTAAGCTGCCGCCCCTCGCTCCGTGGTGCAGCGCGTTCGGGGGCCGTCGGCGCGGGCCGGGCATGGACTCGCGTGGCCATGCTCAGAGCCTCTCGGCCGCGCGCAGGCGGGCGCTGCGACTGCGGGGGTTGAGGGCCACCTCCGTGGGGCGAGGACGGAGGGCGGTCGGAGTGACTGGGCGCAGGGTGGCCTTATGGCCACAGATGCAAATGGGAGTATCGGGCAAGCAGATGCAGTCCCGCGCCTCGCGGCGCAGGAAGTTCTTTACGATGGCGTCTTCCAAAGAATGATAGCTGATGACTACGAGCCGGCCGCCGTAGCCCAAGAGTTCTCTCGCCTGGTCGAGGGCGAGGGTCAGGTTCTCCAGCTCGGCGTTGACAGCGATGCGAATGGCCTGGAATGTGCGGGTCGCCGGGTGGATGCGGGAGCGTCGGTGCCCCGCTGCTTTCTGGACTGTCCGGGCCAATTCCAGAGTGGTGCTCAATGGCCGCTCGCGCACGATGCGGCGGGCGATGGAGCGGCTGTGGTGCTCCTGGCCGTAGCGCCAGAGAAGGGCGGCAAGCTCCGGCTCGGGGTAGGTGTTGACGATGTCGGCGGCGGTGAGAGTCTGCTGCGGGCTGAAGCGCATGTCCAGGGGCGCCTCGACCTGAAAGCTAAAGCCCCGCGTTTCATCAGCCAGTTGGAGGGAGGAGAGGCCGAGGTCGAAGAGCACGCCGTGGACGGGGGCGAAATCGCGGGCGCGGCAGATGGTGGCCACGTCGCGGAAGTTGGCCTCCACCAGGAGGGTGGCATCGCCGAAGCGAGCCAGGCGGGCGTGGGCGAGGCGCAGGGCGTTGGGGTCAGCGTCGATGCCGAGGAGGAGGCCACCGGGCGAGGCGGCTTCCAGCACGGCCTCGGCGTGGCCGCCGCTGCCCACGGTGCAATCGACGTAGCGGCCGCCGGGCTGCACCGCCAGGGCATGCAGCGCCTCCTCCAGCATTACCGGTTTGTGGCCGACCGTCGGCTGAGAGATGGCGTTCACCGCCTCTCGTCTCCGCTACCTGTCCTGGCCGGCACGGCCTTGTTCCATTTGAGCCTCTTCTGCCTCCCAGCGCTGAGGATTCCAGATCTCTAGGCATTCGCCGCGGCCGCAGACGACCACGGCGCCGTCGAGGGCGCCTTTCTGGCGCAGCTTGGTGGGGACCAGCACGCGTCCCTGGCGGTCTAGCTCCGCGTTCCAGGCGGGGCCGTAGCGCTGGCGGCGCAGGCGGCGGCCCTCGGGTGTGGTCATGGGCTCTTCGGTGTACTCGAGGGAGGAGGTCTTGTACCCCTCCACCGTCCACAGCTCCACCTGGCCGTCGAGGCCCTGGACCAACATGGCGCCTCGCTCGAACAGTTGACGATAGCGGGCGGGGACGGCCAGACGGCCGCGATCGTCCAGTGTGAGATCGTAGATACCCCAGAAGTCTTCGCCCGGTGTCATCAGTGTCCTCTGTCCTGGCGGCCCCACCTTCGCAGACAGGCGTTCCCCTAGAGCGACGCCTGTGCTATCATCGATGGGCTAGAGAAGAGGAAGCGGGGGACGTCCCACTTTCCCCCACTTTTCCCCCCTTCGGCCCACATGATACCATTGTGCCTGTTCTTGTCAAGTAGGCAGCAGGGCATTTCAGGGACGAATTTTCTAGGGGAGCGGCATGGGCTTTCGCGTCGGCATTCTCACGGTGAGCGATAAGGGGGCGCGCGGCCAGCGCGACGATACCAGCGGCGGCGCCATCCGCGAGCTGCTGGCCGGCCTGGAGGCGCAGGTGGAGTGCTATGAGGTGGTGCCTGACGAGCTGGACGTAATCGCTGGGCGGCTGCGGGCCTGGGCCGACGAAAAGCGGCTCGACTTGATCTTCACCAGCGGCGGCACCGGCCTCTCGCCTCGCGATGTGACGCCGGAGGCCACCCTGGCGGTGGTCGATCGGCTGGTGCCGGGCATAGCCGATGCCATGCGCCAGGAGGGGCTGAAGCAAACGCCGATGGCCATGCTCAGTCGGGCGGTGGCGGGCCTGCGCGGCCGCACCCTGATCGTGAACCTGCCGGGCAGCGAACGGGCGGTGCGCCATAACCTGGCCCCGTTCCTGCCGGTGCTGGCCCACGCTCTGGAGACGCTGCGGGGCGAAGCGGGGGACCATGTGGCGACGCCCGAGGGGGTGGAGAAGGCGGGGCAGGGAGGAGGGGCGTCGGCGGCATGAGGCACAAGGCAGGGCTGAAGCCCTGCAGCTACGACTCTGTGTGCTTTTTGTTTCGTAGCTGCAGACCTTTAGGTCTGCCATGCGCGGAGCGATCAGCACTGCGAGCTATTAGTCAGTGGCCATAGCTGCGGGTCTTAACTCGCAGAGAGCAACAGGCAAATGCGCATCGATATCCTGACCATCTTCCCGGCCATGTTCCGTGGCCCCTTCGAGGAGAGCATCGTCAAGCGGGCGGTGGAGAAGGGGCTGGTGGACATCCAGCTCCACGACATTCGCGAGTGGGCCAGTGACCGCCATCGCACGGTGGACGATTACCCGTATGGCGGCGGGCCGGGCATGGTGATGAAGCCGGAGCCGCTGTTCGCCGCCGTGGAGGCGGTGCTCGCCCAGACGCCGGAACGGGGGCCCATTCTCCTGCTGACGCCGCAGGGGCGGCTCTTCCGTCAGGAGGTGGCGGCGGAGCTCGCGTGTGAGCAACGCCTGGTGCTGATCTGCGGGCACTATGAGGGAGTGGATGCGCGTGTGCACGAGCACCTGGCTACCGATGAGATCAGCATCGGTGACTACGTGCTCTCGGGCGGGGAACTGCCGGCGATGGTGGTCGTGGATGCGGTGGTGCGCGAGATCCCCGGCGTGCTGGGCGCGCCTGACGCCTCGGCGGAGGAGTCCTTCGCCGGGGGCTTGCTGGAGTATCCTCAGTACACGCGGCCGGCCGACTTCCGCGGCCTGACGGTGCCGGACGTGCTCCTTTCCGGGAACCACGCGGAGATCGCCCGCTGGCGCCGCCGCGAGAGCCTGCTGCGCACCGCGCGGCGGCGGCCCGACCTGCTGGCTCAGGCCGAGTTGACGGAAGAAGAGCGGCGCTGGCTATTGACGCTGCCTCAGCAGTAGTTCACTATAGGACAGTTGTTG
>Ga0153916_10003896_pt1 | contig 11185 bp, 13 predicted proteins | sample Opewatmetagenome_FD_109642 | JGI IMG/M metagenome (GOLD analysis project Ga0153916, IMG submission 109642) | Freshwater wetland microbial communities from Ohio, USA - Open water 3 Core 3 Depth 4 metaG | ecosystem: Environmental > Aquatic > Freshwater > Wetlands | place: USA: Ohio, Lake Erie...
CCCAATCCGACATATGGCTTAGCGACACGGTACTTTGCCCCCATGTCCGCCCGGCTGGGCATGGAAGTCAATTTTTAGCGGCACCGTGATCCACCGGGCGGCACAGGGGTCAGGATTCCAGGGCCCTGAAGAGCGCGAAGAGGGCCGCAGGCGGGAGCGCTTCGGCTCGAACGTTTCTGGCAAGGCCGAGAGAATCATAGGCTGCGGCAAGCCGGTTCGGATCCGAGCGCCGGCCCAGGTTCTTCCAGAGCATCTTGCGCCGTTCGGCGAAAGCCGCCCGGAGGAATGCACGAAACGGCTCGTCCGCCGCGCCGGGAAGGAGCGGGACCGCCCTCCTGCGGAGTGTGAGGAGCGCGGACTGGACCTTGGGCGGGGGCAAGAACGAGCCCGGGGCGACAGTGAACGCAATCTTCGCTTCGAACTCATTTTGGAGGAGTATGCCGAGCGGCGCGTAGGCCTTTGAGCCAGGCCCGGACGTGACCCGGCCTGCCACCTCCTTCTGGAGAAGGAACGTGCAGTCCGCGAGAAGGGCCCGCTCGTCCAGGACGCGGAAGAGAAGGGGAGTGGAGATTGCATACGGGATATTCCCCGCGATGCGCAGGGTGGAAACTCCCGCTTGGCGCGCGAGCTCGTGCAAGTCGACCGTTAGCGCGTCGGCTTGGAGAACTTGGACGTTGGCCGGCATCTCACGCCTGAGCCCGGGGATGAGCCGTCCGTCTTTCTCGAGGGCGATGACCCGTCCCGCCCTCTCCGCCAGGGCGCCCGTCAGGACGCCCTTCCCCGCCCCGATCTCGAGGATGACGTCGTCTTTCAGGGGCGAAATCACGCCGACAATTTTCCGAAGGACGGCCGGGCTGGCCAGGAAATGCTGGCCGAGGGCGTGCCTTCTCGATTTCTTCATGGTCAGGGTCTAGTCGAACCTTTCCGCTGGCACCTATGATACCAGAATTTCTAGGACACGATACGCCGGAATTCCGGGGCATCGTTGATCCGCAGATTTGGCTCCTGCCGGTTGGTTGACGACGAAGGGCTGCCTGCATATAATTCGACTCCGTCAAAAAAGGATTTTTCGCGATGCGCACCAATAAGATTTTACTCTTCGCCCTCGGCATTCTCACCGCCGTGGCCGCTCTCTTCGGCCTCAGGAAACTGAGAAAATAGGCGACATCCCCCGGGCCGGGGTTTGACAAGGGCAGGGATTTTCAATACATTACAGGCGGCGCTCACCCATGGCCGACAAAAAAATACTGATCGTCGACTACGACGCCCAGAGCCTGGACTCCCTGACCCGGCTGCTCAAATCGCAGAAGATCCAGGTCGTGACGGCTCCGGACGGCGAGGCCGGCTACGAAAAGTTCCGCTCGGAGAAACCGGACCTGGTCATTCTCGAGGCGATCCTTCCCAAGATCCATGGCTTCGACCTGACAAAGAAAATCACCCAGGAGTCCGGGGGCCAAGTGCCGGTCGTGGTTGTGACGGGCCTTTACAAGGGGCCCCAGTACAGGCACGAGGCGATCGCCACGTTCGGCGCCTCGGATTACTTCGAAAAGCCGGTGGACCCCGACCGCTTCACCGAGACGATCAGGCTGCTGATGCGGGACGAGGAGGAGATCGAAGAAGTGCTCCCCGACCCCGACACCGTCATCGATAACCTCTCCCAGCGAGTCAGGGAAAATGCCGCCCGGGAAAAAGAGAAGGACGAATAGGAGCAAGGGACGACACGGATGGCGAGCCTCTGGACACGCTGCAACAGCTGCCAGCGCATCCTCTACAAGCAGGACATATTGGACAACCTCGCTGTCTGTCCGTCCTGCAATTTCCATTTCCGGATCTCCGCCGAGGACCGGCTGGGGATGCTCTTCGACGACGAGGGCTATGAAGTTCTGGACGCCAGCATCCATTCCGTCGATGCCCTCCACTTCGTCGACACGAAGCCCTACGCCGACCGGCTCGCCGAGAATGAGCAGAGGATGGGCCTGGCGGAGGCCATCGTCACCGCCAGGGGAAAAATGGGCGGCATTCCGGTTGACATCCTGGCCATGGAATTCGGCTTCCTGGGGGGGAGTGTCGCCTCGGTCGTAGGCGAAAAAATCGCCCGGGCCTGCGAGCGGGCTATCGAGGAGCGGCGGCCCATCATCATCGTTTCCTGCTCCGGCGGCATGCGGATGCAGGAGGGGATGCTCTCGCTCATGCAAATGGCCAAGACGAGCGCCGCCATCGCCCGGCTCGGCGAGGCCAAGCTCCCGTACATCTCGGTCATGGCCGACCCGACGACGGGAGGGACGACGGCCAGCTTCGCCATGCTCGGCGACATCAATATCGCCGAACCCCAGGCTCTGATCGGTTTCGCGGGCCCGCGCGTCATCGAACAGACGATCAAGGAAAAGCTCCCCAAGGGATTCCAAAGGTCGGAATTTCTCCTCAGCCATGGCATGGTCGACGACGTCGTCGAGCGGAAAAACCTGAGGCCGTACCTGATCAAGGCCCTACGGCTTTTCCTCAACCGGCCTCAATGAATCCCGCCGAGTGCCGGGACTATCTCGGCCACCTTGAGCATTTCGGCATCAAGCTCGGCCTCGAAAACATCACCATCCTTCTCCAGGCCCTCGGGGAACCCCAGCTGGCTTTCCCGGCCGTCCACGTCGCAGGGACAAACGGCAAGGGTTCCGTCTCGGCCATGCTCGACCTCATCCTCCGTCACCACGGGCTCCGTACGGGCCTCTATACCTCCCCGCATCTCGTCAGCGTCGAGGAGAGAGTCCGGGTCGGCGGCGAGCGGATCAGGCCCGACGCGTTCTGTGCTTTGATCGAGCGGATCAGGAAGACGATCGAGGGCCTCATGTCGGCCGGACGCCTGGTTTATCATCCCACGTTTTTCGAGGTCCTGACAGCCCTCGCCTTCCTCCATTTCGCCGAGCAGAAGCTGGACGTAGCCGTCCTCGAGGTGGGCATGGGCGGCCGGTTCGACGCCACCAACGTCGTCCGTCCTCTTGTCTCGGTCATCACGACGATCGCCAAGGACCACGAGAAGCACCTGGGTTCGACGCTCCGGGAGATCGCCTTCGAAAAGGCGGGCATCGTCAAGCCCGGCGTCCCCGTCGTGTGCGGCGTCTCGAGAGGCGTTGCCTTAAAGGAGATCCGTCGTGTCGCCCGGGAGAGACAGGCCCCTTTCACTGGGGTGTTCGGACCTGGGACGGCCCTCGAAGCCCGCCGGACAGCAAAAGGTTTTCGCTTCCGCTACGAGAGCGGAGCCGGCGAGTACGTCTTCACCCCGGGCTTGGCCGGCCGCTATCAGGGAGCTAACGCGGCTGTCGCCATCCGGACGGCCGAAGTTCTCGGCAGCACCTGGAAGCCGCTCTTGAAGTCCAAAATCCTCCGCGGCATAAGGGAGGCCCGGTGGGAAGGACGGCTGGAAACCGTTTCGCGGCGGCCGCTGGTCATCCTCGACAGTGCTCATAACGAAGAAGGCGCCGCGTCCCTGGCCGCTCACATCCATGATGTGATCCGGAAACCCGTCATCCTCGTCTTTGCTGTCATGAAGGACAAGAACATCAGGGCGATGGCGCGGCGCCTCTTCCCGGAGGCTCGGACTGTGATCCTGACTCAGGTCCCCTACAAGCGCTCCGCCCTGCCCGCCGAGATCCTGGAGGCGGCCAGGGAATGCGAAGGCCGCATCCGGCAGGAACCCGACGTGGCCAAGGCCGTTCGCCTGGCCCTCGAGGAATCGGCTGGCCGGACGCCCGTCGTCATCGCCGGCTCGCTTTTCCTCGTCGGCGAAGTCAAGAAACTTGGGCTCTTCAAATAGGCTCCGGACCGAGGTTGATTTTTGGGGCTGATGGCGTTAGAATTTCCCTTACTTTGGCACCCGGAATAGACGATTGAACATAGTCCCTGACGCGACCGTACTCGTCACCTTCGCCCTGGTCTGGATTCTCGTCCTCGTCCTGTCGCGCGTGTTCTTCAAGCCCGTGAGCCGGATCATTTCCGAACGTCAGTTACGGATCGACAAGGCGAAGGAGGAGACCGAGAAAACCCTCGCGGCCTATGAGCAGGACCTCAAGCGGATCGAGGAGGGCCTGAAAGAGGCACGGGCCGCGTCGGCTGGGATCCGGGAGCAGGCGGAGCTCGAGGCCCTCAGGGAAAAGGCCCGGCTCCTCCAGGAGATCCAGGCTGAATGCCGAGCCCAGGTGGACAAGGCCAAGGCCGAGCTCGGCGAGCGGGCCGAAATGCTCAAGAGAGAGCTCGACGCTACCAACGAGGAGCTCGCCGACGACATCGAGCGGAGGATCCTCAACTGATGAAGCCGCGGAAGCCCCTCGCCGCCGTCCTGACCGTCCTGCCCCTGCTCGTCTTCATGAGCACGGAGGAGGCGGGGAAGCCCTCGGCGGCCATGGATCTCGCCGGGAAAGCCGTCAATTTCGTGATCCTCTTCGGCGGCCTGGCCTTCCTTCTCCGCAAACCCCTCGCGGCCATACTCCGCAAGAAGTCGGCCGACATATCGGACGCCATCCGGCTTGCGGACGAGTCGAAGGGCGAGGCCGCGAGAAAGTATGCGGAGTCGGAGGCCCGTATGTCGGGGCTCGAGGCCGATGTCCGGCGGATGAAGAGCGAGGCGGAAGGGGATGCCCGGCGGGAGAAAGAGCGGATCACCCGGCTGGCCGCCGAGGAGTCCGAGCGGATCCGGCGATTCACCGAGCAGGAGATCGAGGAGCAGGTCAGGGGCGGTGTTCGGGACCTAAAGGCCTACGCGGCGGAAAAGGCGACGTCCCTGGCCCGGGAAAGGATCCGGAAAAAGCTGACGCCCGAGGGCCAGGCGGCCCTCATCGACAAGTCCATCGAGAGGCTCTCCAGGCTTCATGAAGAACCAGGTCCTCGTTAAAAGATACGCCCAAGGCCTCGTCCAGGCGGTGAAGGACGAAGCCGAGTTCGAACCCATCCGGGCCGAGCTCCGAGCGTTCCTCGACCTCTATTCCGGTCTCTCCGAACTCCGCCACGCGATCCTGAGCCCGTTCATCGGCGCCCGGGCAAAAGCCCGGATCCTGGATGATGTCGCTGCCAGGAGCGGGGCGGGGGAGAAAACCGTCAGGTTCCTCCGGCTCCTCCTCGAGCACAAGCGCCTCGACCTCCTCGGGGATATCGTCGACGCCCTGCCTGAGACGTGGAACGAGAAGCTCGGCATCGTGACCTTCGAGGTCGCGTCGGTCATCCCTCTGACGGACGGCCAGAAGCGCCGGCTCCGGGAGACCCTCGAGACCGCAGAGAGGCGGCCCGTGCGCCTCGTTTTCAGGATCGACCCCGGGATCGTCGGGGGTTTGTCCCTGAGGCGGGGGCACATCGTCTACGACGTGTCCATCCAGGGGAGTCTCAACCAGCTGAAAGAGCAAATCCAGCGAGGCTAGAGGTCGTCATGAGCATCAAGGCCGATGAAATCACGAAGATCATCCAGCAGCAGATCGAGGGCTACCAGGCGGGCGTCGATATCCGGGAGGTCGGGACCGTCACTTCGGTGGGGGACGGGATCGCCCACGTCTACGGACTCGACCGGGTCATGTACAACGAGCTCCTCGAATTTTCCCAGGGCCTCTTCGGCCTGGCCCTGAACCTCGAGGAGGCGAATGTCGGCGTCGTCCTCCTCGGCGAAAGCCATCTCGTCAAGGAGGGAGACCAGGTCAAGCGGACCCGGCGGATCATGCAGGTCCCGGCCGGCCCGGCCCTCGTCGGCCGCGTCATCAACCCCCTCGGCCAGCCTCTCGACGGAAAGGGACCGATCAAGACCGAGACGTACATGTTCATCGAACGCCTGGCGCCGGGCGTCGTGGAGCGCCTGCCTGTCCGGGAGCCCCTCCAGACGGGGATCAAGGCCATCGACGCCATAGTCCCCATCGGCCGCGGCCAGCGCGAGCTCATCATCGGCGACCGCCAGACGGGAAAGACGATCATCGTCCTCGACACTATCCTCAACCAGAAATCGTCCGACGTCATCTGCATCTACGTGGCCATCGGCCAGAAGAACTCGACGGTCGCCCAGATTATCAAGACCCTCGAGGACTTCGACGCCATGAAGTATTCCATCGTCGTGGCCTCGTCGGCCAGCGACCCCTCGTCCCTCCAGTACCTGGCGCCTTACTCCGGCTGCGCCATCGGCGAGTACTTCAGGGACAGCGGCCGCCACGCCCTGGCCATCTACGACGACCTCTCCAAGCACGCCGCGGCATACCGGGAAATCTCGCTCCTCCTCCGCCGCCCGCCCGGACGCGAGGCCTATCCCGGAGACGTCTTCTACCTTCACTCACGACTCCTGGAACGGGCGGCCAAGCTCAACGACGAGCTCGGCGGAGGGTCCCTGACGGCCCTGCCGATCATCGAAACCCAGGCCGGGGACGTCTCGGGCTACATCCCGACCAATGTCATCTCGATCACCGACGGGCAGATCTACCTCCAGGCCGAGCTATTCAACGCCGGGATCCGGCCGGCCATCAACATCGGCATCTCCGTCTCCCGCGTCGGGGGCAACGCCCAGATCAAGGCCATGAAGCAGGTCGCTGGCAAGCTCCGTCTGGACCTGGCTCAGTACCGGGACCTCGTGACCTTCGCCCAGTTCGGGACCGAGCTCGACCGGACGAGCCAGGCCCAGCTCGACCGCGGCGAGCGACTGACTGAAATCCTGAAGCAGGGCCAGTACGCGCCTCTCCCGGTCGAGAAGCAGGTCCTCATCATCTATGCCGGGAACCGCGGCTTTTTGGATGAATTCCCGGTGGCCCGGCTCAAGGACTACGAGAAGAGGCTCTACGAGCATTTCGAGAAAACCCAAGCGGACATCCTCACCAGGATCCGGGAGAAGAAGCAGATCGACGCGTCCCTCGAGGGGGCGATCAGCGCCGCGATCACGGAGTTCAACAGCTTGTTCAAGGGGGAGCTAAGCTAGCATGCCGACCCTGATCGACCTCCGCCGCCGCATCCGGAGCGTCCAGAACAGCCAGAAGATTACCCAGGCGATGAAGACCGTCTCGACGGCTAAGTTCCGCAAGGCCCAGCGGACGGTCTTCGCCGCGCGGCCGTTCTGGCACCTGTTCCCCGAGCTCATGAACCGGCTGGCCTACTGGGCGTCTGACGGCTGGCACCCGCTCCTCGACCGGCGGGACGAGAGGAAAGTCGAGGTCCTGGTCGTCACCTCGGACAAGGGGCTGGCCGGGGCCTTCAATTCCAGCCTCCTGACGAAGGCCCATTCGTTCATCGAAGGCAAGGCGAAGTCGGCGGATGTCCGGCTGGTCCTCATCGGGAAAAAGGCCGTCAACTTTTTCCGGAAGTTCGCCTGGCCGGTGGACCGCGCTTTCGGCGACCGGACCGACAAGCTGACCAGGAACGAGATCCGGGAGCTCGCCGAGTTTCTGATGCGGCAATACGCCTTTCAGAGGACCGACGGCGTCTATGTCATCTACAACGAGTTCAAGTCGATCATCGCCCCCCGGATCCTGAGCGTCAGGCTCCTGCCCGTTTCGCCGAACCCGGGCCTCGAGGCCTCGGCGACCTGGGCTCCGGACTGGGAGCCGGAAGGGGACCGGCTTGTCGGCTTCATCCTGCCGCTTTACGTGGAGAGCCAGCTCCACCACGCCCTTCACGAGTCCCAGGCCGCGGAGCAGGCGGCCCGGATGATGGCCATGGACAACGCCACGAAAAATGCCGGGGAGCTCGTCGACGACCTCGTCCTCGTCCTCAACAAGATCCGGCAGGCGGGAATCACGAAGGAACTCCTGGAGATCATGACCGCCGTCGAGGCGCTCAGGGAGAACGCTTAGGGAGAGAAGAGATGGAAGAGAAACGAGATAAAACCGGGATCGTGGTCCAGGTCATCGGACCCGTCGTGGACGTCAAGTTTCAGGAATGTGAGCTGCCCGAGATCTACACCGCCATCCGAATCACGAGCGAGGGCTTTGACGTCAAGACGCCCGTCGACATCGTGGTTGAGGTCGAGCAGCACATCGGCGAGGACCGCGTCCGCTGCGTGTCCATGCATCCGACCGACGGCCTCTCGAGGGGGATGAAAGCGGTAAACCTCGGCGGGCCCATCGAGGTTCCCGTCGGCGAAGGCACCCTGGGGCGTCTCATGAACGTCATCGGCGAGCCGGTGGACATGCTGGGGCCGATCGTGACGAACAAGAAGTACCCGATTCACCGGGACCCGCCGTCCCTCGAGGAGCAGAGCACCAAGCTCGAGATGTTCGAGACGGGGATCAAGGTCATCGACCTTATCCAGCCGTTCCTCAAGGGCGGCAAGATCGGTCTGTTCGGCGGCGCCGGCGTCGGCAAGACAGTCATCATCCAGGAGCTCATCAACAACGTGGCCATGAAGCACGGCGGTTACTCGGTCTTCGCCGGCGTCGGAGAGCGGACGCGCGAGGGGAACGACCTCTGGCTGGAGATGAAGGGCTCGGGGGTGCTCGGCAAGACGGCCCTGATTTACGGCCAGATGACCGAGCCGCCGGGGGCCAGGCTGCGCGTCGGACTGTCGGCCCTCTCGGTCGCAGAGTACTTTCGCGACGAGCTCGGCCAGGACATCCTGCTGTTCATCGACAACATCTTCCGGTTCGTCCAGGCGGGGTCGGAGGTTTCGGCCCTGCTCGGACGGATGCCCTCGGCCGTCGGCTACCAGCCCAATCTGGCCACGGAGCTCGGGGAGCTCGAGGAGCGCATCACCTCGACCAAGAAGGGCTCGATCACCTCGGTCCAGGCCGTCTACGTTCCGGCCGACGACTTCACCGACCCGGCGCCGGCCACGACATTCTCGCATCTCGACGCCACGACAAACCTATCCCGGGCCCTGACGGACATGGGCATCTACCCGGCCGTCGATCCCCTGTCGTCTTTCTCGCGGATCCTGGACCCGCGGGTCGTGGGCGAGGAGCACTACCGGGTGGCTCGGCGGGTCAAGGAGATCCTCCAGCGCTACAGGGACCTCCAGGACATCATCGCCATCCTGGGAATCGAAGAGCTCTCGGACGAGGACAAGGTCGTCGTCGCCCGGGCCAGGAAGATCCAGCGGTTCATGTCGCAGCCGTTCCACGTCGCCGAGGAATTCACGGGGCGGCCTGGACGATATGTCACGATCCAGGAGACGATTCAGGGCTTCAAGGAGATCGCGGAGGGCCTCCATGACGACAAGCCGGAGCAGGCCTTTTACATGATGGGCACGATCGGCGACGTCATCCAGAGGACGGAGGAGCTTAGGTCGGAATGAGCGGCCACACCCCGGCGACCATCCATCTCAAGGTCATCGCGCCCGACCGCCTGATCGTCGAGGCGGACGTCGAGTCGGTGGCGCTGCCCACGCTCGAAGGCGAGATCGGGGTCCTGCCCGGCCACCGGCCCCTGTTCGTCGGGATCGGGAAGGGCCGGGTCCGCTTCAGGAGCGGCGGCGACGAGGAGTCGTTCCCCATCCGGGGCGGCTACGCCCAGGTCCAGCCGGAGAAGGTCCTGGTCATGACGGACGTCGACGAGGATGATGAAGACGGCGGCGCCGCCGGCCCGGCCGCGTGACGGCGAAACTCTGGACACCTTCTACCGGGGCCGGGTTCGGGTTTTTCAAAAGAAGCGGGGCTACAGGTTCTCCGTCGACGCGCCGCTCCTCGCGGATTTCGTCCGGACGAGGAAGACGGACGAGATCCTGGAGATCGGGACCGGAAACGGGATCATCTCTCTGCTGCTGAGCATCAAGCCGTTCCGGAGGACGACCGCCCTCGAAGTCCAGAGGGGACTTGCCGATCTGGCGAGGCGGAATGTCGCCCTGAACGGAATTGAAAGGCGGATCGAAGTCGTCGAGGCGGACTTCAGGGACTACGATCCCGGCCGGACGTTCGACCTCATCGTCGCGAATCCTCCTTACATCCGGAAGGCCACGGGCTTCCTCAGCCGCGATACCGAGAAATCCGTGGCCAAGCACGAGATCCACGGCGACGTCGGGGACCTGCTGCGGAAGACGGCTGAGTGGTTGAAAAAAGACGGCCGCGCCTGCTTCATTTATCCCGAGCGGAGGCGGAAAGACTTTCTGGAAGCGGCGGCTGCGAACGGACTCCGCGTCCGACGGACACGAAACGTCCACGCCCGCGCCGGCGAGCCGCCGAATCTCTTCTTGATCGAATTGGGACACGCCGCGGAGACGGAGACCGCAAGGGGGGTCGGAATGGCCGTCGCGGAGGAGGGAGGCGGGGAGCCGGAGATCATGCCGCCGCTCATTCTGTTCGTCCAGGGCGGGGCCTACACGGCCGAAGCCGAAGCAATCTTCGCCGGCCGGTCCTAATCCGCGGGCGATTGACGCTTTCCGGGCCAGGATGTCGCGACGCGAATCCAGCGAACTTGGCCGAATTGGGAATCATCAACTTTAATGATCAAGGGCGGGCCTGCGCCCTCCAACGTCTCCATCGTAACGAAGAGCGCTTGGGGAGACAGGTTGTAATTGGACGGCAGGCTGCGGTCGATCACAGTCCCCGCGACCCAGCCGAGCACGGCTCCCGCAAGGAGCGACATAAGCCCTCTGCCGAGTTCTCCCTCCTCCCCGGGTTGGTCTTTATGGACTGACTCCCAGAACAGGAAGATAGGGAGTCCGATGGCCACCGCTCCAATGGGGGCCCAGATCGCGCTCGTCAAGATGGTTTCACCACGGCGCGGCCTTTTTTTTGTGATGTGGATTTCGACGGATCGGTAGCCAGTCATCTCGAAGCGGACGACATGTGTTTGCCGGCGGGTCAGCTTCAGGCTGATGGGGGTTGCTCCCACGGCGGTCCCATCGACAAGGACTTTAACGCCGGGCGGCTGGCTCGTGGCCGGGACTTGTTGGGTTCTTCCCCGGGACAGGGTTTGACAACCTGGAAAAGAAGACGCCACCAGGGACACCGTCAGTAACAGCGCCGCCTTTCTCATGGAAATCCCCGACTCTAGAGAAATGCTATAGCCGCCCCCCCTGTCAATGTCAAGAGCTAGAAGAATGCGCCGGGTTCATCTTCCGGCCTCAGCGTGACGGTTGCCATTTTCCGAGAAAAATGTGATCATAAAAAAACCGGGGAGGGCAGGAACCTCAGATGAGGCGGCCGACGGCGAGGAGAATGAGCGATGCCGGAATTCCGACAAAACATCCTGACCCACGAGTGGGTGGTCATCGCCACGGAGCGGGCGAAGCGGCCGGAAGATTTTA
>Ga0153916_10003897_pt1 | contig 11185 bp, 9 predicted proteins | sample Opewatmetagenome_FD_109642 | JGI IMG/M metagenome (GOLD analysis project Ga0153916, IMG submission 109642) | Freshwater wetland microbial communities from Ohio, USA - Open water 3 Core 3 Depth 4 metaG | ecosystem: Environmental > Aquatic > Freshwater > Wetlands | place: USA: Ohio, Lake Erie, Old...
ATGCCGTAGACCCCGATCGACCCCACGGCGACGATGTAGAGCAGCCCGACGTTGATGTCCGCGATGTAGAGCGGGATCGTCAGCCCGAACAGGTGCACGTCGGTGCCGAACGGGATGACGGCGAAGGCAATGAGCGCGGGCACCAGCACGATGATCGGCGCAGCGGTGTAGACCCACTTGTCCGCCCGCACCGGCGTGATGTCTTCCTTCACGAACAGCTTGAGCACGTCTGCGAGCGGCTGCAGGACACCGTACGGGCCGACGCGCATCGGGCCGAGGCGCACCTGCACCCACGCCTGCACCTTCCGCTCGAGCAGCACGAGGTACATGACCGCGATCAGAACGCCGGTCAGGACGAACACGATCTTGACGAGCGGGTAGATGAGGGAATCGAGCATCTCGTTGGCGCAGTGCCTGCGCCTTGCGGTTAGGGCATCGCAGGTTCAGGCCTTGAGCCCACTAGGCCATAAGCCCTGAGCCCTAAGCCCCAAGCCTTCTCTATCTATCCACTTCTCCGAGCACGATATCGATCGTCCCCACGATCGCGATCACGTCGGCCACCAGGTGGCCCCGAACCAGCCGCGGCAGCGCCTGCAGATTGCAGAACGAGGGCGGCCGCACGCGGAAGCGGTACGGGCTGGTCGCCTTGCCGTCGCTGACGATGAAATAGCCGATCTCGCCCTTCGGCGATTCGTTCGCGTGGTACGTTTCGCCGGCCGGCGGCTTGATGAGCCGCGGCACCTTCCCGACGATCGGTCCCTCGGGCAGTCCGTCCATCGCCTGGCGGATGATCCGCACCGACTGCCGCATCTCTTCGAGCCGCACGAGGTAGCGGTCGTACGTGTCGCCGCGCGTCCCCAGCGGAATGTCGAACTGCATCTCGTCGTACGCCGCGTAGGGCTCGTCCTTCCGCACGTCGCGTGGGATGCCGGAGGCGCGCAGCGGCGGGCCGCTCAGGCCGACGGCAATCGCTTCGGGCCCCGAGATGACGCCGACCTCGCGCGTGCGCTCGAGCCAGATGCGGTTGTGTGTGAGCAGCACCTCGTATTCCGGCAGCTTCTGCATCATCACGTCGCAGAACTGCAGCACCTTCTTGCCCCACCTCGACGGCACGTCGAGCGGCAGGCCGCCGATGCGCATCGAGTTGTAGGTGAGACGGGCGCCGCAGAATTCCTCGAAGAGATCGAGGATCAGCTCCCGTTCGCGCAGTGCGTAAAGGAAGACGGTGATCGCGCCGATGTCCATCGCGTGGCTGCCGACCCACACCAGATGGCTGGCGAGCCGCTGCAACTCGGCGAGGATCGTGCGGACGTAGCGCGCGCGCCGCGGCACCTCGAACGCCAGCAGTTTCTCGACCGTCTCGCAGTACCCGAGGTTGTTCGTCGCCGAGGCGACGTAGTCCATCCGGTCGGTGATGAGGACGATCTGCGTCCAGTCGCGGTTCTCGCAGAGCTTCTCGACCCCGCGATGCAGGTAGCCGATGACGACATCGGCATCGACGACGCGCTCGCCATCCAGTCTGAGCACGACGCGCAACACGCCGTGCGTGGCCGGGTGCTGCGGTCCCATGTTGATGACGAGTTCGTCCGTGTCGAACATCGGCTGGGGCGCTCGGGTGTCCATAGGGCGCGTGGTCCGTGCAGGGGCACGGCATGCCGTGACCCCTACGGGTGTCATTCGATCTCGGATTCCTCGACGGCCTGCCGCAGCCTCAGCCACTCCTGCGGGCTCTCGAGAATCAATTCGCCAGGGCCCTCGAGGGGATAGTCCTTGCGCTGCGGGTGGCCCTGCCAGTCCTCGGGCATCAGGATGCGCCGGAGGTCCGGGTGACCGGAGAAGCGCACGCCGAACATGTCGAAGACCTCGCGCTCGAGCCAGTTCGCGGCGGGCCAGACCGGCGTGACCGACGGCACGGCATGGCTCTCACCGGCGTGGGTCTTGATTCGGATCCGGTGGCGCAGCCTGGTCGAATACAGGCAGTAGACGACGTCGAACCGCCGCTCGGTGCGTGCGGGCCAGTCGATCGCGGTCACGTCCGAGCAGAAATCGAACAGCGCCTCGGGCGCGTCGCGCAGGAACCGTGCGACGTCGAGCAGCCGCTCGACCCCGACGAGCACCGTCCAATCGCCTACCCAGAAGCTGAACTGGAGACCGGCATCGGGAAACGCAGCGACGAGCGCCTTCACGAACGCAGGCTGTTCCACGTCGGCGGGCGGCGGCGGATCAGGCGGCAAGGGCGGCGCCGCGGCGGCCGGCTTGTGCCCGCCTCCGCCAGCCGGTGCTTTCGTCGGCGCTGGCTTTGCGCCTTCGCCGCCCTCGGCCCTGGCCACCGCCGGCTTCGGCGTCACAGGCGCGCCTTCGCCAGATGTCACGGCCGCTCGCTCGGCGCCTGGCTTCGGCGCTGCAGGCGCGGGACGAACGTCGCCGGGAGAGTCGGGCGTGTTCTCGTCAGCCATTGTCTGGACATCGCGTTGAATATCGAATGTCGAATGTCGGCAGCTCCCCACATTCCATATTCGACATCCTACATTCAACGCCTGAAAACCCGTCGATCACGCCCATTCGAGCGCGCCCCGCTTCCACGCGTAGAAATACCCGACGATCAAGATGAACAGGAAGACGATCATTTCGATCAAGCCGAACAGCGCCAGCTTGTTCATGATCACCGCCCACGGAAACATGAACACGGTCTCGACGTCGAACACGACGAAGAGCATCGCGATCAGGTAGTAGCGGACGCTGTAGCGGTCGCGCGCGTCGGTCTTCGGCTCGATCCCGCACTCGTACGGCTCGAGCTTCACCCGGTTGTACTTCTCGGGACGAACCAGCCAGGCGAAGACCAGCGCGGAGATCGCAAACCCGATGGCGACCAGCACGAAGAGCAGGATCGGGATGTAAGCCTCGAGCATGGGCGTGAAGGGTCGCAGCAGCAGAACGCAGACGGGCAACGCACTCACACCGGTCGTCGCGCACGTCCGCCTTCACTCGATGTTGTGGTCCCGGGTATGTGACCGCTGCAGGAACCGGAGTCCAGGCGCGCGCCCCGCGTGACACCAAACAAACGCCTGCGGCCGGTCGCAGCCACAACGGGCACGCGCGACCTGCGATCGAATTGGGGTGAGCCGGACTTGACTGTGTACATAACACGCACCCCGGGGGGTGTCAAGAAAACGAAGCGGCTGTGAATTCCTCCAGCCTCCCACAACCCCTTGTACTGCAGCAGTTACGGGCGAGCTTGCTTGACGTGTGCCAAGGCCAGCCCTATACTCGCCCAACAGGGGTCCGAATCGATGTCTTCGCGATCAAGCTGTCTCTCCGCCCGGAGTTCGCGGCCGGGTGTCCGGTCAGGCCTGCTCGCTCTGCTCGCCGTCGCCGTGCTTGGCGTCGTTGCCACCGCCGTTCTGCGCGCGCAGGGCGCTCAGGCTCGAGAGCGGACGATGTACGTCACGGTGACGGACCGGAACGGCGCACCGGTCACCGGGCTGACCCCGAACGATTTCATCGTGCGCGAAGACGGCGTGCGGCGCGAGGTGTTGCGCGTCGAACCGGCGACCGCGCCCATCGAGATCACGCTGGTCGTCGACACGAGTGACGCCGCATCGCCCTACATCGCCGACATGCGCCGTGCGCTGACCGAGTTCGTGAAGGACGCGGCGAAGGGCAACGAGATCGCGCTCACGACGTTCGGCGCCCGACCGCAGATCCTCCAGGGCCACACCGGCAACGTCGAGTTGCTGAACAGGGCCGTCGGGCGGCTGTTCGCGGAAGAGGGCACGGGCGCGTACCTGCTCGAGGCGCTTTCGTCGATTGCCCGCGGCATCACGAAGCGCGCGCCCCAGCGCGCGGCCATCGTGGCCATCCTGATGCAGTCCGCGCCTGAGTTCAGCAACCTCCCGTACGAAAACGTCGTGGAGGCGCTGCGCGACTGCGGCGCGGCCTTCAACGCGGTGACGCTGCAATTCGGGCCGGCCACCGTCCCGCCGACTGGCAGTGAACAGGCCACTGCGATGCACAATCGCGACATGGTGCTCGACCTGGCGACGCGCGCGACCGGCGGCCTCAACGATCAGGCGATTTCCGGCATGGCGCTGCCGCCGGAGCTCAAGTCAATCGCCACGCAGCTGCGCAACCAGTACCGTCTCGTCTACGCGCGCCCTGAATCGCTCATCCCGCCAGAGAAGGTCGAAGTCGCCGTGAAGAAGCCGGGCCTCACCGCTCGCGGCACGCCCGTCACGGTGCAACGTTGAACAGCAAACAGTAGACAGGAGTCAGTAGTCAGTAGATGCGCCGCTGACTACTCACTACCGTCTACTGGCTACTGGCTGCTGAGACATGTGCTCTCGATTGATTCCAGCTCGCCCCCGGCTGGTCGCGACAGGTATTGGTGTCGCGGCCTCGGTCCTGCTGCTCGCCCCGCCGATGGCGGTCGTGCGGGCCCGGCAGACCCCGCCCGGTCCGGTCCAGTCGTTCCGCGTCGGCATCGATCTCGTGTCGCTGGCCGTCACGGTGACCGACGGCGACAACCACTACGTTGCCGGCCTTGCGGCGAACGACTTCAGCGTCTACGAGGACGGCGTCAAGCAGGACATCAGCTTCTTCGATCACAGCAACGCGCCGATCGCGCTGGCGCTGCTGCTCGACACGAGCGCCAGCATGGAGGAGAAACTGACGACGGCGCAGGAAGCGGCGATCGGTTTCGCCAAACGCCTGCGCCCGCAGGATCTCGCCGAGCTCGTCGATTTCGACACTCACGTCCAGGTGCCGCAGGACTTCACCAACGACCCGGCGCTGCTCGAACAGGCGATCCGCAAGACCACCGCGGAGGGATCGACCTCGCTCTACAATGCCGTCTACACGTCGCTGCAGGAGATGAAGAAGATCCGTGCGAAGAGCACCAGCGACATCAGGCGCCGCGCGATCGTGCTGATGTCCGACGGCGCGGACACGTCCAGCCTCCTGTCCTTCGACGACGTGCTCGACCTCGCGAAGCGCTCGGAGACGGCGATCTACGCCATCGGCACGCGGTCCCCGGCAGATGAGACCGTCAACGCGAAGGGCTTCAACGAGGCGGATTTCGTGCTGAAGCAGCTGACGCAGCAGACCGGCGGTCGTGTCTTCTTCCCGAAGCGCATCGAGGACCTGCACACGATCTACTCGCAGATCTCGGACGAGCTCGCCAGCCAGTACCTGATGGGATACACGTCGAAGAATACCCGCCGCGACGGCGCGTGGCGCCGGATCGTCGTTCGCGTCAACCGGCCGGGCGCCCTCGCACGCACGAAGCAGGGCTACTTCGCGCCGGCCACCAAGTCATGAGCAGCATTCCCTTGATCGCCTGCGTCGCCGCTGCGGGCACGTCTGGCGCGCTCTTTCTCACGCGGCGCCTCGCTATCGGCCGGCCGGCCGGCACGGCGCTGGCGGCCGGCGCGCGGTCTCGCGCGGACAAGTGGCCCGACCTCCGCGCTTCGGCAGGCTCAGGGCGTGGTGAGCGCGACGAACCACGCAGTCCGAAGTCCGATGTCGATGGGGCGCCGGACACCGGTCGCGGGACGCCCGACGCCGGACACCGAACGCCTGATCTATGAGCTCACTTCGACTGGGAACGCGCGGAAGTCAGCTCGCGCTGTGGCAGGCACGTGCCGTCGCCGCCAGGCTGCAGGAGGCGTCGGGGACGTCGTGCGAGATCGTTGTCATCAAGACGAGCGGCGACCGGCTCGCCGAGGCGCCGCTGTCGGAAGCCGGCGGCAAGCGCCTGTTCGTGAAGGAAATCGAGGACGCGCTGCTCGGGCGCGAGATCGACCTCGCGGTCCACAGCTGCAAGGACATGCCGGTGGTCCTGCCCGACGGCCTGGCGATCGGCGCGGTTCTGCCGCGCGAGGATCCGCACGACGTGCTGGTTCTTCCGGCCGCGCGCCACGCGGGCGAGGTGAGACTGGAGACACTGCGGCAGGACCTGGGCGCATCGCCACGCGTCGGCACGAGCAGCGTGCGACGGATCGCCGAGTTGCGGCGTTTCCTGCCCGACGCCAGGTTCGAGCCGATTCGCGGCAACCTCGACACCCGCCTGCGGAAGCTCGATCGCGGCGATCACGACGTGCTCGTGCTCGCCGCCGCCGGCCTCCGCCGCCTGGGCTTCACCGATCGCATCTCGGCGACGCTGCCGTTCGACGTCTGTCTTCCCGCGCCCGGGCAGGGAGCCATTGCCGTGGAAGTGCGCAGCGACGATGGCGGGACGCGCACGCGCGTCGCGACGATCGAGCACGCGCCGACGGCAAGTCAGGTGACCGCCGAACGCGCGCTTGTCGCAGCGCTTGGAGGTGGATGCCGGACGCCGATCGGTGCGATCGCCGAGCTGGATGGCGACGAACTCGATCTGCGCGCGGTCGTCGCATCGCTGGACGGCGCGCGCGCGGTGCGCGGACGCCTGCGCGGTTCGCGCGAGACCGCGGCGGAAACCGGCACCCGCCTGGCCGAGCAGCTGATTCGAGAAGGCGCGCTCGCCATCCTCGAGCAGGTGCGGCGGACGCAGGCGCCGGTGGACGGGTTGCAGCCGTAGCCGAATGAAGAATCGGGAATGGAGAATTCAGAACGTCCTTCATTCTTAATTCCCCATTCTCAATTCCTGTACAATGCCCGTGCGATGAACAAGCCCATCGTCTATTTGATTGGGGCCGGTCCCGGGGACCCGTCGTTGATGACCGTGCGCGGAATCCACTGCCTGGCTGCGGCCGACGTCGTCCTCTACGACCACCTGATCAACCCGCGGGTGCTCCGCCACGCGCGGCCGGACGCCGAGCGCATCGACGTCGGCCCCGCCTCGCCCAAGCCGCTCGAGCAGGAAGCGATCTGCTACCTGCTGGTCGAGAAGGCGCGCGAGGGGAAGGTCATCGCGCGGCTGAAATGGGGCGACCCGTTCGTGTTCGATCGGGGCGGCGAGGAAGCGCTGTTCCTCCACGAGCACGGCGTGCCGTTCGAGGTCGTGCCCGGGATTCCCGCCGGCATCGGTGTTCCCGCCTTCGCCGGGGTCCCGCTCACGTATCCCGGCGCGGGCGATACGCTCACTTTTGTGCGCGGCTGCGAGGAAGAGGGACGCAAGCGCCCACACGTCGACTGGACGAGCCTCGCGAAGTTGAAAGGGACGATCGTCTGCTACGCGGCCACGCGCCAGCTGAAGGGGATCCTCGAAGGGTTGCTCTCGCACGGCTGGAAGGCCGACGAACCCGCGTGCATGGTGTACAACGGCTGTACGCCCGAACAGGAAACGATCGCGGGAACGCTCGGCGAGCTCGTCCGCCTCGTCCATGAACCCGTGCACCGCGCGCCCGCGATTCTCATCATCGGCCGCGTGACCGCCCTGCGCGATCACCTGCGCTGGTTCGACGCGCGTCCACTGTTCGGCAAGCGCATCGTCGTGACCGGCCCGCGCGAGCAGTCGGCCGAGCTGGTGGACATGCTCGAAGGGCTCGGGGCGATGGTCATCGAAGCGCCGAGCATTCGTATCGCGCCGCCCGAGGATTTCGGCCCGCTCGACGCGGCGTGCGCGCAGGCAGGCACCTTCCAGTGGATCGTCTTTACCAGCGCGAACGGCGTCGACTACTTCATGCAGCGGCTGCAGGCGAAGGCGGGCGACATCCGCGATCTGAAGGGCGCGAAACTGTGCGTGATCGGGCCCGGCACCGCGCATCGGCTGTCGCGCTTCGGCATCAAGGCGGATTTGATGCCCGCCGAGTACCGTGCCGAGGCGGTCGTCGAGGCGCTGCGCGCGACGGGCGACCTGCGTGGCCAGCGCATCCTGCTGCCCCGCGCCGACATGGCGCGGGAAGTGCTCGCCGAGGCGTTGCGACGATCCGGCGCCGAGGTGGTCGAGGTGGCCGCCTACCGCACGGTGTCGGTCGACAGCGACCGGCAGGGCGAGCCGGACATCTACCGCATGCTGCTGGACAAGCGCGTGGACGCGATCATGTTCACCAGCGCGTCCACGGTCAGGAGCTTCGTCCGGATGCTCGGCGCCGAACAGGCCGCCGACCTGCTCCGATCGACGGCCGTGGCGTGCATCGGCCCGGTCACCGCGGAAGCGGCCGCCCAGCACGACATCACGACAGCGGTCATGCCGGCCGAGTACACGATACCCGGCCTGGTCGACGCGCTTGTGAAGTACTTCGAAGCGCGCCGGTCGTCGCCGGCACCGCAGAGCGTGGAGAGCTGAGTCTTGGTGCCGGGTGCTCGGTGCCGGGTGCAAGGCGGCGCGACGGTTCGCCCTGGCGCGCCTCTCGTCAATGCCGCGCTCGAGCGTGAGCTCCAGCGCCACATCCCACGCAGCACGTGGCACACGCCACATAGCACCGGGCATGTGAGGTCAGATCCATGAGTACGCTCCCAACCGAACCCGATCTCGGGCTCGTCCGGCGCGGACGACGGCTCCGCCGTTCGCCGGCCATCCGCGCACTGGTGCGCGAAACCCGCCTGTCGCCCGAGATGTTCATCTATCCGTTGTTCGTGTGCGAAGGGGAGGGCGTGCGGCGCGAAGTCGGCTCGATGCCCGGCGTCTCGCAGCTGTCCGTCGATCAGGCGGTCGAGGAAGCCCGCGCGGCGCATGCGGAAGGGGTCGGCGGCGTGCTGCTGTTCGGCCTGCCCGCCTACAAAGACGAAGTCGGATCGTCCGCCTACGATCCGGAGGCACCGGTCCAGGCGGCCGTGCGTGCCATCAAGCATGCGAACAAGGACATCCTGGTGATCACCGACGTGTGCCTGTGCGAGTACACGTCGCACGGCCACTGCGGGATCGTCGTCGACGGCGAGGTCGCCAACGACGCGTCGGTCGGGCAGCTCGTGCGCGCAGCACTCTCGCACGGCGTGGCTGGCGCCGACATCGTCGCGCCGTCCGACATGATGGACGGTCGCATCGGCGCCATCCGCAAGGCCCTTGACGCTCGCCGCCTCGAGAACGTTGCGATCATGTCGTACGCCGCGAAGTACTGCTCGGCCTTCTACGGGCCCTTCCGCGACGCGGCCGACTCGGCGCCGAAGTTCGGGGACCGCCGGACGCACCAGATGGACCCCGCGAATTCGGACGAGGCGCTGCGTGAGGTGGAAGAGGACATCCAGGAGGGCGCGGACATCGTGATGGTGAAGCCGGCGCTTGCCTACCTCGACGTCATTCGCCGGGTGAAAGACGTCTTCCAGTACCCGACGGCCGCCTACAACGTGAGCGGCGAGTACGCGATGCTGAAGGCGGCCGGGCGCAACGGCTGGATCGACGAACCGCGGGCCATGATGGAGATGCTGACCGCCATCCGCCGCGCAGGTGCGGACATCATCATCACCTACTTCGCGCGCGATGCCGCCCGCGCACTCGCGTAAGGCGGCTCTCCGCGCTCGCTGATCGGCTTGGGGCTTATGGCTTAGGGCTTACGGCTTGGCTTGGCTGAAGGCCTTGAGCCACATCTGACGGGCTAACGGCGACATCGCGTGAGGCACGCCGCGCCGCGAATCGGGGCCATCAGCCCAGTCGGGCCTTGAGTCTCGAGCCTTAAGCCTTGAGCCGACGCGTTCTTTCGCAGGGGTCCCTGGTCCCTACCGCACCACCAGCGGCGTGTCGAACCGCATTCGCAGCACGGTCCCCGGCTGAAGCTCAACGTCCTTGCCGGTCGTGGCGGCCACCGTTCCACCTCCACCGATGACGATGCCCGCCAGCGCGCCCTTCACTCCGCCGAGAATGCCGCCGATGATCGCGCCGACGCCGGCACCGGCACCGATCTTCCCCGCCTCGCCGCGAATACCTTCACTCTCGAGCACCTGGTCAACCGTCGCACGGATCGGATAGGAGCGCCCGTGGATCGTGACCTGATCGAAGCTCAACGTCAGGCTGCCTTTCCGGTCCAGGCGGCCGGCTTTGTTCGCCGACGTCACGACGCCTCTGACAGTCGAGCCGGCCGGGATCAGCACGCGGTTCCCGTTGTTCAGATCGACCATCGTCGTGGCTTCAAAGCGATCCTCGACCTGCGCGGTTGCCGAACTCAGCGGGTTCTGAAGACGGACGTCCATCTCGGTGCCGACGGGCACTTCGTTCGGGTCGGTCGTTGTCGGCTGCGTTGGAGGAGGTATCTGCGCGGGTGTTTCCTGGACCGGCGGCACCTGTCGGACCGGCGGTGGCTGCACCAGTCCACCCCCCGGGTTCAGATTGTCGCGCACTTGCGACCGAAGACCGTCGAGCCGATCCCGCAGATCCCAGTACTCGGTCCGCTGAAGGCTGCCCTCTTTCCTGAGCTTCACCTTCAGGTAGATGACTTCGTCCCGCAGATCGTCCAGTTGCGCCTGCAGCTGGTCGGCGAGCCGCATGTCCCGGCTTCGCAGCCTTGAGATGTCTCCGCTGATGTCGTACACGGCATCCTGCAGCCGCTGGATGTCCGTGCTCGTGACGGATTGCTGCAGCTCGGCCGCAGGACGCCGGGTCTGCGCAGACGCGCGCTGAGCCGGCGCGGCCGTCAGAAGCATTCCGACACAGATGCCGGCCACAGGCACTCGAAACACTCGCATGGACGCCTCCTGTTCCTTTCCAGTCCCCTTCCAGAATACCCGGTCGATCGCAAAAGTAAACAGATGAGTCGTCCGGGATTCAGGGTTGTTCCCGGCTCGTGACCTCTCGTGCAGAACAGCGACCGGGCAGGGGACGGACCGGACGGTGCGCGCCGGCGGAAACCGCTCGGAAAAGGTGCGGATGGTATGATCGACCAGCAGTGCGTTGACAGTTAACAGTTCACCGTTCACCGTCGCGGATTGCGCATCGCGTGCAGTTCTGCCCGACGGGTCGAACTGCCGACTGAAAGCTGTCAACTGTTGACGGTTAACTATTGACTGTCAACTCTTTGGAGTCGCAGATGGCAGCGCGACCTCGCAGACGAACGGTCGGCGTGATGGTGGGCGGCGTGAAGGTCGGCGCAGATGCGCCGATCGTCGTGCAATCGATGGCGAACACCGACACGGCCGACGCCGCGGCAACCGCGCAGCAATGCATCGAACTGTCGCGCGCGGGTTCCGAGCTCGTCCGTGTAACGGTCAACCTGCCCGGGGCGGCCGCGGCCGTGCCCGAGATCAAGCGGAGGATGCTCGACGCGGGTATCGCCGCACCGCTCATCGGCGACTTTCACTACAACGGCCACATCCTGCTTCGCAGGTTCCCGGATTG